>Ga0315336_1000684_pt1 | contig 83582 bp, 78 predicted proteins | sample ASW5metaG_FD_204512 | JGI IMG/M metagenome (GOLD analysis project Ga0315336, IMG submission 204512) | Ammonia-oxidizing marine archaeal communities from Monterey Bay, California, United States - ASW #5 | ecosystem: Environmental > Aquatic > Marine > Intertidal zone | place: USA: California...
CCGAGGGTGCGTTCGTAAGGGTGGGCGATGGCGATGGCTTCGCCGCGCCGCCGCGCGGTCCGCTCGACCACCGCCAATTGCGCGTGGACGTTGGAATTGTCCGGCCCGTCCGGATCGACGAAGACGTCGCGCGCCAGCCATGCCATCTCGTATTTTTCACCGAGTCCGGCGATGACGCTGCGACTGGTGGTTTTGGAATCCAAGAACAGCAAGCCACGCTTGCCGAGTTCGCGCATGACCGGCGCCATCGCCGCGGCGTCACCGGTGAAGCGGCTGCCCATGTGGTTGTTGACGCCGATATAGCCACTGAGCCGGCCGAGATTCCAGGCCAGCCGGCGCTGGTTTTCCGCCACCGAAAGCCCGGTCATCAAGGCTCTCGGTCCCGGATCGGCATCCGGCGTCCCCGGTTCCATGGGCACATGCACCAACACTTCGTGTCCGGCATCGCGCGCCGCCACGGCACTGTCGGCGACGCCGCGGGCATAGGGCAGGAACGACAGGGTCAGCGGCCCCGGCATCTGGATAATGCGACGGGTCTGCTGGGATTGCAGCCCGACATCGTCGATGACGAGCGCAATCAATGGTACGCTGTTGTCGTCATCGAATAGAACGGCGTGGCGCTGCCAAAGCGGCAGCGGCGACGCTTTGAAGGTGTCGACCGGGCTGGATTGGCCCGGCGACGGGATGGTCGGCAACGGGGGCAGTTCCCGGGTCGCGGGGCGGCTCGCTTCGGCCGGCTTAGGCTCCGGTGAGGCGGCGACGTCGACCGGCGGCGCCGGGATCTCGGCCGCGGGCGTGCTTAGCGCCGCTGTCTTCGGCGGTGGCGATACGACGGTCTGCGTCTGGCGCGCCGCGACCGGCGCAAGGGTCGTCCCGGGACTGCCGACAAAGGCGATCAAGCCGCCCAAACCGGCGCCGGCAACGAAAAGAACGGCCGCGACAGAGGTTATGTTTCGCCGCCGTCTCGCCGATTGGGCGCGGTTGACGTCGGACGAGCCGCTGGCCCGCACGGCGTGCCGCCGCGCCCGGGTCCGCAGACGGATTTGGCGCCGTTTTTCTGACCGATCCAGGACAGTATCCTCATCAAAAACGTTTTGGTCGCCGGCTCACGCCCGCCCGAAACAGACTATAAAATGTCCAAGCTGAATTTGGCTACCGCTGTTGTTTTAGGCCTCGCCAGCCAAATCGTCCAGGATCGGGCAATCGGGACGGTCGTCGCCGTGACAGCGATCGACCAAATGCGTGAGCGTTCGGCGCATGGCCTGCAAATTTTCTATTTTTCGATCGATTTCGGTGACATGGTCGCTGGCGATCCGGCGGACGTCGGCGCTGAGCCGATTGTGGTCCTGGTAGAGCCCGAGCAACGCCCCCACTTCCTTGACCGAAAAGCCCAGGCTCCTGGCCCGGGAGACGAACTGTAGGGTGCGGACATCGTTCTCCGTGTAGCGCCGATAGCCGTTTTCTCCGCGGCTAGCCGGTTCGATCAAATTGACGCTCTCGTAATAACGGATGGTCTTGGCCGGAACGCCCGACCGTTCCGATGCATCGCCGATATGCATGCTCGCTCCTGTCCTGGCGCCGGCCCTGTATCGATCTCGACCGGCGCCTTTTTAAATAGTCAACATTCTAGCTAATGGAAGGCCTGCAGCGGTAAATTCGCGAGATCCTTGACCCGCGGCGCAAGCCCTGCTTCTTTCCCCCCGAGCCGGCGCGGTGTAGGATCGCGTGGCTTCTGAATTTTCACCGGTAAACGCCTGATATGATTGTCCTAATCGATAACTATGACAGCTTCACCTACAATCTGGTTCACTTTCTCGGTGAGTTGGGGGAACAGGTCGTGGTGCATCGCAACGACACGCTCGGCGTTGCCGACGTGTTGGCGATGGCACCGGAGGCCATTGTGTTGTCGCCGGGCCCGTGCGATCCGGACAAGGCCGGCATTTGCCTGGACTTGGTGGCCGCGGCGGCGGGCCAAGTGCCGGTGCTCGGCGTCTGCCTCGGCCATCAGGCGATCGGCCAAGCCTTCGGCGGCGAGGTCGCGCTGGCGCCGGAAATGATGCATGGCAAGACCAGCGCGATCCACCATGACGGCTCCGGCGTTTTCCACGACTTGCCGCAGGATTTTATCGCCACCCGTTACCACTCGCTGATGGTCGCCGAGGCCGGCCTGCCGGCGACCCTAAAGGTGACCGCGACCAGCGCCGATGGCGTGATCATGGGTCTGGCGCATCGCCACCATGTCGTCCATGGCGTGCAGTTTCACCCGGAAAGCATCGCCTCCGAGCATGGTCACGCGGTGTTGAAAAACTTCATGACATTGGCCCGGGCACCCGGCCGATGCGAGGATTGACGCCATGACAAAGGATATGAACGAGTTTCGCCAGATCGTCGGCGAGGTGGCAAACGGCCGGCCGCTTTCCGTCGACGAAGCCCGCACCGCCTTCGACATCATGATGTCCGGCGACGCCACGCCCTCGCAGATGGGCGCCTTCCTGATGGCGTTGCGCGTCCGGGGCGAAACCGTCGACGAGATCACCGCCGGCGCCATGACCATGCGCGCCAAGGCATTGGCGATCGACGCGCCGCCCGGTGCCATCGATACATGCGGCACCGGCGGCGACGCCACCGGCACGTGGAACGTTTCGACGGCGACGTCGTTCGTGGTCGCCGCCTGCGGCGTGCCGGTCGCCAAGCACGGCAACCGGGCGCTGTCGTCGAAGACCGGCGCCTCCGACGTTCTGCACGCGCTTGGTGTCAACATCGACTGCGATTTTTCGCTGGTCCGCAAAGCGCTCTGGGAAGCCAACATCTGCTTCCTTATGGCGCCGCGCCACCATGGCGCCATGCGCCATGTCGGGCCAACCCGGGTCGAGCTCGGCACCCGGACGATCTTCAATCTGCTTGGGCCCCTGTCGAATCCGGCCGGCACCAAGCGCCAGTTGATCGGTTGCTTTTCGCGTGACTGGATCGAACCGATGGCGCAAGTGCTGCTGCGCCTCGGCTCCGAACGGGTCTGGGTGGTGCATGGATCCGACGGCACCGACGAATTGACCACCACCGGCGTCTCCTATGTCGCCGAACTCAATGACGGCAAAGTTAGTACCTTCGAGATATCGCCGGAAGTCATCGGACTGCCGTTGGCAACGCCGGCTGACCTGAAAGGCGCCGAGCCGGAAACCAATGCCGCCGCGTTGCGCGCCGTATTGGCCGGCGAAACCGGTCCGTTTCGCGATATCGTCTTGTATAACTCGGCTGCGGCGCTGGTCGTTGCCGGCAAGGCGGCGACGCTCGCTGACGGCGCCGAGGCCGCGCGCCAGGCGATCGACAGCGGCGGCGCCGTGGAACGACTGGAGCATTTGGTGCGGATCACCAACGAGCCCGCCGAAGAGAAAGGCTGACACGCCGCGATGTCGGACATTCTGGCCAAGATCTGTGATGACAAACGGCGCCACATCGCCGAGCAAAAGCGGCTGTTTCCGTTGGCAGACATTGAGGCCGCCGCCCGCGCCGCGCCGGCGCCGCGCGGTTTTCAAGCAGCGTTGCAGACGGCCCAGGCCGACGGCCGCTATGGCCTGATTGCGGAAATCAAGAAAGCTTCGCCGTCCAAAGGCCTGATCCGGGCCGACTTCGACCCGCCGTCACTGGCCCGCGCCTACCAGGCGGGCGGCGCCAGTTGCCTGTCGGTCTTGACCGACGAGCCCTATTTCCAAGGCCGTGACGACTATTTGACCGCGGCCCGTGACGCAGTGGCTTTGCCGGTGTTGCGCAAGGATTTCATGCTCGACACCTATCAGGTGGCCGAGGCCCGCGCGTTCGGCGCCGACTGTATCTTGTTGATCATGGCTGCTCTCGACGACGGCCAGGCCGCCGAGCTGCATGCCGCCGCCCTCGGGTTCGGTATGGATGTGTTGATCGAAGTGCATGACCGTGTCGAACTCGAACGGGCCTTGGGGCTGCCGAGCGGCATGATCGGCGTCAACAATAGAAACCTGAAGTCACTTACCGTCGATCTCGCCACGACCGAACACTTGGCACCGCACTTGCCGGAGGATCGCACGTTGGTGTCCGAAAGCGGCTTGAACGACCCGGCCGATCTGGCCCGCATGGCGGCGGCAAAATGCCGCTGTTTTCTGGTCGGCGAGAGCCTGATGCGCCAAACCGACGTGGCCGCGGCGACAAGGCGCTTGTTGGCGTTGCCGGACACTGGTCGTTCGACCTAATCGAAGGAGGCCGCCCATGCCCGAGTTCAGCCATTTCGACGACCAAGGCGACGCGCGCATGGTCGATGTCGGCGCCAAGCCGGAATCGGCCCGTGTCGCCCGGGCGCGGGCGCACGTGGTCATGCAGCCCGCGACTTTGACCTTGATACGGGAAGGCCGTGCCGCCAAAGGCGACGTCTTAGGCGTGGCCCGCCTCGCCGGCATTATGGCGGCCAAACGCACGCCCGACCTGATCCCGCTCTGTCACCCGTTGCAGCTCAATGCCGTCGAACTGACGCTGACCTGCAACGATGCCGAGAGCCGGGTCGACATCGAAGCCGAATGCCGGCTGACCGGCCGGACCGGCGTTGAAATGGAGGCGCTCACCGCCGCCACAGTCTGTGCCCTCACCGTCTACGACATGTGCAAGGCCGTCGACCGCGGCATGGTCATATCCGACGTCTGCCTGGTCCATAAGTCCGGCGGCAAGAGCGGTGAGTACAATCGGCCATGATTGCCGTCGCCGAAGCGCAGACACGCATTCTCTCGGCGGTTCGACCGTTGCCGGCCGAAACCGTAGCACTCGCGGCCGCCCACGGCCGGGTACTGGCCGAGGACGTCCGCTCGCGCCGCACCCAGCCGCCAGTCGATCTCTCGGCCATGGACGGCTGGGCGGTGCGCAGCGCCGATGTCGCCACGGTTCCGGTCAGCCTTGCCATCGTCGGCGAAGCGCCGGCCGGCGGCGCCCATGACGGCACCGTCGGCCCCGGCGAAGCGGTCCGGATCTTCACCGGCGGCCCGCTGCCGCGCGGCGCCGACTGCATCGTCATTCAAGAAAACACCACGTTCGACGACACCAAGGTGACCATATTGGAATCGGCCGAGGCCGGGCTTTTCGTGCGGCCGGCGGGGCTCGATTTCAGCGATCGGGAGATCGGGATCAGGGCCGGCCGGCGCCTGACCTCACGGGATATCGGACTGGCCGCGGCCATGAACATCCCTTGGCTCAGTGTGCGGCGGCGGCCCCGGGTGGCGCTGTTGGCGACCGGCGACGAGCTGGTACGCAGCGGCGAACCGATCGGACCCAACCAAATCGTTGCCTCCAACAGCCTGTCGCTGGCGGCGCTGATCGAGACCGCAGGCGGCGAGGCTTGCGACCTCGGTATCGCCCGCGACGACCGGGATTCGCTCAGTGTCATGGCCGCCGGTGCCAAGGGAGCCGACATGCTGGTGACGATTGGCGGCGCTTCGGTCGGCGACCATGACCTGATCCAGGACGTGCTGGGTGACGACGGCCTGGAAGTGGATTTCTGGCGCATCGCCATGCGGCCCGGCAAACCATTGATTTTCGGCGGGATCGGCGAGACGCCGATGCTTGGCATGCCCGGCAATCCGGTGTCTTCCATGGTCTGTGGGCTGATTTTCCTTCGGCCGGCCTTGTTCCGCCTGCTCGGGCGAACGGATCCGCCCCTGCCGACCCTAGCCGTACCACTCGGTGTTGATCTCGACGCCAACGATCAGCGCCAGGACTACCTCCGGGCCCGGCTTATCGCCGACGACCACGACGGTTGGCTGGCGATGCCGTTCGGCAAACAAGATTCCTCGATGATTTCACGCCTGGCCGCCGCCGACTGCCTGATCGTTCGCGCGCCGCACGCGCCGGCCCGCCGCGCCGGAGACACCGTCACGGTGTTGCCGCTCAACGATCTCTGTTGAGGCAAAACGCATCGATGACAAAAAGTCTTGACCCAAAACGAGAACCAAACTAGAACATCAGCGAATGTTTTAGTTTTGTTCTTTCTCGATTAGGGGGCGCCCGTGCTGACACGCAAACAGCATGAGTTATTGACCTACATCCACCAACATCTGGATGAGCATGGAATTTCGCCGTCATTCGACGAGATGAAAGAAGCGCTGAACCTGAAATCCAAGTCCGGTATCCATCGATTGATCACCGGGTTGGAGGAACGCGGCTTCATTCGCCGGCTGGCTCACAAAGCACGGGCGCTCGAGGTCTTGAAAATGCCCGACAATGCCGTGCCCGGCGGCCGGGCAATCATCACGGAGCGCGAAAGCGGCGGCGTCATCGCCACGGATTTCAGGCGGCGGCGGGACAATCGGGAAATATCGGCAGAGACCATATCGCTGCCGCTCTACGGCCGCATCGCCGCCGGCACGCCGATCGAAGCGCTACGGGACAGCTCGAACTCAGTCGACGTACCGGCCGCGATCCTGACCCGCGGCGAACATTATGCATTGGAAGTCGCCGGCGATTCCATGGTTGATGCCGGTATTCTGGACGGCGACACGGTGATCATAGAGCGCTGCGAAAATGCCGATACCGGCGCCATCGTGGTGGCCTTGGTGGATAGCCACGAAGTGACCCTGAAGCGGCTTCGCCGCAAAGGCAATTCGGTCGCCCTGGAAGCTGCCAATCCGGAATATGAAACACGGATTTTTCCGCCAAACCGGGTCAAAATACAGGGTCGGTTGATCGGCTTGATACGGCAATATTAGTTTGCTCATCGTCAAAAAGTCTTTCGGCTCCGCCTCAGTGTACTTTTTGCCGGTAAAATATTGCCAAATCAGACCTTGGGGCGGCCCGGCGGTCTGATTTCGACCCTATCTGTTACTGATCATGACCAAAGGTCATGATCAAAATCCGCAACAAATTTCGCCTTTCGGGCGCTATTTGTTGCAAACAAAATAGGCTGTTAGCGCATCGCCGAGCCGCCTCAAGATGCGCTAACGCATTATTAGAACTGAAGAAAAGTACACTGAGCGTAGCGAAGGACTTTTCTTCACGGTTAGTTGTTTTTTCGTCGCCGCGACGGGTCGACCACCCAGGGCCGGCGACCGCGGACGTCGTTTACGGAAATGGCGCGCGGCGGTCCGGTTTCCGGTAGATAGACGGCATGCGCGCCTTCGCGCCACACGTCGAAGCGATCGACGATGATCCGCGCCGAGGAACAGCGGACACGGACCGGCACGGAGGCGACGATGACATCGGCGGTCCGGCAGTCTTCGGGTAACGCGCCTTCGTGGCGTGGCAACGCGGCGACCCAGCCGCTGACGCGGTAGATGCAGCCGAGCCCGTCGCAGCGCAGCCGGCCATCGCCGCTCGGGCCCGCGTCCGGCCAGGGCTCGGCATGGGACAAGCCGTCGCGGCGCAGCCAAGCGGCCCGCGCGTTGCGGCCGGCCCGCCTCGACGACACCATCAAGCCGCCGCCTTCGGCGCGCACGGCGGTCAGTTTTCCATCACCGTTTATCAGCATGTCCGGCGGCCGGTAAGCGCCCAGGCTGAGAACGCCGGCAACTAACCCGGCGATACCGAACAAGCGCCAGCGCCGCCGCCATAGGCAGAGCCAAAGCCCGCCAAGCGCGATAGCGATCAAGCCGGCCATCGGCATGGCCGGTACGACGGACACCGCTCCCGGCAGATCCGCAATGATCCGGGCGACGCCGACGATGACCTCGATTCCCATGCCCATGGGAACCAGCGCGAGCGCCGCCAATCCGAACGGCATCAGGACGAAGCCTAGGACCGCGGCTGGCATCACCAACAGCGCCATGACCGGTACGGCCACGAGGTTGGCGACCAAGCCGTAGCTGATGACCCGGTTGAAATGAAACAGCGCAATCAGCCCCGAGGCAAAGCCGGCGATCACGGTGGTCAAGGCGACGGCACCGAGATAGAGCACCAACCGGCGGCCCAAGCCTCCGGATTGGCGAAGGTTTCGGAATTTCGGCCCGGCAATTTCATACGTCGCTATCAGCGCCACGACTGCCGCGAACGACATTTGAAATCCGACATGCAACACGCTTTCCGGCGCCAACGCCAACAGCACCAACGCCGCCCAGGCGACGGTTCGCATGGACAAGGCGCGCCGGTCGACCAGGACGGCGACCAGCACCAGCGCGGTCATCAAAAAGGCGCGTTGCGTCGACACGCTGGCGCCGGCCACGAACAGATAACAAAACGCGGCGGCCAAGGACCCGACGGCCGCCCATTTCTTGATCGGATAACTCAAGGCGACGGACGGCCAAAGCGCCAGCCCGCCGCGCAGCAGAAGAAACACGAAACCGGCAACCAGCCCCATATGCAAACCGGAAATTGCCAACAAATGCGCCAACCCGGCGTCGCGCATGGCGTCCAGCACGGCAGGATCGACGTCGCCGCGTTCGCCGGTCATCAGCGCGGCCGCCACCTTGCCGGCCATGCCAGGCACCGTGGCCCAGACTTGCCCGGCGATGGACTGTCGAACCTCGGCGATCACGGCCATTGGCCGCAGCGCATCGGGGGCCGGATCGACCACGACCTTGGGCGCCGAAACCGCATAGCCAACGCCGCCCAATTGCTGAAAATAAGCTTGCCGGGGGAAATCGAAAGCCGCCGGCGAATGCGGCATCGGCGGTGGCATGAGCACGGCCATGATGCCGATCCGTTGTCCCGGCCGTGGTGCCGGCACGGAGCGGGCCCGCACCGTAATGCGAACCCGCGCCGGCGTTTGCCGCGCCGCCAGACCGCGGATTTGCACTGCCGACAGCGTCAATCGATAAGCATTTGGCCGGCGTTCGCTGGACACCACGCGGCCTTCCGCCCAAGCCGGGCCGTGGCGCTTGGCCAATATCGGCGCATCCACACTCCAGACCCGGACTTGAGCGAGTGAAAATCCGAGCGCGGCGGCGAGCACGGCGGCCGAGACGATGAGCGCCAGCGGCCCACGGCGGAGCCAGACCATCATGGCCGCGGCAGCTACAGCCGCCGGCAACGCCAGCCCCATCATCGGTTCGGCCGGCAAGGCAAAGTAGACGCCAATGCCAATGCCGAAGCAGACCGGCACCCAAAGAAACCAGCGATCGCGTTCGTCGTCGAGAACATCGACGAGTTGAAGCGCCGCCGCGGGCATGCGGCTTGGCAACGTGTAGGCCGCCCACAGATACCTCGAAAGACGCCCCCGACTATGGTACATATCCGCCACCCCGGCGGTCATCATAGGCGGCCGGCCATTTTCCTGTAACCCATGCTGACACCGCCAATAGGGCTCTTTTCATGAGTGATTCTCCCGTCGTTACCCGGTTCGCCCCCTCGCCGACCGGTTTCCTGCATATCGGCGGCGCGCGGACGGCATTGTTCAATTGGTTATTCGCCCGCCACCATGGCGGCCGCTTCACGTTGCGGATCGAAGACACCGACCGCGCCCGCTCGACGGACGCGGCGATCGCCGCGATCCTCGACGGTATGCACTGGCTCGGCCTCGATTGGGACGGCGAAGCGGTCTATCAGTTCGCCCGCGCGAAACGGCATGCGGCCATGGCGCATGACTTACTGGCGCAAGGCCGTGCCTATCGCTGCTACGCCAGCCCGCAAGAACTGACGGAAATGCGTGAGCAAGCGCGGCGCGAAGGCCGCCCGACAGGCTATGACGGCCGCTGGCGGGATCGTGACCCGGCGGAAGCGCCGAATGGTGTCGATCCCGTCATCCGGCTAAAAGCGCCACGGGACGGCGAAACGGTGGTCGACGACCTGGTTCAGGGCCAGGTTACCTTGGCCAACCGACAGCTCGACGACATGGTGCTGTTGCGTGGCGACGGCACGCCGACCTACATGCTATCGGTGGTGGTCGACGACCATGACATGGCGATCAGTCATGTCATACGCGGCGACGATCACCTAACCAACGCGGCACGCCAGACCTCGCTTTACACCGCCCTTGGTTGGGCACCGCCGCAATTCGCCCATATTCCGCTCATTCACGGCGCCGACGGCGCCAAACTTTCGAAGCGCCACGGCGCCCTCGGCATCGAAGCTTATCGGGATCTCGGCTACTTGCCGGAGGCACTGCGGAATTATTTGCTGCGGCTCGGCTGGAGTCACGGCGACGATGAAATAATTTCGACGGAACAGGCGACCGCCTGGTTTGACCTGGCGACGGTCGGCAAAGCTGCCGCGCGCTTCGATATGGCCAAGCTCGACAGCCTCAACGGCCACTACATCAATGCCCGCCCGGACGGCGATCTGGTGGCATTGAGCCGCCCGATCCTGGAAGAACTGATCGATCGGGCGTTGAGCGACGAAGAAACCGGCCGACTGGCGCGGGCCATGGCGGAATTGAAGCAACGCGCGAAAACGCTGCCGGAGCTGGCCGAGAAGGCGCTCTTCATAACCCGGCCGCGACCGATCGACCCAACGCCCAAGGCGGCTAAATTGCTCGACGCGGACGCCCGCAAGCGGCTCGGCCGACTAGCTGATCGCCTCGAGGCTTTAGCGGACTGGACGGTGGCCGACCTGGAAACCACGGTGCGGACATTCGCCGACGCGGAAGACGCGAAACTTGGAAAAATCGCACAGCCCCTCCGTGCTGCCTTGACCGGGACAACTGCTTCACCAAGTATTTTTGCCGTGCTCGACATCTTGGGTCGCGCGGAAAGCATCGGCCGCATTCGTGATACCGCCGACTGAACAGAAACTTGACCGAACCGCGTTTTGGTGTCCGGCCCGGATGGGGTATACTCCGCCCAGCCGGGTCCACAGGGCAGACAAACAATAAGGACGCGGCATTATATCTACCAACTCATGGAGGTAAGGGCATGGGAGACACCCAAGCACTCGACAGTGTCAATATCCAGCTAGAGGGCAACAACGGCGTAGAATTACCTTTGCTAGACGGCACAGTCGGACCGCGGGTGATCGATATCCGGAAGCTTTATGCGTCGACAGGATATTTTACCTATGATCCGGGCTTTACCGCGACGGCAAGCTGCGAATCGCGGATTACCTACATAGACGGCGATGTCGGCGTGCTGCTCCATCGCGGCTATTCGATCGATGAGCTGGCCGAACATAGCGACTTCATGGAAGTCTGTTATCTATTGCTGTTCGGCGAGCTGCCGACGCAGGAACAAAAGAACACATTCGTCAACACCGTGACCCGCCACACCATGGTTCACGAACAGATGGTGAATTTCTATCGCGGGTTCCGCAGAGATGCCCATCCAATGGCGATCATGTGCGGCGTCGTCGGTGCGCTAAGCGCGTTCTATCACGACAGCACGGACATCAACGACCCGCATCAACGCATGGTCGCTTCGTACCGGTTGATCGCGAAAATGCCGACGATCGGTGCCATGGCCTACAAATATTCACTTGGCCAGCCCTTCATGTATCCCAGGAATGACCTGAGTTACGCGGCGAATTTCCTTTACATGGTGTTCGGCGTACCGGCGGAGGAATATGTCGTCAGTCCGATACTGGCCCGGGCAATGGACAGAATTTTCATTCTGCACGCCGATCACGAGCAGAACGCCTCGACGTCGACCGTGCGTCTCGCCGGTTCGTCCGGCGCCAACCCGTTTGCCTGTATTGCCGCCGGCATCGCGTCGCTATGGGGCCCGGCGCATGGCGGTGCCAACGAAGCGGTGCTGAACATGCTCGAGGAAATCGGCTCGATCGACCGGGTCGAAGAGTATGTCCAGCGTGCCAAGGAGCGCGACGACCCGTTCCGGCTGATGGGCTTCGGCCATCGCGTCTACAAGAACTACGACCCGCGCGCGCGCGTGATGCAATTGACCTGTCACGAGGTCCTGGGGGAACTCGGTATCGAACGCGATCCGCTGTTGGCGCTGGCCATGGAACTCGAACGCATCGCCCTTGAGGATGACTATTTCGTCGAAAAGAAACTTTTTCCCAATGTCGACTTTTACTCAGGCATCATCTTGCGTGCCATGGGCTTCCCGCCGGAGATGTTCACCGTTCTGTTCGCGATCGCGCGCACCGTCGGATGGGTCGCCCAATGGAATGAAATGATCGCCGACCCGTCGCAGAAGATCGGCCGGCCGCGTCAGCTCTACACCGGTGTCGGACAGCGTTCCTATCAAGACATTGGTGAAAGACGATGAATTGTCGAAAGGCAAAGATGAATAATCATGCGTAGCGTCCGACGGGATTCGCGACAAGCAATAGGCCAGCCGAATGGCAGCAGCCGGACGTTTGTTCGTTTGGCGCCGCCGGCCAATGACAACACGCCGTCGCTAAGCCGCCGTGCCGCGCAAGTCTTACGGATTATATATTGCCTGGGCGCCGTTGCTCTGGCCGCTTACTTTCTGTTGACCTGAGAGCGCTGTCCGACCGTCGTCGATGCCGCCGCGGTTCAGGCGCCGGCGTCGCGCATCATGGCGCTGAATTCCGCGTCGGCCGCGAGTTCATCGTCAACCAACACGTTGCCCGAGAATTTCCAAATCGCGCCGCGCCCCCGGATCTTTTGCACGTGGATGTGCATGACGTCGCCCGGCACGATCGGTCGGCGAAACCGGGCCTTGTCGATACCCAGAAAATACACCAACTTGCCTTCGGCTTCCGGACCCATGGTATGGACGGCAAGCACCGCCGCGGTCTGGGCCATGCTTTCAATGGTGTAAACGCCGGGCATGACCGCCTGGGACGGAAAATGACCTTGGAACTGCGGCTCGTTAATGGTCACGTTCTTAATGCCATGGGCGGATTCGCCGGCGACGATTTCGATGACTTTGTCGACCAACAGCATCGGATAACGATGCGGTATCATGGTTAGAATTCTGTCGAGATCCGCCTGCCCTGGGACCAGTTCGTTAGCACTCATTCGATGATCCCCTTGCAGCGGCCGATCGCGGCCTGAATCACTTCGGCAATTTGACCGAGACCTTTGTCAACCGCTTGTTCAGTTCGGCGACGACGCTATCGGTGATGTCGAGGGTCTTCGGCGCATAGAACTCAACCTGCTTGCGCCGTAGCACGACGTTGAAGCCCAATTTTTGCTGCAACACGCTCATGATCGACACGATTTCCTTGAAGACCTTGCGCCGCGCGACCTCGAAGGCGGTCTTCAATTCACGTTCGCGATCGACCAGTCGCCTTTGCGTTTCTGCCGCCTTGCGGTCGAATTCCCGACGTTTTTGGGCAAACGCCTCGGGCGACAATATCGCGCGCTGCCGTTTGAGCTCCTGCCCTTCTTTTCGCAAACCGTCTTCGGCGGTCTTGGCGTCGGCGATCAGTTTTTTCTTGTGGGCATCCGACTGCTCGCGAATATGTTTGGCCGCTTTCGAGCCTTGGGCGATCTTTGCCATGTCGATAATGGCAATGACCGAACCCGGCAACGTCTGGCCGGCAGCGGGGAAAATCGCGCCGGCAACGACGGCAACTGCCAAAACAATTGCCATGGATACGAAGAACCGTAGGGATTTCATGTCCAACCATTCACCTTTTCAATGGGTTCAAAGCACATTTCGGTCATACGAAATCGTTTGATCGAAACGTGGTCTAGAATCTGGTACCGAAGCTAAAGCGGAAGAATTCGGTTTTGTCTACATCCTCCGTGATGAACGCTTCGGTGAAATCAAGACGAATCGGGCCAAACGGCGAGCCCCAGGAAATGCCGAACCCGGCCGACGCCCTAACCGAACCCTTGTCGAAGATATTGGGATCGTTGTCATCGACGTCGGCCAGGCTGCCGGCTTGTGCATAAACTCGGCCCACAATACCAAACTCGCTCGGCAAGCCCAGTGGAAATCTGAGTTCCGCGGTGCCGACATAGAACAAATTTCCGCCCAGTGAATCGTCGGTCGATACGTCGCGCGGTCCAACGCCACCGGATTCGAAGCCCTTGAAGGATTCGCCGCCCAGAAAAAACCGGTCACTGATGGAGACATCCTGATCGAGACCGAAAATATAGCCTTCGTTCCATTTAATGGCAGCGATCAGGTCCGATGTAACCGGAAAATAATGCGCAAACCGAATCGAAGACCGAACATAGCGAACATCTCCGCCGAACCCGGCAAAACTCTGGTTCACACGGAAAATATAGCCCTTGGTCGGCTCCGACGCGTCGTCGCGACGGTCGTATGTCAAGCCATAGCCGACCGCCGACGTTATATCGGTCCCCTCTTGTTGCTTAATCACGTTGGAGGCCGAACTCGAGACGTCGCTGATCTTGTCTTGGCGCAACTCATAATGGACTTGTTGGCGCAGTCTCTCGGTAATGCGGTAACCGGCCCGCAGCCTGAATCCAACCGAAGCTTCATCGAACGACGATCGATCTTGGAAATCGGTTTCTCGATTGAAGATGTCGAACCCGGCCGAAACCGGCTTGTCGAGGAAATAGGGCTCGGTGAAGGCGAGGTCGAGTTCCTGGCGGCGTGTCGATATGCTGAACGACAGGCGCAGATCCTGGCCGCGGCCGAGCAGGTTGCGCTCGCGAATCGAGACTTCGCCGATCACGTTCTCCGACGTCGACACGCCGGCGCCAAAACTCAGTTCGCCGGTCGATTGCTCTTGCACTTCCACGTTGATGACCGTCCGGTCTTGGCTGCTGCCCGGCTGATTGCTGACGGCAACCTTGTCGAAAAATCCGAGGCCGCGAATACGCGACCGTGACCGCCTGAGCTTCGCGGTATTGAACGCGTCGCCCTCGGCCAGACGAAACTCTCGACGGATGACCTTGTCGAGCGTCCGAACGTTGCCTTCGATGTCGATGCGCTCGACATAAACCCTTGGGCCTTCTTTGATCTCGTAAGTGAGCGAAATGGTTCGCTCTTCCTTGTCGCGATCGACTCGCGGCCTGATATCCACAAACGCATAGCCGAGTCGCCCCAACTCGAATGTCAAATTCTGGACGGTATCCTCCACCAACTCGGCGTCATAGAGTTCGCCGGTGGGGGTGACGACAAGATTCTTCAGTTGCTCGCCATCGAGGTCGCGCAGGCCGGTGTCTATGTCGATGTCGCCGAAAGTGTAGAGTTCGCCTTCTTCTACGGTGATGGTAATGAAAAACGCCGAACGATCGGCGGTCAATTCGGCGACGGCGGAATTGACACGAAAATCAGCATAACCGCGGCTCAAGTAATACTTACGAAGCAATTCCCGATCCAGCGTTAGCCGATCCGGATCATAGGTATCGTTGGAGGTCAGGAATCGATACCAGCGGGACTCCTTGGTCGCCAACGCACTGCGCAGTTGGCCATCGGAATAGGCGCGATTGCCAACGAACCGTATCTTGGCAATTTCGGTGACTTGTCCTTCGCTGATCTCGAAGACCAAATCGACCCGGTTCTGTTCCAGTTGAATGACCTTCGGTTCCACGGTCGCCGCAAACCGTCCACTTCGACGATAGAGGTCGATTATTCGTTGCACGTCGGATTGCACGCGGGCGCGGGTATAGACCACGCGCGGACGCAGCTGGACTTCGGCTTCAAGTGCAGGGTCGTCGATCCGGTTGTTGCCTTCGAATGCCAGGCGGTTGATGATCGGATTTTCGACGATCGAAACCACCAGCACCTTGCCTTGCCGGCGCATGCGGACATCGGCGAACAATCCGGTGGCGAACAGCGCCTTCAATGACCGGTCGACACGAGCCGCATTGAACCGGTCGCCGACTTTGACGTTCATATAGGAACGCACCGTCTCCGGTTCGATGCGCTGGCTTCCGGACACGCGAATTTCTTCGATGACGGTCGTCGAGCCCGCGCTCGACTGCGCAATGGCCGTCGCGACCGGTAATCCGATTACGGCACCAACGATTACTGCCAGCGCCGCCAAAAGGCCCGCCGCTAAACGGATCCGCCCAATCCTCACCGAGATTCCGCCCCTCGCCACACTACGGATTTTCGACCCATGGACCGTGGCACCCGATTCAATTTTTCACCACGGGTCGTCTATTCGTCTTCAAGAAAACAGGTCGACCATGAACGCCACCACCCGAAGCTGAACCAGATCATTCCAGGTGGCGAACAGCATCAGCGTCACCACCAAGGCCAAGCCAATGCGAAAACCATATTCCTGCGACCGCTCGCCGAGCGGTCGGCCGCGTACGGCCTCGATGCCATAGAACAACAAATGGCCGCCATCCAACATCGGAATGGGAAACAAGTTGATCAATCCAAGGCTGATCGACAAAAACGCCATAAACTGAATGACCGAGACCAAGCCGACGGATGCGACCTGTCCGGACAATTGCGCGATGCCGAGCGGCCCGCGCAGTTCGTCGGCCGAGCGCGCACCGACGATCATCTGCCCGAGCGCGTCAAGCGTCGCCGTCGTCACGAACAAAGTCTGGCGCGTCGCCTGCCAAATCGCACTCAGTGGATCGTGCTGAATAAAGTCCCGCCCGCGCACGCCGATGCCAAGCCGGCCGATACGCGTTTCATTACCGAACCGATCCTTCTGTACGACGACTTTTGGACGCACCATCAGTTCGACCGGGGCGCCGCCCCGATCTGCACGAACGGTTAGGTGACGACCCAGCGACAAGCGAACGATCGCTTGAATTTCCTCAAAGCGTTCGATCGCTTCGCCGTTTATTACCGTTATGTGATCGCCGACTTGAAAACCCGCTTGATCGGCGGCGCTGTCCGGCTCCACGAACCCCACGATGGCTGGCGTATACGGTTGACCGACAAACACATACATGCCGGCGAAAACGACGATCGCGAACAGAAAATTCGCGATCGGTCCGGCGGCGACGACGGCTGCCCGCGGACCGAGCGGCTTGAAATGAAAACATTCCTGGCGTTCTTCCTCGGTCATGCCCGCCGCCAAATCCGGCTGGCTTGCGACGCCGGCGTCACCGAAGAACTTCACATAGCCGCCGAACGGGATCCAGCTGATCTTCCAGCGTGTCCCCTTGGTATCGGTCCAGCCAATCAACTCACGTCCGAAGCCGACGGAAAAGACATCGACCCGGACACCGCACCAGCGGGCAACTAGGTAGTGGCCGAGTTCATGCACAAATACCAATACGGTCAAGACGGCAAGAAACGGCAACGCGTAACGCGCCGTGTCAGCGAAAAATTCCATGGCCCGTTTCCGCTGTCATTGCAGCAATTCCTGCGCCACGCGACGCGCGGCACGATCGGTTTCTAACACGTCCTCGATCCGCTCCAAGTCACGATTTGTCATTTTTTCCAGCGTCGATTCGACGATTCGCGCGATGTCGAGGAAACCGATCTGACGACGCAGAAAGCCGTGCACAGCGACCTCGTTCGCGGCGTTGAGGATAGTAGGGGCGACCCCACCCATTTGCAAGGCTTCTCGCGCCAAACCGAGAGCGGGAAAGCGTTGGATATCAGGGGCATAGAACGTCAACTTCCCGAGTTCCGCGAGGTCGAGGCGTTCCGCCGGGGCGGTCATCCGGCGCGGCCATTGCAGCGCGTAGGCGATCGGTGTGCGCATGTCGGGACTACCAAGCTGCGCCAACAGCGAACCGTCGACGTAACCGACCAGGGAATGCACCACCGACTGCGGATGCACCAAAATCTCGATCGCGTCCGCCGCCACGGGAAACAAATGATAGGCCTCGATAAGCTCCAAGCCCTTGTTCATCATGGTCGCCGAATCGACGGATATTTTGGCGCCCATGTCCCAGTTGGGGTGCGCGACCGCTTCTTCCGGCGTCGCCGTTGCCATCTCGGCCAGGGTTCTGTCCCGGAACGGACCGCCCGACGCCGTAAGGATGACCCGTTCAACGGACTCGGGGCGATCAAAATCAAATACTTGAAATATCGCATTGTGTTCGGAATCGACCGGTATCAGCGTCGCGCCATGTGTCTTGACGTCGCGCATCATCAGATCGCCGGCGCAGACCAGACACTCTTTGTTGGCAAATGCCACGATTCGGCCGTGCCGGACCGCGGCCAACGTTGGCTCAAGACCGGCGGCGCCGACGATCGCCGCCATGACCCGGTCGGCCGGCCGGCTTGCCGCGTCGACCAAGGCCTCCGGACCCGCCGCCAACTCGATGCCGTCACCACCCAAGGCCGCTTTGAGATCGCCATATCGCCCGGCGTCGCCAACGACGACCAAATTCGGTCTGAGGCGCCGCGCTTGCGCTGCCAACAAGTCGACATTGCAGAACGCCGTCAAGGCTTCGATCTCGAATGCGCTTCTGTTGCGTTCAACGAGGTCGATGGTGTTGCAGCCGACCGACCCGGTCGATCCCAGTATTGTCAGTCGAATTGGGCCGCTCGTTTCGGTTTGCGCGGCCAGCGCCGGCAAAACGCTTATCACCATACAAATCTCCCGTCCCCAAGCCTAACCGTCAGCCACATGATTGGCGCAACGAACAATACGGCATCGACTCGGTCCAATATACCGCCATGACCGGGAATAAGCCCACTGGAATCCTTGACCTGCCATCGCCTTTTGATCCACGACTCCGTCAAATCGCCGAGCGGTGCCACCACCGCCAGCAAAGCGGCGACCGCCGCCAGCAACAGACCAGGTCCAATCGCAAACAGATGGGCGGCAATCGCCCCCATTACGACGGCGGCGACAACGCCGCCGACAAAGCCCGACCAGGTCTTGCCGGGGCTAATGCCGGGCGCAAGCTTCGGCCCGCCGATAGCGCGGCCAGCGAAATACGCACCGGTATCAGCGAAGATAACAACCACGAAGAGCCAGAAAATCAGCGCCCGTCCGGCATCGGGCGAAGACCGGAGCGATAACAAGGCCAGGCCGGGCAGGATTAGGTATGGCAATCCCGCCACCGTCCATGACGTCAATCGACCACGCAGCCAAGCCACAATTGCCACAAGCGCCAAAGCGAGCCCGATGGCCAGCAGTGCCCAAGTCGGTTCACCCACAAATACTGCCAATAAAGCCACAATGCCGGCTACTGCCTGCACGGCGATTTCTTCCCAGCCACCGCCCGTCAGTCGGTGCCACTCCCACGCCAGCAACGTCACCGCGACCAGCAACAACGCAAGAAACGGCCAACCACCAAGCCAGCTGCAAACGATCAAGACCGGCAGAAGCACCGCCGCAGAGGCGATGCGTAGGCGCAGTTCATTGGCGGGCTTGCTAGTCGGGGGCGGCACCGTAGCGACGTTCCCGTTGCTGGTATTCGTCGATGGCGTCTTCCAGATTCTTTTTCGAAAAGTCCGGCCAAAGCGTGTTCATGAAAATTAGTTCGGTATAGGCCGACTGCCAGAGCAGGAAATTGCTGAGGCGCTGCTCGCCGCTGGTACGAATAAGCAGATCCGGATCAGGAATGTCGATGGTTTGCAAATGCCGTTCGAACACCGAAGAATCGATGTCATCGACATTGAGCGTCCCGGATTTGACCTCTAACGCAATGGTGCGGCAGGCCTGTACGATTTCACTTTGCCCGCCATAATTCAAGGCGATCACCAAAGTCATTGTTTGATTATTTTTCGTTGTCTCCTCGGCCTCAACCAACAGCTTGATGATATCCTTGGCCAAACCCGGTCGGTCGCCGATGAAACGTACGCGGATATCGTTGCGATGCAGGTCGGCCAGTTCCCGGCGCAAATAGAGCCGCAGCAAACCCATCAGGTCGTCAACTTCCGTTGCCGGACGCTTCCAGTTCTCCGACGAAAAAGCATAGAGCGTCAGATAGGGAACCTTCAGTTCGCGGCAGCTGCGGACGACCTTCTTGACGGCTTCGGCGCCGCGCTGGTGGCCGACCAGACGCGGCATACCGCGGGCTTTGGCCCAGCGGCCATTACCATCCATGATAATGGCAACATGACGCGGCGGTTCTTGAATTCGGGCGTTGGGCGACGGCTTAGCCATGGTCAAACCTGCATGATCTCCTTCTGCTTGAGGTCAAGCACCTCGTCGATGCGCGTAATTGTTTTGTCGGTCAATTCCTGGACTTCGTCGGCGTAGAGGTGGTGGTCGTCTTCCGACATTTCGCCGTCGCGCTCCAAGTGTTTCAGTTCGTCCATGCCGTGGCGCCGCACGTTGCGGACCGCGACCCGCGCCTGCTCGGCATATTGCGCCGCGACTTTTCCGAGCTCGCGACGGCGCTCTTCCGTCAATTCCGGTATCGGCACACGCACTAGCTGTCCATCGGTCGCCGGGTTGAGGCCGAGGCTGGAACTGCGGATCGCTTTTTCCACAGCACTGACATTGGCCTTGTCCCAAACCTGAATGGTGATGAGCCGGGGTTCCGGCACATTGACGCTTGCCACCTGATTGATCGCCATTTGACTGCCGTAACAATCGACAAGTATCGGATCCATCAAGCTCGCCGACGCGCGGCCCGTTCGAAGCCCACCGAATTCGCTTTTCAGGCTTTCAACGGCGCCTGTCATCCGGCGTTCGACGTCCGCTAGATCAAGTTCCGCCATCATCCAATCTCCCGCAGCAAGTCCCAGGCTATTTCGTGGTGTCTCCAATGATCGTGCAGGTTCCCTCGCCGCACAAGACCCGAGCGAAAGCGCCGGGCTCATGCACGGAAAAGACAAGAATCGGAATGGCATTTTCCCGCGCCAGCGAAATAGCGGCCGCATCCATGACCTTTAGGTCTCGGGTCAGGACATCCATATAATCGAGACGGTCATACCGTTTGGCGTTGGGATCATGTTTCGGATCCGACGTATAAACGCCATCCACTTGGGTGCCTTTCAGCAGACCATCACAGCCCATTTCGGCTGCCCGGAGCGCCGCGGCGGTGTCCGTTGTGAAGAACGGATTGCCGGTACCGCCGGCGAAGATTACCACCCGCCCACGCTCCAAATGGCGAATGGCCCGCCGTCGAATGTAGGGCTCGCAGACCGTCGCCATGGGAATTGCCGACAGCACGCGGCTTTCGACGCCTTGGCTTTCGAGCATGTTCTGCAAGGCCAGCGCGTTGATCACCGTGGCCAACATGCCCATGTAATCGGCGCTCGCCCGTTGCATGCCGCGCGTCGCACCGGAAACGCCGCGGAAAATGTTACCGCCGCCCAGCACCATGCAGACCTCAACATCGAGGGTTTGCACGGATTTCACTTCACCGGCGATCCGTTCGACGGTATCGAAATCGATACCGTATTCGCCATCACCCATCAGCGCTTCACCGGAGCATTTCAGGAGGACGCGTTTATAGTGTGGGGCAGACATTCAGCGACTCGGATCGATCAGAAAAGTTCATACGGGCAATGGATATGGTCGATCGACTCGGGGGCGCCGAACACCGGGCACCGGGCCGCCGGTGAGCATACACGGAAATGGCCACGTGTCTATCGACAACGCGGCCATTTCAATCATCATAATTCCGCCGGGCAACAGCGGTAAAGCCGGTCAACCGGCAATGCTGGCGGCCACCTCGGCGGCAAAATCGCTCTCTTCCTTTTCGATCCCCTCGCCCAGCGCAAAACGCTCGAAACCGACGATCTCCACGGCGCCACCGATATCCTCGGCGGCGATCTCTAAGGCCTTGCGAACCGTATTCTCGTTGTCGATGACGAATGTCTGTTCGAGCAGAACCACCTCTTGGTAAAATTTGCGCAATCGACCCTCAACCATCTTTTCAATGATGTTTTCGGGCTTGCCCGAGGCCCGCGCCTGATCGCTCAGGATCATTCGCTCACGGTCGACCTCGCTTGGATCCAACTCATCGACACTCACCGAAGAAGGATTGCTGGCTGCCACATGCATGGCGACCTGCTTGCCGAAGGCGAGTAACTTATCCGCGTCGCCGTCTGATTTGAGCGCGACCAGTACGCCAATCTTGCCGAGGCCGGGCGCCACGGCGTTGTGCATATAGCTGGCAACCACGCCGGGCGTGGCGGTGATTTCCGCGGCGCGCCGGATGTTCATGTTTTCGCCGACGGTGGCGATTGCGTTGGTCAATTCTTCGGCGACCGTGCGCCCGGTCGCGGGATATGCCGCCGCGTTTAACGTGACCAAATCCGTACCGACATCTTGCGCCACGCCGGCGATGGTGCGCGCCAAATCCTGGAATTGGTCGTTGCGCGCGACGAAATCGGTTTCCGCGTTCAGCTCGACCACGATGCCGCGACCACCATCTTGCGCCGTCGCGATCAACCCCTCCGCAGCGACCCGTCCCGCCTTCTTAGCGGCCGCGGCCAAGCCTTTCTTGCGTAACCAATCGACGGCCTCTTCAACAGAACCATCGCATTCGATCAGCGCCTTTTTGCAGTCCATCATGCCGGCACCCGTCTTGGTGCGCAGCTCCTTGACCATAGCGGCAGTAATCTGAGCCATTCCGTTAACCTCAAAATTCAACATTGAACAACGATTCGTTGCTCTTAAGACTAAGTTCGCGACAACCCGTGGGGTCAAGCTGGGGTAGCAACTTCCTTCGCGGCATCCGGCTCGGCAGGCGCTTCTTGCTCGGCTGCGGCGGTTGCCTCTTCAGCTTCGGCAGGCGCAGCCGCTTCAACTTCGGCCGGTGTGGCCTCATCAGCAGCGGCCGGTGTGGCTGCATCAGCAGCGACCGGTGTAGCTTCTTCGGCTTCGGCCGGCGCAGCCGCCTCGGCCAGTTCCTCCGGGATGTCTTCCAGCGGCGCTTCTTCTGCAGCGCCGATATCCTCGCCGGACGTCACCATCTCGGCCTGAATGCCATCCAGCACCGCTTGCGCGAACAAGTCGCAATACGTGCCGATCGCCCGCAGGGCGTCGTCGTTGCCGGGGACCCGGAAATCGATACCTTCCGGATCGCTGTTGGTGTCAAGGATCGCGACCACGGGAATGCCGAGCTTAACAGCTTCCTGAATGGCGATCTTTTCCTTGTTGGTGTCGATGACCACCATGATGTCCGGCAGACCGCCCATTTCTTTGATGCCGCCGAGCGACCGGTCGAGCCTTTCCTTCTCCCGGGTCAGCCGCAGCAATTCTTTTTTCGTCCGCCCGGTGTCATCGGACACCACTTCTTCCTCTAACGTGCGCAGCCGCTTGATCGAAACGGAGATCGTCTTCCAATTGGTCAAGGTGCCGCCGAGCCAACGGTGGTTGATATAGAACTGAGCACAGCGTGTCGCGGTTTCGGCGATCGCCTCCGACGCTTGGCGCTTGGTGCCAACGAACAGCACGCGGCCGCCGCCGGCGACGACGTTGCGAACTTCCTCCAAGGCGCGGTGCAGCAATGGCACGGTTTGCTGTAAATCGATGATGTGCACGCCATTGCGGCTACCAAAAATGTAGCTCTCCATGCGTGGATTCCAGCGTTGGGTCTGATGTCCGAAGTGAACGCCGCTCTCCAAGAGCTGACGCATCGTGAATGTCGGAAGGGCCACGTCCGAAGACTCCTTTTTCCGGTTCGTCCGCCGCGACCAAGAGGCTCAGGATTTTCCTGGGCACCGGATGGGCGCCGTCCTGCATTGACAGCACCCTAAAGCCGCGTGTGAATTGGTGGCCGGGTCATAGCCGCCCATGCGGCAAAACGCAAGGGAAATCGGCAGAAATGAATGGCCTTTTGTTAAATCTCTTGGACGTCGAGTACGCCGGAGACGGCCTTGAGCGACTGGCGGACCGACGGTGAAATACGATAACGTTCGGGCACGTCCATCTCGACCTCGCCGCCGCCCTGATCGAGCTTCAGCACCAGGCTTACCAAGCCACGGCCGCGTCCGGTGCGTTGAAGGATGGTCTTAAGCGGCGCCAATGAGTCCGGTTCGTCGACGTAAAGGCGAACCCCTTGCGCAGCATCGGCGGCGTAGGCGTCAGCATCACGCACCTCTTGGACTGAAAGTCGGACACGATCCGCCTCGACCTTGCCTTCGACGAAAAACACCAACGAGCGGCCAATTTCGATCAGTTCGGCGTAGGCGGCCAGTTGCTCGGAAAACATGGTCACTTCGAAAACGCCGCTTGGATCAGAGGCCTGGAGAAAGGCCAGCGACGTGCCGCGCGCTGTCCGGTGGTCGCGGCGACTGAGCAGCGTGCCGGCGATCTTCGCCGCCCGCGGCGCGCCGTTCAACGCGGCCAGTAAGGTCGCCGCGGGCTGTACGCCCTGTTGCGCCAGCGGACGGGCCAACGCATCGATCGGATGCGCCGACAAGTAGAAGCCGATGGCGTCGAACTCTTCCGCCAATTGCTCAGCCGGCAGCCACGGCCGCGCTGTCGGCAGAGCCGGCCGTTCCAGGGTGCTGGTGCCGGCAGAGCCACCGAACAGGCTGGCTTGGCCGCTGGTCCGCTCATCGGCGGAAACATTGGCGTGGGCAATCATCAGCTCGATCGCCTTCAAGACTTGGGCGCGGTTGTCGTTGAGGCTGTCGAAGGCGCCGGCCCGGGCCAGGTTTTCCATTTGCCGCTTGTTGAGCACGGTCGGCTCGACCCGCTCGGCCAAATCGAACAGATCCTTATAGAGACCGTTGGCTTCGCGTTCTTCGACAACGGCCTGCATCGCCTCCTGGCCGACGTTCTTGATCGCGGCCAGAGCATAGCGAATGGCAATCGGCGCGCCTTCGGCGTTGGCCTCAACGGCGAAGTCCGCCCGCGAGCGGTTGATGTCCGGCGGCAACAGCGCCATGTCGAGCCGTTTGAGTTCCTGTTGGAAAATGTTCAGTTTGTCAGTGTTGCCGAAATCAAGCGTCATGGACGCGGCGAAAAATTCGTGGGGGTACTTCACTTTGACCCAGGCGGTATGCCAGGCCACCAAGGCATAGGCGGCCGCGTGGGATTTGTTGAAACCGTATCCGGCGAATTTGTCGACCAAATCGAAAATGGTCGTCGCCTGATCGTTGTCCACGCCAAGCGCCGTGGCACCGGAAATGAACCGGTCCCGCTGGGCGTTCATTTCCGCTTTGATCTTCTTGCCCATCGCCCGACGCAGCAAGTCGGCCTCGCCCAGACTATAGCCTGACAGCACCTGGGCGATCTGCATCACCTGTTCCTGGTAGATGATGACGCCATAGGTTTCCTCGACGATCGGCCGCAGCCGGTCATGCAGATAATCCGGCTCCTCCTGGCCATGCTTGGTGCGTATGAACCGCGGAATGTTATCCATCGGGCCCGGCCGGTAGAGCGCCACCAAGGCGATGATGTCTTCGAAGCTGTCGGGCTTTAGTTGGCGCAAGACGTCGCGCATGCCCGAACTTTCAAGCTGGAAGACGCCAACCGTATCGCCCCGGCCGAGCATGTCGTAGGCCTCGTCGTCGTGCCTCGGGATCGCCGCCAGATCGACCTCAATGCCGCGATCGGCTAACAATCGGCACGCGTGATCCAATACCGTCAGGGTTTTGAGGCCGAGAAAATCGAATTTCACCAGACCCGAGGCTTCGGCATATTTCATGGAAAACTGGGTGACCGGCATGTCGGACCGCGGATCGCGATAGAGCGGCACGAGTTCGCTCAATGGCCGGTCGCCTATGACGACGCCGGCGGCATGGGTTGAGGCGTTGCGGTACAGGCCTTCGAGTTTCAACGCGATCGACATCATGCGATCGACATTGCTGTCGGCGGCACGTTCCTGTTCGAGCCCGGGGACCAAATCGATCGCTTCCTGCAGCGTTACCGGTTTCGCCGGATTGTTCGGCACCAGCTTGCAGATTCGGTCGATTTGCTTGAACGGCAGCTGCAGCACCCGACCAACATCGCGCAACGCCGCCCGAGCTTGCAGCTTTTGGAACGTGATGATCTGGGCGACGTGGTCCTGACCATATTTGTTTTGCACGTAACGAATGACTTCGTCGCGGCGGTCCTGGCAGAAGTCGATGTCAAAGTCCGGCATCGACACCCGGTCCGGATTAAGGAAGCGTTCGAACAACAAGCCGAATTCCAGCGGATCGAGGTCGGTGATGGTAAGCGACCAGGCAACCACCGAGCCGGCGCCGGAACCGCGTCCCGGCCCAACCGGGATATTCCGTGCCTTGGCCCATTTGATGAAATCGGCAACGATCAGAAAATAACCTGGAAAGCCCATTTTCTCGATGACCTCGACCTCAAAGTCGAGCCGTTCGCGATAGGGCCTGGCGGCGGCGGCCCTGGCATCGTCATCCATCTCCGGTTTGTAGATGCCAGCCTGGAGCCGGTGTTCGAGGCCGTCGACCGCTTGCGCCCGCAGCTCATCGGCCTCGCTTCGCCCGGCCGCCGATTTGTAGCTTGGCAAAATCGGTGCACGCGCCGGCGCCATGTAGGCGCAGCGCCGGGCGACCACCATGGTGTTGTCGATGGCCTCCGGCAAATCGGCAAACAACAGCCGCATTTCTTCGGCCGATTTGAAACGATGCTGCGGCGTCAGCCGGCGGCGGTCGGTTTGTGCGACATAGGCGCCGGCGGCGACACACAATAGCGCATCATGCGCCTCATACATGGTTTCGTCGGCGAAGAAGCATTCGTTGGTGGCAACCAGCGGCAGGTCAAGCGCATAGGCGAGTTTTAAAAGGCCGGGCTCGGATTCACGCTCCTCGGCCAAACCATGGCGCTGCAGCTCGATATAAAAACGGCCGGGAAACAAATCGGCAAGCGCCCGGCAACGCTCTCCGGCGAGATCGTCTCGCCCTTCCCGCAGCAAGCGACCGATCGGCCCCAACGCGCCGCCGGACAGGCAAATCAAGCCGGCTGCCGCCGCGCTCAAATCGGCCATGTCGATGCGCGGCATCTCGCCGACCGGCGTCTCTAGAAAGGCCTTCGACGACAAATCCAACAGGTTGCCGTAGCCGATCTCCGATTGCGCCAACAACACGATCGGATCGGGATCGGGCTTGCGCAAGGCCTTGGCCGTGCCGTCCGTGGTCACGCAAACGCCGTCGTTTCCTTGCGCCGGTGCGGCGCCGACCAGTGCCAGTTGACAGCCGACGACCGGTTGCACCCCGGCCTTGGCCATGGCCTGACTGAATTCCAGGCCGCCGAACAGGTTGTTGGTGTCGGTGATCGCCACCGCCGGCATGTGATGGCGCTGGGCCAAGGCCGCCATCTCAGGGATGCGCAAGGCACCTTCAGATAGCGAATAAGCGGAATGATTGCGAAGATGGACAAAACCCGCATGCGCCATGACGAATCCAGTGCTTGAGATGACGCCGCATTGTGAGATAGCGGCCGTGCCAAGTCACTAGAACAAACAATGAACAACAGAATTTCTTGTGGATCAATCAACTTCATCCTACATTATGTAGTAGGTCGACACATCACAAGTGCAGCCAAACTGGCCCTATTTAGTCCATCGGTAAAAAGTCCTTCGGCTCCGCCTCAGTGTACTTTTTTACCGGTGAAATAATGCCAAATCAGGCCTTGGGGCGGCCCGGCGGTCTGATTTGATCATATCTGTTGCTGATCATGACCGAAGGTCATGATCAGAGGCCGCAACAAACAGCGCCTGAAAGGCGCTATTTGTTGCAAACAAAAATGCTGTTAGCGCATCGCCGAGCCGCCTCAAAATGCGCTAACACATTATTATTACTGAAGAAAAGTACACTGAGCGTAGCGAAGGACTTTTCTTCACGGTTGACTATTTAAGTCATCGCGGCGTCACAATATATAAGGACATTGTTCGTTGCGGTTGAATGGCTGGGGTCGCCGGGGACGGCGTGTTGCATTCGGACGGACGAGACATGAGGAAACCGACGATCAAGCTGTTTCTGCCGTCGGTCGCCATTGCGACCGTGGCGAGCGCTGTCCTGGTCGTGCTGCTTTATCAGGCGGCCGACCGGGCCGACACCGCTGCGGCACGAAACTACGCCCTCAATACCATGACCGCGCCGACCCGTTGCCTCGCCCAAGCCGTCTATTTCGAGGCGCGCGGCGAACCGTTTGAAGGCCGGCTCGCCGTCGCCAACGTGGTGTTGAACCGGGTCAAGAACCCGCGTTACCCAGCCGACGTCTGCGGCGTCATTTTCCAAGGCGAAACACGGCGCCACCGCTGCCAGTTCTCGTTCGCCTGCGACGGCAAACCCGACAGGCCAGCCAAAATCAGCGACACGGCATGGCGCCGGGCGGTTGATTTGGCGCGGCTGATGAACGCCGGCAGCATGCGCGACCTGACCGACGATTCGACCCACTATCACGCCGTGTCCGTGTCACCGAGTTGGGCCAAGCAGCTCAAAAAAACGGTGCGCATCGGCCGCCACCAATTTTACCGCCTCGCCGGACTCTAAGCGTTTCTGGAGAACCCTATTAGGAACCCAACATGCCTTGGGCGAAGCCGGCCCATAAAATCAACGCGCCCCACAGGCTGATCAAACTCAGCATGCCAAACAAATCATTGAGTACCTGTCGCATAATCGCCTCCTTGATCTTTATTAGTTCCCTTATTGTTCTTTTTTTGTTCCAAAATGTCAAGGGTGCGGTCTAACCGGGTGTCAGCGCGCCGTTTTCGATGACCAGCACGCGGTCCATGGCGGCGGCGATGTCGGGGTTATGGGTGACGATGAGGGCGGCGACGCCGCTATCGCGAACCACGGTCATCAATTCATCGAAGACCACCGCCGCGGTCTTACCGTCGAGATTGCCAGTCGGCTCGTCGGCAAGCACCACCTTCGGCGCATTGGCCAAGGCGCGCGCGATCGCGACACGCTGTTGTTCGCCACCGGATAACGCCGCCGGGCGATGACCAAGCCGCTCGTCCAGCCGCAGATGGCCGAGTAATTCGGCCGCCCGTGTCCGCGCGGCGCGGCGTCCAACACCGGCAATCAACTGCGGCATCATGACGTTTTCGAGCGCCGAGAACTCCGGCAGCAAATGATGATACTGGTAAACGAATCCCAGATTATTGCGGCGGATCTCCGTGCGCGCATTGTCGGCAAGGCCTTTGGTCGAACGGCCGAGAATTTTCACGTCGCCGGCGTCCGGGGCTTCCAACAGCCCGGCGATATGCAACAGCGACGACTTGCCGGCGCCCGAGGGCCCAACCAAGGCAACGATTTCACCGGCCGAAATCGAGAGATCGACGCTGCGGAAAATGTTCAGCTGCCGCCCGCCTTGGAGGAAAGTCCGTTCGATACCGGAAAGTTCCAGGGCCGCGTCACTCATAGCGGAGCGCCTCCACCGGATCGAGGCGCGAAGCGCGCCACGACGGATAGAGTGTGGCGAGAAACGTCAAGACCAGGGCAATGGCGGCGACCACGGCCACTTCAATGGGGTCGACTTCGGCCGGAATGTTGGACAGAAAGCGGATCTCGGCGGACCAGAGCTCGGTTCCGGTCAAGCTTTCCAGCCAATGCTGAATGTTCTCGATATAGGTACAAAACAACAGCCCGAGGCCGAGGCCGACGGCCGTGCCGACGGCGCCGATGCTGGCGCCGGCCAGGAAAAATATCCGCATGACCGTACCGCGTGTCGCTCCCATGGTGCGCAAGATGGCAATGTTTCGGCCCTTGTCCTTCACCAGCATGATCAGGCTCGACACGATGTTGAAGGCGGCAACCAAGATGATCAGTGTCAGGATCAAGAACATGACGTTGCGCTCGACCTTGAGGGCGGTGAAAAATTGCGAATTGGCCTGCTGCCAATCGAACAGCCGGTAGCCTGGGCCCAGCGCACTGGACAACGACGGCCGTATGGCAAGCGCCCGGTCGGGATGATCCAGCATCACTTCCAAGCCGGACACGGCATCGCCGAAGCGGAAATAGGTTTGCGCCTGTTTGAGCGGCAGAAACACGAACGTTGAATCATACTCGAACATGCCGATGCTGAATGTCGCGGCAATTTGGTACGTCGCCATGCGCGGCACGAAACCAAAAGCCGTCGCCGATCCCTTAGGCGATATCAGCGTGATCTTGTCGCCGACCATGAGGCCGAGCTTACGCGCCAGACGATTGCCGATGACCACATGCTTGGAATTTTCGAAGTCGCCCAAGCTACCGGCGACAATGTTGTCGGCGACCACTTGCAGTGCGCCCAAGTCGTCGGCGCGGATGCCGCGCACCATGGCACCGCTCGCCACCTGATTGGCGGTCGCCATGACTTGGCCTTCGATGATCGGCGTGATACGGACCACGCCGTCGGTCGATCTGATGCGCGCCTTGACCGCGTCGTAGTTCTTGAGCTGACCGACCGCGGCTTGCACCATGACGTGGCCGTTCAGACCAAGGATCCGGCCCAGCAATTCGTGACGAAATCCATTCATCACCGCCATGACGATGATCAGGGTAGCAACGCCCAGGGTGATGCCGAGGAACGAAAATATCGCAATGACCGAAATGAAGCCTTCTTGCCGGCGTGCGCGCAAATAGCGCCCGGCGATCATCCATTCGATGGCGCTGAACACGCGGCGCTAACCCGAGAACCGGTTGAGCGCTGCCTCTGGGGTCATTTCCTGCCGGTCGCCGGTTCGCCTGTCTTTCACTTCAACGATGCCCTGCTTCAAACCGCGCGGGCCGACCGTGACCTGCCATGGCAGGCCGATTAAGTCCATCTTGGCGAACTTGGCGCCGGCGCGGTCATCGGTGTCGTCGTAGAGCACCGACGTGTCGGCCGCCTGCAGTTTGCCGTAGAGGTCCAGGGCGGCCGCATCGCAGGCATTGTCACCAACTTTCAAATTGATCAGACCAACCCGGAACGGCGCCACCGGTTCCGGCCAGATGATGCCGTTTTCATCATGGCTCGCCTCGATGATCGCGCCGACCAGCCGCGACACGCCGATGCCATAAGAGCCCATGTGTACCGAGACTTCCCGGCCATCGGGCCCGGTCACCACGGCTTTGAGCGGCTCCGAATATTTGGTGCCGAAATAGAAGATTTGGCCGATTTCGATGCCGCGCCGGGTCACCAAATCCTCGGCCGCAACCGGGCAGGCCGCCGCGTCATGCTTTTCGTCGGCCGCCGTATAGAGACTGGTCCAGTGATCGACGATCGGTTGCAAGTCACCGTCATAGTCGATGGTGCCGCCTGGCACCTCGAAATCCAGGATGTCGCGATGATAGAACACTTCCGATTCGCCGGTATCCGCCAACAAAATGAACTCATGGCTAAGGTCGCCGCCGATCGGGCCGGTATCCGCCGCCATGGGAATGGCCTTGAGGCCCATGGCCGCGAAGGTGCGAAGATAGGACACGAACATCTTGTTGTAGGCCCGGCGGGCGCCTTCGTAGTCGAGATCGAAGGAGTAGGAATCCTTCATCAAGAACTCGCGGCCGCGCATGACGCCGAAGCGCGGCCGCACCTCGTCGCGGAACTTCCATTGGATGTGGTAGAGCAACGTCGGTAATGCCCGATAGGAGGACGCGCCGGCACGAAAGATTTCTGCGATCACTTCCTCATTGGTCGGCCCGTAGAGAAGCTCGCGATCGTGGCGATCCACGATACGCAGCATCTCTTTGCCGTAATCTTCATAGCGTCCGGATTCGCGCCAAATCTCGGCCGGCTGAATGGTCGGCATCAACAGCTCCTGGCAGCCCGCGGCATCCTGCTCTTCGCGCACGATCTGTTCGATGTTTTTCAACACGCGGAAGCCGAGCGGCAACCAGGAATAGATACCGGCGCTCGACTGGCGCACCATGCCGGCCCGCAGCATCAGCCGGTGCGAGGCAATTTGCGCCTCCGCGGGGTTTTCTTTCAAGGTCGGCAGGAAGTATTGGGAGACACGCATGCGCCAAGGATCCTCGCTGGTACAGCTGGCGGAAAAGTCATGCTGTTTTAGGAGAAGCGGCCGGCGATAGCAACGGAACCGATCATCGGATGCTTAACGGCGATCGCCAAAGCGTTTGCGGCATTCGGTGACGACCACGGCGTTGGCTGAATCGCCGAGCCGTTGGCCGTTGTAGAAGACCTGCCCGCTCTTGACGTCGACCACGACATAGCCGGCCTTGATCTCGGCGGATTCCGTGAACGGCGGCGGATCGACCAGAAAGCGCCGCAATGGAATGGTCAGGTCGATATAGACTCGCTCCGGCGTCACCACGCCATAGGAGCTGCCGGCCAAGTCTGCCGGCGCGACTGTGCGGCCACCGCTGCCGACGCCAGGCTGATAGGCAACGTCGTCGGCCGGGACATGCCGCACCAGTTCGCGGCAAGCGGTTTCGGTGATCACGATGTCCTCGGCCGATGCCGATGTCGCAAGCCCAAGGAAAGCCAAGCCAATGAGTAGCCGTTTCATGGCACCCAGCTTGCCCGATGGCCGATGAACAAGACCTTAACGGACCATTCACGCCGGTGGATCGAGCAGGGCTCGAAAATCGACGATTTCGTATTCGATCACAATCCAAAGAATGGCGAATAAGATACTGGTAATTAACGTTGTTATCGCGAATTTCAGCAAAATTTGCGCGCGCACAGGCGCGCCGGTCGCCTGACCGGGTTCCATCGCGACATTTGCCTCTTCGTGACTTCTAACTCCGAAGGGCAGAACCATGAACAGTACCAGCCACCAGCTGATGAGAAAGACCACGAGGCCGGACAGCAGCGTCACGGTCGCCTCACGCCTGTTCCAACTCGATCAATGTACCGCAGAAATCCTTGGGATGGAGAAACAGCACCGGTTTGCCATGGGCGCCGGTCCTCGGTTCGCCGTCGCCCAACACGCGGGCGCCGGTATCCTTCAACTGATCGCGCGCGGCAAGGATGTCGTCGACTTCGTAACAGACATGGTGCATGCCGCCAGAAGGGTTGTTTTTCAAGAATCCGGCAATGGGCGATTGGTCGTCGAGCGGATGCAATAGCTCGATCTTGGTGTTTGGCAGGTCCACGAAGACCACCGTTACCCCGTGATCGGGTATGGGTTCCGGTGCCGAGACCGTGGCGCCAAGCGTATTTTTGTATTGCTCTGCAGCGGCCGCCAAATCGGGCACGGCAATCGCGATATGGTTCATTCTTCCGATCACGTCAAAGCTTCCTTCTCGATTTCAGTCACGATTGTCGATCCGTTCGGCCCAAGGCGCACCACCGCAACCTCGGTCAACGGACGCCGACTGCAGACTTGCCGGACCTGCCGGCGCACCAACTGCGCCGCGGTTTCCCGCACGCTGTCGTCGGACCGCGCCGCCTTGCGCCGTAACGCGCCGATACTCTGCTGCAATTCGTCCACCAGCAGTGACCGCAACCCGTCCTCACGGTCACTGTCGATGACGCCGATCAAGCGAACATCCGGCTCCGCGATAAGGTGACCCTGCGGATCGAGGACCAGGGTCACATGCGCCGCCCCGTTATACATCAATTTGCGCCGGACCTGCAGGCTCGGATCCGCGGTCGGCACCAAACCGCCCGCGTCGACGGCCAGACGGCCGACCTGAACCTGACCCAGCCGTGTGGGCCCGTCCGGCGCCAGTCGCAACAGGTCGCCGTTTAGGATGCGGGCGGTATGGGGCACGCCCCAACTCTGGGCGAGCTCGGCATGACGCCCGAGATGGCGCGCCTCGCCATGCACAGGGACCGATATGCGCGGCCGGATCCAGCTGTACATTTCCGCCATTTCGTCGACGCACGGGTGACCGGAGACATGCACCAGGGCATCTTTCTCGGTAATCACCTTGATGCCGTCGGCGACCAAGGCGTTGTGCAGACGGCCAATGGCGCGTTCGTTGCCGGGAATGATCTTCGACGAAAAGACGGTGAGATCTCCCGGTTCCAGAACCACGTGCGGGTGGTTGCCGAAGGCGACGCGGGCCATGGCGCCGCGCGGCTCCCCCTGACAGCCGGTGCAAAGATAAAGCACTTTATCCGGTGGCAGGAAACTTGCCTCATCGCCTTCCAAGATCGGCGGTAAGTTGTCGGCGTATCCGGTTTCTCGGGCGATTTCGATGGTCCGCCAGAGCGACCGGCCGACCACCGCAAGATGACGGCCGTGGCGCTCGGCAACAACGGCAACGGTCTCGATCCGTGCCAGGTTGGAAGCAAAGGTAGTGATCGCCACACGGCCCTTCCGGTCCTTGATCAGCGCGTCCAATCCGGCGCGGACATCGGCTTCCGAGCCGGAGCGGCCAGGGCTGAACACGTTGGTCGAATCGCAGACAAAGGCCAGCACATCGCGATCGCCGAAGGCGCGTAAGCCCGCCTCGTCGGTGACGTCGCCAACCAGCGGCGACGGATCCAATTTCCAGTCGCCGCTGTGGACGACGCGGCCATAGAAGGTATCGATGGCGAGCGACTTCGATTCCATCGTCGAATGGGTAACGCCCAGCATCGACAATTGAAACGGGCCGATATCGAACGGTGCGCTATCGCCGATGATCGTGACCGGGACTTGATCTTCAAGACCGGCCTCGATCAGCTTTCCACGCAGCAGGGCCGCGGCATAGGGCGAGGCGAACACCGGGCAGCGAAGCCGTGGCCAGACATGGGCGACCGCACCGAGATGATCCTCGTGGCAATGGGTCAGGACAATCGCCAACAGTTTGTCGCGGCGCGCTTCGATCCACGCCGTATCCGGCACCAACACGTCGATGCCGGGCTGACTTTCATCGGCGAAGGCGATGCCGAGATCGACCATCAGCCATTCATCGTCGACGCCGTAAAGACTGAGGTTCATGCCGATCTCGCCGGCACCGCCGAGCGCCAGGTAAACCAGCCCTTCGGTATGGTCTGGCATGCGGTCAGCCATCGGCAGCGATCGCGCGGTTGTGGCGGTTTATCCGAAACAGGCCGCGCAAGGTAATGTCCTGGTCGACCGCCTGGATGACATCGGTGCCGCCTTGGAACAACGGCGCCAGGCCGCCGGTGCCGACCACGAACATGGTCTCGCCATATTCCGCCTGAACCCGTGAAACCAGGCCTTCAACCAATGAGATATAGCCCCAGTAGACCCCGGACTGCATGGCGCTGACCGTATCCTTGCCGATAACCTGGTCCGGCACGGAAACGGCGATCCGCGGCAGTTTCGCCGACGCCATGTGCAGCGCCTCCAAATTGAGATTGACACCAGGCGCGATGATGCCGCCGACGTAGTTGCCGTGCCGGTCGGCAATGTCGAAGGTCGTCGCCGTGCCGAAGTCGATAACGATCAGCGGTCCCTCGAACTCGGCGATGGCGCCGACGCAGTTGACCAGCCGGTCGGCACCAACCTCGCGTGGCCGGCGCGCCAGGTTTTGGATGCCGAGATCGACGCCGTCATCACCGATCACCAACGGATCGCACTTGAAATAACGCCGACACAGGGTTCTGAGATCGAATAGCGCCTGGGGCACCACGGTGGCGATGATCGCCTCGTCGATGTCGTCGGGCGCCAGGTCCGCCAACGCCATCAATTGCACCAGCCAGACGGCATATTCGTCGGCGGTGCGCGACGCGTTCGTGGTGCTACGCCACTCACTGCGCAGGGCATCGCCATCGAAAACGGCGAATGTCACGTTGGTATTGCCGGCATCTACAGCGAGCAACATCGTCTCATCCCACCTCTTGCCTATTCGCGCCGAAGAATACGTCGCCGGCCGTAATGCGCCGCTTATCATCGCTCTGCACCAGGATCAAGGCACCGTCGTCATCGATCGTCTCGAAACGGCCGACCAACTCCTGCTCGCCGACCCGGACTGTGGTTTGCCGGCCCAGGCCAACCGCCTTTTCCAGCCACGCCCGCCGCACGGACGCGAAGCCTTCACTTTGCCAAACGTCGCGCCAGCCGGCGAACGCATTGAGATAGCCGCTCAACACCTCCTCAACGGTCGCGTTGACGCCTTCCGTCTTCAGCGACGTGGTCGGATAGAGACCGACCTCCGGATGGCTGGCTACGTTGATGCCAACGCCGATGATCAACCAGCCGACGTTGTTGCCGCTAACAGCACCGGATTCCAAAAGAATGCCAGAAATCTTGCGGCCCCTGACCAAAATGTCGTTGGGCCATTTGCACTGCACTGACACCATACGCGGCAGTAAAGAAGCAACGGAGCTCCAGACCGACAGTGCCGTGACAAAAGACAGCTCGGCTGCCCGATCGGCCCGGCAGTTCGGCCTCAGCAGCAACGAACAATAGAGGTTGCCGGGCGGGCTCGACCATTCCCGGCCAGTCCGACCGCGCCCGGACTTTTGGCTTCCGGCCCAGATGACCAAGCCGTCCTCGGCGCCCTCGGTCGCGGCCTCGCGCGCGGTGGCCATGGTCGAAGACACCGTTTCCAATCGGGTCAGATGGAATCCATCGGGCATGGGCGCTAACACGGGAACCGCCGATTTTCTCCGCCTCAGCCTATGAGTGCCGCCGCCGCGGTCCTGGCCCAGGCCACCAAAGGTCCAGGATATACGAAAAAGAACAGCGTAAATAGGGCGGCCGCCGCCATCAGGACCGTGACCTCACCGCCAAGCGGTCGCTCGAAGTGCGCCGCGGGTTCGTCGAAATACATGATTTTGACGATGCGTACGTAGTAAAAGGCGCCGACCACGCTGGCCAGCACGCCGATCACGGCCAACGCATAGAGCCCGGCATGAATGGCCGCCATGAAGACATAGAACTTGCCGAAAAACCCGGCCAAAGGCGGTATGCCGGCCAAGGAAAACATGAAGATCGCCAGGGCCAGGGCGATCGCCGGATTGCTCTTCGACAATCCGGAGAGATCGCTGATCTGCTCGACCATGCCGTCCTTGCGGCGCATGCACAGGATGCAGGCGAAGGCGCCGATGTTCATGGCAAGATAGATCGCCATGTAGATCAAGACGCCGCGCACGCCCTCCTCGCTGCCGGCCGCCAGCCCGACCAAGGCGTAGCCCACATGGCCGATCGAGGAATAGGCCATCAGCCGCTTGATGTTGGTTTGGCCGATGGCCGCGAAGGCGCCAAGCAGCATGGAAGCGACGGAAATGAATACGATGATCTGGCGCCATTCGTCGGTCATGCCGGCGAACGGTTCGATCATGACCCGGACGAATAAGGCCATGGCGGCGACTTTCGGCGCCGTCGCGAAAAACGCCGTCACGGAAGTCGGCGCGCCTTCGTAAACATCCGGCGTCCACATATGAAACGGCACCGCGGAAACCTTAAAGGCGAGCCCGGCGGCGACAAAAACAATACCGACGATGACGCCAACGCCCAGGCCTTCGTGGCCGGTCAACGCCTTGGCGATTTCGCTGAAGTTGGTGGCGCCGGAGAAGCCATAAATCATCGAACAGCCATAGAGCAGCATGCCCGACGACAGCGCGCCGAGGACGAAATATTTCAGGCCGGCTTCGGTGGCCCGCGTCGAATCGCGCTTGAAGGCCGCCAGCACGTAGAGCGGCAAGCTCTGCAGCTCAAGGCCGAGATAGAGCGACATCAGGTCGTTGGCCGACACCATCATCAGCATGCCGACCGTCGACAGCAGCACCAGCACCGGATATTCGAAGCGCTCGAACTGTTGCATCCGGATATAGCTGATCGACAATAGCAACGTCGCGATCGAGCCGATCAACACGAAACACTTCATGTAGACGGAAAAGGAATCGGATACGAATAAACCGCCGAACGTCTCCATGGTCTTGTCCGGGCCGGAGGCGACCAAGACCAAGGCCACCGCCGCCGCCAGCGCCGAGAGCCAGCAAATGACCCGTGTCGATTTGTTGCCGCGGAATACGCCAAGCATCAGCAGCATCATGGCCGCGGCGGCGAGAAATATTTCCGGCACGGCCGGCCCGAATTCAGGTACCGCTTGCATGTTCATCGTCCCGCCCGCCTACTGCGCCAACCGCGCCACTGTTTCGGCCCCTGCCCGCGCCGCCTGGATCGCCGCTTCATGCTGCGACAACAGATTGGCGACCGACACCTCGATCACGTTCAAGAACGGCATGGGATAGACGCCCATCCAAATGACGCCGGCGACCAGCGGCGTGAAGATGGCGATTTCCCGGCCGCTGCAATCCAGCAATGGCTTCAAGTCTTCCTTGACCAATTTGCCGAAAATGACGCGGCGATAGAGCCAAAGCGCATAGGCGGCGCCAAGAACGAGGCCGGTCGTGGTCAGGAATGCGACCCATGTATTGGCCTGGTAGATGCCGATCAGAACCAGAATCTCGCCGACGAACCCGCTGGTTCCCGGCAGCCCGACGCTCGCCAAGGTAAAGATCATGAAGAAGAACGCGTAGCGCGGCATGTTATGGACCAGGCCGCCGTAGCGCGCGATCTCCCTGCTATGCAGCCGGTCATAGACGACGCCGACGCACAGGAACAACGCGCCGGAAATCAGGCCGTGGCTCAACATCTGAATGATGCCGCCGGCCAGGCCCTGATCGTTGAAAGTAAACAAACCGATGGTGACGAAGCCCATATGGGCGACGGAGGAGTACGCAATCAGCTTCTTCATGTCTTCTTGCGCCAGCGCCACCAGGGAGGTGTAGATCACCGCCACCACGCTCAAGACAAAAATCAGGCTCGCGAACTCTTCCGAGGCGACCGGGAACATCGGCAATGAAAACCGAAGAAAGCCGTAGCCACCCATCTTCAGCAACACGCCGGCCAGGATGACCGAGCCCGCCGTCGGTGCCTCGACATGGGCATCCGGCAGCCAGGTATGGACCGGCCACATCGGCATTTTCACTGCAAACGACGCGAAGAAGGCGAGCCAGAGCCAGGTCTGCGCCGAAGCATCGAAGGAGTGGCCCATCAGCGCCGGGATATCGGTCGTCCCGGCGTCGAAATACATATAGAGAATGGCCAGCAACATCAGCACCGAACCGGCCAGCGTATAAAGGAAGAATTTGAAGCTCGCATAGATCTTCCGCGCCCCGCCCCAGACGCCGATGATCAGGAACATCGGAATCAGGCCGCCTTCGAAGAACAAGTAGAAAATCATCAGGTCGAGGGCGCAGAACACGCCGATCATCAGGGTTTCCATGACCAGAAAGACGATCATGTATTCGCGCACGCGAACCGTGATCGCGTCCCAGCTTGCCAATATGCAAAGCGGCATGAGGAAGGTGGTGAGGATCACGAACAGCATGGAAATGCCATCGACGCCCATATGGTAGGACACGCCGAAGCCGAGCCAATCGACTTGTTCGACGAACTGGAATTCCGCCGTGGAATTGTCGAAATAGCCCCAGATGAACAGCGAGGCGATGAAGGTGATCGAGGTCGTCCACATGGCGACGGCACGCGCATTGCGGGCCACCAGCTGCTCATCGCCGCGGATCAACAATATGATCACGGCACCGACCAGCGGCAGAAACGTCACGACCGACAATATCGGAAAGTCGCCCACGGCTCAGTGCCCCCCGGCCTGGTAGAAATAGAAGCTGACCAAGGCGGCGACACCGATCAACATCGCGAAGGCGTAATGGTAGACGTAGCCGGTCTGCAGCAGGGTCGCGCGCTTGGCGACCCGCAGCACGGTTGCCGAGATGCCGTCTGGTCCAAAGCCGTCGATAATCCGGCCGTCGCCGCCTTTCCAAAGGGTGCGGCCTAGCCATTTCGCCGGGCCGACGAATATCAGGTCGTAGAGCTCGTCGAAGTACCATTTGTTCAGCAGGAATTGATAGACCGGCCAATGCATGCGGGCCAGCGCCCCCGGTAGGTCGGTCCGCCGGATGTAGAGCTGGAAGGCGATGATGATACCGGCGATGCCGGCCAGGATCGGCAGAATCTTGATCCAGAGCGGCACGCCGTGCGCCGCGTCCATGGCGCCGTTATGTTCAAGAACCAGGATCGAACCACCCCAGAATTCGCGCCAGTCATGACCGATCATCGGCCCGGCGAAGGCGATGCCGGCGAACACCGCACCGATCGCCAACAAGACCAGCGGCACCAGCATGACCATCGGCGCCTCATGGGCGTGTTCGTAGACTTCCGGATCGTCACCGCGATATGTGCCATGGAAGGTCATGAAGATAAGCCGCCAGGAATAGAACGCGGTCATGACCGCGGCGGCAATGCCGAGCCCGAAGGCGACCTGTCCGACATCCGAACCGGCGGCCCACGACGCCTCCAAGATCATGTCTTTGGAATAATAGCCGGCAAACAACGGTATGCCGGCCAGCGACAGCGATCCGATCCACATCAAATAGTAAGTCGTTTTGATCTTGTGGCGGAGCCCGCCCATCTTGCGCATGTCTTGCTCGTCGCCGACAGCGTGAATGACGGCGCCAGAGCCGAGGAACAGCAGCGCCTTGAAGAAGGCATGGGTAAACAGATGGAATATCGCCGCCGGATAGGCCGAAACGCCGGCGGCAAAAAACATGTAGCCGAGTTGCGAGCAAGTCGAGTAGGCAACGACCCGCTTGATGTCGTTTTGCACCAGCCCCACCGTTGCCGCGAAGAACGCTGTCGCCGCGCCGATAATTGCCACCACGCCCAAGGCGATCGGGGCATACTCGAAAATCGGAGAGCAACGCGCCACCATGAAGACGCCGGCGGTGACCATGGTCGCGGCGTGAATCAAGGCCGACACCGGTGTCGGGCCCTCCATCGCGTCGGGCAGCCAGGTATGCAGGCCGATTTGAGCCGATTTGCCCATGGCACCGATGAACAACAGGATGGAAATCGTCGTCAGGATGTCGACGTCGTAGCCGAGAAACTCAAAGCTCTTGCCCGCCTGCTCGGGCACGGCGGCGAAGATCGCGTCGAATTCAACGGTGTTGAACACCAAGAAAATCGCCATAATGCCGAGCGCGAAACCGAAGTCACCGATCCGGTTGACCAGGAACGCTTTTATCGCCGCGGCATTGGCGCTCGGTCGGTCATACCAGAAGCCGATCAGCAAATAGGACGCCAGCCCGACCCCTTCCCAGCCGAAAAACAGCTGTACCAGATTGTCGGCCGTGATCAACGCCAGCATGGCAAAGGTAAATAGCGAGAGATAGGCCATGAACCGCGGGATACCCGGGTCATGTGCCATGTAGCCGACCGAATAGATGTGCACCAATGCCGACACCGTGGTCACGACGACCAGCATCACCGCGGTCAATTGATCGATGCGCAACGACCAGGCGACGTCGAAATCGCCGGACGTGATCCATGAAAACAGCATCACCTTGGTCGGACCGTCGCCCCAAATGACACTGAAAAAACCGATCCACGCCAACAGCGCGGCAACGCTGACGGCGACGCAGGTCACCACTTGGGCGCCGCGGTCGCCGATCCAACGGCCGAACAGCCCGGCCAGCAAGAACGCGATCAACGGCAGAAAGACGATCAGACTGTAGATCATGGGTCTTGCTCAGCCCTTCATCAGATTGATGTCTTCGACCGCGATGGTGCCGCGGTTGCGGAAATAGACCACCAGGATGGCGAGGCCAATGGCGGCTTCGCCGGCGGCGACGGTGAGCACGAACATGGCAAAGATCTGGCCGACGAGATCATGCAAATGAACCGAGAACGCGACCAGGTTGATGTTGACGGCAAGCAGCATCAGTTCGATCGACATCAAGATGATGATGACGTTCTTGCGGTTCACGAATATCCCGAATATGCCGAGCGTGAACAAAATGGCCGCCACCGTCAGATAATGGCTGAGACCGATTTCCAGCACCTTAATCTACCCCCTCGAATTCCTCATAATCCCGGCCCTCAAACGCCCTGACCCGGCTGCACTTTCTTGATCTCGACCGCATCCTCGCGGCGCCGCGCCACCTGTTCCGAAATGCGCTGGCGGCGCACGCCTTCGCGCTGGCGCAAGGTCAGCACGATCGCGCCGATCATGGCGATCAACAGGATCAGGCCCGCCGCCTGGAACAAATAGAGATAGCGCGTATAGAGCAGTTCGCCGATCGCCTCGGTATTGGTCACCTGGCCGATATCCGGCGCCGGTGCCGCGCCGGCGCCGATGGTTTCGGGCGCCAGGACCCAGGTGCCGATCATCAGCAACAGTTCGATCAACAGCAGAAACGCGATCAGGCCGCCGATCGGCAAATACTGCAGAAAGCCCTCGCGCATTTCGACGAAATTGATGTCGAGCATCATGACGACGAACAAGAACAGCACCGCCACGGCGCCGACATAGACAATCACCAGGATCATCGCCAGGAATTCGGCGCCCATCAGCACGAACAGCCCGGCCGCGCTGAAGAACGCCAAAATTAGAAACAACACCGAATGGACCGGATTGCGGGCGGCGATCACCATGAACCCGCAGGCCACGGTCATCGCCGCGAAAACGTAGAAGGCCAAAGCCGCAATAATCATGCCGTCTCTCCGTCCGCGGCGTCAGCGATAGGGCGCATCGGCGCGAATGTTGGCGGCAATTTCCCGCTCCCAGCGTTCGCCGTTCGCCAACAGTTTGTCCTTGTCATAGAACAGTTCCTCTCGGGTCTCCGTCGCGAACTCGTAGTTTGGACCCTCGACGATGGCATCGACCGGGCAGGCTTCTTGGCAAAAGCCGCAATAGATGCACTTCGTCATATCGATATCGTAGCGCGTGGTGCGCCGGCTGCCGTCTTCGCGTGGCTCGGCCTCGATGGTTATGGCAAGCGCCGGACAGATCGCTTCACACAGCTTGCAGGCGATGCAGCGTTCCTCGCCTGTCGGATAACGCCGCAACGCGTGTTCACCGCGAAAGCGCGGGCTCAGCGGACCCTTTTCGAAAGGGTAGTTCAACGTCACCTTGCGCTTGAACATATAGCGGAACGTCAGCGCCATTCCCTGCAGCAGTTCGGCAAGAAAGATTGTTCTTGCACCCCTATCCAGAAACGCCATGGTTCATTCGCCTCGTTATTCGGTCCGATGCAGCGCGCCCAAAGTGGCCGGCTAACTCGGCACCATGTCAAACATCACCAAAAAGCCCGCCGTCAGCGCCACCCAGGCCAGCGACAACGGCAGAAAGACCTTCCAACCGAGCCGCATCAGTTGGTCATAGCGATAGCGCGGGAAGGCCGCGCGCACCCAGATGAAAATGAACAACAGGAACGCAATCTTGGCCGCGAACCAGATCGGCCCCGGGATCCAGTTGAACGGCGCCACGTCGAACGGCGGCAGCCAACCACCGAGAAACAGCATCGTCGTGACCGCGCTCATCAGGATCATGTTGGCGTATTCGCCGAGATAAAACAGCGCGAACGCCATCGACGAATACTCGACCTGATAGCCGGCGACCAGCTCGGCCTCGGCCTCGGGCAAATCGAACGGGTGTCGGTTGGTTTCCGCCAATACGGAAATGAAAAACACCACGAACATCGGCAACAACGGTATGGCAAACCAGACCGTGCGTTGCGCCTCGATCACATCGGTCAAATTCAACGAACCGACGCACAACAGCACGGTGATCATGACGAAGCCGATCGACACCTCGTAGGACACCATCTGTGCCGCCGAGCGCAGCGCGCCGAGAAAGGCATAGCGCGAATTCGACGCCCAACCCGCCATCACCACGCCATAAACGCCAAGCGAAGAGATCGCGAAAAGATACAAGATGCCGACATTGATATCGGCCAGTACCACACCCTGATCGAACGGGATCACCGCCCAGGCGACCAGTGCCAGGGTGAAGGTCAACATCGGCGCGACCAGGAACACCACCCGGTTGGCGCCGGTCGGCACGATGGTTTCCTTGAACAACAGTTTGGCGCCGTCGGCAAACGGCTGCAGCAAGCCGAACGGGCCGACCACGTTCGGGCCGACGCGCAACTGCATGGCCGCCATGACCTTGCGTTCCGCCAAGGTCAGGAACGCCACCGACACCAGCAACGGCACCACGATCGCCAAGATCTGCAACAAGATGATGATCAGCGGCCAAATATAGCCGCTCCAAAGCTCAGCCATCGGTGCCGGTCGCCCCCATGCCGTCTCGATTGAACGTCGCGCTGCAGGTCGCCATGGTCTTGGACGCCCGCGCGATCGGATCGGTGAAATAGTAATCGGCAATGGCCGGCGCCCAGACCCGCGACGACACTGCGCCGGCGACGCCAAACGCGCCCCAGGCAGCCGGTTCGATCGTGTCGATTTGGGCGAAATGCGACGCCGCTTCGATCATGCGCCGGCGCAGAGCGGCGACGGTGTCATACGGCAAGGTCTGATCGATTTCGGCCGACAAAGCCCGCAGGATCGTCCAATCCTCGCGCGCGTCGCCCGGCGGAAATACCGCCTGCTGGCCGCGCTGCACGCGGCCCTCGGTATTCACCCAGGTCGCCGACTTTTCCGTATAGGCCGCCCCCGACAGCACCACGTCCGCCGCATGGGCGCCGGCATCGCCGTGACTGCCCTGGTAGATGACGAAGGCGTTCTTGAACGGCGTCATGTCGATTTCATCGGCGCCCAGCAGATACACCAGATCGATCTCGCCGGCCGCGGCACCCGCTTGAATGTCCGCAACACCGCGCCCACCCTCACCCGGCACGAAGCCGAGATCCAGGCCGCCGACCCGGGCCGCCGCCCGGTGCAACAGGTTGAAGCCGTTCCAGTCCGCGGTGATCATGCCGGCGCTTTCGGCGAGCGCCCGGGCCGCCGCCAGAACCACGGCACCGTCATCACCGGTCAGCGCGTCGCCGCCGACAATCATCATCGGCCGCGATGCGGCCTTCAACGTGTCGGCGAAGGCATGGTGTCCTTCGACCAGATCGACCAAAGTCTCAGCGGTCGTGCCGAGATGTTCGTAGGCATAGGTCAGGTCGGCCACCGGACCGATCATGCCGACGGGAAAATCGCCGGCCAGCCAGCGCTGGCGGATGCGGGCGTTGATCACCGCAGCTTCAAGCCGTGGATTGCTGCCGATCAGCAACAGCGCGTCCGCCTCGTCGATGCCGGCGATCGTCGAATTGAACAGATAGCCGGCCCGGCAGCTCGGGTCGATGGCGGCACCGTCCTGGCGGCAATCCATATGTGGCGAGCCGAGCCGGTCGAACAAATCCTTCAGCGCCATCATCGATTCCGCGCAGGCTTGATCGCCGGCGATGGCCGCCATGCGTTCAGCGCCGGTCGCCTTGATCCGGGTCGCCACCGCGGCCAGTGCCTCTTGCCAACTGACCGGCACCAAGCGGCCTTCACGGCGCAGATAGGGCCGGTCGAGCCGCTGGTGTTTCAAGCCATCATAGGCAAACCGGGTCTTGTCGGAGATCCATTCCTCGTTGACCTCTTCATTGAGCCGGGGCAGAACCCGCATCACTTCGGAGCCGCGCCCGTCGACCCGAATATTGCTGCCGACCGCATCCATCGCGTCGATGGTTTCCGTCTTGGTCAATTCCCAGGATCTAGCGGCAAAGGCGTAAGGCTTCGATGTCAGCGCGCCGACCGGGCAGAGGTCGATGACGTTGCCCGACAATTCCGACGCCACCGCCTGGCCGAGCGTCGTAATCTCCATATGTTCGCCGCGATTGATCGCGCCGATCGCCGGCGTGCCGGCGACTTCCTCGCAAAACCGAATACAGCGCGTGCAATGGATGCAGCGCGTCATGATGGTCTTGATCAGCGGCCCCATGTCCTTTTCGACCACGGCACGCTTGTTCTCGTCATAGCGGCTGTCGCCGCCGCCATAAGCCATGGCCTGATCCTGCAGATCACACTCGCCGCCCTGGTCGCAGATCGGGCAATCCAGAGGGTGATTGATCAGCAGGAACTCCATTACCCCTTCCCGCGCCTTTTTCACGGTCGGCGTATTGGTATGGATGACCATGCCGTCACCCACCGGCATGGCGCAGGAGGCGATTGGCTTCGGCGAGCGTTCCATCTCGACCAGGCACATGCGGCAATTGCCGGCGATCGACAGGCGCTCGTGATAGCAGAACCGGGGAATTTCCTTGCCGGCTTCCTCGCAGGCCTGCAGCACGGTGGTACCCGGGTCGACCGTGACTTCGATCCCGTCAATCGTCAGTGTCGGCATGCAAAACTCCCGCCCATCCGGTCTTGCTCCTGGCTTTCCATCACGCGGCTTGCTTCTTGTAATTCAAAATGCGCTCTTCGATATCCGCGCGGAAATGCCGGATCAGGCCCTGAACCGGCCATGCCGCCGCGTCGCCCAAGGCGCAGATGGTATGGCCTTCGACTTGTTTGGTAACGTCGAGCAACGCGTCGATCTCGGAAATCTCCGCCTTGCCTTCGACCATGCGGGTCAGCACCCGCCACATCCAGCCGGTGCCTTCCCGGCACGGCGTGCATTGGCCACAGGATTCGTGCATGTAGAAATGCGACAGATTGCAGATCGCCTCGACCATATCGGTCGACTTGTCCATGACGATCACCGCCGCGGTGCCGAGGCCCGACTGCACGTCTTTCAGTGAATCGAAATCCATCAACACGGTATCGCAAATCGATTTCGGCAGGACCGGAACCGAAGAGCCGCCGGGAATAATGGCCTTGAGATTGTCCCAGCCGCCGCGCACGCCGCCGGCGTGGGTCTCGATCAATTGCTTGAGCGGTATGCCCATTTCCTCTTCCACATTGCAGGGCGTGTTGACGTGGCCCGAAATGCAGAAAATCTTGGTGCCGACATTGTTTTCCCGGCCGATTCCGGAGAACCACGAGACGCCACGGCGCAGGATCTCCGGCACCACGGCGACGGTTTCGACGTTGTTGACCGTTGACGGGCAGCCATAGAGGCCGACGGCGGCCGGGAACGGCGGTTTCAGGCGCGGCTGGCCTTTCTTGCCTTCGAGGCTTTCGAGCAGCGCCGTCTCTTCGCCGCAGATATAGGCGCCGGCGCCGCGATGCAGATAGACGTCGTGATCGAAGCCGGAGCCGCAGGCGTTCTTACCGACCAGGCCGGCTTCATAGGCTTCTTCGATCGCCGCCTCGAGGATGCGCGCCTCAGCCACGAACTCGCCGCGGATATAGATGTAGGTCGCTTCCGCCCGCATGGCGAAACCACCGATCAGGCAGCCTTCGATCAAGCGATGGGGTTCGTTGCGGATGATATCGCGGTCCTTGCAAGTGCCGGGCTCCGATTCATCGGCATTGACGACCAAATAGGATGGCCGGCCATCGCTCTCTTTGGGCATGAACGACCATTTCAAGCCGGTTGGAAAGCCGGCGCCGCCGCGCCCGCGAAGCCCTGATTCCTTTACCTGATCGACTACCCATTCCGGCCCTTTGGCCAGCAACTCCTTGGTGCCGTCCCAGATACCGCGCTTGCGTGCCGCGTCCAGCTGCCAAGACTGGAAGCCGTAAAGATTGGTGAAAATCCGGTCTTTGTCCTGAAGCATCAAGAAGCCTCGCCATTGAGCAGCGTTTTCTGGCCGGTTTCCGGCGCCGACATTTGCCGGCCGCGGGCCGATCCTTCGGCCGGCTTCTCGCCCTGCGCCAAGGCGTCCAACACCCCGCCGAGGCTCGCCGCGTCCAAATCCTCATAGAAGTCGTCGTTGACCTGCACGATCGGCGCGTTGACGCAGCCGCCCAGGCATTCGACCTCCATCAAGGTGAATTTGCCGTCTTCGGTGGTTTCGCCATGGGCGATGCCGAGCTTGTCCTTGATCACCTGGCGGAGGTCGTCGGCACCGCGTAGCCAGCACGGCGTCGTGCGGCAGAGCTGCAGCAAATGGCGGCCGACCGGGGCCAAATTGATCATCGTGTAGAACGACGCGACTTCCACGACCCGAATATACGGCATGTCCAGCATATCAGCGACATAGCGCAGCACGGCGTCGGAAGCCCAATTGTCGTTCTGGCGCTGCGCCAAGTCCAACAGCGGCAGCACGGCGCTGGCCTGGCGGCCTTCCGGATATCGGCCAATCAATTGCTTGGCGCGTATAAGATTTTCTTCCGTGAAGGCAAAATCCTTCGCCTCTGTCGCCGCGCTCATCGATCGATCTCACCAAAAACGATATCCAGGCTGCCGATGATCGCCACCGAGTCGGCGAGCATGTGGCCCTTGCACAGGAAATCCGACGCCTGGAGATGGCGATAGCCCGGCGCGCTGATCTTGCAGCGATAGGGTTTGTTGGACCCGTCTGACACCAAATAAACGCCGAACTCGCCTTTCGGCGCCTCAACCGCGACGTAAGCCTCGCCGGCCGGCACGTGGAAGCCTTCGGTATAGAGTTTGAAATGATGGATCAGGGCTTCCATCGAGCGCTTCATGTCCGCCCGCGGCGGCGGCGACACCTTGGAATCGACGGCGGCAACCGGACCATCGGGCATTTCGTTCAGGCATTGCTTGACGATCCTGAGCGACTGGCGCATTTCCTCGATGCGGCAGAGGTAGCGGTCGAAGCAATCGCCGTTCTTGCCGACGGGGATGTCGAAATCCATGCGCTCGTAGACGTCGTAGGGCTGCGACTTGCGCAGGTCCCAGGGCACGCCCGAGCCACGCAGCATGACGCCCGTGAAGCCCCAATCCATGGCCTCGTCGGCCGTGACCACACCGATATCCACGTTGCGCTGCAGGAAGATGCGGTTTTCGGTCAACAGCCCTTCGATGTCGTCGACGACCTGGGGAAAGGCCTCGCACCAGGCGATAATTTCTTCGTCGAGGCCGGCCGGCAAATCCTGATGCACACCGCCCGGCCGATAATAAGCCGCATGCATGCGCGCGCCCGACACCGCTTCATAGAAGCCCATCAGCTTCTCGCGTTCTTCGTAGCCCCAAAGCGTCGGCGTGATCGCGCCGACATCCATGGCATGTGCGGTGATGTTCAACAAGTGATTGAGCAACCGGCCGATTTCATCGAACAGCACCCGCACATACTGGCCGCGTTCCGGCACTTCGAGCCCCATCAGCCGTTCGATGGCGAGCACGAAGGCATGCTCCTGGTTCATCGGCGCGACATAGTCCAGCCGGTCGAAATAGGGCATCGCCTGCAGGTAGGATTTGTGCTCGATCAGCTTCTCGGTGCCGCGATGCAGCAGGCCGATATGCGGATCGAGCCGGTCGCAGACCTCGCCGTCCAGTTCCATGACCAGGCGCAGGACGCCGTGGGCCGCCGGGTGCTGGGGTCCGAAATTAAGGCTGTAGTTTTTGATTTGCACTTCAGCCATCAGGACTACTCCTGCGCCTTTTCGTCGCCGGGCAGGATATATTCAGCGCTTTCCCACGGGCTCATGAAATCAAACCGACGGAATTCCTGGACCAGTTCGACCGGTTCATAGACCACCCGTTTCTCGACCTCGTCGTAGCGCACCTCGACATAGCCGGTGAGCGGAAAGTCTTTGCGCAGCGGATGGCCCTCGAAGCCGTAATCGGTGAGCAGGCGGCGCAAATCGGGATGGCCGGAGAACATGATGCCGTACATGTCCCAGGCCTCCCGTTCGAACCAACCGGCGGACTTGAACACGCTGGTGACCGAGGGCACAGGGGTCCGTTCGTCGGTTTCCGTGCGCACGCGGATGCGCTGATTGTGGCCGGGGCTGAGCAGGTGATAGACCACGTCGAAGCGCTGCGCCCGTTCCGGATAATCGACGCCGCAGATGTCCATCAAGAGCCGAAACTGGCAGTTCTGGTCGTCGCGTAGGAACGTCAGCACGCGAACGATCGCATCGGCGCGAGCGGTTATGGTCAACTGGCCAAACGCCACCGAACTGTCCTTGATTTCATTGGCCAACGCAGCCGCGATAAACTCGCCAAGATCGTTGAGCGCTTCGTCCATGATTGTCTGCTTATGCTTGCTCTGTTCTGTGGTCGCGCAGTCGCCGTCGGGCCTTAACGCAGGATGGTGCCGGTACGCCTGATCTTCTTTTGTAGTTGCAGAATGCCGTAGACCAAGGCTTCCGCCGTCGGCGGGCAGCCCGGCACGTAGATGTCGACCGGAACGATCCGGTCGCAGCCGCGCACGACGGAATAAGAATAATGGTAATAGCCGCCGCCGTTGGCGCACGAACCCATCGAAATCACGTAGCGCGGTTCGGCCATCTGGTCATAGACCTTGCGCAGTGCCGGCGCCATCTTGTTGGTCAGCGTGCCGGCCACGATCATGACGTCGGATTGCCGCGGGCTCGCCCGCGGCACCACGCCGAAGCGGTCGAGGTCGTAGCGCGGCATATAGGCATGGATCATTTCAACGGCGCAGCAGGCCAAACCGAAGGTCATCGGCCAGAGTGATCCGGTGCGCGCCCAATTCACCAACTTGTCAACTTGGGAAACGACGTAGCCCTTGTCGGAAAGCTCCTCGCCGATATCGCGCAGGAAGGCATCCTGGTCGGTCGCGGCCGGGTCCATTTTGGGCAGGGAATCGTCCACTACTCCCATTCCAAGGCCCCCTTCTTCCATTCATAGATGAAGCCGATGGTCAGCACGCCGAGAAACACCATCATCGACCAGAACCCGAACACGCCAATGGTGCCGAGCGACACCGCCCATGGAAACAGGAAAGCCACTTCCAAGTCGAAGATAATGAACAGGATGGCGACCAAGTAGAAACGAACGTCGAATTGCCGCCGCGAATCCTCGAACGGCTCGAAGCCGCATTCATACGACGACAGTTTCTCCGCATCCGGATGCTGCCGGCTGATCACCCATGCCGCGATCACCATGACCGCGGCGAGCCCGATCGCCAGCCCGAGAAAGATCAGGATCGGCAAATATTCCGCCAATAGCTGTTGCATGAGGGACTCCCACCCCGCCCGAAGACCTCGCGGCCGGTCGCATTATAGGTCCGGGCTGAATCGTTGCAAACCGCGATTTCGCGCCCCTCATTAGCCCAGCCGGCAGGCCGGGGCAACCGCTTTGAGCGCAATTCGTAAAGCCATCGGGAGGAAAGGAGGCAAGCCCCGGCGCAGGCCATGCCCGGTCACGTCAATTAGCCGTCGGCGACGTCGATTTCATCCAGCATGGTGGCGACCCATTCCGCGTCGCCGGACTTGACCATGACCGCGACGAGCAAGGCCACGAGATCGGGCACCATCTCGTCGTGATGGTATTTTGGCAAGGTCACTTGCAGGCCGTCTTCGGTGTCAAAGATCAGGGCCGCCTGATCCGGCCGCAGCACCGTGCCAAAATCGTCGTGCGGCATCATTCTACCGACGCTTCGTTGCCCGTTGTTCATCGCTCCGACCACTCCTCAGTTAGTGCCGGAATCCTTGCCGTTCCGACGTTCCGTATCGCGGATGACCATGGCGCCGCGATAGCGCTCTTTTCCCAACCCGTCGATGCGACCCTGAAGAGCCACGCGATTCACTTGTTCAAATGCTACCCCATCCTGTACCAAAGTATAATATTCATTTTTCCGAGTAGTCCGCCGGACTATCACACTTTATGGGGCAAGGCGGTTTCGGCGGCCACGCAATTGCCATACTCTCCCGCCAACCTTAGCGGTAGGTTTGGAGAGAAAAGCGATGCATATCGGGCTAATCGGCGGCATTGGACCGGCGGCCACCGAGTTCTATTACCGCGGCCTGGTCGACGCGCATGCCGCCGCAGGACGGGTCATGGAGCTGACCATCGTCCACGCCGATGCCGGGCAAATGGTCGAGAACCTGTCGAAAGGCGCCGCCCAGCAGCAGGCAGAGATCTTTCTGCCCCTGGTGCAGCGGCTCAAGGCCGCCGGCGCCGATTTTGCCGCCGTCACCTCTATGGGCGGGCATTTTTGCGTGCAGGAATTGACGGCTCTGTCGCCATTGCCGCTGATCAACCTGGTGCCAGAAATGGCCGCGGCGCTGGCACGGCGGAAGCTGCGGCGCGTTGGGTTGCTGGCGACGCGCAATGTCATGGAGAGCCGTATCTATGGCGCCGTTCCCGACCTCGAGGTCGTAGTGCCACAGGGCGACGATCTGGACGCGACACACATGGCCTATATCGCCATGGCAACGGCCGGCCGGGTTACCGACGACCAGCGCGCCCTGTTCTATGCCAGGGGCCGCGACTTGGTCGACAATCAGGGGGCGGAGGCCGTGGTGTTGGGCGGCACCGATCTATTTCTCGCCTTCGACGGCCACGATCCCGGCTTTCCGCTCATCGACAGCGCGGCCGTGCATATCGAGGCGATCTACCGGGCGTCGGTCGAAACTTAGTCGGTAATCGGCCCGCTGCCGACCCGCGGATGCGGCCGGCCGCCGTCGGCGACCGCCATGCAGAGCACGATTTCGTCAGGCCGCGGCGCGTCGGCGACCATCACCGTGACGGTGTCGAAATGATCGAACGACCAGGCCTCGTCCTTATGGCCGAGCGGCAGGTCAATCGGCGCCCCGGCGGCCGCGACCTTGGCATTCGATGGAATCAACGCTTTGCCGCCGCCGACCGCCGCCCGCATGGGCTTGCCGAGTTTCGGATGGATCATGGCGCCGCCATGCTCCAGATCGCCGTCAACGCCGACGATGGCGGCCTTGCCGTAACTGACCGGCGGGCCACCAAGCAAGTTCACGGCGTCGCCCATCAATTGCTCGCCAAGCGAGCCGCCCATGTCGAACAGCGGCGACAGATCCTCCACGAAGCCGCCGGCGCAAGGATTCCGGATGACCGCCATGGCGACGACCCGGGTGATCGGCGCGCAGGCCCGGCCATGGCCGTCCGCTTCGATGGTCTCTTTGACGATCATGGTCTTGCGAATGTCCATACTATCGGCTCCCTGCAGCAGGTTTATAGTTAACGTCGCTATGATAGCCTATGGAGTACGGCGCAATCGACTGGCGTCTTGCCAGAACCGCCTGGGCAGGCAATTCTAGATCAGTACATTTGTGAGTAGGAGAAAGTGTGATGAAGACCGATGCGATCATCGACCATATTACGGACTGGCTCAAAGGCTATTGCCAGCGCGCGGGGACAAGCGGATTTGTCATCGGCGTCTCCGGCGGCATCGATTCCGCCGTCTCATCGACCTTGGCGGCGCGCACCGGCCTGCCGTTGCTGATCGTCGAGATGCCGATCCACCAAAGCAAAGACCAGGTGACCCGCGCGCAAGAGCATATCGCGGCGCTGAAAAAGCAGTATGCCAGCGTGTCGAGCACCGAGGTCGAACTGACCGCCGTGTTCGACGGCTTCGTCAAAGCGCTGCCGGAAACCGCCGGCGAGGCAGAGCGCGATATGTCGCTGGTCAATACCCGCGCCCGCCTCCGCATGACGACGCTCTATTATTTCGCCGCGCTGCAAAGCCGGCTGGTGGTCGGCACCGGCAACAAGGTGGAAGATTTCGGCATCGGCTTCTTCACCAAATACGGCGACGGCGGCGTCGACCTGAGCCCGATCGCCGACCTGATGAAATCCGAGGTCTACGAATTGGGCCGGACACTGGGTGTCAACGACGCCATCCTCAAGGCGGCACCGACCGACGGCCTCTGGGGCGACGACCGCACCGACGAGGATCAGATCGGCGCCAGCTACCCGGAACTCGAATGGGCCATGGGCTTCGACGGCAACGAGGCCGCGATGGACGACCGCCAGCGCAAAGTGATGGCAATCTACAAACGCTTCAACGCTGCCAACACACACAAAATGGAAGCGATACCGGTCTGCATGATTCCGGATGGGTTGCTGTAGGTCATCGCTTACATGGGGAACATCGCGATGACCGAGAAATTGTCCGCGATTAGCCCCGGCAAAGTTCTTTTCGAAGAGTTCTTGGAACCGCTCGGCGTATCGCAAAATAAGCTGGCGCGGGATATCGACGTGCCTGTAGGACGCATCAATGACATTATTCACGGTCGTCGGGGAATCACTGCCGACACGGCTGTCAGGCTGGGTGCGTATTTTGGCACGACAGCGGAATTTTGGAGCAATTTACAGGTTCGCCACGACCTAAAATAGGCAAAGGCAGTACTGCAACCGGTTCTCTCGGAGATGATCAGGCCCCTGCGCACCGACCAATAAGCCATGCATCATCGCGATCACGATCGGTTCGATTTATGCAAGGAAAAACTGGCGGGAGTGACCGGACTCGAACCGGCGGCCTCTGGCGTGACAGGCCAGCGCTCTAACCAACTGAGCTACACCCCCTCCGAAGGCCCCTCCGTTTACGCGCCTGGACTGGGGCTGTCAAGCGAGTTCGGGGTTGGATTTAATGGGTTACCGGCTGGACGATTTCCAGCTCGACGATGGCCCATTCTTCCGGGTGGCCCTCGGCCCAATTGAGGCCGAGTTGGCGGTGGTCTTCGCGGGCCGAATGCAGGAGATTAAGCGCGCACCAGGCGTCGTCGCAGTTGGTGACGTCGAGACGTTCGATGGCCGCGGCCATGGTCACGGCGACCACTTGATTGACCCGGTCCTCGGCATCCTCGGTATCGAATTCGTCCAGCAGGCGCTCCAGCACGCGTTCGGCGAAGGACATGAACAGGCGATGGCGCTGGCGCCAATCGAGCGCTACGCAGGTCCCGATCAGGCCGTCAACGACCTCTCTCTCATGCTGGGCCAGTTGCTCGTAAATGCTCATGAAGCGCCCCGGTCGACGTGGTCTTTTTTCCTGTTTCGACGTCGAGTTTGGTCTCAACAGGTTAAGATGTGGTGAGCAATCGACGGGATCGCGGCGCGCTTGACCTGTCTCGATAATCATCGAATCACGTCAATTTTGTTGCACTCACGCTAGAGCGACCTGCGTTCATTCGAACGCAGATAAGTTGCTCTTACACATTGAAATAGATCAAAGTCGAACATGGCTTAACAATAAGGAACGGCCCGGCCGGAACGGCGGCCGGAGCGCCTTTCGGATCAATGCAGCGGCTGGCCCTCGGGGCGGCTTTCCGGTGTCAGGCAGCGTACCGCCTTGACCACCAGCCGCCAGCGGGCGACGGCGGCCGGGTCACGACGCTCGAGCGAGGCGATGGCGCCTTTGACGGCAAAACGCAAGGCGTCTTCGCCGTAGAACTCCATCAGCAGCCGGGCGGTTTGATAGGGATCCCGGCTGGTATCACCGAGTGCAGCGATGCCTGTGACGGTCATGATTGGTCTCCCTATTTTGTTCTCAGCCGGCTTGGCTTTTTCTACGCGTCCAACGCAGGGGTAGACGCAAGCACCGTGCCGACATTGATTATCGTTATGATTTCAACCGGTTCGCCGCCAATCATCGCGCAAAATAGGGATCGTTGTCAAAATCACCGACAGCTTTTCCGGCAAGCGCTGACGGCATTGGTGGGCGGTGACAGGCTCGAACTGCCGACCCTCTCGGTGTAAACGAGATGCTCTTCCAACTGAGCTAACCGCCCCCTCAAACGCCACCGGCCGCCCACAATTGGGCGGCCGATCGTTCACGTCCGCTTGGTCAGTTGGTATTGACCGCTTCTTTGAGACCCTTGCCAGCTTTGAACTTCGGTTGCTTGGAGGCCGGTATCTGGATCTTCTCTCCGGTCCTAGGATTGCGGCCCTCCGAGGCCGCTCTTTGGTTGACGCTAAAATTCCCAAAACCCACCAGCCGCACCTCCTCGCCGCCGGTCAACGATTTGGTAATTTCATCGAAAACGGATTCGACTGCACCGATAGCATCGGCTTTGGACAATCCGGTTGACGCTGCGACCGCGGCGACAAGATCATTCTTATTCACGACGGAGCCCCCTCTTTGTTTGGGTTGACGATATCAAGAAAAGTGTTTGGCAAAGCCGACGAAGTGTAGTGCGTCAGGCTCCCACCAGTCAAAGAAAAACTGCGGAAACGCGCGCATTTTCGTCGTTATTGGGGTGTATTGCGGTGGTCGTGCCCGGTTCGCGTCTCTGCCGCGGCCAAACCGGTCGCCATTCGGCGAATCGGTCGACCGATTCGCATCAGTTGTTCGATACCGACGAATCGGAACCGGCCATCACTATGGGTTGAACCGCAAACCCTTGAAACTGTGGATCAAAGTATCCTGACGCTAGAGCATGATCGACCTACTCGGAATCATTTGATGGATGCAAATCGGCTTTTAGGGCAGGCGCGGTGCGCAGCGCGATGTGGGGCATCGAGCAAGCATCGCAACGCACCCGAAATGCCGAGTTGCCCCACCGAAGGCCGGGTTCTTTTGCGCTGTGGCCGCTTCGCGCTTCTTATCCGATGTCCCACATCGCATGGCGAAGCGCTCATTGCCACAGCGCAAAATAATCCCGGTCAAATGATCCCGAGTAGGTCGATCATGCTCTAGGGCCGCAGGCGTCAGGTTTAATCTTTCAGACCTGCTTCGATTATTATCTAATCAGGTCCGTTTGTTGCGCTCACGCCAATGCGCCTCTGGCGCATGGCTCCGCGGGGCGGCGCTACCGCACCGGGGCCGCAGTCGCGGCCCTGACCACGTTCATCGTAGACGAACGCGGTCTAGTGCTGGGTTACCAAGCCGCCGCGATCGACGGTGCCGGATTGCTCGGCCATGTGCGCGATTTCGTCGTCCTGGGTCCACTCGATCGGCGTCAACGGCTCGGTCAACGCGTAATGCAGCACCTCGTCGACGCTGGTCACCGGCACGATTTCCAAATCGCCGCGCACGTTTTCCGGAATCTCGGCGAGATCCTTTTCGTTCTCACGCGGTATCATCACCGTCTTGATGCCGGCGCGATGGGCAGCATACAGCTTTTCCTTCAAACCACCGATCGGCAGGACCCGGCCGCGCAAGGTGACTTCACCGGTCATGGCGATGTCGCGGCGAACCGGATTTTGCGTCAATACAGAAACGATCGACGTGACCATGGCGACACCCGCCGAAGGGCCATCCTTTGGCGTCGCCCCTTCCGGCACATGGATATGAATGTCCTTCTTGTCGAACAACGGCGGCCTGACGCCGAACTCGACGGACCGCGCGCGGACGTAGGATTTCGCCGCCTGCACCGATTCCTGCATGACATCGCCGAGCTTGCCGGTGATGGTCATGCGGCCTTTGCCGGGCAGCATCACGGCTTCGATCGACAACAATTCGCCACCGACCTCGGTCCAGGCCAAGCCGGTGGTGACGCCGACCAAATCGGTGTCTTCGAGCTCACCGAAGCGGAACCGGCGGACGCCGGCATATTTTCCGACATTGCGGCGGGTCACGCGAATCTGCTTGTTGCCGCCGGTCAGAATTTCCTTGATCGCCTTGCGGGTAAGGTTGGCGATCTCGCGCTCCAAATTCCGGACGCCGGCTTCGCGCGTGTAGAAGCGAATCAGGTCGCGCAGGGCGGCCTCCGAAATCGCCCATTCGCCGTCTTTTAAGCCATGCGCCTTCAATTGCTTGTCGATCAGATGCTGTCGGGCGATCGCGACCTTTTCGTCTTCCGTATAACCGGAAATTCGAATGACTTCCATGCGATCCAGCAACGGCTGCGGCAGGCGCAAGGTGTTGGCCGTGCAAATGAACATGACATCCGACAGATCGTAGTCGACCTCGAGATAGTGGTCGTTGAAGGTGTGGTTCTGTTCCGGATCCAGCACTTCCAGCAAGGCCGAAGACGGGTCACCGCGGAAATCGGCGCCCATTTTGTCGACTTCGTCGAGCAGGAACAGCGGATTGACCTTCTTCGCTTTTTTCATCGATTGGATGATCTTGCCCGGCATCGAGCCGATATAGGTCCGGCGATGGCCGCGGATCTCGGCTTCGTCGCGGACGCCGCCGAGCGACATGCGAATGAAATTCCGCCCGGTCGCGCGCGCGATCGATTTGCCCAACGACGTTTTGCCGACGCCGGGCGGGCCGACCAGGCACAGGATCGGGCCCTTGATCTTGCGCGTGCGCTGTTGCACGGCGAGATATTCGAGGATCCGCTCCTTGACCTTCTCCAGGCCATAATGGTCTTCGTTGAGAATTTTCTCGGCGTCGTTGATTTTGGTCTTGATACGGCTGCGAACGCCCCAGGGAATGCCCAGGATCCAGTCGAGGTAGTTGCGCACAACCGTCGATTCCGCCGACATCGGGCTCATCGAGCGCAGCTTCTTCAGCTCGGCCACCGCTTTCTCGCGGGCCTCCTTGCTGAGCTTGGTCTGCTCGATCTTGTCTTCCAGTTCGGCCAAGTCGTCGCGGCCCTCTTCGCCTTCGCCAAGCTCCTTCTGGATCGCCTTGAGCTGCTCGTTCAAATAATATTCGCGCTGGGTCTTCTCCATTTGGCGTTTGACCCGGCCGCGGATTTTCTTCTCGATCTGCAGGACGCCGATTTCGCCTTCCATCAGGCCGAAGATGCGTTCCAAACGATCGCTGAGATCCGCCGATTCCAAGAGTTCTTGTTTGTCGGAAATCTTCAACGACAAATGCTGCGCGATGGTATCGGCAAGCTTCGAGGCGTCGTCGATCTGATTGACCGTGACCATGACCTCCGGTGGGATCTTGCGGTTCAGTTTCACATATTGCTCGAACTGCGTGACCACGGAACGCGACAACGCTTCCAGGTCATCGCTTTGCTCCGTCTCCTCGGCGAGGATACGCGCGTTGGCCTGGAAGAAGTCCTGATTGTCGGTAAAGCTTTCGATCTTGGCGCGGCTGCCGCCTTCAACCAAGACCTTGACGGTGCCGTCAGGCAGCTTCAGCAGTTGCAAGACCGTGGACACCGTGCCGACTTCATGAATATCAGCGGTCGACGGATTGTCCTCTCCGGCGTCTTTTTGAGCGACCAGCAAAATTTGCTTGTCGTCCTTCATGACGTCTTCCAAGGCCCGTACGGACTTATCCCGGCCGACAAACAACGGCACGATCATATGCGGAAACACCACAATGTCGCGCAACGGAAGGACAGGAAAGGTTTGTACTTGCGGCTGCTCGAACATGAAATTCGCCTCTAATCCTTTGATTCGGCCAGGATAATCTCTGATTCACCGGACAACGGCAAGGTCCGGTCGTGCACTTTCCGACAAAGGGTTCAAGAAAACGACACCGTCTTCGATCCCCCCTACCCGGCCACCTGGCGTCTTCTATATTTGCCCTTTGCGGGACGCTTCAAGGGTCGGCCGCCAGGAACCGCGAAGCAGAACCCGGCGCGCGTGACCTAACGACCACAGTGACAGGGAAAGGTTACGGTGCAGATAACGTCTAAACTCAGGCGCTTGTCCCGACATCTTCACGCCGATCGGCATGAACTTGCAGGGGTTTGGCGCGCCCTTCCGCGACTTCGGCATTGATGACCATTTCCTCGACACCGTCCAAGGACGGCAGGTCGAACATGGGATCAAGCAAAATCGCTTCCAGGATGGAGCGCAGGCCGCGCGCCCCGGTTTTGCGTTTGATCGCCTTACGGGCGATGGCCCTCAGCGCATCGTCGGCAAACGTCAGCCGGACATCTTCCATCTCGAAAAGCCGCTGATATTGCCGAACCAAAGCATTTTTCGGCGCCGTCAAAATTTCCACCAACGCGTCTTCGTCGAGATCCTGGAGCGTCGCCAGCACCGGCAAGCGGCCGACGAATTCCGGAATCAAACCGAATTTCAGCAGATCTTCCGGTTCCACTTCGGTCAGAATATCGCCAACCGACCGATCATCGGCGGCGTGAACGTTGGCGCCGAAACCAATCGAGGTGCCTTGGCCGCGTTGGGAAATGATTTTCTCGAGGCCGGCAAACGCGCCGCCACACACGAATAAGATATTCGTCGTGTCGACCTGCAGGAATTCCTGTTGCGGATGCTTTCGGCCGCCTTGCGGCGGCACACTGGCGACGGTGCCTTCCATGATCTTCAGCAACGCCTGTTGCACGCCTTCGCCCGACACATCACGGGTGATCGAAGGATTGTCGGATTTGCGGCTGATTTTGTCGACTTCGTCGATATAGACGATGCCGCGCTGCGCCCGCTCGACGTTGTAGTCTGCGGCTTGCAGCAATTTGAGGATGATGTTCTCGACATCCTCGCCAACATAGCCGGCTTCCGTCAGCGTCGTGGCGTCTGCCATCGTGAACGGCACGTCGAGGATGCGCGCCAAGGTCTGCGCCAACAGGGTCTTGCCGCAGCCGGTCGGGCCCATCAACAGGATATTGGACTTGGCCAATTCCACGTCGTTGTTTTTCGAGCCGTGATTGAGCCGCTTATAGTGATTGTGAACAGCGACGGAAAGAACCCTTTTCGCGTGTGCCTGACCAATCACATAGTCGTTCAAGACTTCGAAAATCTCGGTCGGCGTCGGTATACCGTCGCGCGTCTTGACCAATGCGCTTTTGTTCTCTTCGCGAATGATATCCATGCACAGCTCGACGCATTCATCACAGATGAATACGGTCGGGCCCGCAATGAGCTTGCGCACCTCGTGCTGGCTTTTACCGCAAAACGAACAGTAAAGCGTGTTCTTCGAATCTCCGCCACTCAGCTTTGTCATGGATTATCCGCCCTTCGACCCGCAGAGTGCATATTAATCACCGACACACCAACCGTCCAATCGAATTTGCTCGATTTGAACATCCGGACCGTCCGTTTTGAATATGGCATCCCGTCGACTCACATTTGGTCCAAATGCCCGTAAACACTAGAAGGACCGCCTCAACATTCCGTTAATAGCGATCGTTCGCCTCGCGTCACCAATCAACACCATTATATTAGCTTTTGCCGTCGCCGTCACCGTCTGAGCCGTTTTGATCACCGCTATTTGCATCCGCACCGTTTTCGCTCGATTCAGGTTCTTCCCGGCGATTGACCACAACTTCGTCGATAAGGCCGAATTCCCTCGCCTCCTCCGGCGTCAGAAAATTATCCCTTTCCATCGCGTGCTGGACGGCATCGAGTTCCTGGCCGGTGTGATTAACATAGATTTGATTGAGCCGCGCCTTCAATTCCAAGATGAATTTGGCATGGATTTCAATGTCCGTGGCCTGGCCTTGAAAACCGCCGGACGGTTGGTGAATCATGATCTGCGCGTTGGGCAGCGCGTACCGCATGCCGGGCGCGCCGGCAGCCAACAGCAACGAGCCCATCGAGGCTGCTTGACCGATGCAGAGCGTCTGCATCTTCGGCCGAACATATTGCATGGTGTCGTAAATCGCCAGCCCGGACGTCACCACGCCACCCGGAGAATTGATATAGACGGAAATTTCCTTGTTGGGGTTTTCCGCCTCCAGGAACAGCAACTGGGCAGTGACAAGGGATGCCACGTGATCTTCGACCGGCCCGACGATGAAAATGATGCGCTCTTTCAAAAGCCTTGAATAGATGTCGTAGGCACGCTCGCCCCGATTGGTCTGTTCGACCACCATCGGCACAAGGGTGTTCATATAGGTGTCGGTCATGTCCGTCATTGCCAGGATGTCCTAAAACTATTGTAAATTGCCGCCGTTCGATGCGACACCGTTGTCGGCGGGTCGCCCGTGCGGATCCCGTCGAACCATGGAAGAGTCTGTTGAATTAAGCCTTTTCTGCTTCGGGTTGATCGCCCGATTCCGCTTCGGTCGCCGCCTCACCGCTCTCGTCCTCATCATCGGGATCGCGCATGAGTTCTTCCAACGAAACCGTCTGGTCCTCGACCGCAGCCATTTCCAGGATGAAGTCGACCACCTTGTCTTCGAACAGCGGCGCGCGCAGCTGCGCCATCGCCTCCGGATTGTTTCGGAAAAACTCCATAACCTCGCGTTCCTGACCCGGCATCCTGCGGGCTTGCTCCATGACCGACCGATTCAATTCCTCGGGACTCACTTCGATGGTGCTGCTGCGCCCGACTTCCGACAGCAATAGCCCGAGTCGAACCCGGCGCTCGGCGATCGCATCATATTCCTCACGCTCCGCATCGGTCGGTTCGGTCAAAGCCGGTTTGGCTTCGTGATCGTGATCGTGGTCGTGGTCGTGGTCGTGGTCGTGGTCGTGGTCGTGGTCGTGGTCGTGGTCGTGGTCATGCTGTTCGGCGGCACTCACGTCTTCGCCGCGGTTACGCAACACTTCAACCCAAATTTGTTGAAATTCCATATCGACCATGCCTTTTGGCACGTCAAAATCGTGGTTTTCGGCCAGGGCATCCAAGAGCGCGCGTTTCAGCCGCTGCCGGCTCATGTTGGCATATTCCTGCTCGATCTGTTCGCGGACCGCCTTTTTCAGTCCGTCCAAGTCTTCGAGGCCCATGCGCTTGGCGAACTCATCATCAATGTCGACAGCCTTGGCTTCGCGAATCTCCTTGACGTCGACTTCGAACACGGCGTCCTTGCCGGCGATTTCGGCGCTGCCGTATTCTTCGGGAAAAGTGACGGACACGTCGATTTTCTCGCCCGCCTTGGCGCCGATCACCTGATCCTCGAATCCCGGAATGAATCGTCCGGAGCCAAGCTCAAGCTGGAAGTCTTCGCCGCTGCCGCCGTCAAAGGCCTCGCCGTCGATGCGGCCGACGAAATCGATGACTGTCACGTCGCCTTTTTTGGACTTGCGTTTGCCCGAAATCGGCTCGAACGTTTTCTGCTGATCGGCGATGTTCTGCACCGCTTCGTCAACCCGTGCATCATCGACTTCGGCAACCACCCGTTCGAGCGACAATTTGGCGAAATCCATGGGCTCGAATTCCGGCAGGATTTCCAGCGCCACGGTATATTCAAGCTCGGCGCCTTCTTCGAATTTCTGGACTTCGATCTTAGGCTGCATCGCCGGCCTCAGGTCACGCTCCTTCAGCGCTTCCTCTGTGCCGTTTGTAACCGCCTCTTCCAGCACTTCGCCCATAACCGACTGACCATACATTTTGCGCAAAAGCGATATCGGCACCTTGCCTTTGCGAAAGCCGCGCAGCTGGACCTGCTGGCTGAGGTCGGTCAATTTCCGCTCAAGTTTGGCTTCCATCTCGTCGGCTGGAACGGTGATGGTGTACTCCCGCTTGAGGCCTTCGGCGGTGTTTTCAATAACCTGCATTAGAAACTCATTTCCATTAAGTGACAGACGCTGCCGACCCTGCCGACAGCCGAACGAAATCGGTTAAATCCGGTCGAACAATCCCGGAAACGCCCCCTTGGTGGTGCGGGCGGAGGGACTCGAACCCCCACGACTTTCGTCACCAGGACCTAAACCTGACGCGTCTACCAGTTCCGCCACGCCCGCGCGACAGGCCCCCGGCGACCGGGACCGTCCAGAGGGCGCTCTCCTATAGCACAGGCATTTTCAAAAATACCAGCCCTTCGACGCGATTTCGGAAACGCCGAGGCACGGCCAAGCGTTCAGCCACGCGCCAGACACGCGGCCGCGCAGGAATCCAGGATGGCGGCCTTGTCGATTCGATGTAGCCGGTAGAGGTCTTCGACATTGCCCGATTGTCCGAAATGCTCGACGCCGAGCGCCTCGACCCGATGGCCGGCGACCGATCCGATCCAACTGAGCGTTGTCGGGTGGCCATCCAACACCGTGACCAGGCCAGCATCGGGCGCCAGCGGAGACAGCAAGGACTCGATATGCGCCGGCTCGGTGCCCGCCGTGCCGTCCTGGCGGGCTCGCGCCACGGCATGCCAGCCGGCATCCAGGCGATCGGCCGAGGTTACGACCAGCAATCCGGCGCCCGGAATGTCTTCTATGACATCGGCATGTGCGGCAATCGCCTCCGGCGTCACGGCACCGGAACATATGATGGCAAGTTCGGCGTCCGGCGCCGGCGGATTCAACCAATAACCGCCGGCAATGACGGCGTGGCGCAATTCGTCGGTCATGGCCCGGTCCGGCTGCTCGATCGTCCGCGTCGTCAGCCGCAAATATACCGATCCGCCGCGGACGTCGCGCAGCCAGGCAATTTCGCTGGAGCCACTGCCGTCACGCTGCATGTATTCGAAGCCCCAACGCATGATTTCGGCGAGCTCGTCGACATAGGCCGGCTCGAAACTGGCGAGGCCGTCTTGGCCCATGCCAATCAGCGGCTCATAGACCGATTGATGGGCGCCGCCTTCTGGCGCCAAGGTGATGCCCGACGGCGTCGCCACCAGCATGAACCGCGAATCCTGGTAGCAGGCATAGTTCAACGCATCCAAGCCGCGCTTGATGAAGGGATCGTAAAGCGTCCCGATCGGCAACAGACGGGCGCCAAACAACGGCCCCGCCAGGCCCAGGGCGGCCAACACCAAAAACAGATTGTTTTCCGCGATGCCGAGCTCGATATGCTGGCCGCGTTGCGACATTTGCCAACGCTGCGGCGAGACCACATCGAGTTGGCGAAACGTATCCTCCACCGTATCGCGGGCGAACAATCCGCGGCGATTGACCCAGGCGCCAAGATTGGTCGACACCGTGACATCCGGCGAGGTCGTCACCAGACGATCGGCGAGCGGCAGGTCGGTGCCGGCCAACTCGTGCAGGATGCGGCCGAACGCCTCTTGCGTCGCCATGCGCGGCGACGCGTTGTAATCGAGCCGCGCCGGCACCGGGATAGCCGGCGCCTTGTGGCCGCGGCTCGCGGCATCGGAAAAGGGTGAGGTCGAAACGAACGACTGGAATTCATCAGCCGTCACTTCCGGGTCCGCGAACGGCTCCCATTCGGCACCGTCGGCAACGCCCATTTGCCGCTTGAACAGGGCCATTTGATCGACCGTCATCAAACCGGCATGGTTGTCTTTGTGACCGGCAAACGGCAGCCCCTTGCCTTTCACCGTATAGGCGACGAAACAGCAGGGCCGGTCATCGGTCACGCTTTCAAAGGCTTCGATGACCGATTCGAGGTCGTGGCCCGCCAAATTGGTCATCAACGCGCCGAGGCCGTCGTCGCCGTGGTCTTCCAAGATGTCCTTGATGCCGGCGACGCCTTTCAAGTCGCGCCGCAGCTCCGCCCGCCACGCCGACCCGCCCTTGAAGGTGAGCGCCGAATAGAGGCTGTTGGGGCAATCGTCGATCCATTGCCTGAGCGCGTCGCCACCAGGGCGTTCGAACGCCGCCTCCAGCATCTTGCCGTATTTCATGGTGACAACATGCCATCCCGTGGTCCGAAAGATGTCCTCGACGCGCGAAAACAGCCGATCGGAGATCACCGAATCCAAACTTTGGCGGTTATAGTCGATGATCCACCAGGCATTGCGAATGTCGTGCTTCCAACTTTCAAGCAAGGCCTCGAAGATGTTGCCTTCGTCCAATTCGGCGTCGCCGACCAGCGCGACCATGCGCCCGGGCGGTTCTTCGGCAGGCGCGAATCCTTTCATGCGAACATAATCTTGCACCAACGCCGCGAACGACGTCATCGCGACGCCCAGCCCGACCGACCCGGTCGAGAAATCGACGTCGTCGGTGTCCTTGGTCCGCGACGGATAGCTTTGCGCGCCGCCAAGCGATCGAAACAGTGCGAGCTTCTCTTGGCTTTGGTTGCCGAGCAGGTACTGAATGGCGTGGAAGACCGGGCTGGCATGCGGCTTTACCGCGACACGGTCATGGGGTTTCAGGATGCGAAAATAGAGCGCCGTCATGATCGCGACCAGTGATGCGCTCGATGCCTGGTGACCGCCGACTTTGAGCCCGTCCGAGCTGGGTCGGATATGGTTAGCATGGTGGATCGTCCAGCTCGACAGCCAAAGCAGCTTACGCTCGACGGTGGAAAGCATGCGCAAGTCTTGGGCCGTCAACCCGGCTTGTCGCGACCGCTTGCGCCGGCCTCGGACTTCCTGCAATTCAATCGGTTGGGACATGCCGCCTCCCTCGGTCACTTTTGGACCCGCCGCTAGAGCAAATTTCGATCATACGGGATCGTTTGACCGGGATTATTTTGCGTTGTGGCAAGGAACGCGTCGCCATGCGATGTGGGACATCGGATCAGACGCGCGACGCCGCGACAACGCAAAAGAACCCGGCCTTCGGTGGAGCAAATTGGCTTTTCGGGTGCGTTGCGATGCTTGCACGATGTCCCACATCACGCTGTGCACCGCGCCTGCCCGAAAAAGCCGATTTTCACCCATCAAACGATTCCGTATGGTCGAAACTTGCTCTAGATGATTACCGCTGATTTGGGGGCTTGGGAAGGGCCATCGGGATTGGCGTTATTAGCCGGCGGCGGCCTGGCTCATACCATAGCGTTCCATGAAACTCTGCGCCGACAGGATGCGCGTGCCCTGGGGCTCGTCGCCTTCGGGGCGAACGTAGGACATGAAATAGCGGACGTGCTGGATGCCGGACGCGTCCTCGCCGACCCATACGACCTCGGCTCGTTCAACCAGGTTGGTCGGATGAATCCTCTCGAAGACCGCACCTTCCGCGACCCGAGACGCGCACCGCCGACGCCAAAACCGCATGCAACCAATCCGCTAAAGTTTTAATTCAACGCAGGATGAACGTGTTCTAACGCCTTGATTCCAAAAATTCCATTAACTTTGTCACCCGCCGGCGAAACCCGTCAGACCTTCAACAAACGACGCACGGCGGTTGTCGCGACGATCCGGTGATCGCCGGTGTAGGATTCGTGATTGCGCTCGATTTCGTCCAATTTATAGCGGTAATTGACCATCATGCCGGCCGATTGCGCCAGCCCGCGCGGCGAGGTATCGGCCCGCCAATTGATGCATTCCAAGCGCGCGCCGTTGGTCAGGTGAAAATGAGCGACGCGGTCATGGACCCTGTGACCACGCCGTTCCTTCAGCAAATAGAAGGCCGCGGCCCGCGTCAGGATCGGTTCCATGCATTGCGCAATATCATGGTCGTTCTGCCAACCGTCGGCTGCCAACAAACTCTTGACCGCCTTGGCGGTGTCGTCACGGCGGGCCACGGCTTTGACCAGCCGCGCTTCCGCCGGGGTCGCCAATTTCTCCGGTATCACGTCGATGGCGCCGTCGAACCATTCCGCCAGCCCCGGGATCGGCGACAAGGTCGCGAACGTCTTCAGGTTCGGCAAATCATGGGTCAAATCGCCGACCACCTGCTTGATCAGAAAATTACCGAAGCTTATGCCCGACAGGCCTTTTTGGCAGTTGGATATCGAATAAAAGATTGCGGTGTCGGCTTCCTCCGGGTCTTGCGCCGGCGCCTCCTCATCCAAAAGCCGCTGCACGTTATCCGACAGGCCTTGGACCAAAGCCACCTCGACAAAGATCAACGGCTCGTCCGGCATGCCCAGATGGAAGAACGCATAGCAGCGCCGATCGGAATCAAGCCGATTCTTCAGATCGTCCCACGATTGGATTTCATGGACCGCCTCGTAGGCGATGAGTTTTTCCAGCAACGCCGCCGGCGTATCCCAGGTAATGCGGCGGAGTTCGAGAAAACCGATGTCGAACCAGGCGGTCAGCAGATCCCTGAATTCCATGTCGAGCGCGGTCAGCGCCGGCTCGCGCGGCATTTCCATAAGGTCGGCGCGCATGTCGACGAGAAACTTCACGCCCTGGTCAAGGCTATTGAACTGGGTCAACAGCGCCAAGCGCGGCGCCAGCAATGCTGTTCGCAAGGCCTGTTCTGCGGCATGAAGTTCCACGGGATCCTGGGCGGTTTGCCGGCGCAGAATGGCGCTGTCGACGGCCTCTTTTTCGACATCGTAGTCGTTGGCCAAAACCGACATGAAGCGCGCCCGCCCTGCCGGCGAAAGCCGGTAATATAGCTCGCCGAGGCGCGCGGCGCGGGCACGCGCCGAGACGTCGCCGCCTTTGCCTGAAAGGCTGCTATCGATGTGGCGCCGCAAATGCGGGGCGTCGTCATCGGCGTCGAGATCGGTGCCGATGTCGTCGAGATCCTGGCGCCCGAGGCCGGCGATGCCCCAAGCCCGCCTGAAACGGCGCAATGTTCGGTCAAGTAATCCAACGGGTTGATCGTTCATAGCCGGAATGTGGCGAACCCTGGCCCTCTATGCAAGCCTTGTTTGGGCGATTAGAGCAGCGCCAGCGCGGCCGGAAGATAATCGATCAGATCTTCGGCGATGAGGCCGGCGCCACCGGCCGAGGCGGCCCGGCCATGCAGCCAAACCGCTGCCGCCGCGGCCTCGAACGCGGGCATGCCGGCGGCCAGCAATCCAGCCACAATGCCGGCCAAAACGTCACCCGATCCTGCCGTGGCGAGCGTCGGCGGCGCCGTTGCGTTGATCACCGCCCGTCCCGTCGGCTCGGCAATCACCGTATCGGCGCCCTTCAGCAGGACCACCGCACCGCTCGCTGCCGCGGCGGCTCGTGCCCGGGTCAGACGATCGCCATGGTCGGCAAACAAACGCCGAAACTCGCCTTCGTGGGGCGTCAGGACCACCGGCCCGTCAATGGCGCCGAACAATACCGCGGGGTCGTCGGCGAACACGCTTAACGCATCGGCATCCAGCACAGCGGCCTTTTTGGCCGCCAGCACCGCCAGTGCCCGTTCGCGCGTCTCGGTCCCGACGCCGGCGCCCGGGCCCGCCACCACGACGTTTTTACGCGGGTCTGCAATCAGATCCCGCCAATCCGCTTGATCGGCCATGGGGGCGACCATCACCGCCGTTGATTGTGCCGCGTTGGCGGCGACCGCGCCGCCCGGGCTCGCCAAGGTCACCAGGCCGGCGCCGCTCCTGAGCGCCGCCCGCGCCGCCATGCGGGCGGCGCCGGTGGCATGGGCCGGACCGCTCAGCACCAGGGCGTGGCCGCGGCTGTATTTGTGGCCGACGACCCCCGGCCGCGGCAGCAGGTGAGCCCAAAGACCGGGGCCGTTGACGGCGCATGTCGGCTGAATGCTCGACAACACCGTGTCGGAAATACCGATGTCGGCGACCTCCAGCGTGCCGCACAAGCCCCGGCCCGGATACAACAGATGGCCGGGCTTGGGCCGAAAAAACGTGACTGTCGCCACGGCTTGGAAGGCCGGCCCGTCGACCGCGCCGCTGTCGCCCTGGACGCCGCTCGGCACATCCACGGCAACCACCGGCAAGCCGGCCGCGTTGACAGTTTTGATCAGCTCGGCCGCCTTGCCGGATATCGGTCGGCCAAGCCCGGCACCAAACAGCGCATCGACCACCAAATCGACACCGGCAAGCGCGGCCGCCTCAAGCGGTTGGCTGTCGCCTTGCCAGAGCCCGGCCATATGCGCCGCGTCCGCCGGCAGCCGCTCGGCGTCGCCCAACACGGCCACGCCAGCTTGCCAACCCGCCTGGTTCAGAAGACGGGCAATAACATAGCCGTCGCCGCCGTTGTTGCCGGGACCGCATAGCACCATGACCCGGCCGGGCGGCCAACGCCGCAGGATGGCCCGGGCGACGGCGCGGCCGGCGCGTTCCATCAGTTCGATACCGCTGACACCACCGGCGATGGCCGCCCGATCCGCCGCGTACATTTCGGAAATCGTCAGGACCGCGTGACGCGCACCGTTTCGGTCTCGGGATCCGGACACCGGCAGGCCCTCACAAATCCGGATGCCGGCGATGAACAGGATCCGCCTGTTCGTAGGCGTGGGCGGCGCGCAACACAAGATCGTCGCGATGCATGGGGCCGACGATCTGCAGGCCGATCGGCAGGCCCGCGGAGGAAAACCCGCAAGGCACGGAACAGGCCGGCTGCTGCGTCATGTTGAAGGGATAGGAAAACGGCGTCCAATAGATCCAGCGGTTGGTCTCGCCGTCGGGGATGCCCGGATAGCCGACCGGCGCCAGCTTGCCCGTCTCGAACGCGGTCACCGCCAGCGACGGCGTGACCAACAGGTCGTAGCGTTCATGGAATCGCTTCATGTGGGCGCCCAACGCCGTGCGTGCCGTCGTCGCGTCCTGGAATTGCGCCAGCGTCAGCTCGGCGCCTTGGGCGACCAGCGCGGCCAATTCCGGCTCGAGCAACGCCTGCTGCTCCGCGTTCAAATGCTTGAGGCCGTTGTGGGCGCCGGCTTTCCAAAGCACGTTGAAGACGGCGTCCGGACAGGCGAAACCCGGATCGACGCGTTCGACGATGGCACCCAATTCCTCGAGACGTCCGACGGCGGCGGTGACGCAGGCGACGATCTCCGGATCGACCGTCGCATAGCCGAGGTCCTGGCTGAATGCGATCTTGCAACCAGCGATGCCGCCGTCGAGGCCAGCCAAATAGTCGGTTTCCTGATAAGGCAGCGAAAACCAGTCGCGGCTGTCCGGCCGGGCGATCACGCCCAGCAACAATGCCGCGTCGGCAACGGTCCGCGTCATCGGCCCAACATGGGAGACCGTGCCGAACGGGCTCGACGGATAGGCCGGAACCCGGCCGAAACTGGGTTTCAGGCCAAAATTGCCGGTGAACCCGCTCGGGATGCGGATCGAGCCGCCGCCATCGGACCCGACATGCAAGGCGCCCATCCCGGTCATCGCCGCGACCGCGGCGCCGCCGCTCGAGCCGCCCGGCGTCATCGCTAAATTCCAAGGATTGCGGGTAATCCCGGTGAGCGGGCTGTCAGTCAGGCCTTTCCAGCCGAACTCCGGCGTCGTGGTCTTGCCGATCAGCACGGCGCCATGCTCGCGCAGACGCGCCACGACCGGCGCATCCTCATCCCAGTCCTGGTCCGGGTCGACGGTTTTGGAACCACGCAAGGTCGGCCAGCCGCGGGTCAGGTTGAGATCCTTGATCGTCGTCGGCACGCCGTCTACGGCACCGAGCGGTGCGCCACGCGCCCACCGCTCCTCCGACGCCCTGGCCGCCGCCAAGGCGCCCTCCTCATCAACCAGGCAAAATGCGTTGACCGTCGGATTGACGGCGGCAACGCGCTCCAGAACCGCCGCCGTCACCTCGACCGGCGACAAAGTCCGGGCACGGTAGCGCTCTAACAGTTCAATTGCCGACATATAAATGAGGTCTTGCGCCACGATCGCTTCCCTATTGTCTGCCGCTGACCGCCCTATGCGCCAGCTTCAGCTTCTTTTTCCGGCCCATAACTGCCGCTCCGGGCCAGGCCGTTCATACGCGCACGATGCAAATAGGCCTGCTGTGCCGCTTCGACCTTGGCCACATCGCCGCCCCAAGCCTTCAGCGCCGAGGCCTGCAAGGCCCGACCGTAGGAGAAGCTCAGTTGCCAGGGTGCTGGACCCATCGCGTTCATCGCCGAGAGATGTGCCGTCGCCTCTTCTTCGGACTGACCGCCCGACAAAAACACGATGCCGGGAACCGCCGCCGGCACTGTCCGCTTCAGCACCGCGACAGTCGTTTCCGCGACTTGCTCGACACCCGCCTGCGTCGGGCAATCCGAACCGGAGACGATCATGTTCGGCTTCAAACACATGCCTTCCAGCCGTACCCGTTGTTCCGCCAATTCGGCAAACACCGCACCGAACGCGGCTTCGCTCGCCGCCTGGCAGCGATCGATATCATGGTCGCCGTCCATCAGCACTTCCGGCTCGACGATCGGCACCAGGCCGGCTTCCTGGCTCAGGGCCGCGAACCGGGCAAGCGCGTGGGCGTTGGCCATGATGCAGTACCGTGACGGTATCCCATCACCGATACGTATGACCGCCCGCCACTTCGTGAATTTGGCACCCAATCCCGCATACTCGGTCATCCGCTCGCGTAGGCCATCGAGCCCTTCGGTGACCGTCTCACCGTCGGCGCCAGCCAAGGCCTTGGCGCCTTTGTCGACTTTGATGCCGGGCAGAATGCCGGCCGCATTCAGGAGATCGACCATCTTGCCACCGCCGGCGGCGGATTGCCGGAGCGTTTCGTCAAACAAGATGACGCCACTAATGTGGGCTTCGGCGCCGGCCGTTCGAAACAGCAGCTCGCGGTAGGCACGGCGGTTGTCCTCGGTACAGTCGACGCCGATCGAGGCCAGCCGTTTTTCGATGGTGCCGGTGCTTTCATCGGCGGCCAAAATGCCTTTGCCGGGCGCCACCATCGCGTTGGCGATATCGTCCAGATGTCCTGTCATTTGCTCACCCCCATTTTTCAGAGCATGACGAGAATTGAATTTTGCCGCATGACCGGAGCTGAGTCGACGATGCTGTGCCGGTGTTGAACAACCAACTCACTATGCCGTATTACTGGGGCATGGAACCGCGCCTGATCATCGCCTTGCTCACCGTCAGTCTTTTGGCCGGTTGCGGCGAGCGCTTCGTGCGCGACGAGTATATGGGCAAAGCGTTTTTCCAGCCCGACAAGGTGCCACGATTAGTCGAACGCGATGGTTTGGGCAACGCCATCATCGACCAGGCGGAAATCATCCCGGCGCCGAGCTGGACCGACCAAAAAACCTGATACAGAAGGAACGAGGGGCGTTAGGTGGAAAAAGTTGATTTCCTCGTGATCGGCGGCGGCATGGCGGGACTGTCGGTCGCCAGCGAACTGGCGGCCGAGGCCTCGGTCATCGTTCTGGAGCGCGAATCGGCGCCCGGCTACCACACGACCGGCCGTTCGGCGGCGCTGTTTTCGGAGACCTACGGCAACGCCACCATCCGCGCCTTGAGCTCGAGCGGACGCGCGTTTTACATGGCACCGCCCGACGGCTTCACGGAGACGGCCCTTTTGAGCCCGCGCGGCGCTCTGTTTATCGCCCGCGCCGACCAGGTCACGCAACGGGACGATCTAGTCGCGGAAGTCGACGACCCGGACCGCATGTGCGCGATCGACGCGGATGCCGCCTGCCACCATGTCCCGGTGTTGCGTCGCGACTACGTTGCTGCGGCCGCCTATGAACCGGATGCCATGGACATCGACGTTGATGCCCTCCTGCAAGGCTACATCAGAAGCCTACGGGCGCGCGGCGGCCGACTGGTAACCGGCGCCGAAGTGCGCGGCTTGGAACTCGTCGCCGGAGATTGGCAAGTCGAAACCGCCGCCGGCGCCTTCGCCGCCCCGACCGTGATCAATGCCGCCGGCGCCTGGGCCGACAGGGTCGGCGGCCGCGCCGGCGCCGCGCCGATCGGGCTGGTGCCTAAGCGCCGGACCATCATCACCTTCGATCCGCCGGACGGCACCGACATTAATAAATGGCCGTTGACCGTCGACATCGACGAAGAATTCTATTTCAAACCCGATGCCGGGCGATTGATAGGCTCGCCGGCCGACGAAACGCCAAGCGAGCCTTGTGACGCCCAACCGGAAGAACTCGACATCGCCATCGCCGCCGACCGCATCGAAACCGCGAGTGAATTGAAAATTCGGCGCATTCATTCGAAATGGGCCGGCCTGCGTTCCTTCGTCGGCGACAAGACCCCCGTCGCCGGCTTCGACGGCGGCCGTCCCGGTTTCTTCTGGCTGGCCGGCCAAGGCGGCTACGGCATCCAGACCGCGCCCGGGCTCAGCCGCACGGCGGCGGCCCTCGCCAACGGACGGGCCGTGCCCGCCGACCTGCAAGATTTCGGCGTTAGCGAAGCCGCTTTGTCGCCGGCTCGCCTGCGCTGAATTTGTCAGCTCCGAAGGAATGCGGGTTCCTTTGTCTCACTAGAAAATGAGCGAACAGGCTTCATGGACGCCTACGTCGAATGCGGTTGCGGGGCTGTTTTGCGCATAAAGCCGAGGAAAAACTTTTCGATCAGATTCTGAAATCCTCATAACAATATGCCGCCCTACATAGCGCTCTATTTCTGCAAGAAGGACTGAGGGACCGTGGGCGACTGGGAATCATTTTTGCTCCTGCGCTTCTCTATCAGAGCCCTCTCCTTTTGGTGGCAGCCCCGAACGGCGACGAGGGCGATTAGGCCGTTCAGCGCTTGATCGAGTTCTTCATCACCAACATCCGCAATTCCACCACGCGGCAAACCTACTTTGGTGACGATTGGGCGGAGTCATTTGGGAAATCCCAGAAATTAAAGAGCATTCGCTCGCTGAATAATTATTTGACGGTAAGTTTTGCCACTTCTTCCGGTGAGATGGCCAAAAGGTTGCTTTCGCTAGGAACAAGAAGAACCTTTCTATAGTGCTCAAATATTTCCAGCTCTGGCACCGATTTCGAATCGGCCCTGAAATCTCTGACAATGCCCTCTCTCGGTTTGCCATTGGTTCGTGCACCATTAGGGAAAAGTTCTAGTTTAAGATTGGGCAACGCTGTCTCTTTCGTATCCTTCGTACGGACCTTTCTCAAAAATGCCTTGCCGGCCGATAATTCTCCGCGTGCATCCGATAGACCAAGAAATAGCGCAGGGCAAAGTCCCGCCGTTGTTGTGAAATGAAAGCTTGTATCTATTTGCAATTGAAATGTCCAAAATCTCAAATTTTCAGACCCTATATTACCAGTTACAATCATGATTCTTCTGTTGTCTTCATTATTATTCATGTGTACAGGGTATACATTTCCTGTATATTCAGATGGAGGGTTTTCACTTTCCTTACTATTACTGTTTACACTCAATTCATCTTCAAGCGGAACGTAATAGGGATATATCTTCGCCAGCGCGGTTGCAGGCGTCGGGTCACCAATGACAAGCAGCTCTCGGATGATCTTACCTCGAGCAAGGCTATGTTCTCTGTAGAGGAACCAGTCACCGCTGATCGCGCGTAGTTGGGCTCTGTTATCTTTTTTCGACGTTAGGATACTGGAACGATAAATCTTCGAAAAATGGGAATGCCTAGCGGAATCAATCGTCTGTATAAATGATAACAGACGATCGTCGCTAGGGTCACTGTCGAAAATAACGTCGGCGACATCTTTCTCCGTCGGCCGAATATTGGTGGACTTTTCTATCCAGTTCACCAAAAATTTGATAACCAAATTCTTTGTTTCTGTTTTCCTCGGCGCGGTTGGAGACCCTTTCTCTTGTAAGTTGAACCATCGCTTTATAGTTCTTTCCGATTCACTCACATCGACGGAGAGGAGCCTTACACAGTCCTCAGGCGCAAGCTTGAACAGGTCGCCGGTAATTGTCAGCAGACGGCGCGAGGTATCTTCGGGTCGAAGCTTCCGGACGCCGACCGGCCCGCCATTCGGATTTGCCATGAAGGGGAGAACCTGATAGTTGACACAGTCGATCAAATAGGTATTCTTCTATTGTAAATGTCCCGCGGTCAAGTTATATCTATAGTCGAATCAAGTCGTTAGTGAAATCGATAACGTACGTAAATGGATATTTGGAGGCGGTGTCGGCAACGGCTATCTTGGCACAGGTAGCTTGTTCATTGAGCGAGACGTCACGGGATGGATAAACGATGGGAGTAAGTAGTGTGCCGCCAATTGCATCGCGGCTAGATTCCCAAGATTCTTCGGACGAGGCCTCCGAAGATAGCGACGGTGACTTCGTAAAAGAACGGAAATTACCGGTTTTCGGTACCATAGCCACGCTAGGCACCATCGCTGCGGAGTTATGCCATCCTTACCTGCATGGGTCGAGCGCCGACAAAAAAGGCCAAATGGCCGACGCCGAGTTCATTTCAACATGTGTCAAGCAATTTCAACGCGCGCTGCTCCCTCTGGCCCCTCCTCTCAAGGAAGTCCGCGAAGATAGCGAGAGCGAAGGGAACGATCGCGTCCTGTTGACAGTGACAACGCTGGAAGACTTTTGTGCAGATTCATGCAAGAGACACCAAGGGTGGTCGGATGAAGAACTGCTCGAACACGCGGACGACGACGTCTTCATTGAAGAATGTCGAGAAAAATTCAGGAAAAAAGCGGCTCAAAAGCTAGCAGATTTTGACCTGTTCGACCACGGCGGGCTTATTGAGCACTATACAGAAAAGGCCGCAGCAGAGATCCAGGCCGTTGTTGACGCCGCCAAGGAGCGTCGGCGGGCTGGAATCCATGTGCCCCCCGAAATGTGGGACTCTCGGGATCGATCGAGGGGCGAAAATCCGCCGGAGTTCATAGTCCGGGTTTACAAGGAGAAACTGGACGGCAGCTTTACCCGCGCCGATCTTCGACGGTCCGACCCCAAGCTCGGAAAGGCCCTGCAGAATTGGTCATCTTATAACAACAAAGATTGGCCGAAGGATTGGCCGCCCTTGCCAACCGCAGGCCAACCCAAAAGATCGACCCGCAGCCAAGTTTCAAACCCGATCAAAGCGCTGCCTAAAAGCTAACCGTTGCGCGGTGAGACACCATTCGATTGGGTTCAGGCGTCGAGCAAAAAATATCCCACTATTCTGAGAGATGTGATCTGATGGATTTATTCTGAAATTCCAGTCGGATAACGCTTGATCGGTTGCCAAGATTCCGCCAAAATAAATTCAGGCGCTGAATCAGTGGCTTTTATCCTTGACAAGCTTGGCTTTTTGAGGCTCCCTAAGGCATATCAGCGTAAATTAACGGCCCCCAACTTCCCATATTGGCTGGTTGCGCAGCCATCGACGGGAAGCGGGGAGCCTAGTCAATACCGCCTTCGGTGACATGACACCTGTACGGTGCGACTAACGGATTTTACTGTTTTGCTTTGCTGATTTCAATGCAGAACACACAGGTGCCGTGGCCCGTTGCGCATTTTCTAGCAATAGGGGACGCGCCACATGGGAAATTCCCTCCAGAATCTTGGAATTGACGTCGCGCTCGGTCGAGCGGCCTCTACTGCGATCAGAAATCACGTGACAGCGCTTACACGGTCCTTACCAAACGCGTGGGGCTGGATTGAAGGCAGACAAGTGCGCGCTGGATGGCGGGTGTCAGAAACTCGGCGACCGGGTGGTTTTGGTCGTCTCCGGCGACCTGGGCAGCAGACCTTCGCGCTGCTCAAATTCACTGGGATTAGGGAGGCAGATTATGCAAACGAGTGAAAATAAAGCAACTCAGGGCCATCTTGTTGTCAGCATGACTTGTTGGGCGGCGCAACAGCTTTGCCCCGAAATCGATAGCAAAGACCGCAAGGGCAGGCGTTAGCCATAGCGCCCCCTGGAATTGTCGACATCAACTTCATTGAAATCGAGAAAGTCATGGCAACAATTCACCATCTACCAATGTCCATTGATGTGAATCCTATCGACAGGATACTCAATGGCGTACCGGCCGACAGGATCCTCGTCACACCGAAAATCGACGACGAGGACTTGGCCGTCCGCGCGGTTACGGAACCTGACTCTGACGAGAAAGTACGGGAGCGAGAAGCTACGGCCTATGACCTTGCCAACGGCGGCATAAGGGAGTCGGCGATCGAGCGGCTTGAGCTTGAACAACAACGTCGTCAAAGAACCGACGAAGAAGTCAATCGGGCGGAAGAGACCCGATCAAACACCGACCAGCAGAATGTAATCGATTCGGGGCGGTTTACTGACGGGACGAAGTTGAGCACGTTTCAAAAGATCATGTGGTCGTGCTACTTGCTTGTCGCTGTCTCCGGCGTCGCGATCGCCCTCAATGCGCTTTCCATTTATCTAGTGAAATCAGGGATATCGCACGTATTCGTGGCGGAAGACGGCAGCCCGTCGCTGAGGTCGTATATTTTCGCCTCTCTGCCGATTACAGCGGCCTTCATTTTCAAGATTTTTTACAGCCGGCTGTCTACAGACACCGCTAAGCGGAAATTCACCGCCAAGGTCCACAGGAATACCGTCATTTTTGTCGGCCTCTGGATCATTAGCACAGCTTGGCTGGTAAGCCCAATCGGCGATGTCTTGGAGGAACTCGAAATTATCGAGCGGGCAGGTCTTGAAATGCTTATCCCGCTGCTGGAGGCGCTCGCGGAATTTGCCCAGTTCATCGCACATATCAGCGCGGAAATGCTGATCGCGGCGATTATCGTCATTTATATTGACGACGAACGTAACAAACGGGTTCTCAAGATTATCGAGCCCAAGCCCGAATGGAAGATGATCAATGAGCAAGCCAAGCCCCTGATCGCCATCTCTAATGATCAGGGTAACAACTGTGCTCGGTTACGGGACTTCATTGGGTCCTACGATAAGAGCCGCGATGGGTACGCCGAGAAGGCAGTTATGAGATTCTCCAGATGGAAGCTGAAGCACGCTGCCGAGCGGCAAATGCTCGCCGCAAATTTGTATGAAATTTGTCAGGAAAAAGGAGCAAAAAATGCGACGTCATAAAGCGCTCATTTTGGCTCTTGCGGTCGCCGCTGGTGCTGCCGGAGCAACCTTTTCAGCCAATGCCACCGATTATGTTATCGCGCTCGCCGACAACTATGCCGCACCGACGAAGTCCATCATGCGTGGCGTATCCGATTTGGTGCTGGAACAAGCCAAGCGCGGCGAGAAGGTCACCGTCTACAACGCGCCCCGACGGCGGATGATTGCCTCTTTCACCATCCCTGATCAAAAGGCGTATGAGTATCCGCGGTTTCGGAAGAAGAAGTTTCGCCGTGGTTTAGCCCAGATCAAAAAATATCTGAAGGCAGCGGCAAGTCAGAAGCCGGCTGAGAACGGAGCGCCGCCAAGTTCCATCGGTCTGCCCAGCATCCTACAAGAAATTTCCATGCAGCGGCCGAGCAACCAAGCGGAGGACAAGGTTCATGTTCTGTTGGTCGGATCGGCGCGTTTTTACGATGCCCGAGAACCGGGGTTTGGTTTCCTAGACGGTGTGTTTCCATCCGACGGTCATATTACGGAGAGTAACGATAGGTCGCCTTTTGGAACCGCAAATAACACGGGCTTCTTGGATGCCGTGAGCGTTCATTACGCCTTTACCGACGCAGAGGTGGCTTTCGCCAGCGAGTTACACCGCAATCGGATTCACCGCTTCTGGAGCCTTTACATCGATGCCATGGGCGGAACCATGCCGACATTCACGCCCGATATCAAAATCGCTCTTCAACGCATGACGAACGATGAAACCAAGTCGCGGCATAACTTCACCTTCGATCATACGAAAGACAAGGTGGAGATGCTACGCATCCGGCGCGTCGTCATCCAAAGCGAAAATCAGGACGATAAGTGGCTGAGCGAGAATGCCACTCTTTCTAGACGGCCGCCGACCCAAGTTTCCGGTCCTGTAAAAGTCGGCATCCGTTGGGCATGTAAAAAATGTGACCTTGATCTTTACGCACGAAGCAAACCATCGTTGAAGTTTCTGTCCTTTCGCCGCACGAAAACACCGGAAGGACAGTATTTTAAAGACTTTCTTGAATCTCCCGACACGACAAACGGACTAGAAATCGTGGAATTTCCGAATGTCGCGGACATACGAAAATTGGAAATCATGATCAATTTTTACGGCGGCCGGATGCAGGGTGGTCCGGATGGCGCCATTCGGATTTTCTTCGATGGAAAGGTCTACGAGGGCCTGTTCCGTATCGCTGCGGCACAAGGAAATCGCGGCGTGCTTCGCGAGACCCCCGCGTCGAAAAAACACTGGCACATCACGACCGTCGCTCAAATATTAGGTTTACAATAATGCGATTTCATATAGAAAAATCCCATGGTGGTGTGGCTTAAAAGACATTCCTGAACCGTTGGTTAGCATTGCCGCTGCAACGGTATTGTGGACGGGATTCTGCTTTTGGAGCGATGCGGAATGGGCGGCTGTCTCGCCGTCCGCCACCGCCGGCAACATGACCTCGATGATATCGCGCGGCGTGCAGACCGGATGCGGCCGCGCGACAAGCCCTGTAGGCTGCGGGCGGCCATCGCGGTGATGAAGAGCGCGCGGGGAAAAGACACGGCGACCGAAGTCGCCGGCGCCAACTTGTCCGTCGCTTGGGCCGCCAGGGTCTACAGCATGAAAAGATCGTCCTTGGTCTCGTCGGCGACCACGCCATCGAATCCCAATCGCTCGATCAAGGCAGCATGGTCGCCGGATTTGGCAATGTCGCAAAGCTTGTCCGGTTCGCGCAATCCCGGATCGGTCTTGCCAAGGTTCAGCTCTGTGAAAATTTGCATTAGGATGGCTCACACTTTTGGGCCGGCGGAGACAGGATAGTCGCCCGCTGCCACAGGCTCAAGCAAGCGCCGAGGAACCCAAGCATTGTCAGATTTTCATATTACCGAACACACGGTGAAGACCGACAGACATACAACGTCTTACTTGGCATCGGGCCCTGCCGATGGCCCGTTGGTCATTTTCGTTCATGGTTGGCCGGAGCTTGCGATTAGCTGGCGCCATCAATTGCCGAGCATGGCGAGCCTCGGTTTCCGCGCGATCGCGCCGGACATGCGCGGCTATGGCCGCTCTTCGGCCCCTGCCACGCATCAAGACTATGCCCAGGAATTGATCGTTGCAGACATGCTCGAGTTGCTGGAATCGCTCGGCGCGGAACAAGCCGTATGGGTCGGCCATGATTGGGGCGCGCCCGTAGTCTGGAACATCGCCAGCCACCATCCCGATCGCGCCGTCGCCGCGGCCAATCTCTGCGTGCCATATTTTACTTTGGAGCGCGGCCTGGAAAGCAGTCTGGAGTTGTTGGACCGCACGATCTATCCGGTGGACAAGTACCCGGCCGGCCAATGGGAATATCAGCTGTTCTACCAAGAACAGTTCGACCGGGCGACGGCGGTCCTGGAAGCCGACGTCACCAACACCCTGAAAGCGTTGTTCCGTAAAGGCGATCCGGCCGGACTGGGCAAACCATCACGCACCGCCATGGTCCGTATCGACGGCGGCTGGTTCGGCGGCGCGACATCGGCACCGGACGTGCCGCGTGATGGCGACGTTATCGACGAGGCGGATCTCGCCCGCTATGCCGCGGCGCTCGAACGCAACGGATTTTTTGGTCCCAATTCCTACTATATGAACCACACCGCGAACGCCGCCTACGCCGAGCGAGCAGTCAACGACGGCATGATTGACATGCCGGTTTTATTCCTGGCCGCCGAATACGATTATACCTGCGAGACGGTGACCTCGCGGCTCGCCGAACCCATGCAAAGCCGCTGCCGCAACCTCACCACTCGGGTCATTCAATCCGGCCACTGGATGGCCCAGGAAAGGCCGATCGAGGTCAACGGCGCCCTGGCGCATTGGCTGGCGACGGCGGTGCCCGATTGGTGGCCTCGTTAAGTCATCGTCGCTTGCGCTTTTGGCGCACCGCTTCGATGCTGAGATGCTTGCTCAGGTAATCAAGCACCAGCTTACGGTCGGTGCGCGCCATCGGCTCCATCTCGTGCTCTTCGATCATATAGACGAGAAGTTCGTCCCATGCGTCTTTCGATAGCCCTTGTTGGACGACGAGCTTGAGCGAATGGCAGGCGCCGCAATAGGCCTCGACTTCGTCGCGGCCGAGGTCGGGCGGCAGGCCGAGCGTCGTCAATTCGTCGGCCTTCGCCTTTGGTGCTGCCAACACCGCGGCAATCAGAACGAACGCCAATCCAAGAACGCGGAAACCCGAAATCATCCTCAATGGAGGACCGAATTATGCATAGCGAACAGCAACGCGGTGCATGGAATTGTTCAAATAGCCTTTCGGATTCCACGCGATCGCGTGCGGCTGGGCAACGCCTTTGTCTGACGTAGCGCGGGCCCAGATTTCATAATAGCCCTGCTTCGGTAAGCTGACCGACGCGCGGAAGTTCTGCCATGCATAGGGGTTCACCGGCCGATCGAGTTCGGCCTTGATCCAAGACGCGCCGAAGTCGACGGAAATGTCGACCCGCGCCACCGCATCGTCTCCGGCCCAAGCGTGACCGGCGACGGCGACTTTGCCGTCGGCGCTCGCATAGCCGGTTTCGGGCGACGTGATCAGCGATTTCACCGGCATGGCATGGATGATCTCGAAGTCTGATTTGGCGACTTTCTCGCCCGGCTCGACCGGATGGTTGGGCACGCGATAGGCTTTGCCGGTCATCTTCGGGCCGTCATGGACCTGGTCGCGCAGCCAGACGCGGGTCAGCCATTTCTGCGAGCACGATCCCGGCCAGCCCGGCACGACAAGCCGCAACGGCGCGCCGTTCATCGGATGCATGGCGGTGCCATTTTGCGCGAACGCGATCAGGTTGTTGGGATCCATCGCCTTTTCGATGGGCACGCCGCGGGAGATCGCAAGCTTGCCTTCCTTGCCGGAAAGATGCGCGTCGGCGCTGACATGGGCGGTGTAAATCGCGTTGTCCTTGACCCCGGCCGCCTTCAGCACGTCGGCGAGGCGCACGCCGGTCCATTCCGAACAGGCGACCGCACCAAGCGTCCATTGGTTGCCTTTGGCCGGCGGGTCGAAGAACGACCGGCCATTGCCGCCGCACTCGATGGTCAAGGCCGCGGTGACGACGTCGAACTTGTTTTTCAGATCATCGATGCTCAAGGTCATCGGTTTGTCGACCAGGCCGTCGATGGTCAGCATCCAGCCGTCCGGCGAGGTGTTTTCCGGCGGGATACCGTTGTTGCGAATGAAATGGCGGGTCGTCGGCGTGATGGCATCGTTCAACAAATGCGGCGGCGTTTCGGCATTCAACGGACGGTTGTTCAACAGCGTCAGCCCGTCCTTGCCTTCGATGATATTGGCTTCAGCCAGCGCCACGGGAATAAAACCGGACGGCATGTGCGCCGCGAACGGGATCGCCGCGCCGACCATGGCGCTCATCGTGGTCAATCCGGCGCCGCGCAAAAAGCCGCGGCGGTCCGGGTTGGCGACCCGCCCGAACAGTAGGCGATCGGCCTGTTCGGCATCGTTGTCATAGAGTTCAAAAAGCCCCGGCGTCTTGTCCTCAGCCATCACGTTCCCTCCAGCGTCATTGTTGCTTGCGGGCCATACGAGCTAGACCCGATAAAGAACAAACGCGCCGGAGTGCCGGATTATTCCATCGGCCGGAAAATAAATTATGCCTGGCAGGGCTGACGCGCGTCGGCCAACGCCACGCGCATCGGCGGCGCCAAGGGAACCGCGTCTCGGATCGCCATTATCAGCGCGTCGGCAATCACGCCAAAGCGTGTCCGGTCCATACGCCGGGCGATCAGAAGATAGTCGTGCGCGCCGAACCGCCAGGCCTCGACCAAACCATCGGCGTCACGCCGCGACGCCATCGGTTGGCTGGCTTTGCCGGCCTTGCGAATGAACAGGCTCAATCGGCAGCCGCGTTTGCCAACATAGCCGATATGCACGGCTTCGGCTCCGCCGAGCGCGATCGCCGGACGGTAGGCGGTGACCGTCAAACCCGCCGGCGTCAGGTCCGGCACGGGCATCCCGCCCCGAACCCGATCGATTTCGGCCGGACTGCCCGGCGCTTGGAAAACGGTATCATAAGTCTGAAAGGCCTGTTCCAAGACCATTTGTTGTTCGTTTGGGCCGACAACGACCAGCCAGATCAGAACGGTCGCCGCGACCAGCGCGAAACCACCGGATGCGGCGATGGCGGCCAGGCGCCACCGCTGCCGCACGGCCGGCAACGGCGGCAGTTCGGCGGGCGCGTCGAATGTCGAGGCTACCGCGGACTTGACCGCATGCAGGCTGGCAACCGTTTGCCCGAGCGCCGGCTGTTCGGCAATCTCGGCCGCAACCGCCGCCGCGTCGGCGACGCCCAGTTCGCCGTCCACGTAGGCATTCAATCTGTCCAAGGCGGGTCTTTTGTCCATCACCGCCGCCCACGCTCCCGTCTGTTATCCAACGCGATCACATTGTCTTGCTTCAGCAGGCGTCCCAAGGCACTACGGCCGCGGCTTACCCGGCTCATGATTGTGCCTTTCGATACGTCCAGCAAAATCGCCGTCTCTTGGTAGCTGAAACCGCCGACATCGACCAGTGCCAAAACGTCGCGGTGGTGCTCCGACAGTTTGGCGAAAGCCTGCCGCACGGCGAGTCGGTCGACGATCATGGATTCGGCCGGGACCGGCATCACAGCGTCTTCGACATCGTCGTCGAACGGTACTTCCCATTTGCCCCTGACGCGGCGCAGGCGGTCGAGCCAAAGATTGCGGACAATCTTGTAAAGCCAAGCCCTGAACGCCGGTTCATCGACAGGAATCTTACGCGCCGTCAGAACCCGGACGGCGCAATCCTGCACCAAATCCGCCGCCAGATCGCCTTCGCCGCAAACCGCGTAGGCGTAAGCGAACAAACGCCCCTGTTGGCGGAGAAATCGCTCACTCGTTCGCGCACCCAGCATCGACGTCCAATCCTCTGCGGCGGCCAAGAGCATGCGGCGGCTTGCCGGCCGTCGTCAACCGGACACGGTAATTGCGATTGCCGCGGCACGCACGCCGGCTTATAGTAACCACAGTCAACGGATTGACGATTTCTTGATTACGGAGAGTATTCGATGAAAAAGTTAGTTCTTGCGGTTGTTTTATTTGCCGCATTCGGGCTTGGCTTGCCGGCCATGGCCAAGGAAGCACCCAAATCCATCGAAGGGGTGACCTTGGTCGATGCCGCGGCGGCCAAGGCCTTGTTGGACAAGGGCGCAATATTCGTCGATGTCCGCACCCCTGACCTCTGGGAAGCCGGCCGCATCCCCGGCGCGGTCTGGTTGGAATTATTCACCGACTACAATGAAGCCTCCCTGCAGAAGGTCGCGAACAAGAATGACGATGTCGTCATCTACTGCATGGGCCCTGGGTGAACGCGTTCGTCCAAGGCATGCGTACAGGCTGTGCGCTGGGGATACAAAAAGGTTTACTGGTTTCGTGAAGGGTTTCCAGGCTGGAAAGAGGCCGGATACCCGATCGTACCCTGAGACG
>Ga0315336_1000685_pt1 | contig 83580 bp, 76 predicted proteins | sample ASW5metaG_FD_204512 | JGI IMG/M metagenome (GOLD analysis project Ga0315336, IMG submission 204512) | Ammonia-oxidizing marine archaeal communities from Monterey Bay, California, United States - ASW #5 | ecosystem: Environmental > Aquatic > Marine > Intertidal zone | place: USA: California...
CCGTGGCATCGCGCCATTGCCGTAATGAGGTTCAATACGCCTTAGAGCAAGGCAAGCTTGTGGTTTCGGTACACCTGCAGCCGACCGAACTGCCCGGCGGATTGAAGCTTTCCTTAGGTGGCTCCCAGGCGATTATGATGTCCGATCTCGCCAATGAAGATTATCGGCGCAAGTTGTCGGACGCGCTCCAATTCACTGCGCGCTCCGATGATCACACCGCACCGGCTGGTGTCACGCTCCTTCGTCGCTGGGGGGGCACCGCCACCTTGATTGGCGTCCTAGTCATAGGCGTTGCATACTTTAAAGGCAACGAGATAACCGTCTGGGCCGCCCAGGCGGCAATGCGCATCATGGCCAAGCCCGTCTCACAGAACATCGCATTCACGCAAAGCAGTGACGGTGTGCGGATTGCCTATGCAACGAGTGGTAGTGGAACGCCGCTCGTCTTTGTAAACGGATTTGCCACCCACTTGACCGATGGGTGGGCCAGTCCAATCTACGACATAGCAGGGTATCTGCGTTGGTACGCGCGCGATTACTTGACCGTTCACTACGACGGTCGCGGATTTGGTCTCTCGGACCGAGACGTAAGCGACTTTTCGCTGGATGCACGTGTCGCTGACCTTGAGGCAGTGGTGGATGCAGTTGGAGCAGAACGCGCGGTAATTTATGGGTTTTCGTCCGGTGCCAGGGTCGCAATAGCTTATGCAGTGCGGCATCCGGAGCGAGTCTCGCATCTCGTACTCACTGGCGCCAATGTGGCGACCCCATCAACAGCGGAGGATCGCGCAAGGATGATCGACCTATTCAAATATCTAGCTTCAAATTGGCAAGATCGCTCTGCGCGCGCAACTATTGCCGAGTTCATTGCGCCCGACTCCTCCCGAATCGAACGAAGCGTCTTGATAAAATTCTTCGAAACGGCTGGTGAAGGCCCTGCGATCAGCGGCTTTTTAAGTGCACAGATGGATTTAGATGTGTCCGATCTTGCTCAAGAGATTAGCGTTCCAACCCTGATCGTGGCAGCGGATGGTGACCCGGTAGTCCCCTTCGAAACAACGAGCCATCTCGCGTCATTAGTACCACGTGCTCGCTTTGAAATTTTGGAGGGCGTTACCTCGCACGCTCAAGCCTCTACAGACGATCCGCGCCTGATGCAGATGGTTTCCGAATTCCTGGCTACCCATCAGTAGAGGGTCGAGTCGGAACGAACTCTACTCAATCTTTGCTTACGACCGACTTGGGCACACTCACGCCGGATGGGCCAACGTATCAGCTACGACTGGAGTAGATACCATTCGCGACGGTCGAATCCGGCGGTATCAGAGCAACTACGGCCAGGAGCAGCCTCTGCGAATCTAAGGGACATAGACTGCAAGTCCACTCAACCGAGTATAAGCGTCCCCCCTGTTAACACTTACGCTATTTCCAGTTGCGTATGCGCTTGATCCATCATTTCCATAAACGCGTGCACTCCCATAACTTGTAGTGGTGCTCGGTGCGTCTCGTTCGTTAACGTTCGACAGCAGAACCCCATTTGCACCGACTTTAGCTGCCTCTTGTTTTAGCCTCTGAATTGATGAATCTAACAGAGCACTACTGCTCTTAAAGTCGTGCCCCGCACTTGCGGACACGATTGCAATTTCTTCATAGGTTTCTGGGGCGATACGATATATGCGCACCTGATCTACAGGAATCGGACTTCTTTCTATACCAGTCACGATTGAGCTCCCATCCACAATCGTACACCCAGCCAAAAGTGAGACGGCCAGCACTAAAACAAAATATCGAATAGCGTTCATCCCTGACTTCCTTTTCTTAACCACCGTTGAGACTAACCCGCGTAGGTTTGGCTATCTGCGAGTTCGATCACAGTAAAACTGTAGGAAGAAATTTTTCAATACACATGTGTCGAACTGTCGTCTATGGGCACATTCTGCTTGGAGTAGCCTACTAGCGGCGTTCGTCTGATGTAGAACCCATTCGAGACGCCCAAATTTGGGCGCGACCAAGTAATTTCGGCCAACAACAGTCATTCACTCTTCACTAAGAAGCGCTGGTCTTGCTCAGTTTCGATGGACACCTGATAAGAGCGCATAGTGCGCTCGGGGGTGTGGAAATGACGAGACGCAAACGATATAGCGCTGAGTTCAAGCGTGAGGCACTGAGGCGAGCTGATGAACCAGGGGTAACTGATGCCCTGGTCGCTGAAGAGCTCGGCATCAATGCCAGACAGCTTCACCGTTGGCGAGCGGTAGCTAAGAAGGATGGAGAAGCGGCCTTCCCAGGTCAGGGCAAAGCGCGCGATGAAGAGATGATGCGGCTGAAACGGAAGCTAGCCAAAGTCGAGCAGGAACGGGATTTTTTAAGGGAAGCGGCGGCCTACTTTGCCAGGGAGTCGAAGTGAGATATGCGTGTATCCACCGACGCCGCAACCAGTATCCGATCCGTTTGATGTCTCGACTGCTGAAGGTCTCTCCAAGCGGTTACTACGCCTGGAAGACGAGACCTGAAAGTCGGCGTGCACGTTTTGACCGGGAGCTGACCCGTTCGATTCGGTTAATTCACGCAGAGAGCGATGGCACTTACGGTAGTCCCAGGGTCCATGCCGAACTGAAGGACATGGGATGGCATTGTGGCCGGGCTAAAGTGGCCCGAATCATGCGCAATACGGGGCTCAAAGGCTGCCCTAAGCGGCGTTTTCGGGTCACTAGGAAGCGTGCGATAGTGAAAGCGAGCAACCTCCTAGCGCAGGACTTTTCTGCATCGACAATGAATGAGCGCTGGGCTTCTGACATCACGTTCATCTGGACTAGTCAGGGTTGGCTGTACCTGGCGGTGGTGATGGATCTGTACTCACGCAAGATCATCGGTTGGTCGATGAGTCGGCGAGTTGATCGCCGCATCGTGATCGATGCGTTGCAGATGGCGCTGAGTCATAGACGGCCTCGGGGAGATCTGATTCATCATTCAGACCGTGGTAGCCAGTACCTAAGCGATGACTTCCAGGAGCTACTAGACAAAAACGGCATCGCTTGCAGTATGAGTGATGAGGGAAGCTGCTATGACAATGCGGTTGTTGAGTCGTTCTTCGCTTCCTTGAAACGAGAGCGCACACGCAGGAGAAAATACCAGACTCGAGAGCAAGCCAGAGCAGATGTGTTCGACTACATCGAACGCTTCTATAATCGCCAACGCCGACATGGATACGTCGGCAATATCAGTCCAACTGAGTTCGAGGAATGGACATCATGGGCTTAACGAAACCGTCCACTGAAACCGAGCAAGACTAATCGGCCACAACCAGTCATTCGACTCGACGTCTACTTAAACCAATTTGCCAAACCGTTGGTTACGACCGGTGTCACGTTAAACCCCACTGTCCAATCTGGCCCAAATCTATCCGCTTGCGCAACATAGTAGTGCAAGGTTGCTTGGGCTGAAGTCACAAAAGGATTGTTGTGGTGGTGAGCGGCACGATCATTCAACGCTGTCTCCCTTAGTACCAGAAGCGTAGGCCCGCAACGAATGACACTTGATTGGTGTCGTTGCCGTCAATGCGCCGAAAAGCTCTTGTGTCGCCGAATGCACGCGACCAACTGACGCCAACATAGGGAGCAAATTCGCGGGTCACTTCATAGCGTAGTCGTAAACCTGCCTCAGCGGTCGAAAGACCCGAGCCTACCCCGATGGCTTCGTCGTCAGAAAACGCAGCATTCAATTCGATGCGTTGCTGCAATATTAAACGCTGCGTCAATCGAAACTCGTATTCCACTTCAAGTCGCGCGAACAGGTCACCCACATCACTCAGGAAGACGGCGCCTTCCAACTCAAACCAATACGGCGCTAAGCCTTGTGCTCCGATCACGGCATACGTGCGGGAGGGATTGGGTTTGATGTCCTGGCGCACGCCTACTTGCAGCTCCCAAAAGGGGCTGACGGCGCGGCTGTACAACGCCTGCATCTCTGCTTCTTCAAAACCGCCATCATCGGTTACGTATTCGCCTTCGGCCTTTAACCAAAGTTTTTGGAGGTCGCCACCGATCCAACCTTGCCCTTCCCAAACAAACGGAGCGCCATCGATTGCGTGAAGTTCCAGACGTTCACCGAGTATCAATGCGCTTAGCTGGCTACCATGGCTAGCCTTGAGCTCCGTGCGGGCTTTCGCCATCTCTACCGGGTCGTAGCGGGCACCTGCCGCGCTCTGTGCAAGCGCAGGGACAGCAAATAGTGCTAACGTAGCGATGATTGAAACAAGGGCGATCATGCCGGAGTTTCCTGATCGACCACCGACACCACGCGCATCATGCCTGCATGCATGTGGTAAAGAAGATGACAGTGGAAGGCCCAATCACCAACGGCGTCAGCGGTGATATCCACCGAAAGTTTTTCGCCGGGCTTGATATTGATCGTGTGCTTACGAGCTCTGTGGTATTGATCCGCCGTCACCAACTCAAAAAACATGCCGTGCAAGTGAATGGGGTGCGCCATCATGGTGTCGTTCACCAGTGTTAGGCGCAGCCGCTCGTCTTTGTAAAAAACAATCGGGCCATTGACGTCGGAGAACTTCACGCCGTCAAACGACCACATGTAGCGTTCCATATTGCTAGTCAGATGCAGCTCGATTTGGCGCTGTGGTGCCCGCGTATCAGAATTGCGATTAAGGTTTTTTAGGTCGGCGTACACCAATACTCGATGGTCGACATCTTCTAGGCCGCTTGGACGCTCGGCCAGCCGGTTCGTCGGGTTCATCGCGAGCCCAACCACACCGGGGCCTTTCACATGTTCGTGGGCTTGAACATCAATCATCGGCCCCATGTCGTGCCCCATCGCTGCGTGATCCACTACATCGGCTCCAACAACGCCGTGTTCCATGGCCATGTCTTTCATCGTGAGCGTAGGGCGTTTTCGCAATACCGGTACTGGCGCGATCAAACCAAGCTGTGGGGTTAAGGTTGCTCGTGCAAAACCACTACGGTCGCTGCTCTCTGCCATCAACGTATACGCTATCCGCGCCTTGGGCTGCACAACCACGTCATAGGTTTCTGCGACGCCGATTTGAAACTCATCGGTTTCTACCGGTTCAACATTTAACCCATCTGCCTGCACCACGGTCATAGGCAGACCAGGAATCCGCACGTTGAAGGTGCTCATGGCTGCAGCGTTGATAACACGGAGACGTACTCGCTCACCGGGCGTAAAAAGACCCGTCCAGTTGTCTGAAGGGCCATGTCCGTTGATCAAATAGGTGTATGTGGCTCCGGTTACGTCTGCTATGTCTGTGGGGTCCATGCGCATCGCGCCCCACATCATGCGTTCGGATAGCGCGCGGTCGAATCCCTGCGCCTCTACATCATCAAAGAAATCACCCGCCGTACGCTGTTGAAAGTTGTAGGTTTCGCTCATCTTTTTAAGCTTGGCAAATACGCGATGAGGGTCTTCGAAGGTCCAATCAGATAGCACGACCACGTATTCGCGATCAAAGGTAACCGGATCGGCTTCTTTGGGTTCGATCACAATCGGGCCGTAATGCCCTAGTTGCTCCTGCAAGCCGGAGTGGCTGTGATACCAGTAGGTGCCGGCCTGGATCAGCGGAAATTCATAGGTGAATGTGGCGCCAGGTTTGATCCCCGTAAAGGCCACGCCGGGTACGCCATCCATCTGGAAAGGCAGCAAGATGCCATGCCAATGAATGGACGTATCGGTCTTAAGGTGATTGGTCACACGCAGTGTAATCTCATCTCCCTCCCGCCATCGGAGCAGTGGTGCTGGCAGATGACCGTTGACCAAGATGGAGTGGCCCGGTACACCATCGATGGTGCTGGTGGCGTTGGCGACATTGAGTTCAAACACGTTGCCGGACAGGGCGGAAAGACCAGATTGGCTGACGTCAATGCCGCTATGCGCCCACGCAGGTAGCGCATTTTGAAAGGCCAGGCTGGCACCGACCGTCGTCGCACCGCGTATCAATCTACGTCGTGAAATACTTAGTTGTTCAGCATCACTCATCGTGAGTATACTACATACTCCTATAGGGTATATGTCAACAAACAAATGAAACTGGAAAAAGAACCCACGATCAAGCGACTCAACCGAATCGAAGGCCAAGTGCGGGGTATCGTTCGCATGATCGAAGACGAGCGTTACTGCATCGATATTCTGCAGCAGATGCAGGCCATCAAGTCGGCTTTTGCGAAGGTCGAAGATGCCATTCTCAAAGACCACTCATCAACGTGCGTTGAAAAAGCGATTGCCTCTGGCGATCCCGAAGAACAGCGCAAAAAGTTCGGCGAACTTGTGGATTTGATCGGAAACGTAAAACGATAAAAGGTCGGCTATGGGCACACTTTTGCCGTATCCGGTGACGATCCAGCTACGACTGCTGTAGACACCATTCGCGCCGCTCGAATTTGGGCGCATCCGGGTAACACCGGCCACTAGCGGTCATCCAGCTCGGTCAAAATATCATTGATGAAGCTTCGGAATCCTGGCGTAAATCTTTGCTCACTATGTGCCCAGTAATCTTGGTGCATAGGCAAAGACATGTTTTCTCGCCAGTCATCTCTGAAGCCCGACCCAGCATGACTCATTGTCACAAGAACCCGGAAATCTTGCTCGGACATGCTGAAATATCCGTCGAGATACTTTGCGACTCGCCACCTTTCAAATTCATCAAGCTCGTCAAACGACGTCTCGGCTTTGTAAATTAGTCTTGCCAGATCTTCATCTTGAACAAGAACTTCCATCGCTTGCTGGAAGTTGTCGACGCCGTCGGAGGACACGGCTAGATCAAGATTCGTTGCAGACTGATCAATCTCGTAGGCGACGAGGACCAGCCCGGCAATTACGCCGAGATTTGCTCCAAGCGTCAGCCATTTGTTTAACTTCTCAGAGCCCATGTTGCATGCCTCATGCGTCCAAATTTCCGATCGCAGTTTAGTGTAAAAACTAGGAGGCCAGTGTCTGCAAGGGGCACATTTTGCTCGGATCACCACCAAGCTAGGCTATGACTGCCTTGGTGCCATTCCCACCAGTTGCTTTTAGGCCCGGCCGAGAAACATCGGCCATCATCAGACGCTCGAGTCGTGCCGTCCTGGCTCAATATTGGACATATGATTCCGCCTTGGCCACGAGGGCTTTGAAACGCGGATTGTCGCGCACTACGTCAAATTCAGGGCTCGCCCCGCGCAACAATGCGAGCGACGAAAGGGCAAATATGGGAAACCGTGTCTCAACTATCCGCTCAAGAGCATCTAGCGCAGCTTCCTCATCGCCCATCGCAACGTGCATTCCGTAGTGCCAATACGGGTTGGGAATAGCGCCATACCCCTTCGCCATTGCTTCGTCCACAACCCGTTGCGCGTCTTCCTCGTCGCCGATTCGAGCGTACGCACGTGCAATCTCTGAATACTCGTGTGCCCCCGGCGCCAATAATTCGGCCCGCCGTGCAGCTACGCGTGTGCGATCTGCATCGCCGGCCCATGCGCTGATCAAGGCGAGATTCGAGTGACCGAATACGGCATCAGGTGCCACCGCGGTTACACCCAGCGCCTGGCGAATTGCTTCGTCCAGGCGACGCACGCCTGCTAACCATGTGCTGAAGAACCAGATGTTCGCAGCATCCGCCGGATTCAACTCAATTGCGCGAGCGATCATCTCGACACCTTCGTGGACGCTGCCATGGCTTATGCGATTGACTCCGGCGATGGTCACTACTCGGTAGTCACTCGAATTCAGGGACAAGGCGCGCTCGATCCTACTTGTCGCGACTGTAGATTGCAGTCTGCTCATCGCAACGTTTCCTGCGGCGAGGTGCGCGAACGCGAGGTCATCATCCAGTGCAAGCGCGTGCTTGGCGGTCTCATCAGCCAATGTGAACAGCTGCTGTTGGGCAGTATGGTCAAATGTCAGAGGGTCGTGGAACTGGTGGTTTCCCGCCAGGATGGCGTAAGTCCAGGCTTTGAACGCAAGCGCCGCGGCGAAGTCCGGGTCGAGCGAGATTGCTGCGTCTAGAGCCGCAAGTGTTTCTGCGACATGCGCAAAATTGCCCCACTTCGACATCGCGTTCAAATAGTGAATGTAGGCTTCTGACACTTCTGTAACTCGCGTCGCAATGCGAGACGCTTCAGTTGCCGTAAGTTCCACCGTTAGGGCGTCGGCGACTCTCGTTGCTATGTCACGTTGAATGCCGAAGACATCTTCAAGTGGCTCTTCGTAAGCTTCGGACCACAAATGCGCGCCAGTTGCCACGTCGATGAGTTGCGTCGTGATGCGGACGCGATTTCCCGCGTACCGGACACTGCCTTCCATCACTGTCCCCACGCGCAACTCCGCACCGATCTCTGGCACTGGCTTGTCACTATCGACATAGCGCAGCATCGTTGTTCGGGCGATCACCGATAAGTCTTTGATCTTGGCGAGTTGATTGAGAATTTCCTCATGGATGCCCGCCGCGAAATAGGCGTTGTTGGGATCAGGACTGAGATTATCGAACGGTAGCACTGCGACAGAGTTGTGAAGCACCTCTGGCTCGCTTGGATCTTCGACTTCGGCATCACTCGCTTCTGCCGATTCCTCGGCGACTGGTTGCACTAGCCGCTGATCGGTGCTTTGAGGGTCATAGATCATGACGCCTATGGCGATCACCAACAGCCCGATAATGACGTAGTCAATGCGGCTCTGGCCGGGAGGCGTCGCAACAGCTCCATCTTGCGATGTAGCGCGCCGGACGCCGTCCGGGGTCACCTCAAATGCCCATGCCAGAACCAGTGCGAGAGGAAAACCGATCCCCAAGGTCACAACGACCACCGTGGCGAACCATTCAGGCAAGCGAAGCGGATCTCCTACTACATCGACAATCTGAAGAAGGAGCCACGCCGTAACTACGTAAACCGCGGCCACGCGTGTGACTTTTCGCCGCCTCAGCTCCTGAAATAGACCCACAACACTCCCCGTTTCCGACCCCGAGTTTACCGAATCGATGTTAGGCGGGGAAACTGCTGTCGAGAACAGCGTTCACTTGCCACGTATTCGCCGTCGTATGAGCACCTACGCTGGCGGAAGATTCAGCTGATCGCCGAATGTCTGAGAAGGGCACACTCACGCCGGATTGGCCAACGTATCAGCTACGACTGGTGTAGATACCATTCGCGACGGTTGAATCTCGGAGTGTCAGGCGACCATCGGCCAACTTCAGTCGTTCTCGTGATTTGCATAAATCCCTAACAAGGCATCCAGTTTACGACTGCTTTACCGCATGAACGGACGAGCTATTGTGCAGTGCAACAGGCAGCTTACGGCCGCACTGCGGTCACTCAGCACTGAATCAAGTCAGGTATCGGTTGATGACACGTGCATCGGTAAGTAGTGTCTCTTTAAGGAGGCTCGATGGCAGATATCTTCGTTTCATATGCGGCAGAAGACCGCAGCAGGATCAAACCGCTGGTCGAGACACTACAGGCCGAAGGTTGGTCGGTCTGGTGGGATCATGACCTCGTCGCGGGACCAAGCTTTGATGAGAAGATCGAAGAAGCACTGGACGCAGCTCGTTGCGTGGTCGTCGCCTGGTCTGAGCATTCGATCAAATCTCGCTGGTGCCGCGCTGAGGCCAACGAAGGTCTCGAACGACAGGTTCTCGTACCCATGACGATCGATAAAGTGCGTCCACCTTTGGCGTTTCGATCTTCTCAAACCGCGTCCCTCACAAGATAGCCACACGAGCCTGGCGAGTTGGATGCGCTGCTATTGGGGATACGCCACTGTTTAAATATTTCTGAAGGTGCGAGCGCCGAACCAGATACCAAGACGAAATCTATTGCCGTGCTGCCATTCGTCAATATGAGTTCCGACCCGGAGCAGGAATACTTCGTAGACGGCATCACCGAAGACCTGATCGATCGACTGAGCCGGTATTCGTCGCTCCGGGTTATTGCCCGCACCTCTTCTTTCTACTTTAAAAACCAGACCGAAGATGTGCGGGAGATTGGCGCACGGCTCTCTGTGACTCACCTGGTGGAAGGCAGTGTGCGTAGGGTCGGAAACAAGATACGGGTTACTGCTCAATTAGTGAGAACCGACGACGGTGGCCATGAATGGTCGGAACGCTATGACCGCGAGCTGGAAGATGTATTTACTCTTCAGGATGAGATCACCAAAGAAGTTACCCACCGACTGACTGACCTACTCATTGAGCCAACCGCAACCTATCATCCGATACCGGAGGCGTACGATGAATATCTGAAGGGCCAAACCTGGTTGCGAAAGTTTAGTTATCTTGGAGGGAAGCGAGCCCGCCCCTTTTTCGACCGGGCTATCAAAGCTGATCCCAGCTATGCGGAAGCCTATGCGGCGGCAGCCAGTGCCTCATTGATGGAGCTGCTCATGGGCGTTGAGGACGAGTCGGAACTACTAGAAAGTGCTGCTGATTACATCGATAAAGCGTTGACCTTGGACAATCATTTGGCTTCAGCTCTGCTCGGCAAAGCGAATATATCGTGGTCCCGCTTTGACAATCAGGGGGCCCTGGACTTGCTTCGCGATGTGCTCGATAGAGAGCCTGACCTGTATCAAGCTCTCCAGACTGCCGGTGATCTATATGGAATGGCTGGGCGCTGGGACCTAGCAGAACAGGTAGCCAGAAAACTCGTTCGGCTTGATCCGGTGAACATCGGGAGCTACACAATTCTTGGCTGGGTGAGCTTGGTCCTGGGGCGCCTGGAGGAGGCGCAAGAAGCGATGAACACCGTTCTGTCTATTGAACCGGAACACACGGCTACCCGCTTTAATATGCTCGCGCTGATGGCGCGTCAAGGACGAATCAATGAAGCACTTACCTTCATTGAGACCTGTGGACTGCAAGAGTGCGCTACCGCATGTTTAGTCTATGCCGCCGCAGGACGAAGAGATGAAGTGGAGAGAGTCGTTGCAGTGTTGGAAACGCATTCTGGTTTCAACCCCTGGATTGCGATGGGCTATGCCCTGCTTGGCGACCTCGATGGCGTATTGCGTAGCCTGAAACAAGCAATTGATAACCACGTTTCACTAATCTTTCATCTAACGGGTCCTTTCCACGAGTGTGTTGATATAGATGGCGCCAAGTTAGGGCTGATGTTCGACAGCCAGGAAGTGCAGGAACTTCTGCGTGAGGCCAACTTGGATAAGGAGTCGATTCGGAGATTAAGGATATAAGTGTGGGTGTCTGATGTGGGTTAAAAGCGGAAATCTCATTGTGCACCGCTATAGGCAGCAAACCGGACAAAAAAGCCATAGACCTGCACGCCTTAACCACGGTTTTCGGAATTCACCAAATGACTGAGTTGGGCACTTCTTTGCCGGATTAGGCTGCTAGGTAGGTTCGTCTGATCTGGTTCCCATTCCTGCCGGTTGAGTTTAGGTGCATCGGAGCAACTACGGAGGCGTCGACTTTAACCGGGGCCACCAAACTCATCGAACAAAGGTTTGAAGATTTTTTGTTCCGTAGCCCACGGACCAAAGGACACCATGTGCTCGCGACAGATTGGTAGCATGCCTGGCCTTTTTTTGACGATGAAACGTTGAAAGTCCTCGCAATAGAGTTCGTATGTAGCATCATCGATTTGTTTGTTGTTATGCATAATCGCCATGCTCGCGTAGGTATTGAGGGTAGCGTTTGAATACGCTTCAACACCTTCAAGGTCTTCCGGCGATAAATCCTCTGGCAGTTCTTGCCTGCGACACAGCGCGAGAATCCTAGCTGCGTCAGGATTAGTCAAAATTTGTTCGTGCATTCGCGTGAATTCAGTTTGTGCCTGAAACTGGAATGTCGATCTACTGGAAAGCGTGCTTTGGCGTATCTGTACTGACAGGTAAAAAAGCGTCGCAACGACAGCGAGTGCTCCGAAAAACTCCCCGTAGTTGCCCAGCAATTGAGCAAAAACCTGATGATCCATGATTTCCTCCTCCAATGAATGAAGAGAGGCTACCTCAAATCTCGAATTAGCGAACGACCGGAATGGGCACATTTTGCCCGGATCGCCGCTTGGCTACTCTATGACTGCCTTGGTGTCCATTCGAGCCGGTTGAGTTCAGGCGCAACAGAGCAACATCGGCCATAAGCGGCGATTTGAGCCATGTTCATTGCGAGGCTGGCTACTCTCTGGATTTTGCTGTCGCTCGATCGATTTCTTGCTGGAATTCGGGCCGGCCGATGTGTATTCCTGCATCTTTGATCATGATCGCATTTGCCTTCAACGCACCACGTATCGTCGATTCATAGAAGCTTTGGTCGAGGTACCCTTGTTCATATTGATAGAACAAATTGTCAAACCAGATTGCATTCTCCCTAGCATATTGGTCGAACCGAACTCGATCCTCCGGTGACAGCGATTCGTAACCAGATGCACCGTACTTAACCAGTATAGGGGCCATACCACCCGTTTCGGCCGCCGAAGCAAACGCTGAAAAACTGGTGCTCGCACGAGCTTGATAGGTCTGCGCCATAGCGAGACGACGACTTTCTTCCATCGCCGATGTATTAGCTTCTGTCGCCTCGCTGCTATGGCGTACCTGCAAAGCAAGATAGAACAACGTGGCGACTACAGCGATTGCCCCAACAAACTCCCCATAGTTACCCAGCAGTTGGGCAAACGCCTGATGATCCATGACTATTCTCCTTCTATGAACGAATCGAGGAAGGCTACATCATTCTTCAATCTGACCGGAATGGGCACAAGCTTGACGGATTGGTCTAGCAATCAGATTCGTCTGACCTAGTACCCATTCTTGCCGGTTGAATTTAGGCACATCGGAGCAATTTCGGCCAATTTCCGCCATTCGTTAATCGAGACACCCGTGGCCTCAAGAATGGCCCATCTACCGGCTACGGGAACGAATCGTTGTTGCGCACGTTTGTGCCATCGGGCACGTTGGAATCGGCGACAACCGTCGCGTTCCTACCGACCCGGACAGAATTGCCCAGCCTCGAGTTCTGCCCAACTACCGCACCGGACTTGATGTCACAGTCGTTACCTATCGTGACACCATCTTCAATGATCGCACCTTTTGCTACAAAGCAATTGCTCCCAAGGGTGACCCCGTTTCCGACTGAAGCACCTTTCTGAATCTCAGAACCATCACCTACGGTTACGTCATCGCCGAGTTCTGAATCTTTGGCTAGGGTCACGTCCGCGCCTACGTCGGCGTTGTCGCCGATCGAAGCGCCACCACCGATGGACGTTCCGGGCCCAATTGTGGGGTTCTCTCCAATGTCCACGCCGGGCGGAATAACGATGTTGGGGTCAACGCACTCATCGCCAAAGCCATCAAGATTCATGTCCTCCTGATCGAGGTTAGGTTGGTCAACGCAGTTATCCAACACATCCGGTACCGAATCAGAGTCCGCGTCGGCTGTCGCGATTGCCGTAATCTGTGAGGCGCTCATTGGCTGGTCGTAAATATTGATGTAGTCAACAAACCCGCCCGACGCCTCGACGCCGGCAGCGTCGTCGATGAAGAAGCTTGCAATCGAAGTCGGGCCTTTAAATGTCGCATCACCCGCGTTGTCATTGAACCGGACTTGTTCGACCCCGTTGATGTACCCGACTACTTCATTGGTCGAACCGCTTCTGGTGGTCACAAAGTGGACAAGTTCATCCGGATTGAACACGACCTCATTACCAAGGACAAATCCGATCGTCGGATTAAATCGAAAGAAACCCAACTTACCGTTGTCGCCTGATGCTGGGTCGTTGCCGGTGTACCAACCCACATCCTCAGTAAGGTTGGCAAAGTCAAGGAGTTTCGCGGTTATACCATTCGCACCCGCTGGATCGTCAACGCTAAAAACCATCTCGACGGAATGGTTAGTCGGGTCGATTACCCCACCCAGTGTCAGGCCCTCATTAGGTCCGAATTGATAGCCTCGCCGTTCAAGCGTTCCTCCGTTTGAGATGATCTCGGGACCGCCCTGCGAGTCGGAAAAATTTTGCGTGAGAGGAAATTCCGCGACTGGGAGATGGAATTGGGGTGGAGCATCCAACAGGACTAGCAACTGAGGCGCGAACTCAGTGTCGGAAACCGCCCCTTGTGAACCCCAAATTCCGAGGCTCGAAGCACCCCGGCCGCCAAAGTTCTCCGATTGCAACGTAAAGCCAACAAAGCTCCCCCCTGCGGCCGCTATGGACTGAACGAAACTGGTCACATCTATCGAACGCAGGTCTGCATTAATGGTGCCTACATCGTCGGTCGTGAGCACTTCTGCTATCAATTGCTTATTGCCAATGTGCATGTCGGCAAGCGCTGGTACGCCATCCGCGAGGTACCCATGCACCTTGAACACCTGCTGGTTGCCAGTTCCGCCATTCTTTGCGAGCGATAAAGCGGCAAATCGAACTGCACCGCCACTGAGCGACGAAACATCAAACTCAATCGTAGAACGTAGTTCAAAATCGGGCCGGATCTCCGTCCCCAAGTTGAATGCCGGTGCGACCGGCCCAACCAATTGGTCGAACGTTCCGTCAAACGGCTGCCCGGTACCTTGCCCATCTCGACCGACCGCTTCCGCAGTTGGGGCAATCGATGTTCGTGGCGGGCGATAGAAGGTCATCCCCACTGGTTGGACCAATTCGGGATACGGAGCAAAGCCTGATACAGGACTGTTGTTTCTATCAAACCCGAGAATCTTATTTTGCCCCGCTACGAACGCGTTGGTGTCCGTAACCCAAACCTGCGAGAAATCGTCCACAGCAACCCCGATTGGGCTTACCAAACCTGTCGCTACGGTAGACTGAAAATTGCCGCTGGCGCTGAGCTTCTGAAGATCATTGTTTGTAGCGTATAGGGTCCCGTCGGGAGCGGTTGCAATTCCGCGAACGAGACCAAGCGTCGTCAACGAGTCGCCAAAGAAACCAAGGTAACTGTCGTTGTTCCGCAGGTCCCAGGCGTGAACACCTGTCCCGAAATTGTTTTCGGACGCGAACAAAGTCGTTTTGTCGCCAGACAATGCCGTGTGTATTCCGCAACAGACGAACGAAGATGGGGTCGAGATCGTGCGCAAATACGTTCCATCATTAGCGAAGAGGTTTATTCGCCCACCATCTCCAATCACATATGCGTTGCCATTTGCATCTACCGAAATACCCCAAGCGGTCGTCTCGCCTGGCGCCGGACCGATGATCTGCGTTCGGGAGCCACTTTGATCGAAAACAAATATCTCCCCTCCCTGGCGATCGGAGACATACAGAACATCGCGTCGATGGTTAAACTCGACATCCCCGGGTTGCCCCAACGCCGCATCTCCGAGCGTCCGAACGAGCCCACCATCCGGTCGGTAAACCTTTATAGGTCGGTCGGCCACGAATAGATGGCCAGGGACAAAGATGCCCCGAGCAATCGGCGTAGCCGCAACAGATGTGTTCCTATCGGCCTCTGCCAACGGGACACCGTTTGAGTCAACAACCCCGAAGGTAAGCTCCGCGATACCACCTGGCGTGACCGACGCAAGCGGGGGGTCGGAGACTGGGTTAGAGACCAACTCCGGGATGAGTAGTTCAAACAATATTCCGTCGTTTGTGTCGAGGGACACAAAGCACGCCAATCTGTCGATTGCTTGCCCCCATACGCTAGCGAGATTGGTTTCGTCTGCGGCAACACACAGCAAAACCGGAACGTTCTGTAGGACTGCAGTTCCTTCGACCGCAAATGAGGCGACAAAGTCGCTGGACACATCAATCCCCCGAAAAGTGCCGGGTCCGGAATTTGCGATCGCATTTGTGTCGATGGTGAACTCAAAACTGTAGCTATCTCCACTACTGAAGTATGGGCTGAGCGTGGCCCTTGCGACCCCAGACGTTTTGACACTGATAAGCTCCGCATGCACCGACGTGGGTTGGGCCGCTAGTACGCATAGTGCAGCGACAACAAGCGCTTGGATTCCCTTAGACATATCGTCACCTCCCAATAATGTCAAAATACTAGCTCATCAGGGATCTGGTTTCAGCTAGGCCTGCTAAAGGTCGGCTTTTCCCATCACCAATGACGAGCCAGCTATGTCTGCCTTGCGCCACATTCCCGCCGCCCAGTTTTAGGCGCATCCGAGCAACTCCGGCCACTTCCGGACACTTGCACGATGAGAGTAGACTGACTCCAACGTGCCGGGAGGAGTGCATTGGAGAAGCCATTTCCAGCCTATTCAGGGGACAAACCCTACGTTTTCGTCTGCTACTCGCACACGGACGAAGATCAAGTCTATGCTGAGATTCGTTGGCTCCAGCACCAAGGCATCAACGTATGGTACGACACGACCGGCATCGGGCCGGGGAGCGAGTGGAACGATGAGATCGCGAAGGCCATCAAAGGCGCTAACCAGTTTCTATATTTCCTCACCCCAAACTCGGTTGGCTCGGAGCATTGCCGTCGTGAGCTGAACTTCGCGCAATCCGAGAACCGGAAAATTGCCGTAGTCCATCTCGAAGAAACGGATCTGCCGGACGGATTGCGACTGAGCCTCGACAACCGGCAGGCGATTTTGAGGTATCGACTCTCGTCGCAGGAGTATCGCAACGGGCTGATTCAGTCCCTTGACAATACTCAGGCCGCGCCAACTCCACGCGCGCCCTCGTCTCAGCCGCTCCACGACACCAATCGACACCGACAAACTATAATCAAGATAGGGGCATGGTCATTGGATGTGGAAACGGGAACGCTGCAATATCGCAACGTGCTGCGCCACCTGCCTCCCCGCAACGCTTCCGTGCTGCAGTATCTGGCCGAGCACGCCGGTACCACGATCAGCATCGATAGATTACTAAACGAACTGTGGCCTAATCCATACTCGTCCGACGCAGCAGTGCAGAAGGTCATCTCAGAGTTGCGGACCGCGCTTGACGATAGCCTGAAGGATCCGCGCTACATACAGACCTTACCGAAGCGAGGCTACCGGTTGATAGCGACGGTGGACCTTTCCACTGGCGCGCCAGTTGGGGCGGCAACGCCCGCTTCGGATACAGACCAAACTGGCCGGAAGCCGCGTTCAAGCCGAGCCCGCCGCATGCTCTGGATATCGATTGCAGTGCTGGTGGTGGGATTCAGTGGCGGGGGTCTCTTTTGGACCCAACGCGTGAGCGAACCGCCGCCGTCAATCGCTGTGTTGCCGTTCGAGAATCTTAGCCCGAATCCCGATGATGCGTACTTCGCAGCCGGCATCTACGAAGAAACCTTGATTCAGCTGGCCAAAATTGACGACCTGGGACTGATTGGGCCCACGACCATGGCGCGCTATGCCACCAATGGCAAATCAATATCGGAATTAGGCAGCGAGCTAGGCGTCTCCGCGGTCATGGAAGGGACGGTGCGATATGCAAATGACCGAGTTCGGCTTACAGTTCATTTAACCGATACTGGTACCGGCAGGCATCTCTGGTCACAAGCTTACGAACGCAGTCCGCAAGACATCTTCGCCGTGCAGCTAGATATCGCGACAAACATCACCGAATCCTTGGAAGCTGAGTTTAAGCTGGATGACCGGCAGTCCGTGGCAGCGATTAAAACCACTAACTTGGATGCCTATTCAGCCTACGTGAAAGGCCTGGCATTGATTCGGATGTTTCCTCCCCGATTGCCTGAGGCACTTAGCTCTTTGCAGGCAGCCGTCGAAGCAGACCCCGAATTTGCAGACGCCTTAGGGGCATTGGCCATGGTGCACGTTTCATTCGTCACAGTGGATTTCATGCCTGACGCCTCGCGCGAAAGCGAGATACAGCATGTCGAGACGGCAGCAACACTTGCCGAGCGGGCTTTGAGCATCAATCCTAATCAAGGTAACGCGCATTTAGCATTGAGTAGAACGGCTTTTTTGAAACGGCGATTCGACGAGGCGCTTGATCATGCCAAGGTTGCCTACGAGGTCGCACCCAATTCGGCAACGGCCGTCTATGGGTACGCGCGAATGCTGGGCATCCTGGGCAATGTGGATGCCGCGATCCCCCTATTTGACCGGGCTATGGCCCTGGACCCGATGAATCCCAATTATCCGGTTATTGGCTCCGCTACGATGGCCCGGAGCGAGCGGTTCAAGGAGGCGAGGCGCTACCACGCCAAACTGATGGAGTTGGCACCGGACAGCTACGTGTCGCACTTTGGCGCCGCTTGGATAGAAGCCTGGAGCGGCAACCTCGACAAAGCCGGACCCCTGATTGACGAGGCACGTACACGGATGCCCACGCAGATCTCCGCGAATGAACTCCTCAATTTTCTCCAAGTCTATACCTTACTTGATCGGCGGCGAGAGACCAACGAGCTGTTTCAAAGGGTCTTGTCGTTCGAAGATTTGAACGATGGCCACCTGTTCAGGGCGTATCGCATCCGCGGTGAGACAGACACCGCTCTAGACTATCTGCATTCGATGATCGATGCCGGCTATCCAGCCTCGAATCTCAGTATGCTGAGTCTAAGCCGACATCGGTCCGTTTTCGACTCGATCCGCCACGATCCACGCTTCGTCGAGGCATTTGAAAAGCTCGATAGCATTGACAAAGCTGAATACGACTGAACAGATGGTCCATATAGCAGCCCACAGCGACAACTTCTCGCCGCCCGAGGACGATGATCGAAACGCAGTACGGTTCAGCATCGGCATCGCTGTGCTACTAGCCGCACTCACCTCGACGCCCGTAGCAAGCGCGCAGAGCAACGAGCAAGCGGTCGTGGAGGAGATCGTGGTCACTGCACGGAAACGCACAGAAAGCGCGCAGGAAGTGCCTGCCACGGTGACGTCTCTGACCGGCGCAACCCTCGACCAATTTCAGATCGACACGTTCGCGGAGATTGGTGCGCGGGTCCCCAATTTCGGCATGATCAAAGGTGGATCCGGGACGGGCGGCGCGGTGTTCCTGCGAGGCATCGGCACGAGCCCCGTCTCCGCCGCATTTGATTCTGCTATCGCCTTCAATATCGACGGTGTCACCAACAACACCATGCGGCTGGTGCAGAACAGTTTCCTAGACCTGGAGCAGGTCGATGTGCTCAAGGGTCCACAATCACTCTACTTTGGCAAAAGCGCAACCGCAGGTGTCATCGCCATGCGCTCCAGGGACCCGAGCGACGAGTTTGAAACAGAGTTGAAAGGCTCGTATGAGTTCGAAGACGAAACCCGACTATATTCCGGATATGTGTCTGGGCCTTTGGGTAGTCAGATCGGCGCGCGGCTCGCATTCCAACACAAACATACAGATGAACTGTGGAAAAACACCGCGCCGGTCGTGAACGAGCGTTACCGTGGCGAGGAAAGCTTGGACTCGCGCCTGACACTGGTCTGGAACCCACATGCCAATTTGCAGGCAAAATTAAAGATCGCGTATTCGGATTTCAAGAACGACGGGGCAGCCAGCGGGGCAGATGTGGAGTGCCCTTCAGCCACACCTCAGAATACCGGTTTCGCCGGCAACCTGCTGTCCAGCGGACAGGATTGTGATCCGCTCGACCACGTTCTACAGCGCAGCGACGTCAGCCCCCAGAACAATGGCAGTTTTCAGGAACTCGACGACCGCGCGCATTTTCAAGATCAGGAGGTGCTGTTCGGTAGTTTCAATCTCACCTGGGATGTTACCGATTCGTTCACCGTGACTTCACTAACGGGCTGGTTCGATGTCGAAGAACGCGGTAGCGATACCTACAGCTACGACATCAACGGCTTCGGGGTCGGTCTGAGCGCAAACGAACGCGAAGCCTTCTCTCAAGAGATTCGCGTGCAGAGCCAATTCGACAGCGCTGTGAATTTCATGGTCGGTGCGTATTATCAGAACCGAGAAATAATCTACAATACGGCGCAGACTGCGTTTGGTTTGGCCAACATTTTCGGACCGGATATCTTCACCGGTGAGACCTACGATTGGCACAAGATCCATACTACGGATACCGAGGCAATCTCAGGCTTCGCGAGCATCGATGCGGCATTATCGGAACGCCTCGAGGTGACAGCGGGTGTTCGCTATTCTTATGAAGAAGCCATCAACATCATAGAAACGCCGTACGTTCATTTTGCAACAGCTTTCGTTTTTGCCGGACGGACACCGCTTTTCTCCGGATTTCGATCCCCCGACATCAAGTTTGACGATGACAATTGGTCGCCGGAAGCCAGCATCCGCTTTTTCGCCCGCGACAACGTCATGTTATACGCCGCCTACAAAACCGGTTGGAAATCCGGCGGCGTGGACAATAGTGCGCTGCCCAGCAACCTGCCGCCAGAAGCCTATCCAACCCTGGTCTATCAATCCGAGGATGCAGAAGGGTTTGAACTTGGCGTGAAGTCAGAACTCGCTGACCGACGGGTGCGCCTCAACGCCACTGCATACTGGTATGAGTACACTGATCTGCAGCAGCAGGAATTCGACCCCGATAATCTCCAGTTTCGGATGTTGAATGCCGGCGAAGCCACATCACGGGGTTTCGAAGCGGAAACAATCTGGTTGCCGCCCGTCGATGGATTGACGTTGCACGCAACCCTGGCCTGGACGGACGCCGAGTATACCGATGACTATTTCGTCAACGTGGGCTCCGCAAACGAGACCAACCTCAAGGGGCAGGACATTGCCCGCAGTGCAAAGTGGACAGGCAACGTCGGTTTCGACTATGCCGCCGCGCTTGGTGCAGACATGCAATTCGGTTTCTCTCTGTTAGCACGGTATTCCTCGAAGTACGCTATTAGCGATGACCTGGTGCGTGCACAGGACGACTTCTGGGTGGTGGACGTTCAGGCTTCAATCGGCAGTGCAGACGGTCGCTGGCAACTTGCGCTGATCGGCGCCAACGTTTTTGACGAAGTGTATGTACGCAGCGGCGGCGGCCGGCCGTTTGCGGTGCCGCTCCCTCAGGACAATGGCGCGGAAGACCTGGTACTAAATGTTAGCCGGGGACTGCAGTTCAGCGTGGAGGCGCGCTACCGTTTGTAACGCTACGTCCCCAGGGCTCGGAGCGACCGACCCGCCAGTAACCCTGAATCAATTGATCGAGTCGTCTCCTAACCGCGCCTAATTTCGACGGTTCGGTATACCCGATGCAGCTTGCCGAGGGAGACCGGGCTTCTAGTGTTCGGATCCAGGCAGCGTGCGTTGCCATCTACGTCGACGCAGGCGACGATATGGCCTTCCCCATCTCTTTTGCGAAGCAACATCCGCGCATAAGGAATATATCCAAACTTGGCAAGCTGATGATGCGCTGCAACGTAGTAGTCAACGCAGTCTCCAGCGAATGGGACCTCACCGCTATGGTTTCTGAGTTTCTGCTCCCCTTCGCGAAAGTATTTAGGTGTGAATTTCCCCAACAGATCCCGATGGACCTGCTGTAACGTCGCAGAATTTGAGGATTCCCGACCGTGCGCTATAACGCTTAGCAGTAAGAATAAAACAGCTAGGACAGATCTCGAAAAGTTCATCTTTCGCCACTCCAATCAAGGGTGGTGAAAGCTTTCTCGAAGCGAAAAGGAGAGTCCTTTCGGCGCTTATACGATTACCTTATGTTTGCCTTACGTCGGCCTTACCCCAAACGTTTTCTATTTAAATCAACGACATAGGCATATCCAAAATCTGCTGACCGGTGTGATCACAGACCCGTTGGAGAGCAGTAGGATTCATAAACTTAGGGAGATTCACGTTCGTCCGAGTCGGTAACGCGCCAAGCTGCTCGCGTCGAGATACGATAGAGGAAGTGCCAGTCCAGTCGGCGCGAGATTGGATGTGTCAGCGTTGGCGGAATGCCGTAGTAGGATCTACTGCGGGCGCAAGGGCGACAATCCGCGCTGCGGGACGAGATTACATTCAGATTGAGTAACCCATGCACAAAACCTGCATCACAGCCAGCTACGCGATCTTAGTACTCGTACTGATACCAAATGCCACGCCTGCTGTTCCAGCCGCAAACAGTGCGGGTAAATGGCAAGTAAGTTGGTAGATATCCTCCGGAGAAATCCGGGGCTAATGCCCGAGTGGGAAAGAATTCAGAAGAACGTTATGGATCTGATATCACCCCGATCTGCGCTAATACTATACGGATGATTTCCGATCCTACGTCGATGGCTTGCTGAAGCTGGTCTCAAGTCGGAATATTCAACCTCGGTTTACCGGAGGGTAGTGGAAGTAGGGTTGTAAACGAGTGGCTGGGTTGGGCACATCCCTGACAGTCCACAACCTCGAGCTTTGTCCGGATATCCCCGAAACAGGTCATAGCAGACCGCCATATCGAGCGACATAGAACACGCCGATCTCATCACGGCGTCCCGCAGAGTGTCGTCGACTTGCGTTGCCCATCTCGCCATCCATGGCGCAACGCTAACTGGTTGTTGTATCTCCCAGGGCTCGCATCACCGCCATTGGCGGGCACGCCACTGGCTGCTCGCCCGCGCGGCGTATACGCCGCGCCCCCAATTGCCGGGTGTCGGCGCTGCCGCGCCGATCCTTCCCAGGAAACTGGAGAAGTATCGAGAGTGTGGAAGAATATGGCGTCCCCTAGGGAGGTCGCTACGACACTCTATCTATTTGATTTTTAACGTTCTTTCAGACCCACGTAAAAAATTTGTACCCTACTGTGTACCACTCGAAATCCGCCTTGATTAAGCTCATTTCGGCTAGGACCAGACACCCTAGTATTCATAATCCTGAGGTCGGGAGTTCAAATCTCCCCCTAACTACCATTCAATAAGGGTTTGAGGTTATACGCCCTCAAACTGTTGGTCTGGTAGCACGTCTCCGATGATTCGTTTGCCTCTGGGGTGAAGATGATTTCCTGATGAGATTCGACGATGTTGTCGCTCTTTTCCTGGAAATGAAGGTTTCCGGCCTGGAAAACGCAACCAGCGGAATTAGTTAGAAATGGAGTTCATGAAAGCGGACGGAGACGGCCTAATCTCCCAAAGTCTTTGCTTTCTCGCGGTTGTATTCCTCTTCGGTAAGTGCGCCTTGGTCGAATAGTCGTTTTAACCGTTCAAGTGTTGCGTACTTATCGCGGTGCGGTTCGCTGCCGCTTAACTGCTTGTTCGCATCAACATGTTTGTGAAGTCATACCGGACAAACGCCGAAAAGTAATGCTCGTGTGGGAAACGTTCCTGAAGTTGTGATTCCTAGCTGACACTACCTCCCCCCTAATCGTTGAAGCCTAATGACGAGTTCAGATATGCCGGTGTAAGGCCCATGTTCATCATAACCATTACGCTGCCGCGCCAGCGTTTTCGCACGCTCGTGCGCTTCCGACAGCAAATGGTTAGTACGAGCATACAGATCATTGTCACCTTTGTTGTAATTGGGAATATGCTGCCTCAATCGCTGATACACCACTTGTCGCTGCAAGGGTGCAAGTATTTCTTCGAAATGGAGCAATAACCACAATTCAAAGCATGGTACGGATGGGTATGAGGTGAAATTGACAGTAGATTTGCTGTCATTCTTATATTTTTTGTTGTTAAGAGCATCGGTTTTCTGAAGTGCTTGGATGTAGTGATCGTGATCGTCTCTATCGAACACAATGCAAATTTGTTCAAATGAACGTTTCTGAATTTGATGTGCTCCGTTTATGAACACCTGCTCAGCGTCCTCGACCATTCGGAGAGGATTTGTGTGCTCGTGATAAACGCGGATATTCGCGCTCGGCAATCTGAGACCCTGCCTTATTTCTTCGAAGTAATTTGGCTCGGTCTTCTCTCCCTCACATACGATCAAAATCCTGTCTAACGCATTACGGCGCCCGCGTCTACGCCGAACCTGCTCGATACGTCTAAATCGTGGGTGATTGTCCCTGCCCATTCCAAGCCTAATACGCTAGCTTTTTGAGTATAGGCAGGCCGCCATAACGACCTGATAGATAACCTTTCTCCAAAGCCTCACCTTTCCTCGGCATGAATTCTGTTAATGGGTAAAGATTCGTGCTCTGGAACTCATCCTTCTCAACAAGCCAAATCTGGTCGCGCCGGAGGTAAGGCCCATTTAGCAGTTCCGTGTTGTGGACAGTGAAGATCAACTGCGAAGTTCGTTCAGCTTGATGAAAAGTCGAAACGATATGTTCCAGCAACAACGTGTGGATGCTGGTATCAAGCTCATCAACGATTATCGTTTTATCGCTAGTAAGTACGTCTATCATCTGCCCAGCAAGCGCAAAGAGTTTCTGTGTACCCATGGACTCTTCGAAAAAATCAAACGTAGCCTCTACCTCCCCCGCTTTATGAACAAACTTTGGAATCTCAATCTCTGCTTCACTTGTTTCGACTTCTTGAGATTCTGGACTGTTACGTTGAAAACTAACCGTCTGCCGAAATCCTCGTTGCGCCTCAATCGCAACGTCCGAAATTGCAATATCAGCAGAACGTAGATAGTCAAGAATTGCTAACTTCGACTGTGAATTCTTGACATGCTGTATTGATGTCTCTAATTGTAGGCCTGCATTTGCGGGGACAACCAGTAGCTTGTTCGCTATGAACTCATATATGGGAGTTAGCTGTTGACTATTCCATTGTGCGGCAGTGGATAAAAAGAGTGCGTTGTGCCTTGTTAACTCCTCCCACTTCTGCTTTTGCCCCTTTAAAAACGAACCAAACTCATAATCATCTGAATTTGTGGCTTGGTTGTATCGGCGACTAAACAGGGTTCGTGGTTTAGCAAACTCATATTCCAACAACCACTCCTCAAGAAATCTTCTAGGATTCAACGCAAACCCATATTGATATCTAATCCCGTCAATCAGAAACGTTAGCTCGAATTCAGATGGATTAGTGCGCGATTCTTCGTCAAGCAAGAATGGCTTGATGTTGAACTGTTGATCCGGCCTAACCCTGGTTGCCGATTCAAGGACCAGCGCCTTGAAGTACGCCAAAGCACTTACCAAATTGCTTTTCCCGCTGGCATTCGCACCATAGACGGCCGCCGACTTAAGAAGTCGTGGAAGCGCTTTGTGATTCGTCTTGATCAAATGTGTGTCTTCGAATGTCGAATCGGATGAAGCAACCATGCTCAGCGTTTGAGCAGACTTGATGGAACGAAAGTTCGATACTGTAAATTCAACTATCATTTCTAGAATATATGCTAATATATGTTCTATTTACGCACATTATCTGCAAAATAAACATTTATAATTAACACTTTAGCAAAATTAGTCTCAAACTATACGCCAGTGCACACTAGTACGCTCGCAGTTCGATTTATGTTGCTCAATAGAAAAGTTCAGGCGGCGGCAGCAAACTCGGCTACTTAGACACACTCGCAACCAAGGCGCCAACCACGCCGACCGTTGTGCGCTCGTTCGCGATCAGAGCGTTCTGCTTCCGTTTTATCTATTCGGACAGTTCTGTGCGGAATGGTATTAAGTCAGGAGATACAAGCATGAACCTAAACGATCCAAGTCTGAAAGAGTTCATCGATACGGTTCATAGCGAGAGCGATCGAGCCTGCGCGATACTGGTGGGCGCCGCACTTGAGTCGTCGCTCGAACACCTGCTGAAAGAGACGCTTGTCAAAGCAACGCCTCGCCAACTATTCGAGGGATATGGTCCGCTTAGTAGTTTCTCCGCCAAGATCGATATGAGTTTTGCTATCGGCAAAATTTCAGACGATGAGCGACGCGACATCCATCTGCTTAGAAAAATCAGGGTCGAGTTCGCACACGATATCGACCACCTACTAGATTTCGATGCTCAAAAGATTTCGAATCGAATTCATGAACTCAGTGTCATCAGAGTATTGGACGGGTTCAAGGATACCGAGATGAACACGAATCGTTTCCGTTTCGAAGTCGCTTTCGCGATCTTGATGGTTTTGGTGTTGCATATGAGATTGGGGCCTACTCCCAGGCTACCATCGCCCGCGACCTTGGCTACAGCGACCCCGTCTTCGGAATGATCCTGGTAATCTTGGAGGGCCATATACTGTTTCCTCCGGCCCTGCCAATGTGGGCGTTCTCTAACCCCACTCGTCGGTAACCCATTCGAGCATCCTTTTTTCTCTTTCAATGACCTGGTTTACATTCCAACCTTGCTCTTGGATTATTTCCGCGACCTCTGCCGCACCAAACAGTCCACACGACAGATAATCCTTCGCTTTGTCGTTCGGTGACCGACTGCTGAGTGTCGAATTTAGCCCCGGCGGCAGAATGGTTAGGTTGCCAAGTCGATGGACAAAGATTTCGTTTGTATCCCTGGGATCGTCACTTCCGAGGGATTGAGGGCACACATGCTCTATCGAATTGGATGTGGATACAGCCCAGATTCTGTTCCAAGTTTCTTGGTCGAAAAGTTGCCCGCGTCCTGTCGCAAGATACTCTTCATATCGGTAGAGAAGATATCTCAATTCGTCCTGCCAGTTCTCATAACAGTTTTGATTCGTAAGGTTTGCAGTCGCCCAATCAACGCTATGTTCGGTATCCTCACTGATAGCATTCAGACGACTCATAAGATCTAGCGCTGACAGTCCACGATTTGTGATGTCCCAGCTCAAACGAACGTAGTCACCGACGCCAGTACGCGCATCTCTCTTGCACAATCCGTAGACGCGGAAGGTTACTTTCCTCCACTTCTTCAACAATTCCTCCGTCTCTGTCTCTGAGTACCCTCCAAGCATAATCGCCACCGCAAGTAATCTGGATTGCGCATTCTTGATCACCGCATTTCCATAAGGTTCCGATACCATCAGTTGGTCGGCAGATTTTGTGACTGTTAACAAAGACTCCGTAATTTCGATGGCTCGCTCGGCACTATCCTTGCATTGACTGACTAGAGCGTCGACGGCATTTTCGTTCCTGCGCAGGCTGCTTGGGCGAATTTGGCTATATAGGGTCGCTCCGATAGTTAGAGTGTCCCCCCGCAACCCCTGGCGTAAACCGATCGTCTTATAGATTTCTCCCCAAAGTCGATGTAATTCCTCAAGCGTTTCTTGATTGGTACCAATAGGGTCTCTAAATGCGATAGCCATCAACATGCTTTTCATCCGATCGAGCCACTCGACAGGGAGTCCTCTGTTGTTTAGAACCTCAAAGACGGTGTAGACGATCTCCTCGTTGGCGATTTCATGGAAAATGAATGTGAGTTTGTTTCTCAAGATACTAAGAAGTTCGATTTTGTCATCCCATTCATCGACAAAGTTCGCGCAATCCCGAATCGCATTCAGAATTTCCTTGTCCGCAAGCGTCTCTGCTTGCGAGGGGTCCGGAGCATCACCTTTACGCAGATAGTTCTTGAAGTATTCGCTACTATCATGATTAGTTTGAAGTAGTATCAAACTCAGTTTGTCTTGTTTTACGAGCAATTCCTGTAGATTCTCTTTCAGTTTGGATTGCTCAGTTAATGAGGTATCCAGCGCTTTCTCGATCGTCTTGAGTAGAATTACAAGGGTTGTCAATCGTTGCTGACCGTCCACTATTTCCGTCATCACGAACTCATCGACGGAGATAGTCTGAGTTTCTCGTCTTAGCCCAACAATGGTCGCCATGAAGTGTTCGAGCTCGGGTCGGCCTCTCAGCGCCGAAATGTCCTCAAACATTTCCTGCCTTTGGCGCGTCTGCCAAGAATATGCTCGTTGATATTGAGGGATCCTGAAAAGTCTGTTTCTCAGAAGCTCTAACAGAGTTGTGTATCTAGGTTGGATGTCCAAGGGTATATTCCTCTAGCCCAAGTTAGCTCTTATAGGATACCGCGCCTCCTGGTCATCCGTCTTGACTCCTACACGACGCGACATGGAAGTCTCACATGATCAACGCATGAGTGCGTAGATCAGTCGCGGGACACCGATTGCAGCAACTCAGTTGTGCATCCTCCATTTGCCGATGCTCCTTAATCAGATCATTGAGTCGTTGCGCGGGCGTACGCCCGCACGAGTGCCTGCAAAGTACGCGCTGAACAGGAATCGCTTACGAGTGGGGCTGTCGAACAAAAGCAAGCAATTTTTTCCCGAGTGTCTGCTTTCACGTGCAAACTTGCCATTCGTTCCTTTGATTTCGCGGCGCCGCGACAAGGGGGGTTATGGTGATTTTCAGGAAACAGTTTTTTTGCCCCCACCCCCACTCGAAATATGGGACCCATCTAGCGCCAGATATTTTTGAACCGAGTCGGTGACATCTCTGTATATCGAACCGTGTGAGTGATAGACGCATGGCCTAGATATGCCTGGAGACTTCTAGTGTCCATGCCTTTATTCGCAAGTGCGTATCCACAAGCGTGTCTGAGCATGTGAGGGTTAACCGGGAATCCCAGATCAGCTTTCTCACCCCATCTAGCCAACTGCTTCCTGAACCCTGCCGCACTGATTGGGCCGCCACGCTCTGACTCGAATAGATAGGGTCCGTTTGCCCCCTTTTTGAGGGATTTAAGGGGTCTAGTTTCGTCGCTCTCCAGATAGTGGACCGAATCCTTAGATCCCTTCAAACGGCGTATATGGATCGTTCCTTGCTTGAAATCGACGTCATTCCAGCGCAAGTCACACAGCTCACTGACTCGCAGCCCGTGCCTAAAGGCCATCAACACCATCAGGTGATCCCGCTGCGCGTATCGCCCGTCTTTGGCGACTCTTAAAAGCTTCTCAACTTCATCCTCAGTGAGATGCGAGCGCGTCCTGGTTTCGTCATTAGCCTTTCGATTGGGAACTGTCCCACTTACAGTTGAATTCGACGGTGTGCCAGTGGGTCTGAGAGATACAACTTTGCTGAGCTTAGGCATGTCAACTGTCCCATTAGTGGTATATTTGTGGGACAGTATAGAGCGCCGATTTCTATAGCTCAAGTTTCAACTGGAGCGAGAAGTCGCCGAAATCGCGTACCGCGCAATGGTCTCCTTTAAACCCCAAAACGGTCATAGCTTTGTCGGTCAAGCTTGCCAATCGTATGGCGTACTTCGGCCAAACTCGGTCATTCTATCTGGTCGTAAATGCGTCCTGTCTCGCGAATCTGCAACCGCCTCTTCCTCGCTTCGTATCGCGCGGTTTGGTTCATTTATTCTTCACAAAGCGACCTAGCCCGCATTCTTATATTGGCCTACTGGATAGTATGGTCTCCGAGGCTCGACACCCGATCAGGAGCAAAAATGTTCAAGCGACAACGCAAGGAGCCAGAGACAGTGGCGGCTAATCCCGCGCTTGATGAAGACTTTGCCGAGGTAGCGTCGCATCTCGAACCTGTTAAGTCACAACCACCAACCCCAACCGCAGATGCAAGGATTACAGCTATGATCGGTGCAAGTATCAAAATCAAAGGCGAAATCAGTGGTAATGAAAACCTGATCATTGATGGTGAAGTCGAAGGCAGAGTTGACCTGGGAAGCCACGACCTGACCATAGGCACGTCAGGCGACGTTAAAGCCAATTTGACGGGTAAATCGATTCAGATCAACGGCTCCGTTACTGGCGATATAGAGAGCTCGGAACTGGCAGTCGTTTCCAAAAGCGGTCGCGTGACGGGTAATATCGTTTCACCGCGTGTAACGTTGGAAGACGGCGCGCAGTTCAAAGGCAGTATCGACATGGGACCGATTGACGAAAAATCGTCCAAACCTCTTGCCACCAGCTATGTAGCCACCCACCCAAGCGCTATCGACAATGAAGCACGGCCCGAGGCTGTTGCCTGATTGTTAAAATCAGGTGAGCGCGCGCATCGCATATACCATTGACTCGATCGCTCCATGCTGGAGGTATCAGACGATGGCGCACCTCGCCTCAAAACAATAAGGAAATGTGACACATCTACCAGAATCGACCGGCACCATCGCATAGAGTTTCGTTACTAACATTCATGTTGAATGGATATGCACGCAATGGAAGGCGATGCCAAGAATGTCGCCAATCTCAAGAAGGTACCTGTCGAGAACCTAATTATCGGTATGTACGTCGCGGCGCTAGACCGACCGTGGCTCGAAACAAATTTCGCTACACAAGGCTTTTACCTACGCACCGACAGCACGATAGCCAGGCTCAAGGATCTGTGTCTCTTCGTATATATCGATCCTCGGCGGTACGACTCTTCGCTGGTCGACCAAAGATTTAGCGTGTACTCGGGCAAAAAGCCCTCTCCCAGAGACGAACCACGCAAGAAACGCCAACAGTTTGGACTACCTACGGCCAAAAACCGTTTCGAGTACGACCCCGAAACTGACTTCGCAGAAGAGATAAAACCTGCTCACGAAGCACTCGACCAAGCGTTCGTAGGGGTTGACGCGTGTATACGCGATTGTGTTGAACACGGGCAACTGGATGGGAAGACGTTTCGGTCCGCAATCGAACCGGTCATCGCAAGCGTTCTGCGTAACAAGGATACGGCGTCCGCCCTGGTCAGAATGCGTAACTGGGACGATTATACTTACTCTCACTCGATTTCATGCGTGGTGTGGGCGGCAATGCTCGGCAAGGAGCTTGGATATCCACCGGAGGATGTCGAGGCCCTTTCCACAGGCTGCGCGCTCATGGATATCGGTAAAACGCGTGTTTCCCAGGAACTGCTCAACTCGGAGCAGCAACTGGATGATCAGCAGCTACAAGAGCTTCGTAAACACGTCGACTATGGCGTCGAGATTGCCTTGGATTCGAGTTTGGCAGACCCTGCGATCATCCATATTATTCAGACGCATCATGAGCGATTCAACGGGTCTGGTTATCCAGGCGGATTGAGCAACACCTCAATACCCATGATTGGTCGGATCGCAGGTCTAGTCGATAGCTACGATGCGATGATCTCGCCCCGAACCTATGCCAATGCTCAGCCTTCTTACCAGGTTTTGCTCGAGCTAGAGCGCAATGCGGATGTGTTGTTCCAGAAGGAACTCGTCGAATGCTTCGTGAAAGCGGTGGGCATTTTCCCCGTTGGTTCGGTGGTGGAACTCAATACCGGCGAAGTGGCAATCGTCACCAAACAGCATCCACAACGGCGGTTGCGCCCACAGATCATGCTGATCCTCGACGCAAACAAACTACCTCGAGACGCCCAGCTAATCAGCGATCTGGCTCAATCCGAAGAAGACGAACTGACGACATGGATTGAGCGTGAGCTGCCCAAGGACAGCCACGGCATCGATATCAGTGACTACTTTCTGTAGAACGCTCACATGGAACCTCTCATACAAGCCCTTGACGACTTCGTCATCGATAGCACAACACCCTCTGCGTTTGGCGTGATTTCGTTCACCAACGCGCTTTCCGTTGCCAAAGAGTATGGTTTACGGACACGCGAAGCTGCGGTAGTGGAATTTCGGTCGCGTGTGTTGGAGCTGCTTCGTCCTCACGACGCATGCTTTACCATATCTGACGACTATATCTGTTTCGTTCTGACCAACCTCAAAAGTGAAAATCACGTTCGTCTAGCCGCGAACAAGATCGAATCCCTCTTTGAGAATGCTTTTCAGTACGAGCAACGAGAATTGCAGATCTGCGTCCATGCAGGAATGGCCTACTTTGAGTCCTGTAAGAATGCGCACAACGCGCTGCGCCTTTATCGACAAGCTGAAGAAGCTCGCTGTCGAGCCGTGGACAGGAGCAGCACCGTGGAAATCCACGTTGCAGACGAATTGGAGCTAGGAGGTCTGATCCATCTCGCAACCGAGTTTGAAACGGCACTCGATAAAAGCGAGCTATGCCTTGACTACCAACCCAAATATCGACTTTCGGACGGCGAATTGATCGGTGCCGAAGCTCTGGTGAGATGGCGGCGAGAAGCGTCAGTTATCCCGCCGGATGAGTTTCTACCCAGGCTCACTACGTCACAGCTGTGGGATATGACACTCTATTGCATCCGCCGAGCTCTGCGGGAGATGCAGAGTCTGGGCGGTGAAATTCCGGTCGCAGTAAACCTCGACCCAACAGTCGTTGCACGCCCCGATTTCCCCGACTTCGTCGACAACGAGCTGCGCTTGTGGGATATCAAACCCAACAGATTGGCGTTCGAGATCACGGAGACGGCGGCCATCGACAACTTCGAAACCTGCATCGACATATTGGCTCGACTGCGAGAGGCAGGGCATACGATCTCTATCGATGACTATGGAACCGGCCAGGCTTCTTTGCAGCACTTTCGCAGGCTGCCCGCCGACGAGATCAAGATAGACCGTCAGTTCATCACCCATGTCGCCACCGACGCAGATGATCAAAAGATCGTGGAAAGTATTCTGGAGTTGGCGCATCAAAGCGGCAAATATGTGGTCGCCGAAGGCATTGAGGATGGAGAAACGCTTGAGTACCTCATCAAGCAGGGGTGTGATGTCGGACAAGGCTATTACTTGGCCATGCCCATGTCGCGTTCACAATACGCGCTGCTTGTTGGTGGGAGCCCGCATCCTGCAACGGCTGCTAGCGGTGATGTATAGCGGCTATTGGGACCGTGGTTGCCAGAACCATGGACAAAATCAAGGAGTCCATCGAAAGAGCAGGAAAGCGGACCGCCAGCGTCAGCCGAGACGGTCGTTTCGTGGGCAGTGCGTCGCTGCTCTTTATCCAATGGATTACACGCGTCCCAAGACACCAGCTAGAGCCTGTACAGATTGCGCTTGTTGAGTGGCTTGGACAGCATCACGCGCACTAACGTCAGCTCTTTTCTTGACGCATGCGCAACGCCCTCACGCACATGAACTGGCTCACGCAAGTTTCTATACAGACTGGTTAGACTTCACCCACAACTCGATTAAATCGTTCCTGCAGTATGCAACTTCGTCGCAATTGGAACATCGAAGAGGGTTGCGTTTTAGGCGGGTCCGGCATTGCCGGTACCCGTCTTTTTATTTGCCGCATCTGGACTGAATTCGCACGGGCTTTGCGAATGTCGGATATGGGCACATCCCTGACAGTCCACAACCTCGAGCTTTGTCCGGATATCCCCGAAACAGGTCATAGCAGACCGCCATATCGAGCGACATAGAACACGCCGATCTCATCACGGCGTCCCGCAGAGTGTCGTCGACTTGCGTTGCCCATCTCGCCATCCATGGCGCAACGCTAACTGGTTGTTGTATCTCCCAGGGCTCGCATCACCGCCATTGGCGGGCACGCCACTGGCTGCTCGCCCGCGCGGCGTATACGCCGCGCCCCCAATTGCCGGGTGTCGGCGCTGCCGCGCCGATCCCTCCCAGGAAACTGGAGAAGTATCGAGAGTGTGGAAGAATATGGCGTCCCCTAGGGGAGTCGAACCCCTGTTGCCGGGATGAAAACCCGGAGTCCTAGGCCTCTAGACGAAGGGGACTCAGATTGAGAGCGGCGCATTCTATGAAGGTCATATGGCAACGTCAAGCGAGAACGCTTCGCATGTGGCCTTTGGAGCTCAATCAGAATTTGACACCTACGCCCACGTTGTAGGTGACGTCTGTCTTGCTGTTGTCCGGCGCGGGTTCGGTCTCGTGGTCCACATCGATTCGCGTGAACGCATCGATGCGCGAATTCAACACAAACCGTAGTCCGCTGGACGATTGCAGCACCTCGCCTCGGTCTGAGTCAGGAATGAACAATATGGATTGCGAATGAAAAACTTCAAGCTTTTTGGAGAAAAGGAAACGCCGGTAATCAAGGCCCCAACGCACCGCAGGGTTGCTCTCGTCTTCGCCGTCAATCTCCTCATCCACGTAGCTGATGCCAACGTCGGTAGAAAACGAGCCAAAACTGTTGTCCCAGAACTGGTGGCCGAGACCGGCGCCCAGTGTGACGCGACTGTCCACATTTTTGATGTCATTCTCGAAATATTCGGCGTTGCCGGCCGCGAACCATTTTTCCGAGAGGAATCGCTTATAGGAGTAGTCCAGATCAAACTCGTCCTTGGTCGTCTCCTCATTCACCTCTTCACTTACGGTTTGTAATCTGACTCCGTGTTCGACATTGCCTTTTTTGAACGTGCTTTCGATGAGCGCGCTGTAGTTTTCTGTGTCCGTGTTGCCGTTCGACAGGGTCGCTGCCAGGTCTGCTCGGGAACTCCATTCCGGCGCGAACGCGGCCAGCCCCAGGTTGTTTTGACCAGCGCTGGATACGGTGGCCACGTCGATGGGTTGTGCGCCACTGTCGGTTTGCACCATCTGTACACCGTCCGCAACCACAAACTGCCCGTTGCTCTCGCCCGCCGCGGCGGTGACATCAAACGCGGCCTCGGTCGTAAGCTCCGCGATGGCGTCGAGCTTGATCGTCACGTGTCCCGCGTAGTCGGTGTTCAGTAACACATGCCCTGAAGATATGCTGTCGACTGTACCGCTGATAAGGTCGCCGTTTTTCATCACCACGGTATCCGCCCAACTGGACGCGCACGCAAGTATCAATGTAGCGAAAACAAAGTTGATTCCTTTCATATGCAGCTCCTTATTGTGTTTTAGTTTTCGAGGTGTCCTCCGCCAATGCATGTTGGCCCACCCAATGCCGCGCAAAATATTGCGCTGTACGCCCGTTGCGAACCCCCCTCGCCAGCGCCCAGCGTAGTGCGTTGGCACGCATCTCTTCGTCGTTCGGCGGGAGCTTAACGCCGTGCAGCTCGCCGAGCTTAGTCACCCAGTGCTGCACCACTTCAAGGTATGCGTCCTGGCGAAACGGATAGAAAGACAGCCACAAACCGAAACGGTCCGACAACGATATCTTTTCTTCGATGGCTTCACTCTCGTGAATCTCCCCGTCCATTACCCGCACCTGTTGGTTGTCGCTCATGTGCTCAGGTACAAGGTGGCGGCGGTTTGAAGTCGCGTAGATCAGGACATTGGTCGCAGTTTTGAAAATCGAGCCTTCTAACGCACTCTTGAGTTCTTTATAAGACGGATCCTCCACTTCGAAGGACAGATCATCGCAAAAAACCAAAAACCGATAAGGCAAAGCGGCCAGCGCCGATACGATCTCTGCCACACTGGCGAGATCTTCTTTGTGCACCTCAACCAGACGCAATCCCTTATCTGCGTAGCCATTCAACATGGCGTGCACCAGTGAACTCTTGCCGGTGCCGCGCGCGCCCCACAGCAACACGTTGTTGGCCGGCAGTCCCGCCAGAAACTGTTCCGTGTTCGCCACCAATTGACTGCGCTGATCATCGATATGCAGCAGATCTTCGAGGCCGACGTCGTCGACTTCTGCATGCGCCACGAAACCGCCATGCCACAAGGTATTGCGCCATACGGCTGCGGTCGTATCCTGCCAATCTACCTGGAACGGCACTGGCAATATCGCCAGCAGGCGGGTCAGTACCTGGTCCAACAGGTTGGGATTATCGCGCTTCGACAAGGCTCCACTCGCGTTCGTTTCACGGCCGCGCATTGTACTCAACTCGGGTGAGAGATGGGGCCCAATATGCTAGAATTTCGCCTTTGTTTTACACGATAAATCGCACGTACAACGCACCTATGTCTGCATATCCAGGGCCAGAACGGCGCAAAGGTGAAAAGGATCGCCGCAACCACGAGCCAGACCGTCGCAATGACGATCGGGTGATAGAGGAAGTGTTGCCGCGGCGCAATCCCGACGAGGCCGATCGCCGCAAGGACGAAAGCTAAAGACCTCGTCAGTCGCTCAAACGGCTGCCTTTTGATTGGCCGTGCAGCCGCACCACATTATCGGTCCCTTTGGTCAAGATGCGCCGCATGCCGGCCGCGTCCCGCAAGCCGATGCTCCCCGCCTTGAAATAATGCAGGTCGAAAGATTGGGCCACGCTGGAACCTCGCAACGTCAGGGTGTGGCCGACCATCTGCCATTTACCACGCGACTCCCTCGCCCCCTCACGCAGCACGAAGTCTCCGCCGTCTACTGAGCCATGCAGGGTCAATGCCCAGGGTTCGGTTTGCTCACCGCTGATATCCGCATTCCAGCGGCCGGGAAGATCAAGTCGCGTCAGCCACTCCCGGCGTGCTTGTTTCGTGGCGCGCACGTACAGGAACACGACAGCAGCGACGGCAATGAGCACCAGCATAGACATTAAACCAACCACTCCCGTTCCATGCTCACCACTTCAGCATCGATGGTGGTGGTGAGATAGCGCTCTACCTCGGTCAATGCCTGCTGCACGACTACATCGGTAGAGGCGCTGGCGACAAAGGTCCATTCACCACGACGATGCTCATCGGCATGTTTCGATTCACATACCGCCAGAGCGGTCTGCTTGCCAAACTTATCCCGCAAACGGCTCAGGCGTTGACGTTTTTCCTTCAACGAAGCGCAACCATGCAGGTAAAACCCTGCGCGCAACAGCCCTACTCTCATAGCGCAGCGAAATCGCCGGGGGTGATTTCATAAAACATGGTGTCCAGACCGTGCCACTCACGGCGTTCCTTGAATGACATGCCAAGACGCTGCAATACCCGCACCGATCGCTGGTTTGGCGTGTCGGCGGCGGCGACAATGCGCTTGAACCCGCACTCGTCAAACCCTTGCCCGATGACCGCGCGCGCCGCTTCCTGACCATAGCCGCGGCCCCAGAAGCGCGGTTGCATGCCAAACAGCAGCTCCATCTCTTCACCGTCTTCAAACAACCGCAAGCCGCAGAAGCCGACAAAGGCGCCATCGTTGGGGTCCGCGTCAATGTGAATGTACATCGCGTAAAAACCAATGCCGTGATCCTTGAAGCAAAGCTCACTGGTCGTGATCATTTCTTCGACCTGTTGAATAGGAATGATGTGCCCTTCAAACAGGTAGCGGCGCACTTCCGGGTCCACGCTCAGCTCATGCATCACCGCCACGTGGCCAAGCTCGAGCGGTACCAACCGCAATCTTGACGTATTCAGGTCCCCCATGGGGCCGAGTTTGCCATACGCCGGCACATAAGCGAACATCCTCGACCCTTTAAAAAGAATGCGAACTGGGAGCGACGACATGCGATTCAGTTTCTGGCCCAACCCAAGCCAAACCTACACGGATGTATTGGAGCTGTGCACCCACGCTGAAGCGACCGGCTGGGACGGCATCTGGTACGCCGACCACTTCATGCCAAACGCTGAGGACACCTCCGCGGCCTGGCCAGAAGCCTGGACCACCATCTCCGCGCTGGGCGCACGTACGGAACGCGTACGGATTGGCACCCTGGTTACCGGCAACACTTATCGCCACCCCGCAGTGCTGGCCAAAATGGCGGCGACGCTGGATCACATCACCAACGGGCGCGTGGTGCTCGGTCTGGGCAGTGGCTGGCAGGAGAATGAGCACACGCAGTATGGCATCGAGTTTTATACCGTCGCCGAGCGCCTGGCGCGTCTTGACGAAGCCTGCCAGGTGATCAAGGCGATGTTTCACGACAAGCACGCAAACTTCGATGGGCAGTTCTATCAGCTGAGCAATGCTTCGCTGGAACCCAAGCCGGTGCAGCATCCTCTGCCGCTGTTGATCGGTGGTGGTGGCGAGAAGGTCACCCTCAAGATTACTGCCAAGTATGCAGATGAGTGGAACGTGTGGGGTGATCCCGCCATTCTGCGCCAAAAAATGGGCATTTTAGATCAGCACTGCGCCGATATCGGTCGGGACCCGGCGCACATCCAGCGAAGCGCCGTCGCGCTGCTGTTCATGAGCACCGACAACGCCTTTTTGGAGCAAATGCGCAACAGCGATATGCAGCAGCCGCACATCATCGGCACGCCGGAAGAAGTGAAGGACATCGTGGCGGAGTACGAAGACGCGGGTGTCAATGAATTGATCGTGCCAGATTTCACCATGGGCGGTAAAGAGGCGAAGCTCGCCACCATGGACACTTTCATGCAACAAGTTGCCGGACGCTAACCTCATGTCAGAACAATCCAGCGAGCTTGCCCCGGCGGTCCCGGCCGCCACCATCATGCTGCTGCGCCCCGCCGGCGACGGCATGGAAGTTTTCATGGTGGTGCGCCACCACCAGATTGATTTCGCGTCCGGCGCGCTGGTGTTTCCCGGCGGCAAAGCCGATCCCCAGGATTTCGACGACGCCTTGTTGCCTTACATCAACGGGGCCGCGCCGGGTGAGGACATGCGCGCCATCCAGGTCAGCGCCATACGCGAGGCGTTCGAGGAGTGCGGCGTGTTGCTCGCTCGCGAAGACGGTTCTACCGAGATGATCTCCGGGGCGCGGCTTGCGCAACTCGAGCACTACCGGGAACCGCTCAACAGTGGCGAGGTTGCGCTTATCGATTTCCTGCGCGACGAGAAACTGGTGCTTGCATGCGATTGCCTCACGCACTTCGCGCACTGGATCACGCCGGAAATGATGCCTAAGCGTTTCGATACACACTTCTATCTCGCCCTGGCACCCTACGACCACGTCGCTCTACACGACGGCTACGAATCCGTAGATTCCGTCTGGATCACGCCGGCTGCGGCCATGGACGAAGCCACGGCAGGCACCAAGACCATCATTTTTCCAACCCTGTGCAACGTTGAAAAACTGGCCGCGTCGCGCACGCCGGATGATGCGATTGCGGCAGCCGTTAGCGCCGAGATCGTGCCGGTGCTGCCATGGATGGAACAGCGAGACGACGGCACCTACGTGTGTATCCCGATTGAAGCGGGATACCCGACGAACGACCAGAAAGTGCCGGATCGTCCGGCCAAATAGCAAACAATTTTCACCCCAAGGAGTAATTCAATGTCCAACGACGCAGTCCTTTACGACGTCGCCGACCATGTCGCCACCATCACCTTCAATCGACCCGAACAGCAGAACACCATTTCCCGGGACATGCTCAACAGCCTCACCGAAATGCTTCTGCAGGCCGATGCAGATACCGATGTGCGCGCCATAGTCGTCACCGGCAACGGCAAGTTCTTCTGCGCGGGGTTGGACCTGCGCGGCAGCGACATCACCAACAATCTGTCTGACAGCAACTCGCAACCCGCCAATCTGGACCTGCGCAACACTCCACCCACGGTGCTGCACAACTTAGACACCCCGACCATCGCGGCCATCAACGGCTCCGCGGCGGGCTATGGCATGGACCTGGCGCTGGGTTGCGACATTCGCATCATGGCCGACACGGCTAAGCTGGCTGCGGCCTTTACCGCCCGCGGCGTGGTGCCAGAATCGGGCGGAACGTGGATCCTGCCACGCCTGATCGGGTGGTCGAAAGCATCCGAGATCATCTTCACGGGCAAGACCCTGGTCGCCGCGGAGTGTGAAGAGATGGGGCTGGTATCTCGAGTGGTGAACAACAACGAAGTGCATGCCGAAGCCGCCGAGATGGGCAAGGCCATCGCCAAAAACGCACCGCTGGCGGTACAGGCTTCGAAACGCATGATGCGCATGGGCATGAACGAAAATTTCAACGACCACGTGCACCACGTGTTTCTGCAACTGCTGCCGCTGTTTCAGTCAGAAGACTTCAAGGAAGGTATGGCTTCGTTCATGGAAAAACGCGCGCCAGAGTTTAAAGGGCGCTAATCCCTTTCCAGCGAATTTCCGCTAGAATGCGGCCTCTTCGATATCAACGATTCAACTGGGGAATCATATGACAGACGCATACATCATCGACGCGGCACGTACGCCGCGTGGCATCGGCAAAGCGGGCAAAGGGGCTTTGTCGCATTTCCATCCCGGCCGGTTGCTGGCCAAGGTGCTGGAGAACATCGCTGAACGTAACGATCTGAACACCGCCGAGATTGATGACGTCGTTATCGGCTGTTCTTCGCAGAAAGGCTATCAAGGCTCCTGCGTCGGGCGCATGGCGGCGCTGGATGCCGGCTGGGACCAACGCGCAAGTGCGGTGACCCTCGACCGCTTCTGCGGTTCCGGCATTACCTCGGTCAATCTGGCCGCGGCCAACATCATGAGCGGCATGGACGATTTGTGCGTTGCCGGCGGCGTAGAGATGATGTCCTACACAGGCACGCTGACCTCCGAAGACAACAACCGCACGGTAGACGGCGGCAACCTGCATCTGCGTGATCTTCATCCGCAACCGCATCAGGGCATTTGCGCCGACATGATCGCCACCTTAGACGGCTTCACCCGCGACGACGTCGATGCGCTCGCCGTGGAAAGCCAGCGCCGCGCCAAGCACGCCATCGACAACGGTTATTTCGACAAGAGCGTAGTCACCGTATACAACGACGACGGCACCGTAGCGCTTGACCGTGAAGAGTTCCCCCGCCCCGGCACCAGCATGGAAAGCCTGGCGGAACTCAAGACCGTATTCGATCAGTTCATGGGTGTGCCCATCGACGATACCGGCGAAACCTTCGATCAGCTGGTCAAGCGGGCTTACCCCGATCTGCAAATCAACCACGTGCACCACGCTGGCAACAGCTCCGGCGTAGTGGACGGCGCGGCGGCCCTCATCGTTGCCAACAAAGAATACGCCGACAAAGCCGGCTGGAAACCCCGCGCACGCATACGCGCCATCGCCACGGTAGGCGGTGATCCGACCCTGATGCTGAACGAACCGGGACCTGCCGCACGCAAAGCCCTGGCACGTGCGGGCATGACCACCGACGACATCGATCTGTTCGAAGTCAACGAGGCATTTTCGGTGGTGGCTGCCAAGTTTATACGCGACCTGAATCTGGACACAGACAAGGTCAACGTGAACGGCGGTGCCATGGCGCTGGGTCACCCCATCGCTGCGACCGGCTCGATTCTCATAGGCACCGTGCTCGACGAACTGGAGCGCAGGGATCTGAACACCGGTCTGGTCACCATGTGTACAGGCGGCGGTATGGCGCCAGCCATCATCATTGAACGCGTCTAACCACTCGTTCACGCGACCTGTCACTGTTCGTCTCAAGGCCACCTTTCTGGTGGCCTTGTTCGTTGTGGCCGGCGGATGCGAAGACAGCACAGCCAAGCTACAGGTAGAAGTCCGAGATTTTCTCGACGGCTGGTACCACCAGGCCGCGGCCGGCGCGCGCGACGAAGCTCTGTGCCACGGGCTGGGGTTGCTGAAGCATCCCGAGTTTTCCTGCTCCGACATGCTCGAGCACGCTTCGCACATCGACCGGAATACCAGCTCGCCGCCGTCAATCACGCCGGTAGACTGTTTTGCCGGCGTATGTGGAGACCTCTATGAAGTGGCGCTCACCAGTCGAGACCAAAGCGGCAATGAGATTAGAGAAACCCATGTGTTAAAACGCGATGACGGCATGCTGCGCGTGTACTGGTATCGCAGCGATACGATGATGGCTGCCTATCGAGCTGCAAATCCCGCGCAGGACGATCAAGCCAAAGACCCATTGCAAACAGCCTACGACGAAGTCGTCGCGCGCTACCCCGCCCTGTACGAGTTTCCACCCTGCTACGGCGTGCGCGCTTCGAGCTCCAATCTCGCGGGCGAACTGATGGCGAAAGACGCCGTGGATACGGAAGAGGTCATGCGCCTGGCGCAAACTTGCGGGGACAACTTCTGCTTCGGCCTGGTGGGCGACAAGATAGCGCCCCTGTGCCCACGCTGAGCACCGCCCGCTAAGGCTGCAATCGCTCGATGCGCCAGCCTGTTTTGGTGGGCTGATAACGAAATCGATCATGCAGACGGCCTTCGCGACCCTGCCAGAACTCATAGGCTTGCGCATGCAGACGATAACCACCCCAATTCGTCGGCGGCGGCACATCACCACTGGGATATTGCGCCCGCAAGGCTGCCACGGTCTGCTCCAGTGTTGCGCGTTCCGCAACCGGCTGTGATTGATGACTCGCGGCCGCTGAGAAACGACTGTCCTGGGGTCGGCTGTTGAAGTATTGCTCCGACAGGGCCCGCTCGACTTTCGACACCACGCCGTCGATGCGCACCTGACGTTCCAGTTCGCGCCAGTAAAACAGAACCGACGCATTTGCGTTGGCGCCCAGGTCGCGCCCCTTCTGGCTGGCGTAATCGGTGTACCACACGTAACCGGTCTCATCGAAGTGCTTGAGCAGCACGATGCGCGTCGATGGCCGGCCATCCGGGTCAACCGTGGCCAGAGTCATGGCGGTGGCATCGGTTAAGTTTGCTCGGTTGGCGGCGCTGAGCCAGGCGTCGAATTGCTGCAGAGGGTCAGCATTCAGGTCCGCTCGCGCCAGCGATGCGGTGCCGTATTCACGCCGCACGTCACGGTGGTCGTCGCTCACATCAAACTCCAGAGTTACTACGTGTTCACGCGGTGAGAAGCTCATCTTAAGTTTTTGCTTTAGACTGACGCAACCGCGACGCGAGCTTAAGTAACATGCACCCGTTGGATGATTTGTTTCAGCCTAACCCTGGTTTGCATAGCCGGTCGATCTCCTTCGAAAATCCCACCGGCGCTAAGGGCGCAGGCGGCCAGGCCGCAAGTCCGCTGGGTGAAGGACGCAAAGGCGACCCTGCACGGGTGGTGGCGGCCGGCGAGACCGTAGACCTGGCAGACATCGAAGGTCCGGGCACCATTCGCCACATCTGGATGACAACGCGCCCCAGTCGTACGTTGATGCGCAGCGCAATGGTCCGCATCTATTGGGAGGATCAATCCTTTCCGAGCGTGGAGTTGCCGCTGGGCGAATTCTTCGGCTTCGCCCACGGATCTACCGCGGCATTCCAGAGCGCGTTGCACAGCGTTGGCGAACGCTACGGTATGAATTGTTTTATACCCATGCCCTTCCTGCGGCGCGCGCGCATCGAACTGGCCAACGAAAGCCCCAAGCCGATGACGCTGTTCTACCAGGTTGACTACACTCTGGGGGATGCTCACAGCGCGGACGTGGGCCGGCTGCATGCCCAATTCCTGCGCGACAATCCCACTGTGGCGGGCGTGGATTTCGAGCTGCTGCCACGCCGTGAAGGCGGCGGCAGACTGCTCGGCTCGGTCATGGGCATACGCCCGCTACGCGACGCCTGGTGGGGCGAGGGAGAAATCAAGATGTACATGGATGGCGACCAGCGCCATGCCACCATCGTGGGCACCGGTTCTGAAGACTATGTCGGGTTGTCCTGGGGTATCCAGCAGACGCCGTTCTTATATATGGGGGCGAATCGCGTCGACGCTGCTTCGGGCATCGAGACCGGTGCGGTGTCGATGTACCGTTGGCATATGACCGATCCGGTGTTCTGGCATACGGACATGCGCGTCACCATCCAACAGATCGGGCACGCGGGCGACTCGCCCAATCTGGATGCTTACAAAGCTAATCTGTTCGAACGTCAGGACGACTGGTCCGCGGCCACCTTCTGGTACGCCGCCCAACTCGCCCCGCTGGCACCATGCGTACCACTGCAGGCTCGGGTCACGGACCTGCCTCCTGGGGTTGACTCTGGTAGCGCCACACGCCGGTAAACCATGCGCCATAGGCGCACAGCACGGCAGACACGATCATCGCCGGCAACAGCGCATTCAGCGTGCCAATAGTCTCGATCAACCAGCCGAGGATGATGGCGCCAATGGGTGCGCTGCCGACCTGGCCGACGCTAAACACAGCCAGTATTCGACCACGAAACTCCCCCGCCGCCGACTCCTGCACAATGGTGCGCGCCAGATTGCTGGTGATCCCCATATTCAGTCCCCAGCCAAACGTACCGAGCACCAGCAACCACCAATCGCCGTGCAGGAAGATGAGATACAGCACCACAATACGAGACAGTTGCATCAACAGAAACACGCGCCCGGGATGAACAAGCGGCATGAACCGCAACATAATCGCATTGGAAAGCGCCGCTCCACCGAAGAAAACCGCCATCAGCGCCGACAACGCAAATGCATCGCCGTCGTACATGCGTTTGACCACAAACGGGAACACGGTCATGAACGATCCTGCATTGAACACACTGGATATAAAGTTGATGACCAACACGTTGTATATAACCTTGTGCCGGTAGGTCTCGCGCAGCCCCTGCACAATGCCATGCAATGCACTTTCGCGCCGCCGAGGAAGCTCATGGTCCACGCGGCCCACCCGTGTCATTGCCCAGGCAGCCAAACCAATGGATAGGCCCTGCACAAACAGCACCGGCGCGATGCCGAGCCGGTCAATCTGGCCGGCAAGGCCGAGGCCCACGACCTGGACAATGAAACCCGCAATTGTGGCCGCCGTCACGCCCTGCTGTATCTGTCCACCACTGATGCGGTTCAATATCGCCTGTTGCGCCGGCATAGAATATGACTGCACAAATCCCATGCCTATCCCCCACACCATCACGCTCCACACCGCGAACCAACCCGCGTAGTCCATGGCGATCAGAAACAGCGGAAAGACCGGCGCTACGAGGTAAATGCCGATCAGGAAATTACGCGGGTCCGCGCGATCGGCGATGGCGCCCCCAAGCAGTATGAGGAACACGCCTGGCACGCCGATCACGGCCTGTATGAGTCCAACCTCGTCCGCCGGCAGCAACAATATGCCAATGAGAATCCAACTGAGCAGCATCTGCTGCATGGCCAGACCCATACCAGACAGCGCCGTACCGCCCAGATAGGCACGGAAATCCGGTTTGCGCCAGATAGATTCGCGAATCGGCTGTGTCACTTAACCCCCAACGCGAGCGAGTATCCCACAAGGCATGCTCAATACCCGCTAGTGTAGTGTCCCGTAAAGTGTGCTATTTATTGCGCACCGAACATCCACTGGAGTTGTCGTGAGCGAAGCGCCTGACATTTCCCGAAGTGAACCCGCGGCGGACCCCTACGGCATGCGTCTTGAAGACATCGATGTCAGCCAATCAACGCTGTTTGCCAGCGACGCCTGGCAACCCTATTTCGCCCGCTTGCGAGCCGAAGACCCTGTGCACTACTGCAAAGACTCTCCTACCGGACCCTACTGGTCGGTGACCCGGCACGCAGACATAAAGTACGTAGACACCCATCACGACATTTTTTCTTCCGAAGCTGGCGGCATCAGCATCGCGGAGGCAGACGCAGAACCCGAAGTGAAGTTGGACAACTTCATTTCCATGGACCCGCCGACCCACGACGAGCAACGCAAGACGGTGGCGCCGTCGGTGGCGCCGAACAACCTGAAAAACCTCGAGCCCCTGATTCGCGAGCGGGCAGCCGACATCCTCGACAATCTTCCGCTGGACGAAACCTTTAACTGGGTGGACAAGGTGTCAATCGAGCTCACTGCGCGCATGTTGGCTACGCTGTTCGACTTTCCGTACGAAGACCGCGCCAACCTCATCTACTGGTCAGACCTGGCCACTGCGTCTCCTCAGCTTATGGGTGAAGCAGGGGCGTCGATAGAGGTTCGCCAGAAGGCATTCGCCGAATGTGTGGAGACGTTCGCAGGCTTGTGGCAAGAGCGCGCGGCAAAGCCGCCGGAGTTCGACCTGATCTCCATGCTGGCCCACGGTGAGAACACCAAAGACATGATGACCCGGCCGACAGAGTTTCTCGGTAACCTTATGCTGCTGATTGTGGGGGGCAACGACACCACGCGAAACTCCATCAGCGGCAGTGTTCTGGCGTTGAATCAGTACCCTGATCAGTACCAGAAGCTGCGCGACAACCCGAGCCTGATTCCCAACATGGTGGCAGAGACCATTCGCTGGCAGACCCCGGTTATACACATGCGTCGCACCGCATTGCAGGACGCTGAGATTGGCGGCAAGCAGATCAAAGCCGGCGACAAGATCGTAATGTGGTACCTGTCGGGCAACCGTGACGAGGAGGTGTTTCCCGACGCAGAAAAGCTGATCATCGACCGCAACAATGCGCGCGCCCATGTCAGCTTCGGGTTCGGCATTCACCGTTGCATGGGCAACCGCCTGGCTGAAATGCAATTGCGCGTACTCTGGGAGGAAATCCTCAAGCGTTTTGAAACCGTGCAGCAGGTTGGCGCAGTCAAGCGCAATCCCAACAATTTCATTCGCGGCATCACTCACCTGCCGGTGCAGGTGCATCCCGTTTAGCGTGGATGCGCCGGCCAGCGGTTCCGCCTACGAACACATTGAATTCACAGGCGGGGACTTTTCGCACCAGGATCTCAGCGACTGCACATTTACCCACTGCGACTTCGCCGCCTGCAACTTTCGTGCAGCGGACCTGAGCCGTACAACTTTTTCTCACTGCCAATTCAACGATGCCGGATCTGAACAACCCGCCGACTTCAGCCAGGCCAACCTGCGCGAAGCGAGTTTCTCGCACTGTAATCTGACCGTCGTCGACCTGGTGCGCTGCAAGGGCTATGACCTCACGCTGAAGCACTGTCAGTTACAAGGCGCGGACCTCTCTAACGCGGATTTTCGCTTGCCGGTAGGCGATTCAGAGCTGGCCGCTCTGACCATGCACAGCTGCAATTTTTCCTACGGTAATCTGGCCAACACATACCTTGCGTCCTGCACACTTGCAGACTGCCGGCTCATCGAGGCGTGCTTCGATTACTGCGACTTGCATGACGCTGACTTGAGCGGGTCCGAGTTGCACAACATCTCTGCCGTTGGGGTGAACATCACCGGCGCCGATCTACGCGGTTGCACGTTTAACAACATCAACCCGCGAGAAATCGACCTATCCGGCGTGCGTATCTATTTCAGCCAGCTCGCAGCACTGTTAGACCCCCTCGGCGTGGTGGTTGAGGACGACCCCTAGATGGGCTTGCGCTAGTTACGCTGTTCCTACGAGGCCAGGCAACGCTTGTGCAGCGGCTCCACGCCAGATCTGGCCATGCGCGAAAAGAACTGTCCACAGCAGCAACAGTTGACCAGCCAACCCGATCAACCGTTGCACGTTGGCTTACTTGATTTCCAGCAGTTCGACTTCAAAAATCAGGGTCGCGCCAGGGGCAATGTCGCCACCCGCACCCCGCTCGCCGTAAGCAAGATCTGGCGGCACAACCAGCCGCCACTTCGATCCCACAGCCATCAGCTGCAATGCTTCCGTCCATCCCGCAATCACGCCGCTGACGGGAAAACTGGAGGGCTGGCCCCGATCAACTGAACTGTCGAACACGGTGCCATCGATGAGCGTGCCATGATAGTGGGTCGACACCGTGTCGCTGGCCTTGGCTTTTTCACCCTCGCCTTGGGTGATGACTTCGTAGAGCAGTCCCGAAGGCAACGCCACTACGCCTTCCTTGTTAGCGTATTCCGCACGGTAATTGTCGCCGGCCTCGCGTATACCCCGGCTGGCTTCGGCTTGCTGTGCCGCGATCGCATCTTGCAGCGCCTGCATCAGGCTCGGTTGCTGGGAAGCACCGATCTGGCTGGCATTGCCATCGACATAGTCCGCTACCCCTTCCACAAAGGCCTGCATGTCCAGTATGCCCTGAGTCTGCTGGGCTAGGCCCTGTGCGCGCTGATAGCCGAGCATATAGCTCGCCTGTTTCAGCTCAGTGTCCAGTGTGGTGGCGCTTTCTGCGGCCGGTGTGCTGGTGCTCGCGTCGCTTTCAGCAATTGCGGCCTGGTCGCAGCCGGTGAGGAGAATTAGCAGGGCAAAGCCCGCCAGCACGCGTTTTATGTCGATATATTCCAATTTGAGATCCTTAAATCATTGCCTAGCTGTTGTTGCGACACCTATTACTACCGGGTTACATTCTCGGCACAGGACCAAAATCGGTATTTGGTAACCTGCCCGGGTAACGGATGGAAGGGCCCCGGGCGCGTTGCGGGTCCGCATCATCAACCTTGTAGGGACACGTATCCAATTATTTGGGTATATAAGGGAACTGACGCGGAAGCCGGCCAGTCATATATACGTAGGCGCAGTCGAAACTGCGGTACGTGCCTCGCGTACGCATCTTAGCAGACGGATGTGGATTTAGCGGGGATAATTACGTCTGCTGGACAGGTGGTAGCACAATATGAATTTGCAGTTTCATCGGATCTTCCGAGCGCTTGGATTGCTGGCCGCCATGCTGATCTCGACCGCTGTGAGCGCCTCCGACATCGACAGCGCCGCCATCGAAAGCACCACGCCCGAAGCCGATGAACCCGTTATCGCACCTGTCCTCGAACCCCTCGAAGTTCATAAACGCACCAGCCTGACCGTGGTCGAGCAGCTCCGCCACAACCATTTCGTGAGGAAGCCCCTCGACGATGGCATCTCCAGTGAGATGTACGACAAGTATCTGGATACGTTGGATGGTGGACGTGCATATTTTCTGGCCAGCGACGTCGAGAGCTTCGAGGGTTACCGCTACTCCCTGGACGACGCTCTGAAGCGCGGCGACCTGGAGCCTGCATTTGAGATTTTCAATCGCTACCAGGAGCGCGTGGTCGATCGACTGCAATATCTGCTCACCGAAATCGGCGCGGGCATTGAGGACATGGACTTTTCCGTGGACGAAGAAATCGAGCTCGATCGCGAGGCAGCGCCGTGGCCAGCCAGTCAGGAAGCACAAGACGATCTATGGCGCAAACGCCTGAAGGCAGCCGTGCTGTCCATGAAGCTGAATGACAAGACCATGCAAGAGATCAGCGAGCTGCTGACCAAGCGCTATAAGAACCGCCTGAAGCAAGCGGTGCAGACCAAGAGTGAAGACGCGTTTCAGGTCTACCTCAACTCATTTGCCACCACGTTCGACCCCCATACCCAATATTTCTCGCCGCGGACATCGCAGAACTTCAACATCAACATGTCGCTGTCTCTCGAAGGCATAGGCGCGATGCTGAAGTCTGAAGATGACAACACCGAAGTCGTACGCCTGGTCCCGGCAGGTCCGGCTGACAAATCCGGCGTGCTGGAAGTTGCCGATCGCATCATCAGTGTCGGACAGGGCGAAAAAGGCCCGCTCATCGACGTAGTCGGCTGGCGCCTTGACGACGTTGTGGAATTGATACGCGGTCCGAAAGGCTCCCTGGTCCGACTTGAGATCATCGCGGCCGACAGCGAAGACGACGTCAGCAAGGTGGTTTCTATCACTCGCAGCACGGTGAAGCTCGAGGAGCAGGCGGCCCAGGCCAAACTGCTGACCCTGCAACAGGAAGGTCAGGAATACCGCATCGGCGTCATCGACATTCCAACCTTCTACCTGGACTTCAGGGCCAGTCAGAAGGGAGACGAGAACTATCGCAGCACGACGCAAGACGTCGAGCGGCTGATCTCCCAGCTCAAACAAGACGACATCGACGGTTTGATCATCGATTTGCGCAACAATGGCGGCGGCGCCCTGCAGGAAGCCGATACGTTGACCGGCCTGTTTATCGAAACCGGCCCCACCGTGCAGGTGAAATCGGCGCGCGGCAACCCCAGCGTGTACTCCGATCACGATGACAAAATCGCCTGGGATGGCCCATTGGCGGTGATGGTAAACCGATTGTCAGCGTCCGCTTCAGAAATTTTCGCCGGCGCCATTCAAGACTACGGACGCGGCGTCATCATTGGCAGCCAGACTTTCGGCAAGGGAACGGTGCAAACGCTCATCCCGTTAACGCGGGGCCAACTCAAGATCACTGCCGCAAAGTTCTACCGGGTATCCGGCCAGAGCACCCAGCATCAAGGCATATTGCCGGACGTTTCTTTCCCCACGCTGTACGACGTGGAACAGATTGGCGAAAGCGCCCTGGACGACGCCATGCCCTGGGACATGACGGAACCCGCAGTGTACGACCAGTCGTTGCAACTTGAGCCGCTGCTCGCAGAACTGCAGAGACGCCACGAACATCGGGTCGAAGACAATGTGGACTTCAACTATTTCCGTTCACTGTCGAAGAAGAGTAAAGAGGCGTCGCTGCGCACCCACATATCGCTGAACGAGGAAACCCGCCGTACGGAAAAAGCAGCCGACGACAAGTGGCGTCTGGATCTGGAAAACACTCTGCGCGCGGCCAAGGGTAAAGAACTGGCGGACTCTCTAGACCACCTGGACGACCTTGTGGAAGCGGAGATTGACGCCAAGGAACAATCCGACGAGGACGCGACCGCAAGCGATGATGCGCTGGCGGCGGCAGACTCGCAGGAAAGCGAGGTTGAGCCCGAAGCAGACGTCGTAGAGGAAATCGCAGCGGTCGAAGAAGACGCCCTGGTGGAAGAAGCCGGCAAAGTCCTCCTCGACCTGATCGGCCTGTCCCTCCAGATCGCAAAGCTTGAAACGGTGCCCAGCACTGGCACGGACGTTATCTCCTCCGCGCAACTCCCACAGCCCACCGCCGATACCAGCCGTACCGACGGTTAAGCTCAGCCCTCCTCGGGGAGAGCGAATTCCAGGCGGCGTTGGTTGATGGTCGCTAGCAGGGCGGCTTCAAACTCATCGATGGTCATGGTGTGTTGGTCACGATGACCATAACGACGTAGCGTTACCGTACCCTCGGCTGCCTCACGCTCGCCTACGATGAGCAGATTCGGAATCTTCTGCACTGTGCCAGCGCGTATCTTTTTGGGCAAGGTATCGTCGGACGGCGCGAGTTCAGCGCGCACCATGTTGCCACGCAGCCGCGCAACGATGTCATTGGCGTATGCGTCGAATTGCTCGCCAACCGTCAGCACCTGCACCTGCAGCGGTGCAAGCCAGGTAGGAAACGCGCCGGCAAAATGCTCGATCAGAAACGCCACAAAGCGCTCATGGGTGGAGAATGGCGCCCGATGTATGCAATACGGCGTGTGCTCAGCACCATCTGCGCCCACGTATTTCAAATCCATGCGCCCCGGCACCGCGAAATCCAGCTGTACCGTCGACACAGACTCCTCGCGCCCGGTTACCGTGACAAACTGAAAGTCGAGTTTCGGCCCGTAAAAGGCTGCCTCACCCACGCCTTCGGAATACTCAGCACCAAGCTCGTCCAGCACCTCTACCAGTAATGCCTCGCTCTCTGCCCACGCCGCGGGGTCGTCCACATACTTTTCTTTGCCCTTGGCATCATCAGGATCCCAGCGCGACAGTCGAATCTTGAAATCATCCAGGCCCAGCACCGCATATGCGTTGCGCGACATCTCGATAACGGCTTTGAATTCATCCTTTATCTGCTCTTTGGTGCAATAGATGTGTGCATCATTCATCGCCATACCCCGCACCCTGACGAGCCCGCCAACGGCACCTGAGTCTTCGAAACGGTACACCTGGCCATACTCTGCCAAGCGCAACGGCAGGTCACGATAGCTGCGCGGTTGCGCGGCAAAGATCTTGTGATGGTGCGGACAATTCATCGGACGCAGGCGATACGCCTCCTTGACACGCACCCCTTCGCCTCCGCCCTCGTCCGCAGCGGATTCCAACAATTCCATAGAGGGGAACATGTCATCAGCATAGTACGGCAGGTGACCCGTCGTGTGGTATAGCTCTTCCTTAGCCAGATGCGGCGTAGCCACCCGTTGGAAACCGGCCTGGAACTCGAGTTCCTTTGCCAGCGTCTCCAATTCATCACGAATCACGGTGCCGTTCGGCAGCCACAGCGGCAGGCCTCTGCCTATGGCCTGGTCGAAGGCGAAAATACCCAACTCTCGACCCAGTTTTTTGTGATCCCGGGCTTGCGCCTGCGCAAACGCTTCAACATGGGCGTCCAACGATTCCTTATCGAGAAACGCCCAGGCGTATATACGCGTCATCATCACGTTGTCAGAATTGCCGCGCCAATAGGCGCCGGCCACGCTACGCAGCTTGAATGCCGTGCGCGGTATATCCCTGGTGGTGGCGACGTGGGGACCTTCGCACATATCCAGAAACGGGCCATTGCGATAAAACGACAATCCTTCCAGCGCGTTTTTCTCGATCAACTCGGCGCCGTATTCCTTCTTGTACGGCTCGCCCATCTCATCAATTCTGGCGAGCGCGTCTGCGGCATCCAGCTCTTCACGATCAAAGCGTTGGCCTTTCTTGCAGATTTTCTTCATGCGCCGTTCGAGCTCAGGAAAATCTTCTTCGGTGAGGGGCTCGCTTAGTATGAAGTCGTAGTAGAACCCGTCGCTGATCGGTGGGCCGAACCCGAGCGTGCTGCCCGGGCGCATTTCCAATACCGCCTGGGCCATGACATGCGCCAGACTGTGCCGCACCTTGTACAACTTGTCCTGCTCGAGTTCTTCGCCAACCTTATCGATTTCAGCCATCGTCCTTTTCCAAACCTTAACCCTATAAAGAAAAAACCCCGGTGGCGTCGCCTTCCGGGGTTCTATTCAAACGTGTGATGTTTGCCCAAGCGACGCCCTAACCCGCCCTCGTAGTGAGGGTAGCCATAGTGCTTGTCGTAGTGATGAATTCACGTTGGTTCATGGCGCGGCAATGTATCACAAGGTCGCTGGTTATTTACAGCCCTTCTTGCGACCCGGTTCGCAACGTACAATCATTGTCCATGGACCTTCTTCCGGCTGCACTGGTGGCGTGGGGCATGCCGTTGCTGGTAACCCTGCTAATCACCGCTATGATCTATTGGTTACTGGGCAAGACCTTTGCCAATCAGCCCAGTAACCGTCTGTATCGCCAACTTTCCTATGTCGCCCTGATTGTCATCGCCCAGATCGGCCTGGTGATCGCCCTACCGTTCAGCAACACCACCCAGAATCAGCTGCTGACCCTGTTCGGCTACGCGCTGACTGCGGTGATCGCGCTGTCCTCCACATCGTTTGTGAGCAACGCCATGGCGGGGCTGATGTTGAAAGCCATCGGCACGTTCCACACCGGCGACTTCATCCGCGTTGACGGGCAATTTGGGCGGGTGACCGCGAAAGCCCTGCTGCATACTGAAATTCAGAGCGAAGATCGCGATACCATCACACTGCCTAACCTGTATGTCATCACCAATCCAGTGCAAGTAGTGGACCAAAGCGGCACGCTGATATCTGCCGAACTTTCCGTGGGGTTCGACACCCATCGACGGCGGGTGCGGGAGTCGCTGCTGGCCGCTGCCGAGAGCGCCGGATTGAACGACCCGTTCGTACACATCGTCGATATCGGCGACTTTTCGGTGCGCTATAAAATTACAGGGTTCCTTGACGACTTAGGCAAACTCGTGAGCATGCGCAGCGACCTGCGCGCCCAAACCCTGGATGCCCTGCATCGCGCTGGCATCGAGGTCATGACCCCAACAGTCATGAGCCAGCGGCCGCTCGCCGCAGATACCCCGGTAATACCCAACCGCGAGCTGACACCAGAGACCGACACGGACACCGGCAAGGCCGAGCGTCTGATGTTCGACAAAGCGGAGATCGCGGCCCGTATCGAGCGATTTCGCGATCAGTGCGTGCAACTGCGAGAAGAAATTCGCGCGCTCGAAGACGGCGACGACAAGGCGAAAGCAGCCGAAATCGCCTGGCGAGCGCACCAGCTCACGGCCCTGCAGGACATCCTCGACAGGTTCGACGCAGACGATGGATAGCTTCCCCGACCTGCCAAACATTCATGCCCTGGCCATGCTGCTCACAACCGGCGCTGCACTGTATATGTTCAGCAAAGACAGGTGGATGCTGGAGATCACTTCGTTGTCGCTGCTGGTGGTGCTGGTCGTCGGATTCGCACTGTTTCCCTACGCAGACTTCGACCCAACCGATCTGTTTTTCGGCTTCGCCAACGAGGCGCTGATTGCCGTTTGCGCCCTGATGGTGTTGGGCCAGGGGCTGGTGCGGACCGGCGCGCTGGAGCCCGTGGGCCGAATGCTGGGCAATTTGTGGAGCAAGGCGCCGTTTTTCTCGTTGCTGATCACCCTCGTAGTGGGCGCGTTTCTTTCAGCCTTCGTAAACAACACGCCCATCGTCGTGCTGCTGCTGCCTATTCTCATCAGCGTCTGCCTGCGCAACAAGTCATCCCCAACCCGGGTGCTGATGCCCATGGGTTTTGCCACCCTGGTGGGTGGCATGGCCACCACCATCGGCACCTCGACTAACCTGTTGGTGGTGAATGTCGCGGCGGATCTGGGCTTGGAGAAGTTTGGGCTTTTTGACTTCGCATACCCCGCATCCATAGCGGCGGGGATCGGTATTCTCTACTTGTGGCTGATCGCCCCGCGGTTGTTGCCGGAGCGTGAATCCAAATTGCTGGATGCATCTCCGCGGCTGTTCGATGCGCGCCTGCTGTTGAGTGCCGGTTCACTGGGCATCGACAAAACCCTCGGTGAAACCATCGCCCTCACCGGCGGCGACATGAACGTGGTGCGCATCCGCCGCGGCGACACCATGATCATGCCCTTACCGGATGTGGTGTTGCGCCAAGATGATCGCTTGCGAGTGCAGGACACGCCGCACAATCTCAAGCTGTACGAAGAAGCGCTCAAGGCAGAACTCTATTCCGGCGAGACTAAAGTAGACGCGGACCATCCGCTGTCCGCAGACAGCCAGACCCTGGCCGAGATCGCGGTGGTGCAAGGTTCCAGTCTCGATCGCGCGAATCTTGCTTATGCTCGATTCCTCGACCGCTACCAACTGGCCGTACTGGCCCTGCATCGCGCGGGCAAGGACATCTGGCGCGCCAAGGAAGAAATACACGAGGTCATACTGCAACCCGGCGACGTACTGCTGGTGCAAGGCCCCAAGGAACAGCTCGGCACGCTGAAACGATCTACCGAATTCCTGGTGCTGGACAGTAGCGTGGAGCTTCCCAGCTCAAAGAAAGCAGGTTTGGCCCTGGCGATACTGACGGTCGTCGTGACGCTCGCTGCAACCGGCGTTATGCCCATCGCCATAGCTGCCACCGCCGGTTGCGCGGTAATGCTGGCCACGCGCTGCCTGTCGCTGGGAGGGGCTATCCGGGCCATCAGCCCGTCGGTGTACTTCGTGGTGGCAGCGAGCCTTGCCCTGGGCATGGCGTTGCAGGTCACCGGGGCCACCGAATATCTCACCGACGTATTTCTGTTCCTTACTCAGGGTTCATCGCCAGTGGTGGTCTTGTCGGCGCTCATGCTGCTCCTGGCGGTGCTTACCAATGTGGTGTCGAATAACGCTGCGGCGGTGATAGGCACCCCAATCGCCGTGGGTATCGCCCACGCCCTACAGCTGCCGCCTGAACCGTTCGTGCTGGCCGTGCTGTTTGGCGCGAATATGAGCTATGCCACCCCCATGGCGTATAAAACCAATCTGCTGGTCATGAGTGCGGGCAACTACTCATTCAGTGAATTCGTCAAGGTTGGCGTGCCCCTGACCTTACTGATGTGGGCAACGTTTACCTGGATTCTATCCGCGCTCTACCTATAACAAGTCACGAAAAGCAACCGAAATAGTGCAAATGTCTTGTAATTGCACTATGGTTATTGCTTGCCCGTTTGTATCACAAACAGGGCGCATGCAGGTGTCAAGGACAGACGCGCGCATAATCAAAGAAGAAACATGACGAGGCTCGTCTGATGATCAATTGGGTCACACGCTTATTCGAGCGCAATAAGCCAAGCGGCGCCAGGAAAGCAACCCGGCGCAAAACCAAGCCACGGCGCCGATCTGGGCCCGCAAAGGCAGTCACGCATCCCTATCGCGCCATTATGATCTACAGCCGTGTAGAGTGCTGCGGCGCGGCGGAGCGCATCGCAGGGCAGAAATTTCTCGCCGCCCACGCACCTCAACTGCCCTTGGGCGGTTGCGATCAGTCGACCACGTGTCAATGTCGCTACGAGCATCTGGAAGACCGACGCCAGGAAATGCGGCGCGATACCGACCACGGTTTGCCGAATCGGGGCTTCAACACCTCAGAGCGACGCTACCGCAAAGACCGCAGGCATGATGAGGGCCTACCCGCCTAGCCCAGCCCTACCCCGAGAAAGTGTGGCCTGCGCCCTATCTACACCCGTGTCAGCGTATATACTGTGCGTGACAAGCACAGGTGCATGAACATGAGTGAATCTACCGACACGAATCAACCGGAAGAGCGTTCAGAGCTTTTCGCACGCTCCAACGAAGAATTGCTGGCCGCGTGGCCCATCGACACCAGCCTGGACCCGTACAGCGTGCCGCTGGAGGAAATGAATCCGGCCCATCCCGACCTGTTTGAAGATGGCAAACAGATGCCGTATTTCGAACGTCTGCGAGCCGAAGCGCCTGTGCACTACACCAAAGACAGCCAGTTCGGCGCCTATTGGTCGCTGACAAAGTTCGAAGACATCATGCATGTCGATAGCCACCACGAGATTTTCTCGTCGGATTTTCGCAAAGGCGGCATAAGCCTGGGCGGTGCTGAGGCGCCGGAAGGTGGGGACGAGTTCGATCTGCCGATGTTCATCCAGGAAGACCCGCCCAAGCACGACGAACAACGCAAAGTGGTAGCACCCAGTTTCACGCCGCGACGATTGGCGGGCATGGAGGACCTGATTCGTCAGCGCGCGTGCGCCATTCTGGACAACCTGCCGCGCAACGAGGAATTCAACTGGGTGCGTGAAGTTTCCGTTGAACTCACCGGGCAGATGTTAGCAACTTTGTTCGGCGTACCTCAGGAAGATCGCCACAAGCTGATTTACTGGTCCGACGCGGTGCAGAATCTCGGCAATCCGGAACACTTCGACACCATCGAACAGGGTTTTGCCGAGCTGTGGAAGTGCTACGAATATTTCGCCGCTGTGTGGCAGGAACGACTCGCGCAGAACGAACCCGGCGACGACCTCATATCCACGCTGGTGCATGGCGAATCTACGCGCAACATGCCACCGAATGAATACTTGGGCAACATCCTGCTACTCATCGTGGGTGGCAACGACACCACCCGCAACTCCATATCCGGCGGCGTCCTGGCGTTGAACCAGTTCACCGAGCAATACGACAAGTTGCGCGCGAACCCCGATCTGATCAACACCATGGTGCCGGAAATCATCCGCTGGCAATCCCCGGTGGCGCACATGGCGCGTACCGCACTGGTCGATACCGAGATCAGCGGACATCAGATCAAGCAGGGCGAGCGCGTCGCCATGTGGTACCTGTCAGGCAATCGCGACGCAGACGCCATCGAGCAGGCGGATCAATTCATTATCGATCGTGAAAATCCGCGTAAGCACCTGTCGTTTGGTTTTGGCATCCACCGCTGTGTAGGCAACCGCTTGGGTGAAATGCAATTGCGTGTGCTCTGGCAGGAGATCATGAAGCGCTATGACAATATCGAGGTGACCGGCGATCCGGTTTACCTCAAGTCGAGCTTCATCAACGGCATCCGCGAACTGCCGGTCACGATTCGCGACTAGTGCTTGAGCGCTAGTCGCTAGTCTCTACTCGTCCAGGCGCCTAATCTCCGGAGCTTCACCGGTGCTGCCCCGGGTGATGCCGGAAACTTTCGAGTTCCGTGCGGACCCCCTGGGAAAGCGCTTCGATAACTCGGGGCCCGCTGCCGTGAGGCCACCATCCACTACCAGAAATTCACCGGTTACAAAGCGCGCATCATCTGTAGCCAGGAACAATGCAGCGCCGGCTATGTGTTCGCCGCTGCCGGCTTCAGGCCAGGGTTGCGACTTGGCAAACTGACTGGCGGTAGCTGCTACGTCCCTGCCTCCCGAGGCCAGCGGCGTGGCAATGAAACCCGGGCAGATCGCATTCACCCGAATCAGATCCGGCCCCAGCTCTACCGCGGCAGCTTTGCTCAGGCTGATCACCGCAGCCTTGGCGGCGGAGTACACCAGGGGCCCGCCATCACCGCTCAGCCCGGCGATCGAGGCGGTATTAATGATAGAGCCACCCTCGCCCTGCTCGCGCATGATGCGCGCGGCATGTTTAATTCCCAGAAACACGCCCTTGGCGAGTACGTCCATGGTGTAGTCCCAGGATTCCACCGTGGTTTCCGTCAAGGGGCCGATGGCGCCGCCAACCCCTGCATTGTTGAACACAATGTCGAGCCGCCCGAATTCGGTCACCGCCGCCTGCAGCATGTTTTCAATGTCCGGTTCCCGGGCAACGTCGGTCTGTACGAAGCGCACCGCATCGCCGAAGCCCATATCCGCAGCTTCCGCCAGCACGGCTTCGCCGGTGGTCTCATTGAAATCCGCCACCACCACGCGGGCGCCTTCTTCGAGAAACCGCAATACCGAAGATCGCCCCATACCGCTGGCGCCGCCGGTTATGACCGCCACTTTATCTGCTAAACGCATGTTGTCCCCTTGTCCGAAATCCCTACCAATCCGCTACACTAGCATGCGCAACCAACTGAGGGGAGAGCATGGCTAGCGAGGTCAGCGAAGGCGTGTCGGGCGTCTACAATTTCGAGCAGATGACAGATTGGCTGGGCACTTCCGGGCAGCCGAAGCCGGATCAGTTTGCCGCCATTTCCGAGGCAGGCTATGACGCCGTCATCAACCTGGCGCTGCCCTCGTCCGACCACGCCATAGCTGACGAAGGCAGCATCGTTACCGGGCTGGATATGGCCTACTTTCACATCCCGGTGGCATTCGACGCCCCGACGCTGGACGATCTTCGAACGTTTTTTGGCGTGATGAGAGCGCTGGAAGGCAGAAACGTGTGGGTTCACTGTGTTGTTAACGCGCGGGTATCTGCCTTCGTAAATCTGTACCTGCGCTACGAAAAAGGTGTCGACGAAGAAAACGCTCGCTCCAAGCTGCTGGCGCGATGGGAACCCGAAATGGACGACGTCTGGCGGGATTTTCTGGCGACGCCGCAAGACGCGATTTAGCTCCCATGAAGGTCAACGGCGAAAATCATCAGGTATTCCTGCGCTCTCTCATCCTGCTCGGCATCATCCTGGCCGCACTCGCGCTGGCGACGGAACAGGGGTTGGTGCAGCTCACCCTCGACAACGACCGCAGTTATCTGTCCTACGTCATCCTGGCAGTGTACGCGGGCGCCACTGTCCACTGGATGTTCTTAAGCTATGCGCTCTCGGGAGAATCGTCCGCCCTCACTCTGATCGAACAAAGTGGTGTAGAGCAGGATGCTGACCACACGGCAATCGGCCGATACTTCAGCGACGCAAGGCTGGTTGTGGCGCACGGCGGCCAATACCGCGGCTTGCTGGATGCCTACAGCGATCGCATCCACAATCGCCACGCCACAGGACACTTCATTGCCGACACGCTGTTGAAGCTCGGTCTGCTCGGCACCATCATCGGTTTCATTCTGATGCTGCTGCCGGTTGCCGAAATCACCAACTTCGAAGCAAACCTCATGCAGCAGATGCTCGGCAAGATGAGCCTGGGCATGGCCGTGGCGCTATACACCACGCTGGCCGGATTGGTCACGAGCACGCTACTGAAACTGCAGTATCAGGTGCTGGATACCGCGGCCGCCAACCTGGTGACCCGGGTGGCTGAACTGTCCGAGCTGCAACTGTCCGGCGCGCAGCAAAGTGCGCCATAGCTATTTCAGCCGGGCAGACGGTGGCGACGCTTTCACCGACCTGCTGTTCAACGCCTTGCTCGGGTTCGCATTCATGTTCGTTACCGCCTTCTCGCTCATCAGCGATCCCGACGCGCGCGGTAAGGTCGACCCAAACGCAGAAGTGCTGATCACGGTTCGCTGGCCCGACGACCACCCGGACGATGTAGACACCATCGTAGAGGACCCCCGCGGACAACTGGTGTGGTATCACAACAAAGACTCCGGCCTGATGCATCTGGACCGCGACGACCGCGGCACGTTCCAAGACACCATCGTGATCGATGGCGCGCGGGTCGCCAATCCGATCAACCAGGAAACCATCTCGCTGCGTGCGCTGGCGGCTGGGGAATATGTGGTGAACATCCTGCACTACAAGGCCAACTTCGACGCGCCGCTGCCAGTCACAGTAAAAATCGAAAAGCTGAACCCAACAGTTGTGCTCGCCTACTACGGTACCCATGAGCTCACCGGTCTAGGCCAGGAACTAACGGCGATCAGATTTACCATCAACAGTGAGGGCGAGGTAACGGAGCTTTCGAACCGACCCAAGGCGTTGGTGATCCGCGCGGTAAAATCCACATGATCTGGTTACTGGTGGTGAGCTACGTTGCAGTGGCTGCCCTGTTGCTGAACCTGAACCTGTCCGTGCGCGCGCCGCTGGCGGTCAAGGCGCTGGCCATTGTTCTGGTCAGTGGCTGCTATGTGTTCACCTACTTCGGGATTCGTGGCCAGGAAGGCTGGCCCACGGGCGATGCGCTGCCGGAAAGCTTTCGTCTGGAATGGATAAGCGTGTTAGAACCGGACAAGGCAACCGGCGCCGAGGGACAAATCTTCTTCTGGATTCGGCATCTGGACAATCCGAATCGGCCCGACACAACGCCCCGTGCCTACCGCCTGCCATTCAGCGCCGCACTTGCCGAGCAGGCCCAGCAGGCCCTGGAGAAAATCGAAGGCGGCGAGACGCTGAACGGCTTTATATCCCGGCAGACGATGTCGCCCGCAGAGGGGGCCGAAGACACCGACCAATCGGGTCAGTTCGGCCAGCGCTCGCTGGCCGGCGACGAAGCCATGTTCGCCATCGAATTTCGCGACGTGCCCCGTCCTACGCTACCGCCCAAGGCGGTGCCCAAATAGCAGGCTGTTGCGCCGGCTCGCTACTCAGCACCCTCTTCGGCCTGCGCCTGTTCGAGTTCTGCAGCCGCTTCCGCCTGATCTTCCAACGCGCGGGCAATCACGAACTGCTGGATGCGCTCGGCATCGGCCTCGGACAGCATATCTGCAAAACTGGCCATGCCTTTGCCGGCCAACGCGCCACCAAGCACCACCTCGTTAAAGATCTGATGCTTACCCTCGGTCATCATGCGCAGGTCAGGAATCACGCCGCCGGACTTCACGTCCACGCCGTGGCATACGCCACAAACTGTGTGATAAAGCTGGTCGCCGCGATGAATGTCTTGCGCTGAAGCGGTCAGCTCGGGCTGGGGTGGGATGGTCCAGTCTCGCACGTTGGGCGCGGTGAGGGTTTCGGTTCCACCTAGCTTGAACGCGAGCAGCTTGCCGTAATTGCCGTACTTGATCGCAGCGGTGTCGTTCACATAGCCGGAAAACAGATCGCTGCCCACCCCGGTCAATATCGCCACGTACTGCTCACCGTCGACGCGATAGCTGATAGGCGGCGCCAACATGCCGGTGTATGCGTTGAATGACCACAGAACTTCGCCGTCCGCAGCGTCGTAGGCCTTGAAAAATCCCATGGCGTCGCCCTGGAATACCAGGCCGCCCTTGGTCGCCATGGCGCCGCCATTCCAGTAGTGCACATGGTCCACAGACCAGATTTCTTCACCGGTGAGCGGGTTGAACGCCTTCAGATAGCCTTTCGAATCCGGGGCACTGTCTTCGTTGTCTTCAACAAGCTGGGCGATGCTGGCGAGCTCGACACCCAGGTTCATGACGTTGGGGTCGCGCTTGTACAAGCCCGTGGCCTTGTATTCCTCATTCATGGCATAGATCAGGGGGTGATCCTGCGCAGGGAAATAGATGATGCCGGTGTCGGCATTGAACGACATCGCCTGCCAGTTGTGCCCGCCGAGCGGTCCAGGCAGGATCCACTGCGGCTCATCGGCGTAGTCTACCTCCGGATTTTCCACCGGACGCCCGGTCTCCATGTCTACATGGGTTGCCCAGGTGGTCGTAACGTAGGGGTTCGCCCGCAGCAGTTCACCGTTCGAGCGGTCCAGCACGTAGAAGAACCCGTTCTTGGGCGCCTGCATGAGCACTTTACGTTGCTGGCCATCCACCTCCATGTCCGCCAGCATCATGTCCTGCACCGCGGTGTAGTCCCAATTGTCGCCCGGCACGGTCTGGTAGTACCACTTCATCTCGCCGGTGTCGGCGTCCAATGCAACGATGGACGCTAAGAACAGGTTGTCACCACCGCCGGGGGAGCGTATCACTCGCGTCCAGGGCGCGCCGTTGCCAACGCCCAGATAGACATGGTTGAAGTCAGGATCGTAGACGATGGAATTCCACACGGTGCCGCCACCGCCGATCTCCCACCATTGGCCCCCTTTCCAGGTTTCTGCCGCCAACTCCATTTCCGGGTGTTCGAAAGGCAACGCGGGATTGCCAGGCACAGTGTAGAAACGCCAGGCCTGCTCGCCGGTTTCAGCATCGTATGCAGTAACATAACCACGCACGCCAAATTCGGCGCCGCCATTGCCAATGTAGATTTTACCTCGGGCCGCGCGCGGCGCGCCCGTGATGGAATAGTGACGGCTTCGATCGATGACCGTGTCGACTTCCCAGACCTTGGCGCCGCTGGCGGCGTCCAGCGCTACCAGGCGTCCGTCCAGGGTCCCTACATATACGTTGCCCTGGTACACCGCCACGCCGCGGTTAATCGGCCCGCAGCAGGTTTTGCGCAGAAAGTCTGGCGGCACTCCCGGGTCGTACGACCACTTCTCCTCACCGGTTTTTGCATCCATGGCATGTACTTTCGAATACGAAGAGCTGAAAAACAGCGTGCCATCGACCATGATCGGAGTCGCTTCCAGGGCAAAGTTCGTGCCCAGGTCGCGGGACCAGGCCAGACCCAAACCGGCAACGGATTCCTTGTTGATCGCATCCAGCGGCGAAAACCGCTGTTCGTAGTAGTCGCGCCCGTAGGCGAGCCAGTTATCAGGTTCGGATTCCGCGTTTATGATTCGCTCGTCATCAATAGCGGCGATCGCTGGCGCCGAAGTGTCCGCTTGCGTCGCAGTTGACCCGGCCGGGTCGGTGGCGTCGGTGGCGCTTTCCTGCGAGCAACCAACCAGCCAGACCATTGCCGAAAACATCACCCAGGCAATCACTCGCTTCATATCCATTTCTATCTCCCCTCTATTAAGCGTTCCCCAGGCTGAAACTTTCCTGTAGTGGAACTATTCTCAGACTGAAACTTTTCCCAACTGAAACTTTTCTCAACTGAAACATAGTGGGGCGAATGGGCAAACGCAACACTGGCTCGAGCCGGCCGACCTGCCAAGGCCTGCGTTTTTCATCTACAATTAGATCCCAAACCACGCACAAGAACGTCATGAGCGCCAAGATCCTCAACCGCCTGCACACAGACCACCAGCGCATCGAAAAAGTGCTACAAACCATAGAATCGTTTGCCACCGACACGCGCGACCCGTCCTTCGACGAAGACATCGACAAGCTGTTCTGTCTGGTTGAGTACGTTGCCGAATATCCAGACCAGATTCACCACCCTTTCGAGGATGAGGTGTTCGCACTCCTGTTGCAGCAGGATCTCACCGGCCAGCAGCGCACCGATGTGGACAACAACATCACTCAGCACGCGCAGTTGAAAGAATACACCGACACTCTGATGAACAATCTGCTGGTACCCGCGGCCAAACAGGATAAACCAGCGTTGCGCCAATCCCTGTCCGCGTTCGTCGAACTACAGCGCGAACACATGGGCTTCGAAGAGAACACGGTTTTTCCTTTAGCCAAGCAGAAGTTGACTGAGGCCCAATGGCAATCACTGGACGAAACTTACGCAGCAGGAACCGACCCCCTGTTCGACGCGAATGAAGAACGTTTTGAGGCGATCTTCAACTACGTTGTGGATGCGCCCTACGGTGAAGTTCCCGGTGATACACACAAGCCAACCATCAAGCCCCCACCAACCGAGCAAGACACGGCGCCGATTGCCGCTGCGAGAGCTTACGCCGGCGGTGTCGGGCTGGCCGCCGAGACCTTTTCGAAGCTCGGTGAAATTCAAAGCAACCATTTCAATGCGTTAATGTCAGATTGCAGCGAAAGCCTGCGTCAACTGGCGACCAGCCCGCCGCCTGCGGTTCTGGCTGACCATTTACGCCGTCGTACCACGCACAACTACGAGATCGCCATGGAGATGATGCGTGTTTTCAGCGCCGAAGCAGAGCGCTGGCGACATCTACAATCGCGTAGCTGACATGCGCCTGTCCGCCCACGACGCGTCGTTTCTGTATACGGAAACTGCCAGCGGCCCCATGCATATGATCGGCCTGACGGTACTCGATGGCGCCGCCACGTTCGAAGAAATTTTTGCATACTACGCTGCGCGCGTGCACCGGGTGCCGCGCCTGCGCCAACGCCTGGCGTTCGTACCCTTCAATGTGGCCCACCCCAAGTGGATCGACGACCCGGATTTTGACCTGGGCAATCATCTGGTACGCCACCCGGTACCGCCCAACACCAGCGTGCAACGCGCGATCGAGATTGCCCTCGAGCTCGGAGAGGCTCTGCTGGATCGCAATCGCCCGTTGTGGCTCACCTATGTGCTTGAAGACTTGGACGGTAAAACCCTGCTTGCGCAGATGTCTCACCATGCCTTCGTGGATGGGGCGACTGCGGTGGCCATGACCACGGTTCTAACGGACCCAAGCCCTGACGCGCCTGACCCGGAACCTGAGTCGAGCCCGTGGCGCCCGTTGCCCATGCCAAGCCCTACGGAACTCTGGCAGGAAGCAGTCGCCGAGAACGCCCAGCAAACGTTCGCACAAGCACGCCGACTGGTCAGCGAAGCACCGAAGATGGCCGAATTGGCCCAGAAAGCTGCGCCGTTGATGCAAAGAATGGCCCGTCCGGTCATGGTTGCGCCGTGGAACGCAAGCTTGATAGGGCCCAAACGCACCATCGCCACCCTCGAATATTCACTGGACGACTTCCGGCCAATCCGCAAATCCCTGGGCGGCACGGTAAACGACATCGTCGTCTCAGTGGTCATGGAAGGCGCTGCCCGCTACCTGCAAGCCAAGGGTGAAGTGCTGGAAGATCAGTACCTGCGGTTGATGTGTCCGGTGGACGTACGCGACGCAGACGACGACCCCTTGGACATGTCAGGCAATCGGGTCTCAGCCATGTTTCCAGTGCTGGCAGCCGGGCCCATGGACATGCTGGAACGCTACCAGACAGTGCGCGACGAGCTTAGTGAGATCAAGCGCAATGACGAACCACGGGTGATGGACCAGTTGCAGCACCTGCAGCCAAACAATCCCCCCATCGCTCAGTCGCAGACCTTAAGTGTGGGCACAGAATGGGATCCTACCGTGGCGGCGGCACGGGCACCGCTGCCGATACTGCCCCACACCGGTGGTCCGCGGCCCCAGCAGCTGGGGTTCAACTTCACGTGTACCAACGTTCCTGGAGCGAATTGGACCCAATATGTAGCCGGGCACCAGGTTTTGACGGCCATCGGCACCCTCATGCTGGGCGGCAATCTGGGCTTTGGCGCCGGGGTCGCAAGCTTCGATGGCCGGGTTACGTTCGTTTTCACCGCCGATCCGCGCCTGATGCCAGACGTAGATCATTTCGCCGCCCACGTGCGCGAGGCATTTTCAGAACTATCAGACCGCGCCCAGGTAAACCCAGACAACTAAAAGACGACGGCTGCCGGTTCAATATAAACTACACCCCTAGCCGTTAAGCCGACACAGGAGCCGACTCATGGCAGACAAAAAAAAACAAGACTCGCCGGCAGCATCATTCAGCGAGATGGTCACACAGTGGGAACGCAATTTTGATGCTTTCGCCAATCAGGTAATGGGTACGGATGCGTACAGCCAAGCCATGAACGAGATGCAGAAGTCCCAGCTCGGCATGCAGAAGCTGTTCGCACAGTCGATGACCCAGCAACTGGCCACCTTGAACCTGCCCAGCCGGGAAGACATCGTGCACCTGACAGATCTTGTGACCCAGCTCGACCGCCGGCTGGAACGCATTGAGGAGCGCTTTGCTCTCAACGACCGACCGAAATCTAAACGTAAGCGTCCACCACGCACGAAAACGCCAAAGAAAGCAAACAAGGGTGACGCAGAGGAAAAGAAATCATGAGTAACTCACCAGGCGACAACGCTGACATCGATCCGCAGACAGCGGCGCAGACGTTCGTGGCGCAGACCATCGCGCGGGGTCGCCGCAGCCTCGAATTAGCAACGGCACCGCCACACCCGGTTGGCCTCTCGCCCAAGGAAGTTTTGTATTCCCGGGGCACGCTGCGCCTGTATCACTACGAAGCGCAAAGCGATGAGGTCTATCGCGTCCCCGTGTTACTGGTGATGGCGACCACCAACAGAGCCTTCATTTTCGACCTGGCCCCAGGTCAGAGCATGATCGAATATATGCTCCAACAAGGTTTCGACGTATACGTGCTCGACTGGGAAGCGCCCACGATTGCGGAGCGCAATCTCACGCTAGCCGACTATACCCAGGACTTTATTCCAACCTGCATCAGCAAGGTTCAGGAAGACAGTGGAGAGGAAGACGTTTCCATCATCGGCTATTGCATGGGTGGCGTTCTGTCTCTGATCTACGCGGCGACCCATGCCGACGGCCCCCTGAAGAATCTCGTCTGTTTGACCACGCCGGTGGACTTTCACCGCACCGGCATCACACAGGTCTGGAACGATCCTCGTTATTTCGACGTCGACGCGCTGGTGGACACGTTGGGGATCATCCCCGCCGAGACGGTCACGCAGATGTTTGAAATGCAACGTCCAGCCCAGAAGATCGCAGGACAATTGCGGCTATGGGATCAAATTCTGGACGATGATTTCGTCGACAACTACCGCGCGTTCAACCGTTGGGGGGAGGAAACACTGCCCCTTGCCGGAGAATACCTGCGTGAGACCACCAAGGAGTTGAACTGGGGCAACAAGCTATACACCGGCGAGCTTGAGGTCGACGGCAACAACGCCAACCTGTCCAACGTGAAGATGCCACTGCTGAGTATCGTCGCAGAACACGACCATTTAGCACCGCGTGACGCCACGCTGCCCTTGCTGGATCTGGTCGGCTCGCAAGACAAGCAGGAGATTCTCTTGAAGGGCGGCCATGTCAGCCTGATCGCTGGGCCTAATGCGGCCAAACGCATGTGGCCGCGGTTGAATGAATGGCTGGCAGAACGTTCGGTATAAACGACCGGTATAACCGGTATATACGAAAGAGCTAGCGGCTAGCGGCTAGCGGTGCGGATACGCAAATTGCCGGCATCCGCGCCGACGATCAAACTTGCTCCAACTTGCAGGATTTTGCGCCAGCCGGTCGGCTATGAGGTGTAGCACATCGGGATTCATCGCCATACCTGTGTGACTACCCAACACGCGGACGCTTTCGCTCAGTTCGTTCTCGGGCTCGACGCAAGCTTGCCAGCCGACCACGCCATCCTCTTTGCTGTACACGGATGTAGTAGGCAACGGCAATGGGGTCTGGGATTCAGCGCTCGGCACCATAGCGCGCATTTCCTCTACGGTTAACCCGGACATCTCTTCAAACAACCGCTTGATGGCCGGGTTCGTCGCCTCGCCGTTCTGTGCCGCATAGGGGCTACCCAGGGTAATCACGCAACGCACTGCATCCGGGAATTCTCTTGCGATCTCGCGGGCAAACACCCCGCCGAGGCTCTGTCCCACCAATGAGATTTTCGTTCCGTACACCTGGTGCATACGGAAGAATCGGCGCATCACACTTTCCAACTTCGCTGGATTACCGGTGTTTACACCCTGCAACCAGGGCAATGCTTTGTAGCGCAGCCGCGTTATGAAATTTCTCAATGGCAGAGTTGATTCATCGCCAGCGGAAAAACCTGGTAGCACCATAACCGGGTGCGGTTCGCCCTTCGGCGCGGAAGAGATCAGTGTTGGCCAGGAAACACCGAGGCGAGTCGCTTCCAACATGACCCTGGGTATTTCCAACAACGAATTGACCATCTGTGGTCCATTGGCCCGTTGCGTCTGAACTTCCTCACCGCGCATAGACTGCCACAACCCTTCCATATTGCGGGCCTAGTGTCCGCATATTGCGGGATAACGTCAATTGCTTTGTTGCAATGCAACAGTCGTAAAATGTAACCGCCAGCCAGGCGCGGGTAGCGCCCGAACTGCAGGCAAAAAAAACCCGCGAACTGCTTACAGCCGCGGGTTTCATTGAAAGCGCTCGCTCGGTAACCGTACTGCAGGTTACCTTTCGCGTACTACGCGGCTTTCTTCGACGCCTTTGCTTTTGGCGCTTCTTTTTCTTGTACTTGCTCTTCTTTTTGCTCTTCTTGAACGGCTTCTTCGTCTTGCCCTGAGAACAGGCTTCTCACAGACGTGCTGTTCGCTTCGAGCGCTTCACGCAGCAGCTCCGAGCGCGCTTTAAAGGCCTCCTGAGTGCCGTTCCACAGGGTTTCGCCGTACTCGCGCTGTAACCCCATGAAAGATTCGAAATCGCTCACTTGGGGCAGTCTGCGCGCAAATTCCTGGTTGATTTCTACGTATTTCCGCACATTGTCGCCATCGAATTCGGCGATCTTGCGAAACCACTGGGCATTTAATTCCACGAGGTCGCGGCCCATCTGGAGCTGTTTTTCAAATTGATTCATGTCAGTCCTCTATGGATGTATAAAAATGTGCACTGCACACAAAATCAATTGTGCACCACAACATTTTCCGATGCAACCCATTTTCAGCATAATATACTAATTTATATGCATATTATTGCAGTTATCTCAGTATATTTTAGCCTGCAGCGCCATTGAATGGTGCGATGCAACCATCTGGATGTAACGTATATGGTGCGGCGCGGGTGTCGGTCAGCGCCTGGAATGCGGCTTACAGCTGCAAAGGGGCGTCTGCCACGCTGTTCAGCCCATCGATGTCGTAGGACATGATCGTCAGATCGTGTACGTTGCCGTCTCTGTCCTCAACGTAGTCTCCGAGTAACGCTTCGGGCCTGAACCCCAACCGGGAAAACGCAGCCTGGGCTCCCACCTGGTCCGGGGTCATATGCGCCATCAGCTTTTTCAACCCTATATTGCGCGCAATATCGAATACCTTGCTCGTGAGATGGCGACCTAACCCTTGAGACCGCAGATCCTGCGCAATATTGACCCGCAGCTCCCCTACCCGTCGGGTCCACCGTGCAGAATTTCGATCTACGGTTCCATACCCAACTACGCGATCTCCCGCCCATGCCAACAGGCTCACGGTCTCGCCGACGCTTACATTGCTCAGCCAGTTGTCGACTACGTCCTGCTTGGTGATGTCGACACGCAGAAACAACTGATCCTGCTCAGACAGGCCTTTGGCAAATTCTACAATCGCGTCCTGGTCGCCCCGTTCAGCCGGCCGCAATTCAATTTCATCACCGTTTTCCAGTTTGACTGTCTGCGGAAACTCCGCGACCGCCTGTTGAACGTATTCGGGCAAGGACATCTAATTCTCCGTGTTGCTTGATGTTTTACGGCCTGCAGTCTCGCTGGCCTCGGTCAATTCCTGATACACACTTTCAACATGCTCCAGCATGAGGTCGAGGTCGGGCATCAGCTGAGGATTGCACACCAGATTGAAATACAGCGACTGGTCATAGCTCAAGATTGCCGCGCCGTAACCGAGGTTGCCTGCCAGCATCAGCACCGCGAACTGGTCCAGGATTTTGTGTCCAGCAAGGTATTGCGTTGTCTGCACGCCGGGCACATTGGTGCAGGTGAAATTGAAACCAGCCATGGGCAGGTTAGAGATGAAACTCGGCACTATTGGCGCAGCGAACTGCGCGAGAAAAGAAACGGGGTTGAAGGTCGCAAAGTTCAAAGCCGGCGCGCCAAAGGGTCCGCTCATGGCGCTATTGTCCATGACCGGGCTGAACGGCATCGGCGGCATGAGTTCGGTCAACAGCTGCAACGCTTGCGCCTCCCGATTCTGCTTGATGTGTTCTGTTTCCCAACGAACCTGTTGTAATCGTTCCACCGCTGACATCGGGATCGCGTCGAACACCGGAAATATTCCTGACACTCTATTGCCGAGGGTGCCGTGCTCGTCTTCACGTCGTACGTTGACCGGACACATGATGCGCAGGTGTCTTCCGCCAACATCCTCGCCCTTTGATTGCATGTAACGCGCCGCGGCTTCCACCACGATGGTCAGTGCCACGTCGTTCACCGTGCCGCCCAGGCGGTTGCGAATCCCGCGTATGTTTACGAACGGCGCCTTGAAGAAGCGAAAAGCACGACCGCGACCGACCAGGGCGCGATTCCATGGTGCGCTGTAAACCGGCTCCGAGATAAACCGAGTCATCGACTCTGTCGCGCGACGCACCAGCTCACCACTTTCGCTGTTGAAGCTTTTCTGAATTCGATTCACGCGCTCGGCAAACAGAGCGGTGTTTTCCTTTATCGCTTCCGTCGCCCGCGACACGCCACTGGGCACAGAGGTTGGTTGCCACGGCTCGCCTGCCTCGGTAGTCGGCGGATCAGGCTGTAGATCGAACAGAATCTGTGAGATATCCACACCAGACGCGCCATCGACCAGGGCATGGTGTGCCAGGTGCGCTAACACCGTCAGGCCAGGCACCCCGGTGACTACGCGCATTTGCCACAGTGGACGATCCCGCGGCAGCAGCGCTTCGGCCTGCTGCAGGATTAGCTCAAATGCGTCGTCGATGGCTGCAGACCCTTCCACTTCCGTGTGTAGCACATGCTTGGACAGATCGAATTCCGCATCGTCGACCCATTGCGGGTGGGCCAGGCTGAGCGGCACGAACGCCAGGCGTTGTCGGTAGCGCGGGATTCGCGGCAAACGCGATTCAATGTGGGCATAAATCGTCCCGAAATCGAGCTCGCCCTCGACGACGACGATGGATACGCCATGCATCGGTGTATTGGGCGTTTCCGTATACAGAAACGACGCGTCGTGGTCAGTGAGGCGCATAAATGTCCTTGCCTTGAAGTTCAGTGCAGGTGGGTGGGAACTACTTTTCTGGTTTGCGCGGTGCGCCACCCTGATCGAGCAGGTTAAACATATTGAACCAGGCGGAGAATCCTCCGGCGAGCATACTGCGAACAAATTCCTCGCCCTGCTCCTGGGATTGCTGCAAATTTTCAGCGACGGAATCGATGTATTGCTGCTGCCAGACATGCACGTCCGGCAAACCCATGAAACGGCGTAGCTCATCCGGCGTTACGTCAACGTCGAGATTGAATTTCATTTTTCTTGTTCCTGCTGCTTCTACGTCCGCTCTTTCTTAGAGCCGGCGCGCCAGCTATGCGTTTAGCGATCACCTGCGGGCGGCGATTATGCCGATGTATTGGATATATAGAAAGTTCAATGTCGCATGTCAGCGACTGCGCCCTTGTATACTATTGAACGGTCTAACGGGCTGAACATATGGCAAACAGTTCTTCTGGCGAATGGCACGCTCCGCGCGAATACTGGGAGCTGAGATCGTCAGATGTGTGGCGCGGTCATGGGCTGACCAGGGGCAATGGTGAACCGGTGCTGCTGTTACCCGGCCTGTTCGGCAACGACCTTTATCTGCATAGCGCGCGCGACTGGTTGCGCAGAATCGGTTACGTGCCCGTGCTGTCATCGCTCAGCTGGAATGCCGGATGTCCCCAGCGCCTGCTCGATCAAGTGGCATCTGCCTTTGCGCGGAAGGTATCCGAGCAGACGGAGGACATCACCATCATCGGGCACAGCCGCGGAGGCTTGCTGGCAAAGGGCCTGGTTGCGCGTTTGGGTCCCAGAGTGGCTCGCCTCATTACCGTCGGCTCGCCGTTGGGGGGCATGTTGCGCGCAGGACGCGAAGCCTTTTCTCAGTATACGGCTACCGCACAACCCGACCAATCCATGGCGCGGCGCTCGGTGGTGCAAGCGGGCCGCTCCATCACCCGCATGTTAGATCCCGACTGCGATCCACCAGGGTGTGGATGCGACTATATCGACGCCCTACTGGCGCCCCTTCCTGATGGGCTGACGGTAACGTCCATATACTCAAAGACAGATACGATCGTGCCGTGGGACGCGTGCGTAATCGACGGAGCGGACAATATCGAGGTAGGTGGCACGCACAGCGGTCTCATGTTCAACCGCGAGGTCTACGCGAACCTCGCCGTAGCATTGGCCAACTAACTCTACCGTGCTGCAACCATCGTCATCGCGCAGTGTCATCGCGATCGTCGTTTGCAGGAGGCTTGCTGCTCGGCTCGCCGTCGCGACCAAAACTGGATTCAAACGCCTGCCGCATCATGTTCAACGGATTGAGGGCGTTGAACTGTTGCATCTGTGAACGGTACGTCTCCTGATGCGCTAAGAAAGCGGATATGGCCTCTTCAATATAGCGGCTGACCACACGGCCGAAGCTGTCTCCATAGAAACGTATGAGCTGCTCGATGGTGCGGTTCGTCAACACCGTGCCATGCCCTTCCTGCTCCTGGTCGGCCAGAATCTGTAACAACACCGAGCGGGTCAGGTCGTGATCACCCTTACTGTCGGCCACCTCGATGCTTTCACCGCTGACAATCAATTTACGCACATCGTCGACAGTGACGTATTTGCTGTCCGTCATGTCATACAGGCGCCGATTCGGGTACTTCTTCAGTTTATGCACGGCTTGCCACCATGGCCATTTCAATGCCCGAGTGTCGCGAGAATATAGGTGGCGGTCAACAAAAAATGTTGCAATGCAAAAAATCGTCCCCACAATACCGCCCACTTTCGACCGACCAGCAGATTCCAATGCCCAACTCCTTCAGCCAGCCAAGCCAACAGGCACGACGCCAGCATTTTCTACGCCTCGCCGAACTTCCACGCGCAGGCCTGGAGGTCGCATCGCTGGCCGCAGCGGCACCGTGGCTTTCCCTTGCCCCACGCGGCACCAGGCACGCGGTGGTGGTCATTCCAGGCTACCTCGCGGACGACAGTTCCACCCGGGTGTTGCGCGAGTTCGTCGCGCAACTCGGCTACGACGTCTATCCCTGGGCACAGGGGCGCAATCTGGGCGCCGCGCGAATGGGCGGCTATCACGATCTGTACGATCATATTCAGCAGATCTATCGCGACACCCAGCAGAAAGTGAGTCTCATCGGTTGGAGTCTGGGCGGCGTCCATGCCCTCGCCATCGCAGATCACGGCGCATTCATGGTGCGGCAATTGGTCACGCTGGGCAGTCCGCTCAATCGAGGTGACTGGGATCTTGCCGAGCGCCCCGCACGCACCCCAATCACCAGTATCTACAGCCGCTCCGACGGCGTCGTACCGTGGCAGCGCTCGCACCTGAACGCCGCGCCATTGCGAGACAATATCGAGGTGCACTCCAGCCACGTTGGCCTGGGCTTCAATCCTGCTGTGCTCTACGCCGTGGCAGACCGCCTGGCTTTGTCAGATGGCGAGTTCAAACCTTTCCAACGCAATGGATGGCGCGCGCTTACTTATCCCACCCCTGAGAAGAATCCCGAGCAGAATCCGGTGTCGAACTAGTGCGCCGCCGCAAATCGGCACAAAAAAGCGGCCAATTGTGCACCGCGTGCCTCTACGAATAGGCGGAAATCTATCAACTCACGAGATTCGGTAGGCGCTAAAACGCCTCTGTGGCGGACTTTTTAGGGCTCCCCGCACGTTTTTTCGAAAAAGTTGTTGCATTGCACAATTGTGTGACGCACAATACTCTCCATTGTGCACCGCAACACCAATCGCGGAATGAATCTAAACCCGATATTCAGATGTTCGAATATCAACGACCGAGGATAAATACGATGAGCGTAGTGGAAAACCAAATGAATCTGGGACGTGAACTTTTTGAGATCAACAGCCAGGTTGCACGCCGCATGACCGAAATCGCAGGCGAAGGCGTCAAGCAGTACTTCGAGACCAACCAAGCGTTCGCTAAGCGTTTGTCAGAAGTACGCGACGTTACTTCTTTCTTCGAACTTCAGCGTGAATACGGCGAGACGCTCGCTAGCGGACTCAACGAGAGCATGCAGACCCAAGGCGAAGTACTGAAGAACGCCGTTGAGCGCGGTGGCGAAGCAGTACGTGGCGCTTTCAATCCTGCCCAGGACAGCGAAGAGGCCGCTGCTTAGCTAGAGCCTCTCACGAGCGCCGGCCCGTTCGGCGCTCGCGATTTAAAGCGGGGTAGGCCTGTAATTCTCTCCCCTCTCCCCATTTCAGGCCTGCTTCCGCTATCTCCCACCGACCGCTCCTGCCAGCACATGGGCGCCGTCTGACCAAAGCACGCCGTGCCGCGCAATTCATGCTAGGGTTTATCCAGGCGACTGGACGCACCTAGGATATCTGCAACATGGCCAAGCAAACCGCTCGCGATGACATCGAGCCAGATCCAGTTCGATCCCAGGACCGCGGTATTCCCCTGAACTCAGCGTTGGGCGTAGATCGCCAGTCGTTCATGGACGCCTGGGGCGACATTTTTCAAGCATCGGTGCGCCAACCCATGGCGGTATGGAACGCTGGCAATCGCTTCGCCAGGCAATGCATGGACATTGCCCGCGACGCCAGCACCCTGGCGCCCGAACCCACAGATAAGCGCTTTGCCGATCCGGCCTGGACCGAAAGCCCTGTTTACCGCAGGGTAGGTCAGGCGTATGTGGCCTGGACCCACGCCCTGGACGACTGGCTCGCCGAATCTCACCTGGAAGGCATGCCACGCGAGCGCGCACGTTACGTATTAGACGCGGCAAAAGACATCTTTGCCCCGGTGAATGTCCTACCCGGTAATCCCGAGGCGTTGCGGGCAGCCAGAGATTCTCAAGGGCGCAGTCTCGTAAACGGCATAAAGAACTTCGTGGACGATCTGCAACACAACCACGGCTATCCCGCGTGCGCCGACCGCGATGCCTTCAAGGTCGGCCAGGACGTCGCTGCTACCGAAGGCGCCGTGATTTACCGTTCAGAGCTTCTGGAACTGATTCAATACCAACCTGCAACGGACAAGGTCCTCGGCGAACCCCTGCTTTACGTATTCAGCCAGGTGAATCGCTTTTACCTTGGCGACTTGACGCCGGATCGCAGCCTGTTCAAGCGCTTGTTAGAAGCAGGCGTGCCGGTATTCGCCATCAGCTGGCGTAACCCGAAAGCCGAACATCGCAATTGGAATCTGGATTCATATGCAGATGGCATCATTGCGGCTATCGGCGTTACCCGTAAAGTGAGTGGTGCGGATCAGGTCAACCTGATGGGTTTGTGCGCAGGGGGCCTGGCCGCGGCTGCGGCCGCAGGCGCGTTGCAAGCCCGGGGCGACCAATCCATCAACAGCCTCTCGCTGTTCGTGAACGTGCTCGACAACCGGGTGGAAGACAGCGACTTCGGCCTGTTTGTCAGCGAACGATCGGTACAAGCACAGAAACAGATGACCCGCGCACGCGGTTTGTTCGAAGAGAAGAGCGTGTTTGAAATGTTCGCCTTGTTACGCTTCGAAGAAAACATCATGGGTTTCATGCGCAGCAATTACCTGAAAGGCGAAGACCCGCTGAAGCACCCCTTGCTGTTCTGGTCGATCGACTACACCCGCTTGCCCGCCGGTTTGCACGCCGACTTCCTCGATCTGAGTCTTGAAAACAAACTGGCCAAGCGTGAACTGCAAGTGCTTGGACAGGCAGCCGACCTCAGTAAAATCGACTACCCGGTTTATCTGATGGCGGGCTCTACCGATCACATCACGCCGTGGAAAGCCTGCTATCGGTCCACGCAATTGTTTGGTCAGGACAAACTACGGTTTGTACTCACCAATCAGAACCACACCCAGACAATCTCCAGCCGCGACGACAACCCTCACCTGAAATACTGGATTGGCACCGAGCATCCCCAGGACCCCGAAGCATGGCAGGAGACTGTTACGGAGCACCCGGGTAGTTGGGTTGCAAACTGGATCGAATGGCTGAAGGACAACGCTCGCAACGATTGGGTCGCAGCGCCACGGCAGTACGGCGGCGAGAACTTTCCCGAACTCGACCCCGCACCTGGACGCTACGTTTTAGAGAGCTAATAATTGGTGTCGTTCTAACCAGGACTGCATTAGAGTTGGGGCCTATAGGGAGGCTTGGAGGCACACATGGCTACTTACATCATGCTCAGCACGCTCACTGACGAGGGGCGCAAGACTTTGAAAGAGCGGCCTGACCGTTTGAAGAGTGTTAACAAGGAAGTGGAAGAAATGGGCGCGCGGGTGCGAGCCCAGTACGCCGTTCTTGGCGGTTACGATTTTGTTAACGTCATTGAAGCGCCGAGCAACGAAGTGATGGCGCGCATATCCATGGAACTGGGCTCTCGCGGCACGCTGAAGGTAACGACATTGCCGGGCATGACCATTGACGAATTCATGGTGAACATGCAGGCAAACCCGCCGCGCAAAGATAAACAAGACAGCGACGACTAGTAGTCCTTAGGGCACGATTCGTGGGCCACTACGTCTTATTACTGAAGTACCACTCCAGCGGCCTGGTAGAGGCTAAGAAAGACCCGAAATATCTCTTGGGTATTAACGATGCTATAGAACGTTGGGAAGCGAAAGTCATCGAAAGCTACCGGCTGCTCGGCGAATACGATCAATGCACCATCATTGAAGCGCCGGACAACTTCAAAGCCTACCGCGCCACCCTCGCACAGGAAATCTCTACCACCGCCCAGACAGAAATCCTGCCGGCCATCGATTTAGAGCTATTCCAGCGGCTAATGTCGCAAAGCGTGAAAACGGCAGGACCGCACACGTGGCAAATACAATCCTGGGCCAAGTTGGCGCGCCGCATCATGCGCCACTACGCATTTACACGCTGGGAGAAGAAATACTTCCAGCCGTTCAAGGTCACCGGGCAGGAGAAGATCCAGAATCTTTCCGGCCCGTGCATTGTCGTGGGAAATCACGCCAGCCATCTGGATCAGTATGCGCTGCTCGGCGCGTTGCCAGAGCGTTTCCGCTCGAACATATACTTCGGCGCGGCTGCAGACCGCTGGTTTCTCAAAGGCCGCAAAGAAATCACGCTGCAACCGTGGTATCAATCGATGGTGACGGGTTCGTATCCGATCCAGCGCGGTGGCGGCTCCAAGACCCTGGACTATCCCAAGTGGTTGCTGGATCAAGGCTGCAATCTGATGTTGTTCCCTGAAGGCACCCGCTCCCGTGGCAAACAGTTGGCTAAGTTCAAACACGGCGTGTCTATCCTGGCCCTGGAAAAGAAGGTACCGGTCATCCCCATCTACATGACCGGCTTGAAAGCGATTCGCCCACCTGGTTCCAAAGAAATGGTGCCCGGCCCGGTCACGTCACATATTCTCGACCCGATTTTCTTCGACTATTACGCCGAAGTCCCGGAAGCCACCGACATGATTTTCAAGGCGATGAACGCCGTGCATCAGCGGGTGCTCGCCCACGGCGACGACGCCGCGCTGGAAGACTAATACTCCATCAACTTAGTAATTGCGGATCAGCGCAGAATAAATGGCCTTTGGCCGTTGTTGCGGCTGGAGTACTAGCCGCTACGGCAATCCATCGTTTTCCATGATCAGGTCGATGGCCTGTGCCACACCAGCTTCGTAGTTGGGCGCAGACACGTAGTCCGCCGCCGCTTTGACCTCCTGATCTGCCTGCCCCATCGCAACGCTCGCGCCAGCAAGCTTGAACATTGCCAGGTCATTCTCCGCATCGCCAAACGCAATGACATGCTTGGGGTCCAACTGTAAGTGGTCGCACGCGGCCTGCAGCGCGACCCCCTTGTTTGCGGTTTTCGCGGTGATGGTGAGCACCAGCTTGCCGCTGGGGCCGATGGAGTCAAAAATGTTAACGCTGTCGGCAAAGCGTGGTTTCAGGTCGCTCTTTATGTGCTCGCACACCGCCGAACCTTGAATCGCCGCGATGCGCGGCATTTCCTGCAGGTCGAGATCCAGACGCTGTACCCAATTCATTTCGTCACCCATCAGCGCCCTGTCCGGCTCCCCGTCGAGCTTGAGCAAGACCCTGTCGGACACCGTCACGGTGGCAATGCAGCGCGCGCTGTTACACACGTCGTACAGCTCGCGCACGAAATCAGGCGGCAACCGTTCGTCGAATATGTCCTCGGCTACCCGCGGGTCGTGCACCTGCGCGCCGGAACACGCAATGGCTACCGATGGCGTGCCGATTTCATCGGCGACCCGTTGCGCCATCTGTATCCAGCGAGCCGTAGCAACAATGATTTCATACCCGCCTGCGGCGGCACGCTGCAACGCTAACTTGTTGGCCTCAGGCAGATCTTCGCCTACCAACGTGGTGCCATCGAGGTCCAGGGCCATGGCTTTGTACTGCATGTCGGGACATCTCCCCTGTCTGTGTTGAGCAATTATGCGCGATCAAGCTGCGTAAGGTGGGGCTGCGCGCGGCACATTGCAAGTTAGACTTTTCCAACCGGGCACTGGCCTCCCTGACCCACAATGATTTAACCTCGACCGCCACAGTGATTTAAGTTGCAGGGAGAACCGCAATGATCGACATGCACTACTGGCCCACGCCAAACGGATGGAAAGTTTCAATCATGCTCGAGGAGTGTGGTCTGGACTACAACATCGTGCCCGTCGACATCGGTGGAGGTGATCAGTTCACACCGGATTTCCTGCGCATCAGCCCCAACAATCGCATGCCGGCCATCATCGATCATGAACCCCTCGGCGGCGGCGAGCCCCTCGCCATTTTCGAATCCGGCGCCATCTTGGAGTATCTGGGCGAAAAGACCGGCAAATTCCTACCTGACGGGACCCGCGAGAAATACGCCGTCCTGCAATGGGTTCATTGGCAGATGGCCAATCTTGGCCCCATGATGGGTAACGCCAATCATTTCAAGAATTACGGCAAGAACATCGCCGACGACGCGAAGCAGCTCGAATACGGCACCCAACGATTCGTCGGGGAAGTGGACCGCCTCTCCGGGGTGATGGATGCACAGCTCGGCGCCAACGCTTACCTCGCCGGCGACGACTACAGTATTGCCGACATCATCACCTGGCCCTGGGCCTGCCTCATCGGCCGCCTCATCGACGAATCAGTATGGGACGATTTCCCTAATCTAAAGCGTTGGGTCGATGAAGTTGGTGAGCGTCCCGCAGTTCAGGCAGGCCGCAACGCCGGCAAAGACCTCGGCAAACGCGAGCTCACCGAAGAAGAAGAGAAGGCTCGCCGGGAACTCCTCTTCAACCAGACCAACGACAAAGTCCGCGCCGCAAGAGAGGCAGCCGCGCAAGCAAACGCCTAGTTGATGGCGTGAAGCGCTAGGCTGGGCCAGCGAAGAAAGGAGTTCGTTGTTCGCCGCGAATCGCGTGGTGGGTAGTCATCTGCGCACGGCCGCACCCCGCGCTCCGCTGGTAATACCAAGTGCGAATTTCTTCGCTGGCCCAGCCTAGCGCGCCATGGTGTAGAACTCGGCGTTCGGTTTCATGCTGGTGAGATTGGCGAGGCGATTGCTCTGGGCGAAGAAAGCTGCAATGGCGCCGATGTCCCAGATGTCTTCGTCGTCGAAACCGTGTTTAGCCAGGATATCGAAGTCTTCGTCTTCGATTGAGGCGCTTTCCAGCGCCACCTGCATGGCGAAGTCGAGCATCGCTTTCTGACGAGGCGTTATATCGGCCTTGAGATAGTTTACCGCGATCTGATCCGCCAACAGCGGATTCTTAGCGCGTATGCGCAGGATTGCGCCGTGGGCCACTACACAGTATTGGCAGGAGTTCGCGCTGGAGGTGGCCACCACGATCATTTCGCGTTCCGCCTTGGTGAGCCCACTGTCCTTTTCCATGAGCGCGTCGTGATGTGCGAAAAACGCGCGGAATTCGTCCGGTCGCCGCGCGAGGACGATGAATACATTTGGCACGAATCCAGATTTTTCATGCACGGCTTCGATCCGTTCTCGAATATCATCAGGCAGCTCTGCGAGCTCGGGCAGGTCGTACCGGCTAATGGCGGGGTCGATCATGTTCTAAGGTCCAGGTATTCAAATCGGATATAGCATGTATGACAAAGTGAGACAGGTAAATCTCAACAACTGGCGTAATTATGTTAGGGTTCGCCATTGCCTCGCTGTCAGCGACAAGTAAACGAACAAACGGTCGACTCAGGTATGCCAAAACCCGCAAAAAACCACCCTTGGAAGCTCGGCTTGTCCGGCCCCGTATCCTATGCGAGCCGCACCACCAGCACCTGGCGCGGGTTTTACCGTCCTCCGGAAGAACCGAGCCCAGTGCGCACGCTCTCCGAATCCGAGATAGAAGCGCTGGGGCTGCAGCTCGTACTGCCGATCCATGAAATCATGGAAGCACGCCGTATGTGCCAGGAGCATCATCCAGACCGCGGCGGCGATCCGGAAGTATTCCAACACTGGAAGGAAAAGCTGGATCGTCTCAAGCGCCGCGTTCGTCGCTAGGCCTCTGCTCATCTGCGTCCAGGCTACGCGCAGCTAAGTTCAATACAGTCTGTTGAGTAGTCAACGGCCCTTTACGCCCCGGTACCGCAATTATGCGCTAGGCGTTCTGTTCCTGGGCTACGTCGTCAACTTCGTCGACCGCTCCATCCTGTCAATCCTGCTTGAACCCATCAAGCTGTCCTTAGAGCTGAACGATACTCAGCTTGGCTTGCTGGGCGGCCTTGCCTTCGCGGTGTTCTACACCACCCTGGGTATTCCCATTGCAGCCCTGGCGGACCGCCGCAGCCGGGTAAAGATACTCGCGATCGCCATGGTCGTGTGGAGCGGCATGACCGCGCTATGTGGTCTGGCGCAGAATTTTCTAATGTTGCTACTGGCGCGTATCGGGGTAGGCGTCGGCGAAGCAGGCGCCAGCCCGCCCAGCCACTCGTTGATATCAGATTACTTTCCGGTGGAGACCCGCGCCACGGCCTTGTCGATTTATGCATTAGGCATTCCGTTCGGGTCGATGATTGGCAACTTCGTCGGCGGATGGGGCGCCGAGGTGCTGGGCTGGCGACAGACTTTCATCCTCGTAGGCCTGCCGGGCATCATCGTCGCGCTGCTGATCTGGTTCACGTTGCGCGAACCACCACGGGGCATGTCCGACGCGCGCGAGCAGCAGCCCGTCGCAAGCGACGACCCTGCGCCAGACGTGAAGGAGGTGCTGACCTTACTCTGGCAAAGAGTGTCGTTTCGCCACCTCTCTTTCGCTGCGGGCCTGCACGCCTTTGTCGGCTATGGCGCGGGCACCTGGAACGCACCGTTTCTTATCCGTTCCCACGAAATGCCGGTGGTCGAAGTCGGCGCCTGGCTCGCCATGGTGTCCGGGATCGGGGCAATCGGCACGTTCATGGGCGGCTATTTATCCGACAGGCTCTCAGACCGTTACGACGATCGACGTTGGTATATGTGGGTGTCCGGCTACTCCACGCTGCTCATGGTGCCGTTTCAATTCGTTGCTTACCTATACGGTGGTTTGTGGGCAGTCATCCCAGCATTGATGGTAATCGCCATTCTTGGCGGGATGTATCTGGGACCTTCGTTCGCCATGACCCAGGGTCTGGTCACCTTGCGCATGCGCGCGGTGGCATCCGCAATTCTGTTGTTCATGCTCAACATCATCGGCATGGGGCTCGGGCCGTACTTCGTCGGCGTTTTCAGCGACTTGTTAAACCCGTCCACAGGCATCGACTCGTTGCGTTACGCGCTGTGTCTGGCGGTGTTAGTCAATCTATGGGCCGCTGTACATTACTTCGTCGGTGCGCAATCCTTACGCAGGGACCTGCAAACTACCGAAACATTGATCAATAAAGCGGCCGCTACCTAAGCCGCTACCAAACGGGAGGGACTTATGGCCAAACAGGACATTGATACCGGAACTGAAGATTGCCTGGCGCATGTCGAAGACAACGTCGCGGTAATCACCCTCAACCGACCCCAGGCACGTAACGCCATGTCTGGCCCTATGACGGCGGCCCTGGACCGAGCGCTGGAGCATGCCGAGCGTTCGGCCGAGGTACGTTGCGTGGTAATCACAGGCGCGGGCGGAGCTTTTTGTGCCGGTGGCGACGTCAAGGGCATGGCGGCACAAGGTGATGCCGGCGCCGGCGCACCCAGCGCTACGCTGGACGAGCGCATTCATGCGCAACGCCTGAACCAGCGCAATACAGCGGGCCGCATGCATCTGATGCCAAAACCAGTGATCGCAAGCCTTCCCGGACCGGCTGCCGGCGCAGGCTTGTCCCTTGCGCTCGCCGCCGACCTGCGCGTCATGGCCGACACAGCGTTCATTACCAGCGCATTCGCCAAGGTCGGGTTCAGCGGCGACTACGGCGGCACCTACTTCCTTGCGCAACTGGTTGGCCAGGGCAAGGCGCGAGAAATCTACTACCTGTCGGATCGGGTCAGCAGCGAGGAATGCCTGCGTCTGGGGATTGCCAATCAGGTGGTGCCAGCAGACGAACTGGAAACCGCCACCATGGATCTGGCCCGGCGCCTGGCTGCGGGGCCACCCATCGCCTACCGCTACATGAAAGAGAACTTTAATCGCGTAGCCCAGGGCGCAGGCGCTATCGAGTGCCTGGATATGGAAGCGACCCATCACGTACATTCCGGCTTGAGCGAAGATCACAAAAACGCCGCTCGCGCTTTCGTAGAAAAAACGCAGCCGCAATTCAGCGGACGCTAACCAACCCAATTAAGCAACACACTAGGACACTTGAGGAGTACACCATGAAACTAGGCATTCTCGGCGGCGGCATAGGCGCCCGCGTAAACATCAACATGCAGGCGATCAAGCACGCCGAAGAACTCGGCTTCGACTCTGTGTGGACAGCTGAGGCATACGGCGGCGATGCAGTGACGCCCGCCGCCTGGATCCTTGCGCAAACGAGCACCATTAAAGTAGGCACGGCCATCATGCAGATGCCTGCCCGCACGCCAGCGATGACGGCCATGACCGCCATGAGCTTAGCGGAGCTCTCCGGCGGACGCTTCATCGTCGGGCTGGGCGCTTCCGGGCCGCAGGTTATCGAGGGTTGGCACGGCGTGCCCTACGGCAAGCCGGTGACGCGCTTGAAGGAATATGTGCAAATCATGCGGCAGATCTTCGCGCGCGAGGCGCCCGCCACGTTCGAAGGCGAGATGTATCAACTGCCTTACGCCGGGCCGGGGGCGACGGGTCTCGCCAAGCCTCTAAAGAGCATTCTGCACTGTGAAGAAGACATTCCGATCTTCGCTGCCAACATCACCCCGCGCGGTGTGGCCGCAGCAGCGGAAGTGTGCGACGGTTTTTTCCCGATCTGGATGGATCCGGAGAAATACTCTGTTTTCGAAGAACCCATCCAGGAGGGTTTCGCCAAAGCCGGCGACAAAGACCTCACCCAGTTCGAAGTCTCACCGTTCGTAACGGTGGTCATGGGTGATGATGTAGAAAAATGCATGATGCCCATTCGCGGCAGCATGGCCTTGTATATCGGCGGCATGGGCGCCAGGGATAAGAATTTCTACAACAACTACGCCAAGGCATTGGGCTTCGAAGACGATGCAGTCAAGATCCAGGATCTGTTTCTGTCCGGTAAACGCGATGAAGCCGCGGCAGCGGTGCCGGCGGAACTGATCGATGCCTGTCACCTGGTCGGCCCTGCAGAGCGCATCAAAGAACGCCTGGCGCGTTGGAAGACCGCCGGCAACAACGGCCACGTGGCGGCTATGATGCTCGGCGCTCAGCAACCTGAGGCGCTGGAGTTGATCGCCGGCGAAATGCTTTAGCCATGGCCTGGCAACGCGCAGCGGTGCTGCTGGTCACGTTCTGGGTTTGCGCAGGCGCGCACGCGGACTTAAAGGTGGGTGACTCAGCACCCGCCTTTGATTTGCCGGGTACCGACGGGCAGCGCCACGCCCACATCCAGGCCAGTGGAGCCTGGACCGTACTCGCATGGTTTCCGAAGGCGTATACGTCCGGCTGCACCATCGAATGCAAATCCCTGGCGGAAAACGGCCATCTGATACGCGAGTTCAACACCCGCTATTTCATGATCAGCGTCGACCCGCTGGCTGACAATACCGGTTTTGCCGAGCAGGAAGGTGCCGACTTCCCGCTATTGAGCGACGAATCGAAATCTGTCGCGGCAGCTTATGGTGTGCTGAGCGAGCGCGGGTACGCCAAACGGCATACTTTCTACATCGATCAGGCCGGCACCATTGTCGCCATCGACCGCGACGTGAAACCCGCTACGTCCGCACAGGACATGGCTGCTACCCTCGCCGCGCTGGGCGCGCCACCGGCGTCGCCATAATTCCGCCTTGCGGTGCTACGACTTGAGCCAAAAGTGAACCAGTTCACGGAGATGGACATACTTTGACCTAATATCTCTCTCACAACGGATGTGTAACCAACTAAAGGGAAGTGAGATATGGACGATCTACACGATGGCTTGGAGCAGGAGGGCTTGGAGCAGGAGG
>Ga0315336_1000686_pt1 | contig 83479 bp, 84 predicted proteins | sample ASW5metaG_FD_204512 | JGI IMG/M metagenome (GOLD analysis project Ga0315336, IMG submission 204512) | Ammonia-oxidizing marine archaeal communities from Monterey Bay, California, United States - ASW #5 | ecosystem: Environmental > Aquatic > Marine > Intertidal zone | place: USA: California...
AGACGTTACCTATACCTGATCCGCCTACTACTGTAGAGGGCGATATTGTTGCTGGTAGGGTGTTATACGAAAGTACCTGCATCGCTTGTCATGGGGAAAGTGCCCAGGGATTAACCGTGGTTGAAGCGCCTCGATTATCTAGACAACATGACTGGTACTTGGTTCGGCAACTTGAGAACTTTCGGACAGGTGTTCGAGGGGCTCATCCAGGCGATTTAGGCGGAGCGCCCATGCGTGGAATGGCTCAGATACTGGAAACAGACGAGCAGATCAGAGATATAGTGTCCTACATCGCTAGCCTTGAGTATGTGCCAGGCGGCTGAATTGGGAGAGATTATGCTAATCCTTGGGGCGTTTTATTAAATAAATTGACGGACCCGTTAATTCTTTTCCTTCGATGGTTAAGCGAACCTTATATCGTCCGGCTATAGGGAAGAGCACTTTTTCCATTGGTAGGACAAACTGACTTTTGGGCGGTGAGCCCGAGTTTTCTACGGGGTCTACATCGGTATGACCCTCTATTGTAAAAATTGACTGGTCGCTTGGGTCTAGGAGGTCAATTTTGAACGCAATACGTCCCTGTTCTTGTTTGTCCCATTCGATAATTCCAGCGAGTACCAAACGATCTTGGCGGGCAGGAAAATCGGGGGCATAGAGTTCGTTGAATACGCCGTAGATATTCAGGTTGTTGTCAGGGCCAGCCTGAGCATGACTGCAGAGCAGGAACATAGTCTCCACTAAATCAGTTTACCAGTTCTGATGTGAAGGGTAGAGGTACTTTGATTTTTTTGGTCCTAGTCCATGCGAAACACAATTGCCCTTGAAGAGCTGCCAAGACTCCGGTAAGTTTCCCACCGGAATCAAAATGCCCAAGTTTAATGAGATAAAGAATGGACAAATTAAAATTTAGTACGGTACTTCTGACCATCGGCTTTCTCGTCACTACCCAGCATGTGTATGCTCAGGGAGACGCAGCTCGAGGAGAGGCTGAGTTTGGGGTATGTGCGGTGTGTCATGGGGTTAATGGTGAAGGAAACGTAGCCTTAAATTCACCTAGAATTAGTGGGATGGAGCCTTACTATACTGTGCGTCAGCTTCAATATTTCAGAGACGGTTTAAGGGCACCAGATGCGAGCGATATTTACGGTACCCAGATGAGGGCAATTTCCATGACACTTGAGGGGGACCAGGTTTTACAGGATCTTGCTGCTTATATCGAAACTTTGGATTCACCACCAAGTGCTGCCACTATAGTTGGGGCAGACATAAATGCGGGCAAGGCTTCCTATGCACTTTGCCAGGCTTGTCATGCTCCGGATGGCACTGGCAATGAAGCACTCAACACGCCTAGCCTAGTTGGTCAGCATGACTGGTATGTCGAGCGGCAAATTATAAATTACCGGGACACGATACGCGGCGCGAGCCCCCAGGATATATTTGGCGCTCAGATGCGTCCAATGGTGGGCACTCTTGCTAGTGATGAAGCTGTTACGAATGTTGCCGCTTATATTAAGACGCTGCAGTAAAATGCAGTTTCTGGCGTACTTACACAGGGCTGATTGATATATAAATCAGGCTAGTTTTGGTTTTACGTTTGTGCTTGATGGGTACTTCAAATAGGGGCACATTTTTGCTGGATACTCGTTGCAGCATGACCCCAATTGCCGTAGCATTAACTCCCGTTCTAGGGTGACTCTTTGAGGAGAGTCAGGGTTTCGGTAGCCAGCTGCTTAGTTCCATCGGGTTGAGCACTTCTGGCGCAAAAATACACGGTAAATTAGGAGTCCGGACAAGTGTCCAGAAGTATGCGTGAGTCTGTGGCTAGCTCTCTAATGGCCTCAGTGCTAATTTTGTGTCCAAGCTCTCTCTTTTCAGCCGACTCGGCACTCGTGAGCTTTACTCAGCTTGGTTACGCTGATCACAGCCTGAACGTTTTAGTTTTTTGGGTTTGCGTGGCTGTGGCCCATGTATTGTTCGGGCTAATGATATTTTCTATTGCTACTGCTCGGGTTGAGCAGGAAATTCAATTTCGCAATAGCGCTAAAGTGGAGGTTGCGTGGACGATTATTCCTATTCTGATTTTCATCGGCGTGGCTATTCCGTCAGGCCAAGAGCTTATAAGTTCAGCGGAGAACACGAGTTCTGTAGGGGTGGTGGTAATAGGTGATCATTCGACTAGGAATGATTCACTTCAAGATATAGTTTTTTAGGGATGTAGGTAAGGTATGGTTCTAGCAATTGTATTGGTTCTGCTGGTTGTTGGTTCAGTCGTTTTTCACATTGTGAGCCCCTGGTGGTTTACTACAATAGCCTCTAACTGGAGCGCAATGGACGCAACCATTGATCTCACGGTGTGGGTCACGGGGATAGTTTTCGTGATCGTCAATCTTTTTGTTGCTTACTGCGTTTGGCGGTTCCGTTATCGTGCAGATGCCCAGGCAGCCTATGAACCAGAGAGCAAGAAACTCGAACTTTGGTTAACGGTCATAACTACGGTTGGAATTATCGCACTGCTACTGCCTGGCCTCATAACATGGGCTAATTTCGTCAATGTTCCCGAGGAAGCTTTGGAGATGGAGGCTGTCGGGCAGCAATGGAGTTGGAGCTATAGATTCCCAGGAGAGGATGAAATTTTCGGTGCCGTGGATTCTCGGATAATCACTCCTGAGAACCCGTTTGGCATGGTTGAGGATGATCCGAATGGTCAGGACGACATTTTGATTAACAGTCAAGAAGTTCACCTTCCCATTGATCAGCCGGTTAAGATGTTGCTTCGCTCTAAGGATGTTTTGCACAATTTTACTGTGTCCGAATTTCGTACAAAGATGGATATTGTACCGGGCCTTATTACTTATCAGTGGCTCACACCGACACGCATGGGTACTTACGAGCTGTTATGCGAGGAACTTTGTGGTACTGCCCATTTTGCAATGAGAGGTAGTGTGGTAGTCGAATCAGATAGTGATTTTCGTAGCTGGCTAGACAGTTATCCCACGCATGCGGAGGTTGTTGCTGCACCGGCTGGAGATCCTGCTGGGGGACAGGCGTTGTATGCACTGTGTACTGCCTGCCATGGTCCCGAGGGCCAAGATAATCCTATACTAAATTCCCCTAAAATTAGCGGGCAGTCGGATTGGTACCTCAAAAGATCTCTGCAACAATATAAATCTGGTGTTCGGGGTACACATGAGGACGATCTTTTTGGCCAACAGATGGCGCCCATGGCAGCAACGTTAGTTGATGATGCGGCAATCAATGATGTGGTGGCCTACATCAATACCTTACCTGATGAGCCTGCCCCAATTACAGTAGTTGGCGATATCGCTCGCGGTGAGAAACTGTATCGAACGTGTGCTTATTGTCACGGGGGGGATGGCCAGGGTATTTGGTCGGTGAATGCACCAAGGCTCAGTGGGATTAGTGATTGGTATTTAGTCAGGCAACTAAGTAATTTTAAATCAGGTATTCGTGGAACCCATCCCGCAGATACATTTGGTGCTCAGATGTCTTGGATGACAACTGTTTTGTCTGATGAGGCGGCAATCAATGATGTAGTCGCCTATATCAATACTCTTTGAGACTTCAGGTTACTAAGGGAACAAAATAAAGATAGATGATAGGTACAGGAATCGGTACTAAGAGGGAGTTCTAATGGCTTACGTTGCAATTGCTGACCGGGATCATGAGCAGCCGCTTCATCATCCCCACAGTTTTATCACCAAATGGGTATTTAGTCAGGACCACAAGATCATTGCGGTGCAGTATGGGATGACAGCCGTGGGCGTAGGCCTAGTGGCACTTGTGCTATCGCTGTTGATGAGATTGCAGTTAGGGTTTCCAGATTCATTTTCTTTTTTGACGCCGGACACATACATTCAGTCTGTGACCATGCATGGAATGATCATGGTTGTATATCTGCTGACGGCTCTTTTGCTTGGTGCTTTCGGGAATTACCTCATACCGCTGATGGTCGGTGCTAGGGATATGGTCTTTCCTTTCATGAATATGCTGAGCTATTGGTTTTACCTTCTTTCGGTGATTGTATTGTTAATCGGGTTTTTTCTGCCCGGCGGTGCTACTGGCGCTGGGTGGACTTTATACCCGCCCCAGGCCATTACCGGCGGCACACCAGGTGCAGGCGGCGGCATCATTTCCATGTTGGTTTCCCTTGCTATTTTTATTGTCGCTTTCACGATGGGTGGTTTGAACTATGTGACCACTGTATTACAAGCGCGTTGCCGCGGGATGACCCTCATGCGAATGCCATTGTCCGTATGGGGAATTTTTACTGCTGCAATCCTTGGGCTTCTGGCTTTTCCTGCCCTTTTTGTTGCTGCGGTGATGATGCTGTTCGATGCACTACTGGGTACCAGTTTTTTCATGCCGGCCATTATTTCTCAAGGTGAGCCGAGTGGAACAACGGGCGGTAGCCCAGTACTTTTCCAGCATTTGTTCTGGTTTTTTGGCCACCCCGAGGTTTATATCGTTGCCCTCCCGGCTTTCGGTATTGTCTCTGATCTTTTAAGCACCCATGCTCGTAAAAATATATTCGGCTATCGCATGATGGTTTGGGCAATAGTGGCTATTGGCGCAATTAGCTTTGTCGTTTGGGCTCACCACATGTATGTCAGTGGTATGAATCCTTATTTCGGGTTCTTCTTTGCAACCACCACGCTAATAATCGCTGTACCTACTGCTCTCAAGGTTTATAACTGGACCATAACGCTATGGAAGGGGAATATTATCCTGAATGTACCTATGCTTTTTGCAATAGGGTTTATATTTACTTTTATACATGGTGGCCTTACTGGACTCTATTTAGGTAACGTGGGAGCCGATATTCCCCTCTCAGATACCTATTTCGTCATCGGGCATTTTCATATGGTTATGGGGGTTTCTCCCATCATGGTGATTTTTGGCGCAATTTATCATTGGTATCCGAAGATCACAGGACGAATGTTCAATAATACGTTAGGTAAAATTCATTTCTGGCTAACATTTTTAGGTGTTTATTCGATTTACCTTCCGATGCATTATCTCGGTTTTCTGGGAGTGCCACGTCGGTACTTTGCCTACGAGGGAATCAGTTTTTCTGAATCTGCCCAGGCGGTGAATGCCAATATCACGATCGCTGCTCTGATAGTTGGGGTTACCCAGCTCATTTTCCTTTTTAATCTTATCTGGAGTGTTAAGTACGGCAAGGCAGCAGAGCACAATCCTTGGGGAGCTACTACGCTCGAGTGGCAGACACCTGACAAAGTCCCGGGCCATGGAAACTGGGGCACGAGCTTACCAACCGTGCACCGTTGGGCTTACGATTATTCTGTGCCTGGCGCATCCCAAGATTTTTTACCGCAAACCATGTCATCAGAAGAAGCGACCTCTCTTGGGGCAAAGGGGATTGAAGAGACATGAGTTTTTTTCGCAAGCTAGCGACCAAGCCCTGGTTAGAGCAGGATACGGCGGATAACCCTAGGCCGGCTGATATTGTGCCGGCCGAGACAGCCAAGGTGGGATTGTTTGTTTTTCTTGCAGTAATCACATTTCTGTTTTTTCTGTTTTTTGTTGCTATCCACATGCGGGCCGATTATGAGGATTGGGTGGCTTTGTCGGAACCCAGTTTGCTCTGGGTCAATACCTTGTTATTAATTTTAAGCAGCGTAGCCATGCAGGGCGCACGTTCCGCTTCTCGCAAAGGCGAAACAAATGCGGTGAAGGTCAATGTGACAGTAGGCGGGCTTCTTACTATCATTTTTTTGCTGGGACAATTATTCATTTGGCGGCAGTTAGTTGATGACGGACACTATGCAGCATCAAATCCTGCTAATGCAGCATTTTATCTTCTGACCTTTGTTCATGGGGCCCACATGCTAGGTGGATTGTGGGTTCTGGGTAAAGTGGGCTTTAGTTTATGGGTTGGCCGAAGGGTTGGAGGCGTGGCTTTAAGCGTGGAGCTATGTACAACTTATTGGCATTATTTATTGTTAGTTTGGCTAGTGATTTTCGGCCTTCTGCTTTCCACATAGGGGAATAAAACTATATGGCACAAGATGCAATAGCGAATGCGGGTTACCAGGAAGTCATTGCGGATTGGTCTGGGGACAGACAAGCATTCCAGGTTCCCTGGGGTAAAGCGATGATGTGGATTTTTCTGCTGAGCGACGTTTTCATTTTTGGTTGTTTCTTGAGTGGATATATGGCGGTTCGTGTTGCTGCTGTTGATCCCTGGCCCAATTCTGCGGAGGTATTTGCTCTGAGTTTCGGGGGCGACCCAATTCCATTGATTCTTATCGCTATCATGACTTTCATATTGATTAGCTCGAGTGGCACGATGGCTATGGCAGTTAATTTTGCCTATCGAAATGATCGCGTTAAGACAGCTACCTTGATATTCATTACTGCGGTATTCGGTGCAATGTTTGTCGGTATGCAAGTTTTCGAATGGACAAAGCTCATAGTGGAAGAAGGAGTCCGTCCTTGGGCTAACCCTATGGGCGCCGCTCAGTTCGGTTCCGTATTTTTTATGATTACTGGGTTTCATGGCATGCACGTAACAATTGGTGTGATTTATTTAATTACTGTTGCGGTAAAGGTTATGCGTGGTCACTATGATAATCCTAAGCCCGGGAAAGGCAGATATGAGCTTGTGGAGATCGCGGGCCTGTATTGGCACTTCGTGGATCTTGTTTGGGTTTTTATTTTCGCATTTTTCTATCTTTGGTAAGGGCAACTTCAGGAAGAGGACGTCATGGCAACAGCGGAAGGACAACAACACCCGATTAGTGTTTATTTCTGGGTTTGGGGGCTATTATTTGTTCTCAGTTTATTTTCCTACATGGTGGATTATTTTCAGTTCCAGGGCATGCTCAGATGGATCTTAATTATTGTTTTCATGTTACTGAAGGCGGGCCTTATCGTAAGTATATTCATGCACATGGTATGGGAGCGCCTTGCATTGATGTATGCCATCCTATTACCGCCGCTTCTTTTGTTGGTTCTTGTTGGCATCGCTGCGGGTGAGTCTGACTATACGTTTTTAACAAGGCTTGCTTTTTTTGATGAGGTGACTGAGTTCACGGGGCATCATTAGGGGCACTGATTCAGTTAAAGCGGAAAAACCGCCTGCACATTGTAAAGACAGAAATTTTTCTATGAACTCCCATGGATTTACGGCCTTTTTTCGATCATGAGGGTGTTACGTATGGACAGCTTCAATGGATTGGTTGCAGTTAGAGAAAAATTAATGATTACCGATGACAAGAGTAGGAACTATGCAATTATTTAGGCTATCCGTTGCGCCTGTATTTTTTGTTTTGGCACTTGTTAATGCTGGCCTTCAAGACCATACAGTGCACATGATGGGCGAAGCATCCACCACAGTTCTAGGTTTTATCGTTTCTCCCGGCCTTGTGCGGGTATTTACGAGTATGTGGCTAATGTATGCCTTGATGGGAGTTGCTCATCTGACGCCCTGGGTTTCTCTATGTCGTCCGTCGGCCGCTAGTGAGACTGAGTTCTAAGGGTCATACAAAACACTTTTAAAATCTGGAACCTTGGGGTGCTAGCCTTCAAAGGGTTTTATGCGTAATCTAGGGGTAGTTCCTGTCGTGAAGTGAGTATGTTCGAACTGCGCGTTATGCGACGAAGAGTTTCTCTTGGTTACTACAACTATCTCCCCATCAACTACTTCTAATCAGTCTTCTGAGGTCATTAAATTTGCCATTGACGGAATGACTTGTGCTGCGTGTGCAGCGCGAGCTACTCGGGTGCTTCGCCGTGTGCCGGGCGTGCTTGAGGCAAGCGTTAATTTTGCGCTTGAGCGCGGGCAAGTCCGTATAGCCAAAGATGAGGTGAGTAGCAACCAGCTTAGTGATGTCATTCATAAAGCAGGGTTTGAATTTTCCCTAATACCAAAATCAACAAGTAAGTGGGCCGAAGAACGTAGAGTTTCTGCAGAAATCGAGTTGCGTCGCGACAGATTCAAACTTCGCATAGCTATTTGTCTTACAGCGCCGCTCATTCTTCAGCACATGGCATTCTTAGCATTTGGTCCCGATGCGCATGTTATGCCTTTTTTAGAGGTTGCCTTAGCTACACCGGTACAATTTATTTTTGGTGCCCGTTTTTACCGCGCTGCAATTTCGGCTCTTCGGAGTCGCTCCGCCAACATGGATGTCTTGGTAGTTTTGGGTACCACTTCAGCCTATGGGTACAGCTGGTATTTGATGGCAACCCTGGGTGATTCTGCCGCAGGACAACTTTATTTTGAAGCCTCGGCTGTCATCATTACGCTAGTTATGATGGGTAAATATCTAGAGGCAAAGGCCAAAAGAGGTACCACTGAGGCAGTAATCAAGTTAATGGATTTGCGTCCAGAGCAGGCATGTGTATCAAAGGAAGGCACTGAAGAGTGGGTGGCCGTGAACAAGGTGCAGAGAGGTGACCTGGTGATCGTCCGGCCTGGTGAGCGCGTACCTATTGATGGAGATATTGCAGAGGGGGACAGTGATGTTGACGAGTCTTTGTTAACCGGCGAGAGCATGCCAATACCAAAGTATGAGGGAGAAAGGGTAATTGGGGGTTCAATTAACGGTTCTGGCTTACTCAAAATTCGTGCGACAGATGTTGGAGAGGACGCTATGCTCGCCAAGATTGTTCATCTTGTAGAGAATGCCCAGTCAGGGAATGCGCCAGTACAGCGCCTAGTCGATCAGGTTGCCCAGGTTTTTGTCCCTATCGTAATCAGTGTAGCGATCGCAACAATTGTTCTATGGCTCAGCTTAACGGGTGAATTTGGCACCGGACTTATTGCAGCCGTTTCGGTGCTGGTCATTGCGTGCCCCTGTGCACTCGGTCTTGCCACCCCAACCGCTATTGTAACTGGTACAGGCGCTGCTGCGCGGGCTGGGATTTTGATCAAAGATGTGGCGACGCTCGGGCAGACTTATAAGTTAGATACTGTAGTATTTGATAAAACTGGAACACTAACTCAGGGCAAGCCTCTTGTTGTTTCTTTGGAAGCAATCCAGGGAGATACGAATTCATTGCTTGAGTTTGGTGCTGCGGTACAGCAGGGGAGCGAACACCCTATAGGGAAAGCATTTCTAGAGGCTGCCGAAGCTCAGTGTATTAATTTATCCGGGGTCAAGGATTTCAAGAGCGTTACTGGCTTTGGTGTAGAGGGATGGGTCTCTGGGAAACAGGTGCTGGTTGGTAGCCGCTCCTGGCTTCGCCAGAGAGGTATTGATACAAAGCCAGGTGAAGTCATCGCAGATCTTTGGGAGTCCAACGGTCGTACCGTGGTTTGGGTAGTTGTCAGTAATAGTTTACAGGGCGTCGTTGGCATTGAGGATCAATTACGGGGACCCTCAGCAGCTGCGGTTGCTCAACTTAAAGCGCTAAACATTCAAACTATCCTATACAGCGGTGATAGCGCTGCTGTTGCCCAACGGGTGGGTAGGCTCGTAAATATTGATGAGGTGCGCGCCGGTATGCGACCGGAAGACAAAGTCCGGGGTATCGAGAGTTTGCGCTCTAAGGGCCATCTGGTTGGCATGATCGGAGATGGTGTGAATGACGCACCTGCTTTGGCTGCCGCAGACGTAGGTATTGCAATTGGGAGTGGGACTGATGTTGCCATGGAGACAGCGGGCATCATACTAATCAGACCTGATCCACAGTTGGTTGCTGATGCCATCAGTATTAGCCGTTCCACTTGGCATAAGGTTTACCAGAATTTGTTTTGGGCATTTGCTTATAATGTCGTGGGGATTCCCCTGGCTGCCATGGGGTATCTGAGCCCGATTCTTGCAGGAGCTGCTATGGCAATGAGTAGCGTTAGTGTTGTGAGTAATTCCCTGTTACTTAGGCGCTGGAAACCGAGGGCAATTTCTGGAACGGGATCTGAAGTATGATGGTTGATGTTACTTTTGCTGTGGATGGAATGGTATGTGAGGGATGTGTAGGCAGCGTTCAGAAAGCGCTAAAATCGCATGATGGGGTTGAGAGTGCGCGTGCCTCTCTCGAGGAAGCTAATGTACAGATTACCTATGATCCGAGTGCTGTTGACCTGGATATACTGACAGGTGCCATACAAGAGGCAGGTTTTGATATTATTTCGTAGGCTTGCAATAAACTGTGGTATGTAACTACAGATTCATTAAGATTTAGTATACTAATTTATCGAATTTATTCAGCTGTGTTATTGCTGGGGATGTAAATTTGTTAAGGGGAAAATATGAATAACAAGATCATTCTTTCTATGCTGCTTGCTGTTATCAGTTTAGCGTTTAACTTGGGATTTGCTGATCCTGCAACCTACAACATTGACCCAAGTCACACTTTTCCAGCATTTGAGGCGGACCATCAGGGCGGATTATCCATTTGGCGGGGAAAGATTAATCAAAGTTCGGGTACGGTTATTCTGGATAAAGAGGCCGAGACAGGTACTATAGATGTCGTGTTTGAGATGGCCTCTATAGATTTTGGTCATGACGGGATGAATCGAGTGGCAGTAGAGAGTATTTTGCATGTGGACGAATTTCCAACTGCTAATTACCAGGGCAGCTTGGTCAATTTTGAGGATGGAGCCCCTACGGGTGTTGAGGGTACCTTAACTCTGCATGGCGTGAGTCGCCCCGTGAACCTAGCGGTTAACCGCTTTAAATGCCAGCCGCATTTCAGGAGTGGCAGGGAAGTCTGTGGTGCCGACGCGGAAGCTACGATCAATCGTGCCGATTTTGGTGTGGATTATGATCTGGACCTCGGTTTTTTCCCAGAAGTAAAACTTCTAATTACCGTAGAGGCTCAAGTTGCAGAGTAAAAATTCAATCAGGTACCGCTAGCGCGCGAGGAGGCACAAGAAGAAGATTGATCCATGAACGATGATTGTCGGGCCGTAAATGAGAGGGGTAGCTAACCGGGTTGAGCATCCTTTTCGTTGCCAAGCATCAGAAGCATGGTTTTTAGCTTATTTTCATTCCAGGTACAGCACCTGAATCTGGACTTAATAAGAAAATATCTTTTCCACCTGGGCCGGCCGCTAATATCATGCCTTGAGAAACCCCAAAACGCATTTTTCTCGGCTTTAGGTTAGCAACAACTACAATAAGCTTTCCTTGAAGCTCTTTAGGTTCGTACGCTGTTCGTATGCCCGCTAAAATTTCTCGTTGCTCACCACCTAAATCAACAAGAAGTTTTAGTAACCTATCAGCCCCCTCTATGTAACTGGCTTTGCTTATCTGCCCAACTCGAAGGTCAACTTTGGAAAATTCTTCAATTTCAATTTCATCTTTCATTGTTATTGATCGGCAGTAGGTAGTTGGTTTAAAGACTCAGTTACTATAGCTTCAATCTGATCACTTTCAATTCGTTGCATTAAGCTTTTGAATGGCTCAATAGTATGGTCAAGTAATGGGGATTTTGTATCTTCCCATATCAATGGCTTGATATTGAGAAATGCCTCTACTTTTTCTGCTAATGATGGTAAAACTGGCTTGAGATAAATAACTAATAGACGAAAAAAATTTAAGCCAAGCGAACAGATTCCAATGACCTTTTCATATTCATCTGGTTGTTTCGCCTTTATCCATGGTTTTTGCTCATCAATATATTGATTGGCACGATCTGCTAGCGCCATGATGGCCCTAATATTTTGTGCATAATTTCTTTTTTCGTAGTTAATGCTGATTTCATTTTCAGCTTCCGAGAATTCACTGAATAACTTCTCATCTACCAATGCTGCAGCCATCTCTCCATCATTCAGCTTGTGGATGAAGCCTGCGCAACGGCTGGCGATATTGACAAGTTTTCCAACAAGGTCTGAATTCACACGAGCCAAAAAATCTTCTAGGTTGAGATCAATATCATCCGCACTTGGACCTAGCTTTCCTGCATAGTAGTAGCGCAGGAAGTCAGGATCTAAGTGCTTAGCAAAGGTTTGTGCGGTTATGAAAGTTCCCCTAGATTTTGACATTTTTTTTCCATCTACAGTCAGAAATCCGTGTACAAACACGCCTGTGGGCTTTCGGTAGTTAGCGCCACTTAATACAGAGGGCCAAAAGAGAGCATGAAAATAGATAATATCTTTGCCAATGAAATGATATAGCTCGGCATCGCTTTCCTTTTCCCAGAACGCATCAAAGTCCAGCTCAGATTGCCGGCAAAGATTAAGGAAGCTCGCCATGTAGCCTATGGTGGCATCAAACCAAACATAGAAATACTTACCTGGGTTATCCGGAATCTCGAATCCAAAATAAGGTTCGTCACGAGAAATATCCCAGTCCCTAAGTCCTGCCTCGAACCACTCTTCCAGCTTGCGCACCATGGCAGCGTCTACATGAGCGGGGACCCAGGCCCGAAGTTCGGACTCAAATTTTTGCAAACGAAAGAAAAAATGCTCAGATTCACGAACCGTGGGTGTAGTCCCTGAGATCACGGAGATCGGGTTTTTCAATTCGATGGGGGTATAGGTAGCACCACAATTTTCACAGGAGTCTCCATATTGATCCGGGGTTTGGCAATTTGGGCATTGGCCTCGAACGTAACGATCAGGTAGGAACATCTTCCTAGTTTCATCATAAGCCTGTTTAATTGTCTGACGGCTAATATACCCACCAGAAAGAAGACGATTGTAGATCAGTTCCGTTAATTCCCGATTTTCTGTCGCATGAGTATGTAGATAATTATCCACACTAATATTAAAGGTTATGAAATCCTGACGGTGATCTTTACTGATTTTTTCAATAAGGCTTTCTGGGGAGATGTTAAGTTCTTCCGCGCGCAACATTGTTGGTGTGCCGTGTGCATCACTGGCACACACATAAATACACTCGTGGCCTTGCATGCGCTGAAAGCGCACCCAAATATCTGTTTGTATATATTCCACTAAGTGTCCGATATGCAAAGAATTATTTGCGTAAGGTAGGGCACTAGTCACAAGAATTTTTCGTCGTTTAGTCAATCTTAGGTTCCTACTGTTCGCTCACGCTTACTCCACAGTTTCCACTTGGTATGCGTATATAGCAGCGGCTACCCATTATGCCACCGTATAGGGAATCTACGCGACGCCTTTATGCTGATCCAATTGGCCTTTTCCTCGGGTTATTGGGTCACAAAAAATAATTATGGTTCTTTCTTTATCAAGTTGCTAACAACACAGTTTGTATTTTTAGCAATGAGGTACAATCTCGCCACGTTAGGGGTAGGAATTACAGAATGAAAGATCAGTTTATTGGTGTACTGCGGGATCATCTGAACGCATTTGAAATTCCCTACACGGGAAAATTGTTGGGAAATAACGGAGCTCAGTTTGAGATCGATACAGATAAGAATGGATATCACGTCAGGGTCCAACTTGGCTTTCCAGTCACCCACAGTAGGCCGACTCTAACAGAAGCACTGATTGCCCACTGTGAAACCCTGAAATCCTCGGAGTCCATTGAATTTAGCATTACTTGGTCTGTTGAGGCTCACTCAGTACAGCAGGGCCTTAAGCCTCTTGAGGGTGTAAGCAATTTAATAGCTGTAGCTTCTGGGAAAGGTGGCGTTGGAAAATCTACGGTTACTGCCAACATAGGCCTTGCGTTGGTAGCCGAAGGTGCCCAGGTGGGTATTTTAGACGCAGATATCTATGGCCCAAGCCAGCCACGAATGCTTGGCTTGATGGGCAAGCGTCCAAGCACTACTGATGGTAAGCATCTGGAGCCTTTAGTGGCATATGGGATTAAAACAATGTCAATTGGTTTTCTTGTTGACGAGAGACAGCCGATGGCATGGCGGGGACCTATGGTGACGTCTGCTTTGAATCAGCTTCTTACCCAGACCTTATGGTCTGAGCTTGATTACTTGTTGGTGGATATGCCTCCAGGAACGGGAGACATTCAGCTTACACTTTCGCAACAAGTACCCGTTAGTGGCGCCCTGATAGTTACGACACCTCAGGACATTGCACTAGCAGATGCCCGAAAGGGACTCGAAATGTTTCAAAAGGTGAATGTTCCAGTTCTCGGGGTCATAGAAAACATGAGCACTCATGCCTGCTCCAATTGCGGTCATGAGGAATCTATCTTTGGCAGGGAGGGTGGCGACCATCTTGCTGATGAATATGGTTTACCATTTCTTGGTACGCTACCACTGGATAGACGCATCCGCGAGGAAACAGATCGGGGTGAGCCTAGTGTTGTTGCTGATCCAGCTGGCAGTATTGCAAGTGCTTATCGTGCCATTGCTTTGCGTGCAGTAGGCGAACTCGCCGCAGGCGGGAAAGATTACAGTCGACTATTTCCTAAGATTACTGTCGAGGAAGATTCATGAGCATTAAGTCCGATCGATGGATTCAGAAAATGGCAAAACAGGGCATGATCGAACCGTTTGAGAGCGCTCAGATTCGTGGACCAGAAGCGGACCGTGTGATTTCGTATGGTACGTCAAGTTACGGTTACGATGTTCGCTGTGCGGCAGACTTTAAGGTTTTTACAAATATTAATTCAGCGGTAGTTGATCCTAAAGATTTTGATGAATCGAGCTTTGTGGATATGCGTAGTGATGTATGTATTGTTCCTCCCAATTCATTCGCTTTAGCAAGAACAGTTGAGTACTTTCGGATACCGAGAAACGTTTTGACTATTTGTTTAGGTAAGTCCACTTATGCTCGTTGTGGAATTATCGTGAATGTGACTCCATTGGAGCCTGAATGGGAAGGACATGTCACTCTTGAGTTTTCCAACACTACACCCCTGCCAGCTAAAATCTACGCTAATGAGGGCGTAGCTCAGATGATTTTTCTTGAGTCTGATGAGGTGTGTGACGTCAGCTACAGGGATCGTGGTGGAAAATATCAAGGTCAGAAGGGTGTTACGATGCCGAAGGCATAGCGGTAAATCGCGCGGCTTTTTTGTATCCTCAGTTCCCTAGGGTGCGTATCCCATAATGCCCTTATTTTTTTAGTCCCTTGACACTTTGTAAGGCAAAAACAGTGTATGTTTTTGAGGATCTTTTCTGCTCTATGCGTACCGGTAGATATGAAAGTTCCGGTGCTAACCAGATTGAAGTCCGGCGTGTCGAATTATCCCGTTGCTGTGTGTACTCACGAGTTGTTATCATCCCTAGTGGTGTTTCCTGGGTGGCTTCTCCTTCATAAGCGTAGCGGTAGGTTTTGAGTGAATCTCCATCTACTAGCATGTAGGGACCAGGTTCTACGTCCCTAGATAAATCTCGCATCATCGCGACCTGCATGCTACCCCTGTCAAGTACGTTGTCCTGTATTTCCACCACAGATACAGCTTTCCCCTCAGTGGCTGTGGCAATTCCTTGGTCCCAATTGAATATTATATGTAAATCATTTTTTCCCTCACCATTAGTATTCTGCGACCAGAACTCAGTAGGCCGAATTCGGTTTTTCTCGTAAATAAAGTCTGTATGTTCCAGAATAGGATTTGGTTGGAGAAGTCGCAGCATTCCGTGGACCACCATTTTAGAAGTAAATCTGTAAGTGTTTTCACCTGGTCCTGGCTGGACACTGAATTCTGATGTACCAATAATTTTCCCTCTGAGCTCAACTTGATACACCGCGTGATATGTTTTTATTGCTTCTTCAGCAATGCAAATGTTCACGCAATTAATTAATGTGATACTTAAGATTAATGGTATTTTGGGTAAACTAAGGCGAGCGTTCATGTTTATCCTCTATCAAAATGGGCCCTTCTAATTTTTGGTCGTCTAGAATCACATTGCTTCCTTCTAGGGTCAAGCGTTGGCTTGCTAGCCATGCCACAGCTTGGGGAAGGATAATGTACTCGCCTTCGTGAACTCGTTGTGCAAGTTCCGCTTCACTTTCTTTTACCTTAATAGGGATACAATATTGAATGATGCGGGGACCGCCGTCGAGCTCTTCCGTTACAAAGTGTACTGTTGCCCCATGTTTTTCATCTCCCTCTTCTAGTACCCTTCGATGGGTATCCAATCCGCGATATCGTGGCAATAAAGATGGGTGGATATTGATTATTTTTCCGAAAAAATGGTTTACAAAACCGGCACCGAGCACTTTCATGAAGCCCGCAAGTATGATCAGGCCCGGTTCGTAGGAATCAATATGACTAGCAAATTCCAGTTCATACGTTGCCTGGTTTGGAAAATCAGAGCGAGCTAGACAGTGGGTGGGTATGTTTGCCCGGTTGGCACGCTTAATTCCCGGTGCCTCTGGCCTATCGCTAAAAACAGCTTGGATTCTAGTGTTAATTTTTCCTGCTTTTTCGGCATCGATTAGTGCTTGAAGGTTAGTTCCTTCCCCAGAGATCAGAACGACTACATTAAGACGAGGGATATTAGTCAATCTACAGTAACCCTCTGATTTGAATCAGGAATTATTTCGCCAACTAGCCACGCTTTTTCACCCTGCTTTTTGAGGCAATCCAAAGTTTTTTCTACACTGGAGGTATCTACCACGGCAACCATACCTAGGCCGCAGTTGAAGGTGCGCAACATTTCTTCTTCCGCAATACCTGAGTTTTCTAGCCAATGGAATACTTGGGGCCATTCCCAAGTTTTTCTCTCCAGACGGACACCGAGCCCATCTGGTAGGATTCTTGGAATGTTTTCAAGCAGCCCCCCTCCAGTTATATGGGCGAGTCCTTTAATGTGGATTTCTTTGAGGAGGGTTAGTACGGTTGTCGCGTAGATTCGTGTTGGTTGTAGAATTGTATCTAGGAGCTGTTTTTGCCTTAGGGCATCGGGCTTTGTTTTTAGTACTTTTCGGATTAACGAATAACCATTAGCATGTGGCCCAGAAGAAGCCAGCCCAATAACCCTGTCTCCTTGAGTGATGCCAGTGCCATCTATAAGTTGGTCCTGTTCGACAATACCGACACAGAAACCAGCTAGGTCATATTCACCTGGAGTGCCCATACCCGGGTGCTCAGCAGTCTCTCCCCCGATTAGGGAGGCCCCGGCGATTTCACACCCGTGCGCAATGCCTTTTATTACTCGTGTTGCAATATCTAAATCTAGACTTTGTGTTGCAAAATAATCGAGAAAAAATAATGGTTCAGCCCCTTGGACAACAACATCATTGGCACACATTGCCACCAGATCTATGCCAATTGTATCGTGAGTATTGTGTTCAATTGCCAGTTTTAGTTTGGTGCCAACACCATCGGTACCAGATACTAATATTGGGTGACGATAATGGTCCAGGGCCAGTTTGAATAGACCCCCGAAACCGCCCAGCCCGCCGATAACTTCCGGGCGATGAGTGCGAGAGACGCTTTCTTTGATGCGACTTATAAGCGTTTCGCCAGCGTCAATGTCAACACCCGATGATTTGTAAGTGAACTGATTTTTAGATGTCATTATGGAATAACCCGCTGGTGCACAGAAGAGAACCTTTGAGGGCGTTATAATAAGCCACGTTGCGTGCTTCTGGACAGAGGATGAGTGTACCCACCCAATTTGGTCTGCGCCATAGATCGTTAGCTATGCGGTCCGTATTTGCAGTGGTATTAGCGGCACTATATCTGCCATGTGCGGTTTTTGCGGCTACTTTTGGCAGTTTGTACACGGTTAACGTAGCACTCCAATCTAGCTCTATGCCTACCCAGGACGAGGCTACTCGGGTTGCTATGGGGAGGCTTTTGACACGAGTAACCGGCCGTCCGGATGCCGCAAGGGAGCTTATTTTTTTGAATTTATTAGATAAGGCAGAAAATTTTGTGCTCGAAATAGGTAGGCTCGATCGAGACACATTAACTGTTACCTTCGACGAGCAATCAGTCGAACGCGAGTTGCGCTCTTTGGATCAACCTGTATGGGGGCCTGAGCGGCCGCTGACCTTGATTTGGATAGCGGTTGATGCGGGTTTTGGCCAGAGAAGCATCCTTTCTGGTGGGACTTCAGGGTCCCAGAATGAGCTGGCAATGACGGATGTGGATGATAGGCTTCGACGGGAAATTCTTCAGACTGCCTATGCTCGTGGTTTACCCGTAGCCTTTCCGTTACTAGATCTTGAAGATATGGCATCACTTACTTTTGTGGATGTTTGGGGAGGATTTAATGACCGGATTCGTGAAGCATCGGTACGTTACAAGGTTGATGCTATTCTCAGCGGGAGGGTCAGGGTGGGTGAATTCGGTGATGATGTGCGGTGGACTTTGATCCGGGGAAACCAGGAGCGTGGAATTACTACTACTACTTTAGGTGAAGGGTTAGATCGTGTTGCGGAAATCTATGCTGAGGAGTTTGGTGCCATTGGCAGGTCACGTACTACTCAGATTACAGTACTTAGCGTGACAGAAAGTAGCCACTATTTTGAAGTTCTCAGCTATATGAATTCCCTGAGTTTTCTAGAGTCAGTGAAAGTTGAGCAATATGACCCTACTGGGTTACTTTTGCACGTTACTTGGAGAGGTGACCTAGGCTTTCTGCAGAGAATGCTTGACTTAGACAATGTATTAGCACCAGTAAATACCGTGGGAATGCAAGGCAGAGAAAGAGCTCCAACTAATTTAGCTTTCCGGCTGCTTCATTGATGATGTTTCGATGGATACCGAATGCGATTTGCGTGGGCCGCATTTTATTGGTTGGCCCAATAGTAATATTTCTCTTTGAGGAAGCCTATTTAAGTGCTTTTGCATTGATTGCTGTAGCGGGACTCTCGGATGCATTAGATGGTTTTCTGGCTAAGCAGTTTGGTTGGCGCACCGAACTCGGGAGTTTTTTAGATCCAGCAGCTGACAAAATGCTTGTGGCAGGTGTGTTTTTAACTCTTACTTATGTAGGCATCGTGCCGCTTGGCATCACGATAGTTGTTTTGGTTAGGGATGTTGTGATTATTGTGGGTGCTCTTGCTTATCGTTTGCTAATTGCGAAAGTCCACTGCTCACCCACTAGTATCAGTAAGCTAAATACATTGGCACAACTTATATTCGTGGGCCTCAGTGTTATCGAGGTTGCTTTCGGGTGGCCATCTGAGATTTATTTAACAATCATGGGCGCATTGGTGGTCTTTACTAGTATTACCAGCGGATTATCTTATGCCATGCAATGGAGTAAGTTAGATTGGTGGAAAATATACGCATCGCCATAGGATAGAGGGGTGTTTAGTGTTGTCGACTTAGGTTTTACGAGTTAACCGATGCATTTATTTTTTAGTGCTTTGATGTCTTTGTGTAGTCTTTTATTCTTTTTTGATACTAGCAAATTGGCTCTGTGGGCTTGAGGTCATGGCACAGATACCCCTACCGATTCGATTGGATGTTCACGCGCGATTTAGCACCTTTGTGGCTGGAGAGAATCGGGTTGTACTTGATCACCTTCTTGGAATTAGTGCGGGCAAGCGAGCTCAAATACTTTGGATATGGGGACCGCCTGGCTCAGGGAAAAGCCACTTATTACAAGCATTGTGTACTAGCGAAAATGATTTGGGGCGTTCGACGATTTATTTGCCCATGAAGGATTCCGGGCTGCCCGGACCAGGTGTTTTAGGTGGACTAGAGGCACTAGATTTAGTGGCCATTGATGATGTAGGGCAGATTGCCGGGGTGAGTGACTGGGAGCACGCATTATTCGCGCTCTACAATGAGCTATTGACGCAAGAGGGTTGTCTGCTGATGACAGCTTCAAGGCCACCAGGCGCTATAGCGTTTTCACTTCCTGATTTGGCCTCACGTGCAGCAGGGGCTGTTGTTTATCGCTTGGAGCCACTAGGTGAAGATGCTGCGCTCGTAGCACTAAAGGAGCACGCTTCTTGTAGAGGACTGGAACTTTCTGACGCTTCGGCTCGTTACCTAATGCGGCATGTTGAGCGTAACATGTCGGCACTTTGTAGTTCGCTTGAGAAACTAGATGCGGCCTCTATGGTTTCTCAGCGCCGGTTAACGGTGCCATTTATTAGAGATATTCTCGAGATTTAAGAAGATCTGCTAGCTGAGCAATGCGCTTACCCAATGCTTTTGCAAGCTTAGCCTCATCAGGAGATAGAGCATTATCACACCATGGAGCTGCTACGTGGGAGGCGCCGTACGGGGTGCCCCCTGTTCGCGTTTCATTTAGGCCAGGCTCCGTATATGGGATTCCAGCCCACACCATGCCATGATGGATAAGTGGGAGAGCCATAGAGAGTAGGGTAGTTTCTTGGCCGCCGTGGAGTGATCCTGTTGATGTAAATACTCCCGCCGGTTTATTTACTAGTGATCCTTTTATCCAGAGTCCGCTCGTACTGTCCAAAAAATACTTAAGTGGGGCTGCCATATTCCCAAACCTCGTCGGACTACCTAGCAGTAATCCATCGCAGTTTTCCAATTCTTCGAGCTCGCAGTAAGGTGGACCTTCACCGGGTAACTCTGGGTCGACAGCTTCACTGGTCACAGAAATCGATGGAACAGTTCTAATTTGGGCCAACATACCTGCTTCCTCCACGCCCCGTGCTGCCAGCCTTGCAAGTTCAGCAGTTTTCCCCTCTTTTGAGTAATACACTACTAATACTGTTGTTGTCACTGCACCAACTCCAAAATGTTCTCTGGGGGCCTCCCAATGCGGGCTTTTTCACCTACCTCTACGATGGGGCGTTCGATAATTTTTGGATGCGCTGTCATCAGATTCACAAGTTCTTTTTCGCTAGCTTTCTCTAGGCTAATATTTGCTGCCTTAAACTCTGGTTCACTTGTACGGACGAGATGCTTAGCACTTAACCCCAGTTTTCTTATTAGTGATTTCAGTTTTTTTTTCGAGGGGGGCGTTTTAAGGTACTCTATAATTTCTAAATCGGTGCCAGTTTTTTCTAATAACTTCAGCGTGGCCCTTGATTTGGAGCAATGTGGATTGTGATAAATTCTAGCTTTCAATTGTAACTTCCTATTTTTACTAAGTAATAATTTTTCTTTTCTTATAGGCTTGACGACCCAAAGAAGTGCCTGCTACGTTTGACCCATGAAACAAAGGAAGACTATAAAGATGCAGAAGCTTTTGAGCCACATGTTTAGCTTAGCTTTGCTGTCTTTTTTTGTGGTGTCTTGTTCTATTTCTCCACCAGTGCAGGAGATGAGCGATGCGCGCCAGGCGATTGCGGTGGCCGAGGTAGCAGATGCTTCTGAGCGTGCACCCGCACAGATGGGCAATGCTAGACGTTTTTTGGAGGAGGCAGAGGCTCATATAAAACAGCAGCAGTATGGGCTTGCCCGAAGTATGGCTCGGATAGCGAAAAATAGTGCAGTAGAGGCTCTAAAGGTCAGTCAGGCGACTGGTAATAGTGCCGAGGAAAATTAAAAAAAAAGACACTCTGCGGGTGGTACGGTGTCTCGTGAGGGGGCGTGTTCAGGGTGTCTTTTATCGCTCTAATACGGCCTCAGAGGCTGTTCGACTTAAAATAGATGGTTGGGCTAAAAATTTGATAGATGGGCAAGTAGAAGTCGTTGCCAGTGGGAATGCCGAGACTGTTGCTGAGTTGTGTGGATGGCTTTGGCGCGGTTCCGAATCAGCCCAGGTATCAGCAGTTTTGGTAGAGGAATGGCCTGGTCGTGTAGAGCCAGGCTTTCTCGTGCTATAGCACAATGAGTGCTACATAAAGGTTATTAGCCGTTTTTATCCCTAAGGAATTCGGTAAGTCGATCAAAAGGTACCAGTTGCGAGTCATCCTCGCGACGGTTTTTGTATTCCACTTCGCCCTTGTCCCAAGCAGATTCAGTAACTACCACTCGGTGTGGAATTCCTAGAAGATCCGCATCAGCAAATTTAACCCCAGGCCGGTAATTTCGGTCATCCATAATGACATCAAGACCGGCATCAATTAGCTTGCAGTAGAGTACATCAGCAGCTTCCCTCACTCGATAGGATTTTTCCAAATTTATGGGAATGATTAGTGCGTCGAAGGGTGCTATGGCCATTGGCCATATAATGCCCCGGTCGTCGTGGTTTTGTTCGATTGTGGCAGCTACGATCCGTGTTACACCTATGCCGTAGCAGCCCATTTCAACGATTCGCGCTTTTCCTTGATCATCCAGGACAGTAGCCTCCAAGGCCTCACTGTAGTCTCTGCCAAGTTGAAATATTTGTGCTACCTCAATTCCTCGTGCAATGGATAAAGGACCACCACCTTTCGGACTAGGATCACCTGTCATAGCATTTCGCAGATCTAAAATTTCAGGTGGCTCAATATCACGCTCCCAGTTTGTACCTCTGTAGTGATAGCCTGTTTGGTTAGCACCACAGACGAAATCACTCATAAGTGAAGCATCTTGGTCCATATAAATTGGCGCATCCAATTCCTTAGGCCCGAGGAAGCCAGCCTCACATCCAGCAGCCTTATGGATCTCAGCAGCGTTTAGCATGCGAAGCGGGCTCGCAACTGCATCGATTCTTTCGGCTTTTGCGGCATTGAGCTCATGATCACCCCGCAGGAGGAGCGCGACAGCCGGGAATTTGCTTCCCTGTACCAATATTGTTTTAAGGCACTTCTCTGGACCTATTTTAAAAAATTTACTAAGGGCCTTGATACTTTGTATCTTGGGTGTCTCTATTCTCTCGCATGTTTGCGTAGGTAAGTCCCGGATTTTGTTTGGGGGTTCTAGCTCTATTACCTCAATATTGGCAGCAAAATTATCTCCATCACAATAAGCAATTTTGTCCTCACCTGATTCGGCAAGTACCTGAAATTCCTCAGAGCGATTTCCGCCAATGGCCCCCGGGTCAGCTTGCACTATGCGGAATTTAAGCTGGAGGCGCGTGAATATTTTTTCGTAGGTTGAGCGCATTACCTCATAGCCATCCTTCAAGAGGGATTCCTCATCAATGTGGAATGAGTAAGCGTCTTTCATGGTGAATTCACGAGCGCGCATTACGCCAAATCTCGGGCGAATTTCATCTCGGAACTTAGTCTGTATTTGATAATAATTCACAGGCAATTGACGGTAACTTTTGAGTTCGCGTCGGACAATATCCGTAATCACTTCTTCGTGCGTAGGCCCCAAGCAGAATTTTCTTTGGTGGCGGTCCTTCAAGCGCAGAAGTTCAGGGCCAAATTTTTCCCAGCGTCCAGATTCTTTCCAAAGCTCCGCAGGTTGAACAATTGGCATCATTACCTCTAGCGCACCTGCTCGATTCATTTCTTCACGTATGATGTTTTCGACTTTTTGGAGTACCCGCATCCCAATAGGGAGCCAGCTGTAGAGTCCAGAGGCTAGGCGACGGATAAGGCCCGCTCGCAACATAAGTTGATGGCTGAGAGTTTCGGCCTCTGCCGGGACCTCTTTAAGTGTATTAAGTGGTAAATTAGTCAATCGCATTTCTATTTTCCAAGGCCCCCTAGCGAATAGAGTTGGATTGTAGCGGCGCTAGGTGTAGCAGGGCCAGTCGAGGGCAGTTTTTCCAATCAAGTATTTCCATAGGCATTGCGTCTAGGTGGGATTTCCATCAGCATGCGGGTCCTCAGTTTTGGTATTAGTTAGTAAAAATGACAAACACTAAGCATGAGCAGCGCAGGCGGAGAGGCATCTATCTATTGCCAAATCTTCTGACGACCGGGGCCTTGTTTGCTGGTTTTTATTCTATTGTTGCTGCAATTGACGGAAATTTTGCTAGGGCAGCTGGGGCTATCTATGTAGCGATATTTTTGGATGGGCTCGATGGTCGGGTAGCTCGCATGACTAGCACAGAAAGTGATTTCGGCAAGGAATATGACAGTCTTGCAGATATGGTTTCATTTGGCCTAGTTCCAGCAATTGTCACTTATCAGTGGGGCGTAGAGCGCTTGGCCGAATATGGAGTCGCTTGGGGTAGAGTCGGTTGGCTTGCGGCATTTCTATTTACGGTTGCCGCGGCATTTCGTCTCGCAAGGTTCAATACAAATCCAGTGAGCGATAAGAGGTATTTTGAGGGCTTGCCTAGCCCTTCTGCGGCAGCAGTTATTGCTGGTATGGTCTGGATAAGTGCGGCTTACCAGATTCAAGGCCTAACTGCTATTGTAGCTGGGATTTCTATTAGTGTATTGACTGGACTTGCCATGGTATCAGGCTTTCGATATTTGAGTTTTAAGGACTTTAATTTGTCAGGCCGAATGCCTTTTGCGAATGTTTTGTCTATTCCGCTAGTGCTTATTGTTATAGCACTAAATCCACCAGTTGTTTTGTTTGGTTTTTTTTCCATATACGCTATTTCGGGTCCCTTTGCTGCCCTTATTCGAGTCTGCCGCCGTGATAAAGAGTTAGAAGCAAGACATTTGTGAGCACAGATCGCAATCGTTATCTAGCCGATATGGGGTTCCCTATTTGGGTTCTTCGTCAGCGACAAGCTTTAGATCCTACAGCTGATAAAAACAATAAAAAGCTATGGTCTCAATTAGTCACCGCGGTCGATCAGTGTACGCTCTGTTCATTGCACAAGAGTAGAACGCAGACGGTTTTTGGTGTTGGCAGAAGAGATGCAGATCTTTTGATTATCGGTGAGGCCCCCGGTGCAGAAGAAGATCGCAAGGGAGAACCATTTGTAGGCCGCGCTGGCCAGCTACTAGATGCCATGCTTTCTGCAGTTGGGTTCGTTCGAGATGACGTATACATTGCGAATATTCTCAAGTGTCGACCGCCGAATAACCGCGATCCAAGGACTGAGGAAGCGACAGCCTGTACCCCCTATCTTGAGCAGCAGTTATCCTTAATTCAACCAAAAGTAATTTTGGCACTAGGACGCATTGCAGCGCAGTGGCTATTGCAGTGTGATACTCCCATAGGTAGGCTTCGTGGGAACGTGAACCAATTTGGTGTTCAAGAAATTCCATTAATTGTCAGCTATCATCCGGCATATCTTCTGAGGAGCCCCTTAGCAAAGGCCAAGTCTTGGGAAGACCTAGTTCTAGTTAAGCAAGCGCTTCGGAAGGCAAAATGATTGCGGCAGTTCGGCCCCTAACAGAAATTCGCTCTATGCATCCATCAGATTTGTCGGTGGTAACCGAGATTGAGTCGGACAGCTATAGTTTTCCGTGGAGTTATGGAATTTTTCACGATTGCTTGTTAGCTGGATATCAAGGCCTCGTTTTGGTGATATCTGGTACCGTAACGGGTTATGGGATTATGTCCATAGCTGCCAGCGAGGCGCATTTGTTAAACCTTTGCATCCACCCAGATGCGCAGCGGTTGGGGTATGGACGACGCTTACTCAATGCGCTATTAGCCAGGGCAGAAGAATCAAAAGTTCGGCAAGTGTTTTTAGAGGTGCGGCCTTCTAACCAGATTGCGCTCAATCTTTACCATTCGGCAGGCTTTGAGCAGATTGGTATACGACCTTCATATTATCGGGCTAAGGAAGGGCGCGAAGATGCAGTGATTTTGTCAATAGCTCTGCATTCAAGAAAACAATAACGTTCTTAGGGTCTGTTCATATGTCTGATTACCTTCAGCGTCGCACATTTGCAATCATTTCACATCCGGATGCTGGTAAGACAACCCTCACAGAGAAGTTATTGCTCTTTGGTGGGGCTATAAAAATGGCAGGCGCTGTGAAGGGTAGAAAAGCTGCTCGTCATGCTACTGCGGACTGGATGCGACTTGAGCAGGAGCGAGGTATCTCTGTTACCTCATCAGTAATGCAGTTCGCCTATGAAGGAAGGGTGATCAATCTACTTGATACCCCAGGGCATGAAGATTTTTCTGAAGATACCTACCGGACACTAACGGCTGTTGACAGCGCGCTCATGGTCATAGATGCAGCTAAAGGTGTTGAAGAGAGAACAATTAAATTGATGGAAGTTTGCCGGCTACGTAAAACGCCGATCATGACGTTCATTAATAAAGCAGACAGAGATGGACGCGAACCTATCGAACTTATTGATGAAATTGAGACGGTGCTTGGAATCAAATGTACACCGATTACTTGGCCGATTGGAATGGGGCGCACGTTTCGTGGGGTCCTTCATTTACTAGAAGACTGTGTTTATTTGTATCGGCGCGGGGACCACAACCGTATTTCAGAAATAGTGCGTCTTGATATTCTTGATAGTGAAAAAGAAATTGGGCCTGATGCTAGCACTTTAATGGAAGAGGTTGAGATTGTTCGGGGCGCTAGCCCAATTTTCGAGAGATCTTTGTATCTTGCAGGCGAGCAAACTCCCGTTTTCTTCGGCTCCGCGATCCATAATATTGGTGTAAGGGAACTTCTTCATGCTTTTGTGGAGCATGCCCCCGAGCCCCAGCCAAGAATAACAACTGGCCGCACCGTCGAGCCTAAGGAAGAAAAGTTCACGGGTTTTGTATTTAAAATTCAAGCTAACATGGATCCGGCTCACAGAGATCGGATTGCATTTATGCGAATCTGCTCTGGTGCTTATGAGTCAGGCATGCGTCTGTATCATAACCGACTTGGTCGGGAATTCCGCGTTAGAGATGCTATTACTTTTCTGGCTTCGGACCGACAACATACAGATCGGGCTTATGCTGGAGACATCATTGGCCTTCATAATCATGGCACGATTAACATTGGAGATAGCTTTTCCCAAGGGGAGAAACTTATTTTCACCGGCATTCCAAATTTCGCACCAGAACTTTTTCGGCGCGCTGTATTAAGTGAGCCTCTCAAACTCAAGGCCCTCAAGAGAGGCCTTGCTCAGCTATGTGAGGAAGGGGCCACTCAGCTTTTCCAGCCCCTAACCAATAATGATTCCATCTTGGGCGCTATCGGCTTTTTACAGTTTGATGTTGCGGCTTTCCGGTTACGAGACGAGTATGGAGTTGATTGTCAATTCGAGCCGGTTAAAGTGAATACAGTGCGGTGGATTACAGCTACCGATGAAAAATTGCTCTTAAAATTTAAACGGCGACTTATGGTTAATCTGGCTGAAGATCACCTTGGCCGCTTAGTTTATCTGGCTCCCAGTGTTGTAAGTCTTAACTTGACTAAAGAGCGTTGGCCAGATATTGATTTTCAGGCAACCCAGGAGCATATTGGTTGATGGTTCTGTAGGCACTCAAATTATTTCGTCAAGTGTAGTTAACTGGTTACTCAGTTGCTCTAGGCGCTGAATGAGTTTTATTTTTTTTTCGCGCTCCTTTGTTACTACATTCTCTGGCGCATTTTTGAGGAACTGAGTATTTTCTAATTTTTTGCAGCATTTTGCCAGATCTTCTTCAGCCTGGTTGTGCTGCTTTTTCAGTCGATTACGTTCAGTTTCTGGATTAATAATATCTAACAAGGGGATCAGCAGGCTCATTTTTCCCATGAGTGAAGTGGCTGCTCCCGAGATTGTATCAGCGTTTTCTACAAACTCTATGCTTTCTAATTTTGCTAGAGAAATAAGATAGGTTTTAAATTTTTCTATTCGTGCGCGATCACCAGCTTGGGCGCCTGAGACTTTGACAGGCAGTATTTGCGATGGATTTATCTTCATCTCACCCCGAATTTGGCGGATGTTGCTCACGAATTCTTTAATCCAGCCAAGCTCAGCCTCAGCCTCGGCGTCGCTAGCAAAATCTTTTATGCTCGGTATAGCCTCTATCATTATGGTGTCGCTTTTTTTATCAATACGCTTACATAGGTCTAGCCATAATTCCTCGGTAATAAAGGGCATAATAGGATGTAGGAGTCTTAGTAACGCGCCGAGGATTTCTGTAAGTGTTGCTTTCGTACCATTCAATTGTGCTTCATGGGTATCTAGGCCTTTAAGGCTCGATTTCGTCAATTCTAAGTACCAGTCGCAAAACTCATGCCATGTAAAATCGTACAAAGCGTTTGCCGCTAGATCTAACCGATAGCAATGAAATGCAGCATTCACTTTTTCGATGGTTTTTCTAAATTGTGAGCGGATCCATCGGTCTGCAGCAGTAAATTCCAGATGATCTAGTTCCTGTTTTGAAGTGTTAGAAAATACATACTGAGATGCGTTCCACAGCTTGTTACAGAAGTTCCTATATCCCTCCACTCGTCCGAAATCAAAGTTGATATCCCGCCCACCGGTAGCAAGTGATGCAAAGGTGAATCGCAGGGCGTCGGCTCCGAAGGGGCTAATCCCATCAGGAAATTCCTTGCGTGTAGCTTTCTCAATGTCTGCAGTTAGATGCTGTTGCATTAACCCCTCTGTACGTTTAGCTAGCAAAGTTTTAAGTTTTACCCCGTCAATAATGTCTATTGGGTCAATAACATTGCCCTTTGTTTTCGACATTTTTTGTCCGGCGTGATCACGTATAAGTCCGTGAATGTAAACTTCTCGAAAAGGTACTTTGCCCATGAACTTAATTCCCATCATGATCATTCTGGCAACCCAAAAGAAAATAATGTCGAAACCAGTGACTAAGACTGTTGTAGGGTAGAAATTGCTTAACTCGGGAGTGTCTTCGGGCCAACCTAAGGTAGAAAAGGGCCAGAGTGCTGAGGAAAACCAAGTGTCAAGTACGTCTTCATCTTGGTGAAGCGGTAAGCTGTCTGCTAGCTCATACTTCTTACGCGCCTCTGTTTCGTCGTGTGCTACATAGATATTCCCGTCTGGATCATACCAAGCAGGAATTCGGTGCCCCCACCAAAGTTGCCGAGAGATGCACCAATCTTGGATATTTCGCATCCACTCAAAGTAGGTTTTTGACCAACTCTCTGGAACAAAGCGCACGTTACCCAATTCCACTGCTTCAATGGCAACCTTTGCTAGCGGCTTGGTCCGTACATACCATTGATCAGTGAGAAAGGGCTCTACGATGACACCACTTCTATCGCCCCTAGGGACCATAAGGGTGTGCTTGTCAATACCATCTAGCAGGTCAGTTTTGTCCAGATCTTCAACTACACGTTTTCGGGCCTCAAAGCGATCCAACCCTACGTAGCGCTCGGGCGCACTGTCGTTAATGTGTGCATTTTTATCAAAAATATTGATTGCTGCTAATCCATGCCGAACCCCTAGCTCGTAATCGTTGAAATCATGGGCAGGTGTAATTTTCACGCAACCGGTTCCGAACTCTGGATCTACATAATCATCCGCAATTATAGGAATCGTTCTGTTTGCCAGGGGTAGCTCTACTTTATTACCAATTAAGTGGCTGTAGCGTGTGTCTTTTGGATGCACAGCAACGGCTGTATCACCCAGCATCGTTTCTGGTCGAGTTGTTGCCACTACTAGATAGTCATCACTTTTAGCTAACGGGTATCGAAGTCGCCAGAGTTTGCTCTGTTCTTCGTTAGTGAGTACCTCTAGATCTGAAAGAACTGTATGTAGCTTTGGATCCCAGTGAACGAGCCGTTTTCCTCTGTAAATAAGGCCTTCGTCGTAGAGTTGCACAAAGACCTTTATAACTGCACGGGAGAGCCCCGGGTCCATAGTAAACCGCTCTCTAGACCAGTCTAAGGATGCTCCCAAGCGCTTCATCTGCTTTGAGATCCTATTACCAGAGCGCTCTTTCCAGGCCCAAACGTGCTTGATGAACGCGTCCCTCCCTAATTCTTTTTTAGTTTTTTTTTCGGCGTTGAGCAGTCTTTCGACCACCATCTCAGTGGATATTCCGGCATGGTCAGTACCGGGTTGCCAGAGCGTTTTATATGCACCCATTCGGTGATAGCGCGTAAGCGCATCCATTATAGTAATTTGGAAGGCGTGACCCATGTGAAGCGTGCCCGTTATGTTAGGTGGCGGGATCACGATGCAATAATCGGATCCATCCCCAGTGGGGACGAAGTAATTCTCCTTCTCCCAGCGCTGGTAATGTTTCGATTCTATTTTGTCTGGCTGGTAGCCGTTTTTCATAGCTTGTCATTCATATTTTGTGAGCATGGTAGGTTTCGTAAGTACTTTATGAATAGCTTTAAAACAATTTAGTGAGTCTTAATTTTTAGTCTTCAAAAAGTTGGGATTTCCTTGTCATACTCAGCAATGATTTTTAGATATTGTGAGTACTGGGCTGATAACCACGTTCCCTGTAAAAGCGATAACGTTCACGTCCCTGGGCTCGGCGCTCGAGGTTAGCATCTACAATCTCTATCATACGCTCGTATCGACTAAAGAATTCAGGCACTGCGTCCGCAAGATTAATGATAAGTTGCCAGTTTTCATCGTTGGGGTCATCACCGAAACCAACTAGCACAGGTTCGGTTGCGTCTTGCGCATCACCTGCTTCCACCAACCTATGGGGCACAAAGCTACCTTGGGAAAATGTCCACAGCAAATCATCAAGATTGCGGGCTTGTGCCTCCGATTGGGCATTTACATAAATGCGCTGTTGCTGCTTCATAGCTTTTTCCGCTATGCGGCAGGCAGTATTGAGAAGGGTATTAGCAGAATCTTCGCCTAAAATGTAAAAATCTACCTGTGTCACTGGGTCTAGCTATCCCCCTCAGAAAGGTTGAGCAGGAAATCTACGAGAAGCGCCACGGGCCTTCCGGTCGCGCCTTTGTTTTTTCCAGACAGCCAGGCAGTGCCAGCTATGTCGAGATGAGCCCACGGTTTTGACTCGACAAATTTTGATAAAAAAGTTGCTGCTATGCTGGCCCCTCCTTCACGAGCTCCCGCATTAGCAAAATCCGCAAAATTACTCTTTAAGGACTCAAAATGCTCTTCACCTACCGGGAGCCTCCAAGCCAGATCATAGGTTCGATGACCAGCTTCAAGTAGACTCAGTGCAAGCTCGTCATTGTTACTGAAAAGACCTGTGCAATGATGGCCCAAAGCAATTACGCATGCACCTGTTAGGGTGGCCACATCAATTAAATAGCGTGGTTTGTAACGCTGTGCGTAGGTAAGTGCGTCGCAGAGTATCAGCCTTCCTTCTGCGTCCGTATTAAGTATCTCCACGGTTTGGCCAGACATACTTGTAACTATGTCACCAGGCCGCGTAGCTTGCCCGCTCGGCATGTTTTCACAAGCCGGTATCAGTGCTACGACATTTATGCTGGGTTTTAATTGTCCAAGTGCTGCCATAGTACCTAGCACGCTGGCAGCTCCGCCCATGTCGAATTTCATCTCGTCCATTTTAGGTGGGGGCTTGAGTGAGATACCGCCTGTATCAAATGTAATGCCTTTCCCACAAATGACCACGGGAGCAGCTCGATCTTCGGCACCTTTGTATTGGAGTATGATTAGCTTGGCAGGCTCTACAGCACCCTGGCTAACTGAAAGTAGGGCGCCCATTCCTAATCGTTTCATGTCACGTTCGGATAGTATTTTTGCCTCCAGAGACCCATGTTTTTTTGCCAGCGCATGCGCGACCCGGGCAAGGTGTGTAGGTGTACAAATGTTCGGAGGGCGATTAGCGAGGTCCTTGGCCAAATCTATGCCAGCCGAGATTCCCTGACCATCCCTTATGCCTTGCCTGACAACTTTTGCAAGCTTACGATCCTTTATGGCTACCCCTAATTTTCTGAGTTTGTACTTGTTTTTTTTCTTGCTCTTTAGTTCATCAAAGCGGTAGAAAGACGAATGCGTTAATTCAGCGGTCATTCTTGCTGTGTGGTATGCGTCTAGCCCTTTGACAGGTAGGTAACCTAAATAATTGATAGCTTCTTTTGCTCCCGCATCTTTTAATGCGTTGGCTGCAGTAAGTGTTGCTTTTTTAAAATTTTTTCCGTCAAATTGTGCAGCTTTTCCGCACCCTACTAGTAATGTTTTTTGAATCTCTGTTCCCCGAATTAAGGGGATCAGGCATGCACTTCCTAACTTGATCGGAGCCTCTTTTCTTTGCTTCAAGGTGGTTATAAGTCTTTTTAAGGAGTGACTGAGTTCTTTTCCTACGCCCGAAAGTCCTGCATCTTCAAAAATAGGAATAACTGCGCATGCAGTTTTTTGCCTGACTGGGGACCCTGTCTTGACAGGAAATTCCATTATATTATCTCCTTGAAAGTATCAGGGCTGACTGGTGCTTGTGTTATTGTGAGCTGCCTGCCCAAAAAGGGTGCAGGCTAGTGTACTCGATTAGCCTGAGCGACCGGAAATTCCATTGCACTGTGAATCTGATCAACCAATATATTTTACGTGAGACTTTCGGCGCTTGGATTGTAGTGACAGTCGTTTTGTTTGTGATCGTAATGACCAACCAATTCGCAGAGATTCTCGGTGAAGCGGCTAGCGATCAGCTTCCAAAGGATGCGGTGTTTGGGATTTTGGGCCTAGCTTCACTGCAGTACCTCACAGCACTGACACCCATAGGGTTGTTTCTAGGCGTGATGCTTGCATTGGCACGCCTGAATCGAGATTCAGAGATGTCGGCGATTATGGCTTGTGGTATTGGTCCCGCAAATATTTTAATGCCAGTGAGCCTTTTAGCCTTAGTTCTGTCAGTTGGGCTTGCTTGGCTTGCCTTGGTAAAGACACCAGATGCCTCCCGGCAAATCGAAGAGATCAAGCTTCAAGCGAGGGAGCAGTTAGAGCTAGGTGTGCTGGAGTCCGGGCGTTTTACGACACCAGACTCAGGAAACACCATTATCTATGCCAGAGAAGTGGAGGGTGAGCAAATTCGTGGTGTTTTCATTGAGCGACAAACTAGAAATGGGGTAATAGTGATCCTTGCGGACCGAGGACAGCGGGTCCAGAGCTCTACGGATGGTCAATTGACTTTTGTTCTCTATGAGGGTCGTCGTTACGAGGGTGTGCCAGGTGAGCGAAACTTTAAGGTTATGGAGTTTCGAGAGCACGGCATACCTATTGGTAGAGCATCGGTGGATACATCGGTTGAACTTATTGAGACCAAGCCTACCAACGTTTTATTTGGCTCGTCTGACCCGGAACATCAGGCTGAATTGCAATGGCGTTTTTCATCACCGATTTCCCTACTGGTTTTGGCGTTGCTAGCAGTTCCTCTCAGTCGGTCACGCCCACAAGAAGGTCGCTATGCTCGTCTTGGGGTAGGGGTGCTTGTCTATGTGATCTATGTTAACGCGATGTCAGTTGGTCGCGTTTGGGTTGAGCGTGAGCAAGTGCCTACTTGGCTAGGGCTCTGGTGGGTACATGTAGCTTTGGGGTTACTGGGGCTCCTACTTTTAATGGTTGAGACTGGGTGGTTTGCTACACAGGCATGGCCCCGCCTAGGAAGGGCACGCCCATGAGCTTGCTTGATCGCTACATCATAGTCGCAGTACTAAAAGGTGTATCCATTGTGATTGGTGTTTTGCTGGCGGTAGGCGTATTTATTGAACTTATGGGTCAGCTTGACGATATCGGTAGTGGGAACTATGGGCTAAGTGCAGCGCTCACATATGTTGTGCTGCGGACTCCAAGACTGGCCTTTCAGGTGTTACCTGCGGCGGCTCTTGTGGGAGCCTTATTGAGTCTCGGTAATTTTGCCGTTCACAGAGAATTGGTTGTTATGCGAACCTCGGGAATTTCGCGTTTTCGGTTAAGTTTTTCTGTTGGTTTGGCTGGAATAATATTAATGGTGATCACGGGCCTATTAGGCGAATCTGTCGCCCCTTCACTCAGTGCTTATGCCAGAGAGTTCCGCACTCAAGCATTGCATGATGATCTCAATCTATCGGATGGTCAGTCCACTTGGTTAAAAGATGGTGATCATATTCTCAACCTGAGGCGACAGCCAGACGCAGCTAGCTTTGGGGGTGTGTATCTTTTCGAATTAGGTCCTGATCGTGAGTTGCTTCAAGTGGCTAGAGCTGACACCGCAGAAATTGACAGCGAGAACCGCTGGGTATTAGGAAATTACTCGGAGACAATTTTTTCAGATCAAGGTGTGCAGGCTAATAATGCCCGAGAGTCAACTCAAAGCTATAACTTGAGTCCTGATGTGCTCGGACTTTCTGTAGTGCGACATGATCTTTTAGATATGCCTGGACTTAGACGCTACATTCAGTATCTGAATAACAACGAACTTGATGCAAATCGTTATTTGATTGCCTATTGGGTGCGAGTTGCGGACATTATTTCTGTATTTTTTATGACAATTCTGGCTTTGCCATTTGTACTGGGAGGTCTTCGCTCCACCGGCGCCGGTGCCAGGATGTTGGTGGGACTAATGATTGGCCTTAGCTATTACGTTGCGGCTCAAGTCTTTGCTAACAGTGGTGAGGTTTTTGACGTGGATCCTCGTATGGTGGCCGGATTGCCGATCGGTGCTTTGATATTGATTACGGTTGGTGCAACGATTCGGGTACGCTGATCTGGTCTATTGGAATTACTATTCTGTTGATGGTCCTTCCCCCTGAACCGAACCAACTTCTCTTAGGAACTCCTGCGCACCTCTTTGCTCCGCGTCAGCTTGGGCGCGCGTTCGGCATGTCCTCACCGTTATATGAGACCCGGTCACGCGTTCTCTCCGACAAACCATCTCATCTGGCGAACCAGTGTTGTTAGCAAGAGGTATTTCCTTTGCCTCGATATTTTGGAGATTCACCTCCTGTAAACCAGATGCTGTAGCGGTTGCATCCCCATCCGACTGAGGCATTGCAGCACTTGGTGCATCTTGTGTTGGCTCCAGATTTGGTGTTACGCACGCAGCCAAGGATGCCAGCATGGCAACTGTCAGGATTTTTGTTGAATTAGACATATTTGTATATGCTGCCTATATTGCGGAAGTTAAGCAAGACGTGATTAGAGCTAGTGCTGTGGGGTAGAAGGAATGACACTCAACAGATGGCAGAAATTGTGGGTGGGCTGTTCCATCGTCTGGGGGTTCGCCTGTGTGGGTGGCTCAGCTTTACTCGTTATTGAGAACCTAGGGGATGCATCTCTCGCTGCATATATTGCAGTTGCCTCTGCTCTCGTTTTAGCTATCTGGTTTCTTCCGCTGATTGCGATTTACATTTTTGGATGGGTGATTGGTTGGGTAGTAGAGGGGTTCCGGGACTAATGTTTACCCGTTACTATTGCGTTCTCACGTGGTGTTGGTCCAGCGAGGAGAGATTGATGATGATTCACAGAGTCAGCTTTTTTTTAGGGATGTTTTTTTCAGCTTTTAATCTGTTCGCACATCATAGTTTTTCTGCGACATTCAACGGGGATGTAATCACCGAGTTGGAGGGGGTTGTCACGGAGGTTCGCTGGCGAAACCCGCACATTACTTTTGAACTCAAAACTATAGGTAGTAATGGGGAGGAAATTTTTTGGGATATGGAAAGCCATTCCCTCAGCATACTGCGTCGCATGGATCTAGCAGAGCCTATTATTGAGGTAGGTGACAATATCAGAGTGGCTGGTAATCCTGCTCGCCGTGATGATTTGCGATCAGTTTTTGCCCAGAACATTTTGCTTCCCAGTGGCGAAGAGTGGGTATTTCGGTTTGGTGCCAGCCCAACCGATCTTAGGTGGTCTGATCGGCTTGTTGGCACAAACGACAAATGGTTCGCCACCGAGGGTGAAATATTTGAGCCCGAAAAGGGAATATTTCGCGTATGGAGTACTGCCTTGTCTTCTGGGGGGGGGTCATTAAGAGGTCGTAATTACCCCCTGACTGAATCAGCTCAGGCCGCAGTGGCTAGGTTTGACCCGGCTGGAGGCAGTATTCTTGCCAACTGCGCACCAAAAGGCATGCCCTACCTTATGACCCAGCCATACCCTATGGAATTTGTTGAGCAAGCAGATAGGATTTTGCTAAGAATCGAGGAATATGACAGTGTTCGGACAATATATATGACCGATGCCTTGCCAGCAGAAGAACCGCCTCCTTCACTTTTGGGATATTCGGTGGGTCATTGGGAGAATGACACGCTGGTAGTTCATACAAGCCGGGTTAGCTACCCGCACTTTAATGAGTCAGGAGTGCCGCAAAGCGGAGCCATGGAATTAGTTGAGTACATCACTACTTCTGATGATGCGAGCCGACTTGACTATAAAGTTGTGGTTACAGATCCCAATACATTTTCTGAGCCGGTAGTCTTACAGAAGTCTTGGGTTTGGTTGTCCGGTGTTTCAGTGGAGCCATATAACTGTTTGGTTGGCGATTGACCATCCTTGGTGCTGATAGTATTGCTCTCGATACCCCTTTAGACGCGCTACTGACAGTTTGCTTTGGGTTTATGTTTGCTTTGTTGCTAACTATGTACCACTGAAAGTTTGCACACAGGACTCAACGAATGGGCGCATTAATCCATGGTTATAGGCACTTTAGCCCGGACCGGCGGCCTCTAGGGTAATAGAGTCTTCAAGCGCCACATAGCCATGCTCTACCCAAGCTGGGATCACAGCGATATCACCGGCCTCCATTATAAATTCCTGGTTTCCACTGATCGCCCTTAGCCGTCCTTCCACCACAGACAGTACTAATTCATACGCGTGGTTGTGGGGTGTAGCGGTCGTACCTTCAGGCCACTCGACGTGGATCAGGCTTACCGTAGAAGCTGAGACTCGGCGTACTCTGCGACCATCATTGATGGTCTGAAGCTCAACGTCACTAAAACTGTGGAGCATCATCTCGGGTGTTGTGACTTGTTGAGAGATGACGAAACCCGAAAACAAAATCGAGCTGATCGCTATGAAAATGGCTATCAGTCTATTCATGAGAATTTACCTCAAAGTTATAGTGTCACCGTGTGGTATTGCCGTTTTTATTCCGGACAACTTATAGCCTATATGCACATGATGCGCCTTAACAACTTATTCAGTTTAATCAAACTCACAAAGCCAGATTATTGCTCTTCGCAATTTCAAGGCTTAACTAGGATCTGAGGCCTGCAGATAATGCGTCCACTTGTATGTGATGAAGTAAGGATTTGAGTCGAGGGTGATGTCTCACCAATCCATCCGCATTTTAGTTGAGACTAGCGAGCACCCGTTTCATCAATAGGTCTCCGTGCCTGACGTCAAAGGTAAGTTTTATCGGTACACACCACACATTTTCGTTGGCGAACGATTGGCATTTCACTGCATCCTTTTCAGTCACCATAATGGGAAGGGAGTCACCGAAGCTGAGACTCTTGATGTCGAGTTTTGCATGATCAGGCAGAGGATGGGGAAGTACGTCGACACCGGCTTTTTTTAGTAGGTCAAAAAATCTCGTGGGATTTGCGATTCCCGCGACAGCGTGAACCTTGGTGTCACAAAATTCCCCCAGAGATCTCTGGCCCGGCCCTGCAACTTGATGTAGTCGCTGGGCTTCGGCCCGCGCCCTAAAAACTCCGTCTTGCCCCCAGTTGCCGCCATTGACGACTACAGCATCAACGTTATTAATTCGATTTTTGGACTCGCGAAGCGGTCCCGCAGGCAAGAGAAGGCCATTCCCAAGACCCCGCTCCCCATCAATCACTGCAATTTCCATTGTACGGTTGAGTGCGTAGTGTTGCAGACCATCGTCAGTTAGGATCATATCTACCTGCTGCGTGGCGAGCAGCATTTGCGCGGCCGCAACCCGATCGGGGCCGACAACCACTGGACAGCCCGTCGCGTGGGCAAGTAGTACGGGCTCATCTCCCACCTGTAGCGGGTCGCTGGTGCTCCAGACCTGCTGAGGCCAGTCTGCGGTATCGCCTCCATAGCCACGACTGACGATGCCGACCCGATAGCCCCGCGTCTGCAGTTCCGAAGCTAGCCAAATAACTAAGGGCGTTTTTCCAGTTCCACCAACGGTCATATTACCGACAACGATGACAGGAACCGGCAACGTGACAACGGGTTTTAGGCCTAACCGGTATTGGAGTCTCCTGATCCCCATTACCATTCGATAGATAGCCGCCAGTGGCCACAATAGCCACTTAATTTGGTTTGGACGGTACCAAATCCAATTGAAGGCAGGCTCAAGAATTAGCCGCACACCGTGCTCCTAGTTCGCAACTCTGCGGACCGCGCAGGATATCCGTAGGTCTCCGCTCCAGCAAGCAATTCATTGTGAATACCCTGTTTTGAGATGGTCTCGCTCTTGAGAAAGATGATGAGATCAGCGTTCTATCAAGTGTGCTAAGCATGGGCCCAGTTGCGTTGAGGTACCCTGTATAATCTGTGTTTTATGGCGCTCCCTAGGGGAATCGAACCCCTGTTTCCGCCTTGAGAGGGCGGCGTCCTGGACCGCTAGACGAAGGGAGCACAGGTGCTTCAGTAGGGCTAGCACTGCTATCATACCGGCCTTGGAAACGCGGTTAAATATACAGACGGAACCTGATTGAATAATAGTGAATCTCAGCCGCGCCCCGGCCCAAGGATTGTTTCCCGTTCAGAGCACAATATCAGCAGGGCTAACATCTCCGATAATGCCCTCAGGGTGCTCTACCGCCTAAAAAAAGCGGGTTATGGCGCCTTTCTGGTTGGTGGGGGAGTTCGTGATCTTCTGTTAGATCGGCGCCCAAAAGATTTTGATATTGTGACAGATGCGCATCCTGAGCAGGTGCGCAAGCTTTTTCGTTATTGTCGATTAGTTGGAAGGCGATTTCGTCTTGCGCATGTGCGGTTTGGACGGGAGGTGATAGAAGTAGCAACCTTTCGTGCGAACACTACCGATGAGCACAAAGATCGGGTCCATACGAAAAAGGGTCGGATTATTCGAGATAATGTCTATGGCACCATTGATGAGGATGTTTGGCGACGAGATTTCACAGCAAATGCCCTTTATTACAACATTGCGGACTTTACAATTTGGGATTACTGCTCGGGCATAACTGATGTCAAAAATAGAGTACTCAGGCTTATCGGTGACCCGGTTACGCGCTACAAGGAGGATCCGGTTCGGATGCTGAGAGCGGTACGACTGGCTGCAAAGCTTGATCTGACTATTGCGTCGAATGCGGAGGCGCCAATACTGGAGTTGGGTGAGCTTCTTAATGAGGTACCCGCCGCGCGGCTATACGACGAACTCATAAAACTTTTTCATGCTGGTCATGCTGCTCGAAGTTTTGACCTGTTAGTTAGGTACAACCTCTTTCAATATTTGCTGCCGGCTGTTGAGAAATACAGCCAAGGGGATAGAAGCCGAAAGGCATTTAAATTTATCCGTGAGGGTTTGCAAAATACGGATGACCGGGTTTGCTCAGATAGGCCTGTTACGCCAGCATTTCTTTTTGCGGTTTTTTTGTGGTATCCCGTGCTCGATCTAGCGGGCAAATTGGCGCGGGAGGGGCGAAGCGAGTCGCAGGCAATGCTTGATGCCTCAAGTCTGATTATTAGCGAGCAGCAGAGCCAAGTTTCACTTCCAAGACGTTTCTGGACTCCGATTAAGGACATATATCTGATGCAGAGGCGTTTCATGAGTCGGCGTGGTATTCGGTCTGCTCGCCTTCTATACCATAGGCGTTTTCGGGCAGGCTATGATTTTTTATTACTGCGGAGTAAACATGGGGAAGCGGATAGAGAAATTGCAGATTGGTGGACAGATGTACAGCAACTGGATCCCGAGGCCCAAAAAAAAGCGTTCTTCGTTAAAGGCCGTCGTCGGAAGTGAGAGTATTGATCAGGGGCTGAGTGATTAATAAGAAGTTTAGGATGATACTTGTTAGATGGGTATGCAATGATGCCGCGTCAGAGGATAATTATGGCTGACAACCACATGTTGCTTGAAACTAATGAACCGCGTTTTATCGTGATTGAGGGACCAATTGGCGTGGGAAAGACTAGTTTGGCAACTCGTTTGGCGCACACTTTCGATAGTGATCTTATTCTAGAGAAAGCTGAAGATAATCCATTCTTGGAGCGCTTCTATCGTGACCCACGGCATGCGGCACTGCCCACACAGTTGTTTTTTTTATTTCAGCGGGTACGTCAGATTGAGCAGCTGCATCAGACCGATCTTTTTTCGCCAGTTCGAGTTGCAGATTTTTTGCTTGATAAAGACCGACTGTTTGCTGAACTCAATCTAGATCATCATGAACTGATTCTTTACGATCGGGTAGTTGATTCATTAGGCCTTCGGCCACCTACACCAGATTTGGTTGTGTACCTGCAGGCACCAGCCGACGTGCTAATGCGGAGGATCATGAGCAGAGGCATTCCCTACGAGAAAAATATCAACAGGGATTATTTGGAGCGACTAGGGGAAGCTTACGCAAAATTCTTTTACAATTTTGATGCAGCCCCACTTTTGATTGTGAATGCCGCCACCATAGATCCCATTCATCACGAGGTAGAATACGAAGAGTTACTTTGTGCGATCAACGATGTTAATCGGGGAAGGCATTTCTTTAACCCCGCCGCACAGTCCATTGCTTGAGAATTTTTAAGGAATAATCATGTACAAGCAATTACAACAACGCGGAATGGAATCGCCGCCTACGAATATTTCTATGTTGAGGAAAATGAAGGAGGATGGCCTTCCTATTGCTTGTTTAACGGCTTACGACGCAAGCTTTGCTCAACTTGTGGATATGGCTGGCACAGATGTAGTTTTGGTTGGTGATTCTCTTGGTATGGTAGTTCAGGGACATGACACCACTGTGCCTGTAACCGTGGATGACATTATCTATCATACTGCGATGGTCTCTCGTGGCCTGACCCATGCTTTCCTCATGGCAGATATGCCATTTATGAGCTACACAACACCCGAACAAGCTTTAGTCAACGCAGTTAGGTTGATGCAGGAAGGTGGCTCAATGATGGTCAAACTTGAGGGCAACGAGGGCCAGGTTAGGGTGGTAGAGTATCTTGCTAAACATGATATTCCAGTGTGCGCGCATTTGGGACTAAAGCCTCAATCGGTCCACAAAATTGGAGGATTTAAAGTTCAGGGCCGAGATAATGCAATTGCTAAACAGATGGCACAAGATGCCAAGACGCTACAATCTGCTGGCGCAGATATCATACTTCTCGAGTGTGTACCTAATGAAGTAGGGCAAAACATAACGAAACTAGTTGATGTCCCGGTAATTGGTATCGGCGCAGGTCCTCATGTAGATGGTCAAATTCTCGTGCTCTATGACGTACTTGGTATTACACAAGGGAGGTTACCCCGCTTCGTAAAGAACTTTGCAGACGGCGCTGAGTCTCCTCTGGCTGCTTTGGGGGCATACGTAAATGCTGTAAAGACTGGTACTTATCCCGCTAAGGAACACTGCTTCTCCTGATACAATGCTTAAGGCCGGGTAAAAAAGAGTTACGTCTTGCGTGAAGAAATTCGACCTAAACTAAGTAGGGCAGAGAGCACTTCCAGTGTTCGCGAGTGTGTAGGCCAGTGGCGCGACGCTAAAGAGACGATTGCGTTGGTGCCTACTATGGGAAATCTGCATGAAGGTCATTTGAGTCTGATCAGACTTGCTTCTCAACACGCGCGCCGAGTCATATGTAGTATTTTTGTTAACCCTACTCAGTTTAGGGGTGGGGAAGACTACACATCCTACCCTCGGACCTTACAAGAGGACAAAAAAAAGCTTGACGCACAGAGACTCGTAGACCTGCTTTTCTGTCCAAGCGAGCAGGATATTTACCCTTTGGGAACAGAAACCAGCGTTGAGATTAAGGTCCCAGGCCTTAGTAGTGAACTCTGCGGCGCAACTCGGCCTGGTCATTTTAGTGGAGTTGCTTCAGTGGTGTGTCGACTTCTTAATATCACAATGCCGGACACTTTACTTCTGGGGGAGAAAGACTATCAGCAGTTACTAATCTTGACTCGAATGATTGAGGACCTCAAATTTCCTGTGGCTGTGGTTTCTGCCCCTATATTCCGAGAGAGCGATGGCCTAGCCATGAGTTCCAGGAATCGTTACTTGGAGGCGGGGCAGCGTAAATTGGCGCCGAGGCTTCATGCCGAGTTAGAGCAAATACAAAAAGCTCTGCGCAAGGGTGCTTCTGATTATCACCTTCTTGAGTCAGAAGCTTTTCTTTCCCTAAAAAAATCTGGATTTAGACCAGAGTATGTTGAGGTCCGGCGTGCTAGTGATCTGGTAAAGCCCAATGGTAAGGCAAGGCAGAATGAGCTAGTGGTGCTTGCCGCTGCATGGCTAGGTAAGGCTAGGCTAATTGACAATATTCGCGCATGATTGCGTTTCAATTGCCCTTGTTTCACACACAAAGATTTTTGGATTTGAGTGGATAGCCTTTTGGAGACTGCTATTTTTGCTCTAGGGCCCAGCGTACATGTTCACGCACCAGTACAGATGGGTGATTTGCGCGGCTAGCTAGTGCCGCCATGATTTGTGGATCGGTTGGAGCATTACCCAATGCTACCGCAATATTTCTAAGCCAGCCCTCGTACCCTGCCCGACGAATTGCACTACCTTCAGTGCGTTTTGACCATTGGGTTTCTGTCCAGCTAAAAAGACTAATCAGGGAAGAACTATCAAGTTTATGGCGAGGCTTAAAGTCATGCTCAGGGCTTGATTGGGCAAATTTATTCCATGGACAAACAAGCTGACAGTCGTCGCAACCAAAAATTCTGTTACCAATAGGTTTTCGAAGTGATTCTGGAATCGGCCCTTTTAGCTCTATCGTCAAATAAGAAATGCAGCGGCGAGCATCAAGTTCGTATGGAGCTATGATTGCCTTAGTAGGACAAATCTCGAGACAAGCCTGGCATGTACCACAGTGGTTACTAACTTTTTCATCAACTGGTAAGGGCACGTTGACAAATAACTCACCAAGAAAAAACCAAGAGCCAGCATTTTTATGTATTAAGTTGGTGTGCTTCCCAATCCAGCCCAGTCCCGAGTTTCGGGCGAGTGCTTTTTCTAACACTGGCGCACTGTCTACAAAGACTCGATATCCAAAGCCAGTAATTAGTTCTTCTATTGTTAGTGCCAGCATTTTCAGTCGCTGACGCATTACTTTGTGGTAGTCACGTCCTACAGCATAACGTGATACATAGGCCATGGTTTGATCATCTAGCACTTCCTGAGCATTTTTGCTTTCCCTAGACCAATAATTCATGCGGGCTGAAATGACACGCAGAGTATCTGGAACAAGCTTTTCGGGATGTGCACGTTTTTTATGGTGGTGGCCCATATAACTCATTTCCCCATGACGTTTTCGGGCAAGCCATTCCTGGAGTCGTTTTTCGTCTTCGGCTAACTGAATTCCGGTAATGCCAATCTGCTGAAAACCTACTTTCATGCCAAGTTTTTTAATCTTAGCCGCAAGCCTTTTAAGTTCTTTGTTTGATAACTCAATCATAGTTTTCTCATGCCTAGCGGGCACATGTGCTTTATCAATTCGCGATCCTTGGGTAGGATTCTATAATTACTTGCCATGACATTTGCAACGGACAGCCTTCCTGAGAAGATTTATCGGACACCTCAGGTACGTGAGCTGGATCAAATGGCCACCCAAGACACGGGTATCACTGGCTACGAGCTCATGTGTCGGGCCGGTGAGGCTGCCTGTGATGTGCTGCGACTACGTTGGCCCTCAGCTAGAGCAATCCAGATTTTCTGTGGGGCAGGCAATAATGCCGGAGACGGTTATGTAGTTGCCCGACTCACCCTAAAGCAAGGTTATAAGGTAGTAGTAAGCGCTGTAGTAGCGCCGGATAAACTGTCTGGTGACGCTGCGCGCGCCTACGCAGATTACCGAGATAGCGGGGGAAAAGTTGAGATCTTGAAGGTTGCTACATCCGCTTTTAGTGCTGACTTGATTATTGATGCATTGTTAGGGATAGGTTTTGGCCGTGAACTTGAGGGCTTATTCAAAAATGCAGTTGAGGCTATTAATGCAGCACAGTGCCCAGTTCTCGCGCTTGATGTCCCTACAGGATTGCACGCTGATACAGGGTTAGTTATTAGCGGGGCTGATGCAAAAGGGCTGGCAGTGCGAGCTGATGCAACGATTACCTTCGTAGCACTGAAGCAGGGCTTATTTTTGGGTGAGGCAATGGATTATCGGGGCGAACTTTTCTTTTCTGATCTAGGGATACAATGGAATAAACCTCCATCGCAGAAACCATCACTGCGGAGGCTGGACCAATCATTTTTAGCAAAAACTCTTCAGCCAAGAAAACAAACAGCTCACAAGGGCAGTCATGGCCGTCTGTTATTAGTCGGAGGGGGGGTTGGTATGTCTGGTGCGATTCGATTGGCAGCGGAAGCGGCATTAAGGGCTGGGGCTGGCTTGGTTCAGGTAGCAACCCATCCCGCAAATGTGGAGCAGGTAATGGAGGGGCGTGCCGAGATTATGTGCCTAGGCATTACAAACCCCGGTGATTTGAATGCGCTGGCCAATCAGGCTGATGCTGTGGTTCTTGGTCCGGGCCTTGGGGGTGACAGTTGGGCAAAAGGGGTTTGGAAACAGATCATGGATAGTAATTGGCAGCGCATGGTGTTGGATGCGGACGGACTTAATTTTTTAGCACAGGCGCCTCGGGTTGGAGGGGCAAAGCAAGACAATTGGATATTGACACCCCACCCTGGTGAGGCGGCACGGTTACTAAGTTCGTTTGAGGGTAACGAGATGTCTACAGCCCAAATCCAAGCTGAACGTCTCAAGCATGCTACCAACTTGGCTGAGTGTTACGAGGGCATTGTTGTGCTCAAAGGGGCAGGGAGCTTGGTGGCGGCACCTCATAGTGCGTACATTACTTCAGTGTGTGATTTCGGGAACCCAGGAATGGCAACAGCTGGCATGGGCGATGTACTGTCCGGAATTATTGGAGCACTGTGTGTTCAAGGTAATATCGCAGTTGATGCAGCTTGTGCTGGTGTTCTTCTGCATGCGCTGGCTGGGGATGATGCAGCTGCTCAAGGCCAGAGGGGTACCTTGGCGGGAGATTTGATGCCATACATTCGAAAATGGGCCAACCCTACCTCACCTTAGGACTCCTTTCGGAGCCATCGCTTAAGGCCTGTGCTGCAGAAATGGCTCGTGTCTTATCGAGACAAGAGTCGGCACCTCTGCTAATTGGTCTCGAAGGTGAACTTGGTAGTGGTAAGACTACCTGGGTACGTGCAATGCTAAGAGGTGCCGGGTTTGAAGGCCAAGTACCTTCGCCTACTTATGCTTTAGTTGAGCCTTATCATCTGGACGAACTCACCATTGCACATCTCGATCTTTACCGGCTAACCTGCCGCGAGGACCTAGATAATCTTGGTATCAGGGACTGGTTCTCACAGGACCGAACTTGGTTATTGATAGAGTGGCCAGACCGCGTGCCTGCACTGAAAATACGTTGTGACGTACTGATACAATTGAAATTCGTGGAATCTTCAGGCCGGTTTGTTAGTTTGGCCGGACAGACACGTCGTGGTCGAGCCATTGTTAAGACATTACTGGATCCTAAAAAGAATTCTAGTATTAATCTCTAATTATATATTTTTAAACATAAATCTTGATTTAATCCATAGATCTTGTAAACATAGCTCAGCTCAGGACAGCGAGGAATCCGGATGGCTTTAAGATACGGGTTGGAGGCTTTCGTCCTTACTTTGGCTCTGGGGGCTAGTGGTGCCTATGGTGGCACGGTCAATGATTTGAGATTCTGGTCGGGTCCATTGTCTACCCGGGTAGTTCTCGATTTGTCCCACCCGGCCGAACACAGTGTTTTTAGACTTGTTAATCCTCACAGGGTCGTAATAGATTTGAGTGGTACTGAGCCCTTAGCTCAGAACAATTTACCCTCTCCCATAGGATTTGTTAGGAACGTACGTACAGGCGACCGCGGCAACGGTGTGTTACGTGTGGTTTTGGATGTAACCACGCTTGTGAACCCAAGGAGCTTTCTTTTACCCCCCAATAGTACATATGGCCACCGGTTGGTGATTGATCTAGAAGTTCCAGCCCGCGAATCAGATGCTCAAAGCGTATTGCTTGCGCCTGAGAAAGACAGGCGTGATTTAGTAATTGCAATTGATCCAGGTCATGGTGGTGAGGACCCAGGCGCTACAGGGCCACTGGGAGTTAGGGAGAAAGAGGTCGTTCTTGGGATCGCTCATCTTTTAGCCGAAGAAATTCGCCATGAGCCAGGGGTCCGGCCTGTGCTGGTTCGTGATGGTGACTACTTTCTTTCCTTGCGTGATCGCATCAAATTTGCGCGCGACAATGAGGCTGACTTGTTCCTTTCTATTCATGCCGACGCATTTCGTGATAAACGGGTCCGTGGTGCTACGGTTTATGTGCTCTCAGAGCGGGGCGCCAGCGACGAAGCGGCCCGGCATCTTGCTGAGCGCGAGAATGCTTCGGACCTGATTGGTGGAGTCTCATTGTCAGACAAAGACCCGCTACTTGCCCGTGTTTTATTGGATTTGTCGCAGAGTGCAGCTATCAGCGCTAGCGCTGCGGTTGGCAGCCGGGTGATCAACAGACTTAATGATGTTACCCGAGTCCGCAAATCGAAAGTGCAACGAGCACCATTTCAGGTGCTGAAGTCCCCTGATATTCCATCACTTCTAATAGAAACGGCCTACATATCAAATGACCAAGAAGAGGCGGCCCTGAAAGACCCCAGATACCAAATAAAGCTGGCCCAAGCGATCCATGCCGGCGTCATGGATTACTTTAAAGCTAATCCACCAAGGGGTAGTTACTTTTCATTAAGTGCTTCGCCCTCAAATGTAGAGCCGGCCCGCCATGTAATAGTGCGCGGGGAAACGCTCTCTGAAATTGCTGAACGTTACGAGGTAAACCTTTCAAAGCTCCGGCGTTTTAATGGCCTTACGACTGATATGATACGGATAGGCCAGGTGATCGATATCCCACCGGGTTAGCCTGCAAAGTACCGAACTCATAAATTTTCCTGAGCTGATCTATATTGAATATCAAAATAGTTGGCGTTCTGTATAATCTGCACTCGTACTCGCACCCTGTTCTGAATTTTATTTGAAGATAGCATTATGTGTAGTTTTTCTTGATGAACCTACAAGCTAGAGTTTCTGAAAGCATCGTCAAGGTTAATAAAAAAAATAAAAAAGAAGAGATTCTTGAAGTGGCATCTCTATATTTTTTGGCCCACGGTTATTCTGGAACCAGCATTACTGAGATGGCCCGGGAGGCCCGGATATCGAAAGAATCCATATATCGTTATTTTGGCAGCAAGGAGAATCTTTTTTTTGCCGTCATAGACAAGGAACTATGGGAGTATCAAGAAAAACTGTCGCCCAAGGTTTCTGATTTTAGTAATCTTCGTGAGACGCTGATACTAATTGGGGGTGCAATTTCTGCGGCTCTCAACTCTGACAAAACATTGGCGTTGCGTCGGTTAATTTTTCAACAGGCGACTCTTTCTGCTGATATCGGTCAACATTACTTTTCCGTTGGCCCGAAAAGAGCGGATGAGTTGCTAAGTCAATTATTTAAATTTCACCAAGATGAAACCAGATTTTCGCCTGAAAATCTGGTGCAATATTTTGTAGCCATCGTGGGACACAGGCTGGTGCTTGAGCGAGAATGTAGAGTGCAAGATGTACTTACTGAACATGAAGCACAAAGTAGGATTGTAAAAATAGTAGATGATTTCATCGGGGCTTTTTTTTCTACCTAGGCTTTTTCATCTTGCATGGAGGCTGCCGACATTGCCAAGAGAGCTTCAAAGGATGGACGCTGTTGACGTGCGCAGCTTGATAATTCACAAGAACCGCGGCCTGAACCCCCTATAAGAGGCTGTAGTTTTTTAAGGGCCTGTTAAAGTTAGACACAAGGCTACGGTCGCACGTAATATATCCGAACCGTTGGGTTCGGTTTGGCCGAGGAGGCTAAAGAAATTCGTGTTTAGCGATGCCGCGAGGTCCACATGAGGCGAAATACCACTGGGATTTTATTATTTTTTTGTCTGATTGTGTCAGCATCGGTGGCCCAAGAAGGGTTTCCGTTGGACGGTACGTGGCACGGTGAGTGGGGGTCCTCGGGATCGGGACGTACGCCGGTAGTGTTAGTCATGAATTGGGATGGAACGAGTATTAAGGGGATGATTAACCCAGGCCCGGATGCAGTACTTTTTTCCGAAGCCTACCTTGATCCTAGTGATTGGACTGTGCACATTGAGGCCAGTAGCAAGGATGAGCTAGGAGAGCCGATCAGCATCATTATTGAGGGCCAGCTTGATAACATTGGTTCGTACAACAGAACAATTGAAGGGACTTGGTATCAGGGCCTCGTAGCTGGCAGATTTTTGCTTACCCGTGACTAGCCAAGCAATACCGGTGTGTTGGGGTTTATAAAGATTGCGATATTTCGCATTAAGAGGATCCGTCACGAAAACTCCCAAATTACTGGCCATTATTTTTGTAGTGATTGGCTGTACGGATGTCACGCCACCAGAGGACTCATTTCCTATAATAGAGGGAGTGGCTCGTCCTGTGCCCCGTTTTGCAGATGGTCGTGTGCGACTTGACCGGGATCCGGGGGAAAAGGGGTATTGGGGGTTAGCGAGCGTCAGCTCACTGCTCGAAAGGGGAGCAAGCGTTGCGATGGACCAGCGAGGTTCGCTAATTGAAATCACCGATGTGACTAAAGTGGCCCCCTTCCAGCCTTGGGCACAAGCCCTCTACGAATACCGTCAGCGCAATGGATTCAAAGACGATCCTATCCAGTTCTGTCTTCCCCCTGGTGGCCCCCGTCATCTACATACCTCTGATGGTTTTAGAATAATACAAGACCGGAACTATGACCGAATCTATTTTCTATTTGGAGGCGGTAATCGTGGCTGGCGGGTAATTTACATGGATGGGAGGACGCCACCAAATGCAGATGAAGTCGTCGGAACTTTTTTTGGTTATTCGTCGGGAGTATGGGAGGACGATACATTAGTAGTGGAGTCGAGCGGTTACAACTCGCGGTTCTGGTTCTCCAACGGAGGCCTCCCACACACAGAAGCACTTCGATTAACCGAACGTTTCTCAAGGCCCGATTTCTTTACGCTAAAATATGAAGTCACCATCGATGATCCACTGACGTACACTCGGCCTTGGACAAGTGAGTGGACAATAAGTTGGACCGAGGATGGCGAGATTGAAGAGCGATTTTGTGAGGACCATCGCTAGACAGACAGTCCCAGAAGAACTGAATGAGAGGTGTGCGTAATGCCCATATGTTTTTTTTATCGCCTAATGTGCGTTTTGGTAATACTTATCGTACCGTTGCCAGTAGTTGCCCACCACTCTTTCCGGTCTCAGTACGACTCAGATCAGCCGATTACACTTAGTGGTGTAGTGACAAAAATTGACTGGATGAATCCGCACGTCTATTTCTATCTCGATGTAAAAGATGAGACAACTGGAAACGTAGAGCGCTGGTCGCTCGAGATGGGGCCGCCTCATATGTTACAGAGGAGGGGCTGGAAGCGAACCACAATGCAAATTGGTGACGTTATGGAGGTACATGCAACCCGTGCAAGGGACGGAAGCAATACGGCCAACGCGCGGAAAGTTACTGTGGCAGAAACCGGCGAGGTTTTGGGGGCAGCATCTAGCGAAGGACAAACCGTTACTGGCCAGACCATCGAATGAAGCAAACACTACTTTTGTTGATGTTAAGAATATTCAGAAGAAAATTTCTGGGTGGTGTATTCATTGGGGCATCAGTTGCGCTACTTTTATTTGCGTTTACAGGTACCTTTTCGGTTGCTCAAACTTCGAGCGGGGGTGGACCAATACCTGCCCCGCGCTGGCCGGACGGACGAATCAGTTTTACCGCCCCCGTCGGACAGGTAGGTAATTGGGATGGGAGGCCCGGCGCGACGTTGGCTCACAATGTGGACGAAAGAGCTCTCAATCTTTTTAAAAATTTGTCGACGAATCTTAGTATTGATGAAGTACCTTTTCAGCCGTGGGCCAGGGCACTGTATGATCATCGCCAGGCTACTTTTACCATGGATGACCCCCATACCCGTTGTAAGCCATCAGGTGGTCCACGTATGTTTCACACACCTTACGGCTTCGAGATCATTGATAGGCCAGAGCATGAGGAGGTTCTTTTTTTGAGTGTAGGTGCCCCCCATTCTTGGCGGATTGTTTACATGGATGGCCGCGCTCATCCTGAGAATTTTCGTGCTACTTGGTTCGGGCATTCCGTTGGATACTGGGAGGAAGATACGCTGGTCATTGACACTATAGGATTCAACGAGCGTTTTTGGTTGACTCGTGAAGGCATTCCGCATACGTGGCAGCTGCACTTAACGGAGCGAATCTCAAGACCAGATTTCAACACACTCCACTATGAAGTCACTATTGATGATCCAGGAGCGTACACAGAACCATGGACAGGCGGGTGGTTGGTACCCTGGGTATCTGGTAACGAACCATTCGATTATGCCTGCCAGGAAAATAACCTAGACCCCACCCGTATGGTAGGACCAGAAGAAAGATGATGGCGGTAGTTGCAGTTACCTACTGAGCTTGTAATTCTGCATTTGTTCCTGAAAAAAGTCGCCGACCTGTGCTGGCCAGAATTACAGTCTCGGCGTTCATTGAGTTGCCCCCATCTCTAGCAAGCGCACCTTCGACGGTTACAATGTCACCGATTTGGAGGGTATTGCGAGTCCACCCCCTCCGCATGAGGCCTACGGGCGAGGTTAGTTCGCAGGCCCAGCGAGTGACCTGTCCCGTGTCACCGTCTTCTGAGTTAATGAAGAAATAGGCATGAGGGTTTAGCCACTCAATCTTGACCACCACGCCGACCAAGTTAACTGGCTTGGAAGCATCATACTGAGCAATAAATGCGTGATGCCCAAACGCGACATGCGTAGCAAGTTGGTTAGCGGCAATCAATGCACATAAAATCAATCGAGTTTTCAAGGCGACATCTCTAACATACCAAAGACTCAGGGGCCTACCATGGCAGCAGCATTGACATATGATAATGCTCCAAAATAGCATTAGCATCGACCGAACTGGGTGGTTTGGGAGCTTAGGTCACATTTATAGTTGTGTCCAGAAGTAACAAGAGCTTCACTGGACAGTGGCCTAGGCTGGAATGGGCATTTCATTCATAGGCAAAGTGGATTGTTGGGATGGGGTTAGTGCAAACGAAATTTATTACTTTTTTGCAGTTATTTCTAGTGGTGATATTGAGTGGTTGCCAGCCTACTGACAAGGGTATTAGTGCAAGCCAAACCCAAGTTTTAACCGAGAATACTTCTCCGACACCAAGATGGCCAGATGGTACTCCCAACTTGGGCCCACTCGGAGATGGAAAGGGATACTGGGATCGAGGTTCGGGTCCGATGGTTGGCGGCGCCAATTATCCCGCGCCCCAGGATATCCCCTTCAAGCCTTGGGCTAAGGCCCTGTATGAATATCGCCAGGATACACTGGCAAAGGACGACCCACATGTGCGCTGTGCTCCGCCAGGTGGCCCACGCCAATTTGCTGTCCCGTTCGGCTTGCAGATTATTCAGACACCTGAAATTAAGCGTATTTTTATTCTTTCTGGTGGATCCACCCGTCCTTGGCGTGAGGTTTATATGGACGGTCGGGCACATCCCGGCGGTGATTTACTGAACCCGAGCTACTTTGGCCATTCTGTTGGTCACTGGGAGGGCGATACGCTCGTCATTGACACCGTAGGCTTCAATGAGCGTTTCTGGATGCATCGAGAAGGTTTTCCCCATACCGAGTCGTTGCACCTCACCGAGCGAATATCCCGCCCCAATTTTGATTCTTTGCAGTATGAAGTCACTATTGATGACCCATTTGCATACGATGCCCCTTGGTCAGCGGGGTGGACGAAGGCATGGAACCCGAAAGAGGAATTTATCGAGTATTTTTGTCATGACAATAATCGCGATCAGTACCACATGGTAGGCCAGTAGCTCATTAACCACACTTGGGCCGCGAAGGGCCATTATTCTTTTTTGTTCTAAATTTTGTTGGAATTGAGTGTCTTCAGGGGTAAGATCGTCCAAACCGACCGGTTTGGTTTGCCTTAGATTTAGGCGCAGCTAATCATTCGGCCGGAGCGTGTGCTTTTACACGGAACAAGGATCTTAAGAATTAATTTTAAAAGTTAATGGATCGTTTGGAGGGTAGATGTGATGAGTTATGCATTTTCAGTTACCGGACCCCGATTGTGGTTAGCGGCCCTTTCTTTGGTTGCAGCCATAGTGGTTTCACCCAACGCTAAATCGCAGGAAACGCAGGAAACGCTTGAGGAAGTGATTGTTACCGGGTCATTTGTGTCCCGTCCGGCCGATCGTCCACAGCCTGTGACAATTATGGAAAACGCAGAAATCAGGGCAAACCAGAGAATTTCAGTGGCTGAGGCGGTTCGTGACATGCCCCAGATTTCAAGTGCGAATACAACAGGTAACTGGTATACGCCAACCAACAGCATTAACCTGAGAGCTCTGGGTGCAAGATCTACACTGGTTTTGCTTAACGGACAACGACAAACCATTGACGCCAACTCCGCATCCCAGGTGGATATCAATAATCTGGCTCCTGCAATCATGATTGAGCGTATCGAGCTGGTTCTTGATGGTGCTTCAGCACTTTACGGGTCAGATGCGGTTGCAGGCGTAGCCAACTTCATTACCCGCAATAATTTTGATGGGGCAGAAATCTCTTTGACCAGCCAGTTTGCCGATGCCCAATCTGATGTGCCTGAGATTCTGCTTGGCGGTATATTTGGCCGACAGAGTGACGATCTCAGTCTCGTCATGGGCTTCGAGTGGCTGAAGCGCGCAGACGAAATGCAAAGCGCGGATGTATTCAGCAATGAAAGGTTAGGCGAAGGCTTGATTACTGGTCTTGCTAACCCGGGAACCTTTGGTGCCCTGGGGCCAGCCAAGCCAGGTGACGTACGTGTTAAGGGTGGTTGGCACCATGACCCCCTTTGCGGCAGCCCTCTGATCGGTGGCCTAGAAGAGAATGTGATTTGGGACCCGGCAGGTGCTACAGACCATAATTCGAACGGTCTGCCTGCTCCCGGCAACCCCTTCTGCAGGCAAACACTCAGTCTGCAACGTACCATCATTCCTGAGAACGACCAGTTTACTGGTATGGCTGTTGCCAACAAAAGATTCGATAACGATATGAACCTGAGCGTGGAACTTAATTTCACGCGGGTTGAAACACTAAGTAGTTTTGGTACTGGAGTGCCGCTGCTGGCCCTGTCCAGTCTGGGCGTGAAAATGCCTCACACTAACCCTGGTGTTATTGATGCGAACCAACGGGATCCTGATTTCCCGTTACAGGACTACCGCACTATCTTTACCCGCCAGGCCAGCCCGCTGGAAGGGTCGTTACCCTCGTTCGGTAAGCAGCACACTTTTAGGGCAGCGATAACTCTGGACGGCCTGATAAATGATAATTGGGACTGGCGCGTGACCGGTACAGCCTCATGGAATTCACAGGAAGGCGGAAGGTCAGACACTATTGCTGACCGTTATGCCCGCGCCCTGCAGGGTTATGGCGGTGGCGATTGTAAATTCAGCCAAGTGGTCGGGGCTGAAAATGATACTGCTATCAAGCCAGGCGTTGGAAATTGTCAGTGGTGGAACCCGTTTGCGAGCCGTTTGATTGCGAAGCCCGGGGATGCGACCTACAACTCCCCAAAACTGGCTGACTGGATGACAGACATGGGCGTGGAAAGGGGCGAATCCGATTACCATTCCGTGGAAGGCATCATAACTGGCGAGCTTTGGGAAATGGGCGGTGGTGCGACTGGTGTTGCGCTGGGTGCCCAGATCAGGCAACAGGATCTCGAAATCTTTGTGAGTCCCATTGCGAAAGATGGTGGATTCGGTTTTCGCCCACAGGTAACACAGGACTGGACTTCAACTCGGTCCACTGAAGCCTTCTTTGCGGAGTTGGTCATGTATCCCTCTGATACTCTGGAGATCGATGTTGCCGCGCGTTCCGAAGACACTGATGGCCAAAGTTCTGTTGAGCCTAAGTTCAGTGCACTCTGGACTCCTAGAGATGACCTGTATGTCCGATTTTCTGCCGGTTCTTCTTTCCGCCTTGCGTCTGAGCGCCAGACTTTTGGTATCGGGCCCACTGGAACTACCATCCGTCCTATCGGTGGTGAGGTTACTCAGGCCCGGGCCCTTTCCGTAGGTAACCCAGACCTATTGCCGGAGGAATCTGAGAACTGGACCGTCGGGCTCACTTGGGATGCGACCGACAGCCTGACCTTGGAAGTCAACTACTGGGACTATAACTTTACCGATCTAGTCACAACTATAAGTCCCGACGACATTCTCCTAGCGGATTGGGCAGACGGCTTTATCACCGACCCCCGTATTGAGTTGTTCCCGGGTCGTCCCAATGAGGTCTGTGAAATTACAGGTCGATGGGATGATAGTTTGCCGACTAATACTCGCCCAGCTGATTGTATGAGTGGCTTTGACGTTGCGTTGTTTAAGTCGTCCTATATCAACCAGGATACTGTAGAGACCTCTGGTATTGATCTTAATGTCGATTGGCGCAAGGAGTTGGCCAGTGGTGGTCTGCTAGGCATTAGACTGGCTACTAGCTATGTTGACAGGTATGCCGGAACTAATACCCAGGGTGAGCTTGTTGATGTTGTAGGTACTGACGGTGCCAATGTAGCGGGTGTGGGAACCAACCCACAATGGCGTGGCAATCTGGTTATCACATATGATCGAGGTAACCACTCCGCTCGCTGGACCGCCCGCTTCACGGACGGGACAGTGCTGCGCAACCCGAGCGCATTCCAGGCCAACACCAGTCAATCTTCATGGACACAGCAAGACGTTGTTTACTCCTATGCCTTGCCATCTTCCAATGAAGTGACTTTGGCGATACTTAACGTAGCTGACCGTGAGACACCTTTGGTTGCCAATTCGTTGACCACAGTCAACTCGAGCCTCTATGACCCAAGAGGGCGTATGTGGAGACTGAGCTATACCCACGCTTTCTAAGCTCAATTTCGGTAGCGGGGCCTCTAACTCCAAGGGGGAGAAGTATGGTTCCACAGTACACAGGAGCCCTGCTACCGATTCTCATGGATGGCTACTTCTTGGCATTTGTGGGAGGCTAGGCTGGTGCACTTAAGGCCGGTAGCTCAATAAGCAGTTTCTGGTCGTATTTCGAGTCAGTAATGCGCAATGGAACATGAGCGAAGAAATAGTTAAATCTCTAGGCAACTGTTTGAGGGTTTCGGGGCGCCCATCTTGGGCTTATCTGGTGGCTTTTCTGTTAGTTTCAGCGTGCGCTCAGCAGCCGATATCTCAGCAACCGCCGACTGCGGAACTGCAGCCAGCTGTGCCACAAGTACTGTTAGCAAGTACACTCGAAGAGGTGCGAGTCAGAGCCAAGCAGGTGCCAATTCAACCTCTTAGAGTGAGTGGTGATGATGTCGTTTGCCGTAAAGAAGTGCGTGTCGGCAGCCACATGCGGCGTGAGCGATGCTTCAGTCGACGAGATCTAGACGAAGCCACGCGAAATGCGCAAGAGTGGCTACGAACCAGTGGCTTCCAGGGTTCGCCGAGCGTAGCACGCTAATCCACATTAATGCGCGTAGGTAGTTTTCTTTTTTGTCTTGTGTGTGCGGCGATGCCGGTTGCTGAGGCGCAAAATGAGATTGGCGCTACGCACTCTGATTGGCCGCACTATGGCGGGACCCAGATGGCATTGCGCTACAGCGCCCTCGACCAAATCAATGCGGAAAATGTGAGCATGCTGAGGCCAGCCTGGATCTTTCAGACGGGTGAGGATGCCGATGCGTATCAGTCGACTCCTATCGTCGTGAATGGGATTCTTTATACCTCAACGAATCATGGGCAAGTCTTTGCCGTAGATGCATCGACGGGTGACTTGGTATGGCATTATCGTTATCCACCGCCAGATGCTGATGCAGCAAGTTTTATTCTCACCCGACCCCAAAACAGGGGTGTTGCAGTTTCCGAGGGGCGGGTGTTTCTCGGTACCTATGACAATCATGTTGTCGCTATTGATGCCATGACTGGTGAGGAGCTGTGGAAGGTAAATGTAGACAATGCACGCCAGTGTGGCTGCCTGATTAGCGGAGCGCCCCTGGTGGTCAAGGACAAGGTAATTGTTGGTGGTACGGGAGGTGACGGAGCCCATCGCGGGTATCTGACCGCCTTTAATACAGAAAATGGTCGGTTGGCTTGGCGTTTCTATATCGTGCCTGGCCCGGGGGAATTGGGCCACGATACCTGGAAGGGAGACAGCTGGAAACATGGCGGGGGTGCGGCCTGGATGACGGGTTCTTTTGATCCGGAGCTTAACCTGGTTTACTGGGGAACCGGTAATGCCGCCTCGGATTTCTATTCCGGTGATCGCGTGGAAGAGGGGACTGATTTAGATGGCGACGTAAATCTTTTCACTGCCAGTGTGGTAGCCCTAGACGCAGATACGGGCAAGGTTCGTTGGTATTACCAGGAAATACCAAACGACGTTTGGGATTACGATTCCGCTTACGAGGTGGTACTCATTAACCGTGTACTTGATGGTGAGATGAGGAAGCTTCTGGTTCATATGAACAAGGGTGGCCTGACTTTTGTGCTCGATCGCGTAACAGGGGAACTTATCAATGTCTTTTCAGTCGCTGAAGAGCAGACCTATATCTCTGATTTTGGGGAGGATGGGCGACTGATAGGGCGTCGTGAGCCGCAGGAAGGGGAGAGCATTAATGTTTGTCCCAGCGGGCTAGTCGGCGCAAAGAGTTGGAACCAGATGGCGTACTCTCCCCGAACGGGACTTATTTACACGCCTACAATCGAGCTATGCATGGATGTGACTGCCCAGCGACAGGAACCCATCGAAGGCCGGTTTTTTGCTGGCGGAAGTGCGTCAGTGAATTTACCGCCCGGCAGGGAAACATTCAGTCACATTGATGCCTATGATCCTATTACCGGGGTCCGTGAGTGGACCTATCCGTACAAGTTTGTATTGTTATCATCAATGCTGGTGACAGCGGGAGACGTTGTATTCACTGGGAATCCTGAGGGCTATTTCTTTGCTTTGGATGCAATAACTGGAGAGGAACTGTGGCGCTTCCAGACCGGCGCCGGAATCCGTAGTTCGTCCGCTACATACTCAGTAGATGGCCGGCAGTTTATTGCGGTCCCGACCGGGTGGGGTTCTATTGTAGGACCGATGACAGCGCGTCTTTTTCCGGGAGAGGGTGAAAAGTGGCGTTATGGATCGGCTCTGGTGGTGTTTGCATTGCCCGAGGACTTGCAATGAAGGCGTTAGCCACTTTTTTGTTGTTGTTATGTGTGTCCGCATCAGGCCAAAGTCTTCGAGAGGTGCTGGATCATGGAGAGCAGGTTTTTAACATTACCTGTGCCACTGGATATTGTCATGCGCCAGAAGGTGGGCTCGGCGGGGGTGCTTCTCGGTTAGCAGGACGGGGGTTTGAGCAGGACTACATCCGACGTGCCACGGCAAGCGGGCTGCCGGGGACAGCAATGCCTGCATTTGGTGAACTACTGTCGGCAGGTGATCTTAGTGCAGTGGTTGCGTATGTTGCGGTATTGAATGAAATAGACAGCCCGGTTCTCAGGGGGGTACTGAGTTCTACAGAGACAGCCACACGGACTACACCAGCGTTATCTGCTGTGGCACAGGAGGGCAGGGTTTTGTTTCACGAGTCGGTACGTGGGTTCTCAAGATGCGCTACTTGTCACAGGGTGGCCGGGAGTGGTGTACCGGTCTCCGAGCCCCTAGTTGAGGTTCCTGTTAGTGCTGAGGCGCTGCGTCGCTTAGAGACCTCAGATGGGCTGAGTACGGTGACCTTAAAAGGTGAGTCGATGCCTGCGGTGATCGTGAGCAGGGGCACAAGACGCTCCTTATTCTATGATCTTACAGTGCCCCCGCCGGTTTTAAGAACCGTAGAGTCGGACGCGTTACAGATTGAACAAGGCAGTTCTTGGCAGCACAACCAATCACTCGGGACTTATAATGATGAAGAGCTCGAGAAAATATTGGCCTACTTAGGTGAAGCCTTGCAACCAGATTAGGTGTCGTGCACCCAGCCATAGCGCTTATTGTTCCTTGGGATCTCTAGGTCCGAATAAGCTGATTTGAAGTGCGCCATGCTGTCCTCGGTATAGCCGGGAAATTCCAGAAGCGTTTTAAGCTTTTCGGGAATGTGCTGTTCGTAATCCAAGGGCACAGGCCCGAATTGATTCCCAAGATTGCCAGAGCTGACTCGTTCGATGCCATACAGTTTTGCCGAATTTAAGCCCAGAATCTTGCGCTTGTCTTCATCTGTAATTTCAGGATAGCCGTAAAGTTTCTGCATTTCTTCAGGTATTTGAAATCGCCAAAGTGCATCTATTTGCCACTGTGGTGTCCCATACCAGACAGAATCTGACCCGAACACGATCCGGTCGGCCCCCATGAATTTCATTAACTGACCCATAAGGTGTGCCGCGACCGTGGGAAATGTCACAATCGTCGAAGCCCAAGTAGTTCCGAGTTCGGCATAAACGTTGGTATATGGTGAGACGATTATTGCGTATTCTGTTGTCCAGCTGATATCTGGAACACCCTCGCGAAGCTTGCCTGATTGAATTTCCGAAAGTGCATCACCCATAAACCATGCGGGTTGTATTGCAGCATGATAGGTAATGAAATTTAAATTTGGCCAGTCCTTGGCTGCTTTTGGAAGGTCTCCGGGATGTCCCCGTTCGGGATCCGGTGGCCCCGGGGCGAGACCTTTGTGTACGCAGATACAGTTCAGGCCTGGCTTAGTTTTCTTAAGCCTCTGGTAATTTTTCTCTATCAACTCAAAGGTAGGGTAAGCCACTTCCTCATCATCGTGTCGCCACTGGCGCATGAGGCTTTCGGGATCGTCATCCACCTTCGCAGCGTTAGAAATATTGTAGCCTTTCCAAGAATCAGGTTCGTACTCATCTATTTGTTGCTGGATCCACTCCAGATTACCCTTACCGACGTAAAGTAATCCATGGGCAAGCATCCGTGTAGAACCTGAAACCTCGTTGACAAAATCTCGTGCAGCCGCGGTTTGGGCAGCGGTTAGCAGTTCCCCAGTCATGGCTTCCCGGGCATTACGAGGAGGTCGCGCTTCTCTGCCATCCATGATGACCGAAGCCGTCACATTACTCAGTAGTCCGACCGTTACCTGCGAGTCTAGGTAGATATCCTTGATAAACTGAACGATGAGGTAGTTCTCGGGACTATTCGGCAGGCCCACAAGCTCTGGATTCCAGACGCTCCAGGGATTGCCGAGCTCATCTAATAAGCCCCCGGGATTAAAGGGATTTGCCGTGATATCCTCGCTTCTTGCGCTCGGCCCCTGGGATACGGCCCTGAGTCGGCGCCCTGCAGCCCCACGGGTTCCACGCAGAATATGGAGCTGGTCGTCAAAAACAAACATGTCATTAGGTGTGCCTGCTTCTTGTGCCGCAGCTGGCTCGAACATCTCAATGGGACTGACATTAAAAAAGCGTCCAAAAACATCATTCATCGCTATGAAAGCCGCCGCCATACCACCTGTGCTGGCGAGAAACTGTCTTCGATTGGTACCCAGCCTCTGGCTTGCGGTCTGTGCGAGTTTTTTTACACGGTCCTCTACTCGCTGTTGTGCCTCAGATTGGGCTGGCGGCATGTATTCGCCATTGGAAATAATTTGGGTAGGGACTGGGGATTGAAAGATCCCCGCTTCATCTGCTCGCTTTAATGTCGCAGCTTGTTTCTCATCTAGGAGGCCATAGTCGTCTAGCCAGATTTTGTCGATTTCATTCCACTTGGGCACGCCCATGTATTGGCCTCCGGTGGATTACCCTTAATGCTTAGGACCAGATTTCATCAGCAAGACGAACGATCAAAGAGAGCTTAGTTTTTTCGTCATCTTCGCTCAGCAGGTTTCCGTCAGCATTGCTGGCAAATCCACATTGCGGTGACAGGCACAGTTGATCTATATCAATGTACTTTGTTGCTTCCTCGATGCGTCGCTTAATGGTGTCCCGTGTTTCCAGTTCCGATTGTTTTGTTGTAATTAGTCCCAGCACAATTTTTTTGTTTTTTGGGACAAAACGCAGTGGTTCAAAGTTCCCGGAGCGTTTATCGTCATACTCTAGGAAAAAGCCATCAACTTCCATCTCATTAAAAACAACTTCAGCAATAGATTCATAGCCGCCTTCAGCAAACCATCGGCTGCGGGCATTTCCCCGGCACGTGTGAATGCACACCACTACATCATCAGGACGTTCTCGGATGGATTGATTGATCAGTTTCGCGTAATCATGGGGTAGCTGCTTCGGGTCATCGCCCCTCTCTTCAACTTGGGAGCGCATTTTTTTATCACAGAGGTAGGCTAAGTTTGTATCGTCCAATTGAAGGTAGCGGCACCCGGCGTCAGTAAGTCTTTTTATTTCTTCCTGATAGACCCGAGCCAGGTCAAAATAAAATTCCTCTAGTTCTGGGTATGCGACCTTATCAATGGCTTTGCGGCCCCCACGAAAATGGGTCATCGTAGGCGAGGGTAATGTCTGTTTTGCTGTAGCTGTTGTCGATATTGAGTTGAGATAGCGAAAATTGTCTACTTCGATCCCTTTTTCGGGTAAAGACATTTTTTTGGAGACCATCGCCACAAACGGCGCTTGGTGTTCTTCCGACCCAGTCCCTCCTGGAGTGAAAATCTGCCTGAACTCGACTCCTTCAATTTGACTGATAAAGTCTGTGTGGAAATTCTCGCGACGGAACTCACCGTCAGTGGCTGATTGGAGTCCTAATGATTCCTGCATCTTTACCACTTCTCGAATACAGTCATTCTCGTGATTATGTAATTCTGTTGGGCTTATTTCTTTCGTTTTTGATTTTGCCCTAGCTTCAAGTAATGAGGCTGGTCGCAGCAAGCTCCCTACGTGATCGGCTCGAAATGGCGGCAAATTTTCTGAGCCCATTTTTATTCCTTATCATTGGGGTTCGCATAATGCTAACCATCAGGCAGTTAATTCTATCTCCAGCTACCGAAAACTACCCTAATTTCTACTTAGATTGACAGCTCTTGATGGCCAAGGTTAGGATTCTAAACTACCCCGAACCAGTCAGTTCGATTTTAGGGACAGGGGTGGCTGTTGTCCAACACAAAAAGGCCCATAAGGGCTCTGTGAACAGGCGTGGTATTGCTTTCACGATTTGGGCTGGTCAGACATTATTGGTTTGCTGATTAGTTGAAACTGGTAAAATTTAGGCGTTTGAGGGTAATTTTGCGAAATTCGTACAACATCGTCTTTTACACCGGATTGATGGCTCTGCTGACTGCATGCCAACCTTCGGAGGAAAACCTTGTCGCACAGTACACGGCGACCCTAGGGACCTATTGCCTTCGTTGTCATAACTATGTCGATCGGGAAGCTGATTTGATGTTAGATCGGGTGGATCTTGCTGATATCGGGGGCCATCCTGAAATCTTCGAGAAAGTAGCCCGAAAACTCAGGACAGGTCAGATGCCCCCAGCTGGTGGTAAGCGACCTGACGCGCAAACCTATCAGACCCTGACCGAGTGGCTAGAGGATGAACTGGACCGTACCGCAGTGAACCGATTCAACCCGCCAGGCCTTCATAGGTTAAACCGCGCAGAGTATGCAAATGCTGTGCGTGATTTGCTTGCACTGGAAGTAGATCCAACCCAGTTTCTGCCCGCAGATGACTCAAGCCGAGGCTTTGACAATTTAGCCGGAACTCTGAATCTCTCGCCCGCGTTGCTAGAGGCATATTTGTCAGCAGCTGGAAAAATTAGCAGATTGTCACTAGGGAATGCACAGACACCAACACAAACACTCTATCGTGTAGCAGAGGATGTGAATCAGAATTATCATCTGGAGGGACTACCTTTTGGTACTAGAGGTGGGGCCTTGGTCGAGCATTTTTTCCCCACTGACGGTGAATACATTATCCGTAATTTTGCTGTTACCTTGGGAAACATGGGTAACTTTCGGCCCTTTGGTGAGGTAAAGGGTGAGCAGCTCGCAATACTAGTTGATGGTGAGAGGGTTGGGCTATTCGACTGGGACTATGAGTTTAATGTGAACCGTTCATATGAGACGTCCGGGCAGCTCCAGAGCATCAGCGTACGCGTACCCGTTAAAGCCGGGCTGCACAAGGTAGGCTCGACTTTTCTCGCTACCAACTATGCTCCCGGTCTCGACTTCAATCATGCATTTGAGCGTACTACCATTGAGACTGGCGGCTTACCAGGTTTTACGTTTTATCCACATCTAGGCAGCATTCGAATTGAAGGTCCGTTTAATTCGATGCGTCCTACTGATACACCCAGCCGAAGAAAGGTCTTTGTTTGTACTCCTTTGAGAGAGAATGAGGAGGAGGTGTGTGCAAGACGTATTGCCAGGGAATTTGCAAGGCGCGCTTACCGGGGGCTGGCCGATGAAAAAGATATAGAGACGTTGATGAGCCTCTATCAGCGTGGTCGGGTGGATGGCGATTTCGATAGCGGAATAGAAATGATTATCCAGCGCACACTTTCCGATCCAAAGTTTATTTACCGCGCTGAAGTTGAGCCAGCCGATTTAATGGCCGGAGACATTTACCCGATCAGTGATTTGGAACTTGCTTCCCGGCTATCATTTTTCCTCTGGAGCAGTATTCCGGATGATGAACTTCTTGAGCTTGCGGAGCACAATCAACTGAGTAGCCCTGGGACGTTGGAGGCGCAGGTTCAGCGTATGCTGGCTGACGAGCGATCCCGAGCTTTAACTGAGAATTTTGCTGGCCAGTGGTTGGGCCTTCGAGGGTTAGAGGCGCATACGCCAATAGTGGAACTGTTCCCTGATTTTGATGACAATTTGCGTCAAGCATTTCGCCAAGAGACGGAGTTATTTTTTGACAGCATTCTGCGTGAAAATCGCAGTGTAATTGAGCTTTTGACAGCTAATCATACTTTTGTGAATGAGCGGCTTGCAAAGCACTACGGTATTCCTAATGTGAGGGGTAGCCGCTTCCAGCGTGTTGAGCTCAGTGAAGACCTCGATTTTCGTCGCGGATTACTTGGAAAGGGTAGCATTCTGACCGTTTCCTCGGTACCAGCAAGGACATCTCCTGTAATCCGGGGTAATTGGATTCTATTAAATTTACTGGGAACGCCAGCACCAGATCCACCGCCGGATATCCCAGACTTGGAACCAGTTGACCTTGAAGCAGCAGGAGGTAAGCATCAGCCTTCGATACGTGAGCAACTAGAAGCTCATCAGAATGACCCGGTGTGTTCTGCTTGCCACAAGATTATGGATCCATTTGGTTTTGCGCTTGAAAATTTTAACGCTATTGGAAGGTGGCGAGACCAGGATGGTAATTTGCCCATCGATGCGTCTTCCGTTATGTATGACGGATCACCTATAAGCGGGCCGGCGGATTTGCGGAAATTCTTTATGAAGTATTCAGACCAATTTGTACGGGTAGTGACAGAAAAACTTTTAACTTATGCGCTTGGCCGAGGCCTCGAATATTATGATATGCCCGTTGTTCGTTCTGTCGTTCGAGAAGCTTCCAGTGACGATTACCGGCTTAGCTCCTTAATACTGGCAGTTGTAAAAAGTGATCCATTTTTGATGAATATGAAAAATGAAGAAGTGAACATTATCAATACGGATGAATTAAGCGTCCACCGCGGGACTCATCCCGCAACAGCACAAGGGGGGTAGCCTCATGAATTTCATTACCAAAAAACATATTCCTCGTCGAACCTTTATTCGCGGTATGGGTACGACTTTGGCTTTACCATTTCTTGAATCAATGGTGCCAGCGGCCAGTTCGTTAGCGCAAGCACAAGAGACACTAACACCGACGCGCTTCACGGGTATTTTTGTTCCCCATGGGGCAGCACCAGGTTACTGGGTCCCAGAAACTGAAGGCCGGGATTTTGCCTTTCCTTATATCTACAGGGCGCTGGAGCCTTTTAGAGATCATGTGGTTATTACTAGCGGCTTGTGGTCAAAGTCTGCCGAGTCTCCGCCCGGTGTCACGGGAGCTGATCATTTTGTGGCGGCAGCGTTTTTGTGTGCCAATAAACCCAAGAAAACAACGGCCGAAGATATATACGTAGGGACTACGATTGATCAAATGATCGCGCAAAAAATCGGGCAGGGAACCCTGTTACCGTCACTGCAGCTGGCGACTGAGGATCCAGGTGCCCAGTCTGCTTGTGGTGAGGGTTATAGCTGTGCCTATACCAACTCAATCTCGTGGCAGGCGCCATCCCGTCCTCTGCCTATGGAAATTAACCCTCAGGTAGTGTTTGAGCGCCTGTTCGGCGATGGAGGAACACCTGAAGAACGTGATGCACGCAGGCAAACACAAAGTAGTATTCTGGATTCGGTTACGGGTAGCCTGAAGCGTTTTGGGGTCAATCTGGGCGCGAACGACCGTACCCGCCTAGAACAATATGCAGAGGATGTTCGTGAGATCGAGCGACGGCTCCAGATTGCGGCAAAGGCATCCACTGAGACCCCCGATTTTGCGGTGCCGTACGGTGTGCCAGAGAGTTTCGATGAGCATATCAAGGTGCAGTTCGATCTGTTGGCGCTTGCATTTCAGGCGGACATTACCCGAGTGTCATCGCTACTGTATGCTCGTGATTTGACCAGCCGTGTGTATCCAGAGAGTGGTACCGATGTCAGTTTTCATGGAGGATCACATCATGCTGGAGAGCCGGGACGTATTGCTGAGTATGCGAGAATTAATCAGTACCATGTCAGTACGCTCGCGTATTTCATTGAGAAACTTCGATCTATCCCAGATGGCGACGGTACTCTTCTTGATCACTCATTGGTGTTGTACGGCACCAATATGGGCGACTCAAATCAGCATCTGCATTACGATGTGCCCCATGCCTTGATCGGTGGCGCTTCAGGAAGAATGGAGGGTAACCGACATTTGGCGTACCCAACGCTAGAGGTCCCCACTGGGAATCTGTTGCTGAGCATTCTAGATGTATACGGCATTCATCGTGAGTCAATCGGTGATAGCACAGGCCGACTAGAGAACCTGTTCAGCTAGGTAACACGAACCTAAGAAAAGGAAACCCTTCATCATGATTGCAGGAAAAATGAGAGGGATTGGCGCTGTGCTGCTGGTATTTGGCACCTTAGGGCTGGATACAGTAGTAACTGGCAGCGAGATTGCAGATTCGGCCATGCGTGGTGATCTTGTGGCGTTACGGACGCTTCTCGGGGGAGGCGGGGATGTAAACACTTCCCAGGCTGATGGGGCCACTGCTCTCCACTGGGCTGCCCATAACGGCAACCTTGAGCTGACAGCCCTGTTACTAGAGGCAGGTGCGAATGTAAGCACTACAAATCTTTTAGGGATTAGCCCACTGTCGCTTGCCTGTAGTAATGGAGACGCCGCCATTGTTGAACTGTTACTGAATGCAGGGGCTGACCCGAATGAAGCGCTGCCTAACGGAGAGACGGCACTGATGATGGCTGCCCGGACCGGCAACATAGATATACTGAATTTGCTGATCGATCGAGGGGCAGAGGTTAATGCCCGGGAGAACTTACGTGAAACCACACCGTTAATGTGGGCGGTAGATTATGGTAACCCGAAGGCCGCACAAACTTTAATCAACCGAGGAGCTGATGTTTCCTCGCACTCCAAAACTGTTCTACAGGGACGACGCCCTTATTTGGCCCCGACCCCAAAGGAACGGATCGACGAGGCTGTACGCGGGACCGGCCAAGCGGGAACCGCGATCCCAATTAATCTCGGGGACGGTACGCCAATAACCAGTACGAACCAATCGGTATTACTAGCCGGCGCCGGTGTTGCGGAAGTTTCCCAGATCGCACCAAGGAGGAGGCCCAGGGAGTTAACGGGTGGACTGACCTCCCTGATTTTTGCGGCGCGCCGTGGTGACCTTGAGTCTGCACGGGTCCTTATCGATGCTGGTGCTGACGTAAACCAGGTAAGCGAATTTGGTTGGACCGCTTTGCTTGCGGCTACCCAGAATCGATATTACCTACTTGGAAAATTTCTTCTTGATCATGGGGCGGACCCAAGTATTGGTAACAAAGGTGGCTGGACACCCCTCTATATTGCGACGGATAACCGGAACATTGAGTCTGGGGATTACCCAACGCGTAGGGCTGACATGGATCATTTTCAATATATTGAGTTACTACTTGATCATGGGGCAGATCCGAATGCCAGAATGAAATCGAGCACTGAAACCAGAACTATTTTTACCCATCAGTGGCTAAGAGAGGATGGCGCGACCCCGTTTTTACGGGCAGCCCAATCCAGCGATACAGCCTTGATGCAATTGCTGATCCAGTCCGGAGCTGATCCTCTTATTGCTACAGAAAATGGCACGACTCCAATGATGGTGGCTTCCGGCATCGGCTGGGTTGAGGGCGTTACCTATGAGTGGTCCGAGGAGCAGAACATCGACACCATAAACTGGTTGCTTGAACTAGGGGCTGATGTTAATGCGGTTGACAGGGATGGTCGCTCCGCGTTGCATGGCGCTGCCCACAAGGGTCGTAATGAGGTGGTGAAAATACTAGCCGATCACGGAGCCGATTTGGGCCACAGGGATTTCGGTAGCCGAGACAGCATTCACAATTTACTGGGCGTGACGTGGCAGGCTATCGACTATGCTGATGGGTTAGTTCGGGTGGGTGTGCAGTCATCGATTGGACATCCTGCTACAGCGGCGCTGATTCGGGAGCTAATGGTTGATGCAGACTTGCCGGTACCACCTGAGGGCCGGACATTAGAGTCGATTTGCGTGACGGATTTGTGCCGATAATTTGAGTGCGCGCGGGGTGTTAGTACTAGTCATGACGGAGCACAACCAGTATGAAAACTAGAGCAGCTGTGGCATGGGAAGCCGGGCAGGCGCTGTCGATTGAGGAAATTGATATTGATAACCCGAAGGCCGGCGAGGTACTCCTCCGCAATGTCGCTACGGGGGTATGTCACACCGATGCCTATACGCTCTCCGGCGATGATCCAGAGGGCGCATTTCCAACCATTCTTGGTCATGAAGGGGGGGCGGTCGTAGAAGATTTAGGTGAAGGGGTGAAGGATCTGAAGGTCGGTGATCATGTTATACCCTTATATACACCCGAGTGTGGTGTCTGTGCGTTCTGCGAGTCAGGCAGAACAAACCTGTGTCAGGCCATTCGTGTGACCCAGGGCCAGGGGCTCATGCCGGATGGTACAAGCAGATTTTCTCATAGAGGTAAGCAGATCCTTCATTTTATGGGCACGTCTACATTTTCTGAGTACACGGTTTTACCTGAGATTGCGGTCGCCAAAGTCAGTCCGGAGGCGCCACTGGAGAAGGTGTGCTTGCTCGGGTGCGGCATTACAACTGGTATCGGTGCAGTGCTGAATACAGCAAAAGTCGAACCGGGGTCAACCATTGCCGTGTTCGGTCTGGGAGGGGTTGGTTTAAGCGTGATCCAGGGGGGCGTCATGGCCAAAGCGTCACGTATTATTGCTGTGGATATTAATGCTGATAAGGCCGAAATGGCAAAGCAATTGGGAGCAACAGATTTTGTGAATCCCAAAGATCATGACGCGCCTATTCAGGACGTTATTGTGGACCTTACTGATGGGGGAGTGGACTATTCTTTTGAGGCTGTAGGTAATGTGAATTTGATGCGTGCTGCTCTGGAGTGTTGTCATAAGGGCTGGGGTGAATCAACCGTGATTGGGGTAGCTGGCGCCGGTCAGGAGATTGCAACACGTCCATTTCAACTAGTAACAGGCCGGGTTTGGAGAGGAAGCGCTTTCGGTGGTGTAAAGGGCCGCAGTCAGCTACCAGGAATGGTCGAACAGTACATGTCTGGAGAAATCAAGGTTGATGAGATGATCACACATACTATGGGTCTGGAGGATATAAATCGGGCGTTCGATCTGATGCATGAAGGCAAGAGTATTCGCTCGGTGATTCACTTTTAATGGTTTGTTGCTTTTAGGGGCTGGGGAGAAAAATAATGACAGAAACAATTTCCATTCATCCCGAAATTGATAGCGGGACACAACCGGCAGCAGAGGATTTTAGTGGAAGTACTTTGATGTGCCACTGTGCCGATCAAAAAGTTACGGTGACCATAAAAGGACAATGTGCATACAACCATGCATGTGGCTGCACTAAATGCTGGAAGCCTGAAGGTGCGGTCTTTTCTCAAATTGCGGTCGTGGCTAGAGACAATTTGGCTGTTGGTGCAAATGAAGCCAAGCTTGATGTCGTTGATCTGGGTGCGCCTATCAAGCGCTATGCCTGCCGGGACTGTGGTGTTCATATGTATGGAAGAATCGATAATGAGAGCCATCCGATTTATGGTTTTGATTTTATTCACACAGAACTTTCCTCCGAGGCAGGGTGGGCACCGCCGGAATTTGCTGCTTTTGTGTCGTCGGTCATCGAATCAGGAACCAATCCGGATGAGATGTCTGCGATCCGAGCAAGACTCCAGGAACTCGGGCTTGAGCCATACGACTGTTTGTCACCGGAATTAATGGACGCAATCGCAACCCACGCGGCTAAGGCTGCTGGTGTTCTCTCCGACTAGGAAGAAAAAAAATGATAAGACTACTGGTTTTGGCTGGTTTTTACAGTTTGTGCATTTGCTTCATGCCCCTTGACGCTTTGGGTCAGCTTGGGCATCCGGCCAAAGGGTCCTGGAGCGGGTACTGGGAATATGACAGCACCGAGCGCAGGCGTGCCCTTGTGATACTGGACTGGGTGGACAATGAGATTACGGGAGTTATCAATCCAGGCCGAAACGCAACTCAGATCACCCACGCAGAGCTAGATGTATCCAGCTGGACACTCACAATAGAGGCTGAGATGGAGATAGCCGACGGTCCCAGTGGCCATTTTGTCGCGACAGGCAAGTTAGAAAACTTGGGTTCCTGGACGGGTCGTAGGTACTCAGGAACATACCGGCACGGACAGGAGAGCGGAACTTTTGTTTTGATTCTTAATTAGTTGACCAATCGTGAACTGGAGAATTTTTCCATGAAGATGAACTTTGTCATAACGGTAGTGATGGCCTTTTTTTGGTCTGCTCTGGCTGTGAACACTCAAGCACACCATTCTTTTGCAGCAGAGTTTGATTCCGAGAGTCCGATTGAGTTTACTGGTATTGTCACAAAGGTAGAGTGGGCAAATCCCCACACTTTTTTCTATCTTGATATAGAAACCGAGAACGGTAGTTATGAAAACTGGGCGTTGGAGCTTGGCAGTCCTAACGGGCTAATGCGCCGTGGGTGGACACGTAATTCGTTAAAGATAGGCGACTTGGTTAGCGTGAAGGGTGCTAGAGCCCGAGACGGTAGCCAGAAGGGAAATGCCCGTTCGGTAATGCTTGCCACCGGCGAGATGTTGTTCAATGCTACCGCCAGACGCACCGATAACTAGCGGTCAGAGGAAAATTCCAATGAAACAAATAATGATTGCGACTGTAACTGCCACTGCATTGTTAACCTTGGCTGGGCTTGCTGTGGATGCGCAGGAGAATTCCACCGATCAGAACCTTAATTTAATTGGTTTGGGACAGGGGGCTGAGCATTCGGATGGGAAATCCCTTCCCACGCCACGTATGTCGGATGGCACTGTTGATTTAAGTGGAAATGGGGTCTGGAATTTGCCGTGGATTAGGGAATTTTCTCAAATTATCGTTGGTGGAGGGGATCAGGCATGGGTTCCGGCTCTACCTTGGACCCAGGCGATGCAGGATTATAATGTTGCGAACAATCGCGCCTTTGATCCTGAAGGGTTCTGTCTGCCACCGGGCGGACCAAGAGCAATGGCAACGCCATATCCGGCTGAGTTCATACAGCAGCGTGATCGAATTATCATCATATTTGAGGGTGGTGGACATGTCTGGCGTGAGATTCACATGGATGGCAGGCAGCACCCAGAAGGGGATGCGCTCAATCCAACCTACTTTGGCCATTCCGTTGGCCGGTGGGAGGGTGATACGTTGGTCGTTGACACGGTGGGCTATAACGAAAAGACCTGGTTGGATTTTGGCGGGTACATGCATACCGAACAGTTACAAACCACTGAATACATCACGCGTCCCGACCGGGACACACTTCATTATGTGACCACAATTACCGATCCTGGGGCATACAGTGAGCCATGGACCATTGCTTGGGATATCGAATGGTCGGAGGGACAGGAACTGGCTGAGTATATCTGCCAGGAGAATAATAAGTTTCTACTCGACTTGAAGGATGATCTCGGCAACCCATTTTTTGAGAAAACCCCGGGTGCAGATTAAATTTTTCTGTGGCCTGCTTTGCATTCTGAGTCCTATAGTAGCTGCTGAGATCTCGATTCACGGGATAGCCCTGGATTTAGATGGGCGCCCGGTTAGCGAGGCCATGCTGTCATTCCGCCCGGCTATCGGGCCCAGTGGTGGAAACGTCATCACCGTTTTTAGCGATCGGGAAGGCCGCTTTTCTTATCCTGATGTTTTCCTCAAAGTGCCGAATGTCGGGGAGTCTATGGCTGCACGAGCGTTGGGTTATGAGCAAAAAGAAATCATCACTAGGAGTGGCGTGCATGAGCCAAATGTCCAGGTGACCGTGATCATGCGAAAGACGTCCAATCAAGCTGATAGCGCACCAGCTTCGGCCTGGCTTGACGGAATTGTCGACCGAGAGGAAAAAGCCCAGATGATCCAGGATTGTGTCGGCTGCCACCAGGTCCCGTCAGTACAGGTTCGGGCCTATGCCCAGCAGATTTCTGAGGTTGACGGACCGGACCCTCAGGCCGTACGAGATCAAAGTTGGTCGGCGATTGTCCAATACATGAACTATTTGTCCGCTGAAGAATTTTCGCGTGGACGTGAGGCTGGGCCCCCGGATGCAGGACGTGTTTATGCTACTCGTCGGTACGAGGAAGTCGCGAAGACCCTGAGCACGCATTTTTTGGGCCCGATGAACGAACTGAGAGGCTATACATATGGTGCACCACTTGCCGTAACGCCGGAGACCGTGATCCGGGAATATGAGGTTCCAGAGCCTAACGCGATTCGCGAAGCTTTGCTGCTTGGTGACCCGCCTGAGCTGTGGGTTGCTGATGTGTCTACCAATCGGATGTTTGCAATCAATGCTGCAACTGGAGCGCAAAGAGTGGTCCGGGTTCCTTATGAGGGTGTTATGGGGCCACACTCGCTTCACCGTGGAGCAGATGGGTCGCTCTGGGTGACACCGCTGTTTACCAGTGTAATTGCACATCTAGATCTGCAAACTGAAAGTTGGCGTACCTGGGGCATGAAAACCATAAGCGGAGAAGATATCGGGGTTCATGATCTAAGTTTTGGTTATCAGCACGAGTTACTCACGGATACCCAGGGGCGGATTTGGTATTCAGATATCAGGAATAATGCAGTCGGCTACCTCGACCCCGAGACCGGTGATGCAGAAATCTATCGAGTTCCGGATGTACCAGGACGTTCCAGTAGCGGGGCGATGCTTTATGGCTTGGTGATGACGTCGGACCGAAAGCGTATCTGGTATAGCCAGCTTGGGATCGGCAGTTTTGGCAGTTTTAACATAGAGACGTTGGAGTTTGAGCAGTTGATTCAGCTTCCTAGTGCTGATTCCGGCCCTAGGCGTCTAAGCATAAGTGATGAAGATGTCATGTATGTCCCGCTTTATGGTTCTGGTCAGCTGGTGGAGTATGACACCGTAGCAGGACGACAGATTGGAATATATGATTTGCCAGATACTGGCAGTGCTCCCTATGCTGTCACATGGGATCCTGTTCGCCGGGTTGTCTGGATTCCAACTTCGAATGGTAATGTTATCTACCGGTTTGACCCATCAGATAAGTCCTTCGGGGTGGTGCCATTACCTAGTCAGGGAGCATTTTTGCGAATGATTGATGTAGATCCGGATACGGGGGTCTTAGTAACGTCCTATGCGAACGTAGTTGATTTTGTGCGTGGACCTAGGATGGCACTCACCGTGGACCCAGGCGATCAGGCCTATCCCGTTCACTAAGTAAGATAGATTATTGAATAATAAAATAAAAAATAAGGTTCCGGATGATTGATGATTGGCGGCATGCCCTGATGTTTGTTGTGGGAATGTTTTTCATTTTTACTGCCCACGCGACCGACGAAGGTGAGGCACTGACAAAGACCAAGCGTTGTTATGCATGTCATGCGGATTCGGAGACTCTTATTGGACCACCGTACAAGGCGATAGCACTTTTTCACGCGGCAAACAAGGAAGTCATGGTTGACGTTTTGGCACGGAAGATCATTTTTGGTGGTGCCGGGAACTGGGGCATTGTTCCTATGGTGCCTAATGATCACGTTACTCTCGAGGAAGCACGCGTCATAGCAGAGTGGATATTGAATCAGTAAGCTTTGTTGGCGTAGGCTGACCGGCTGTCACAAAAAAATCATACGTAGTGATGAATCCTTTTCGTCAAAAGATGAATCATGGGGAGGGTATTAGCTTTTGCTATAGATACCATCCAGCATGGATTCTTTGCCCGAAGCAGGGGCCAGGGCGGTCTTTCCTGCGTGGGTAATAACGCACGCGGTATCTGCATTACTGGGCCGACTTCTTGCGGAAAGACGGATCTTGCGTTATCCCTTGCCAATGAATTTGATGTAGAAATTGTGAGCATGGACTCTGCCATGGTCTACCGAGGTATGGATATTGGTACCGCTAAGCCGAGCCAGACTATTCGAAAGGAAGTACCTCATCACCTAGTGGATATTCTTGAGCCCACAGAGGTGTATTCTGCGGGCCGGTTTGCAAGCGAAGCGCGGAAGATCATTGATGAGATTGCTGAACGTGGGAAACTGCCGCTTGTGGTCGGTGGTACGCTTTTATACCTTCGTGCATTACGTAATGGGCTTGCCAGTTTACCTGGAGCCGATTCTGCTATACGTGCATCTTTGGACAAGGAAGCGATGGAGCGAGGTTGGCCAGCACTACATCAACGATTAAAGGAGATTGACCCCAAAGCAGCTGCCCGCATTGCCCCAATGGACCGGCAGCGTATCCAGAGAGCACTGGAAGTCTATGAAATCACAGGTACCCCGCTGTCAAAACAGCTCAAGGATAGGACAGGCCAAGGCCTTCCTGCTGATGATCTTGATTTGACTACTTTTATACTTATGCCTGTGGACCGGGGGGAGCTAGGGCGGCGTATTGAGACTCGTTTTGATGGTATGGTTGAGGCGGGCTTGATCTCAGAGGTGGCCCGGCTCCGCAGCCGAGGGGATCTGACAGCAGTTACGCCAGCTGTTCGGGCTGTGGGTTACCGACAGGTTTGGGCCTATCTTCACAACGAATACGCTTGGGAGGAGGCTCATCGACGAGCTATAACTGCTACCCGTCAGCTAGCAAAACGCCAGATGACTTGGTTGCGCGCCGAGACAGACGCAGAGCGCTTAGCTATCGATGTAAAAAAGACTGCAAGCAAGGAGTTAATGAGTAGGGTGCGCGGAGCATGTGTTAAACTGGCCACCTGAGTTTGCGGTTTGTATAGAGAGATTTTTTGGTCGTGTGGTTAGGGCTATTTTCGGGACCTATCTCAAAAATTAAAAAGAAAATAAGGAGATCGGCATGGCTAAAGGTCAGTCGTTGCAAGATCCGTTTCTGAATGCGTTACGGAAGGACAAGACCCCCGTTTCAATTTTTTTGGTAAACGGCATAAAACTTCAGGGAAAAATAGATTCTTTTGATCAGTTCGTTGTGCTTCTCAGCAACAGTGTAAATCAAATGGTGTACAAGCATGCGATTTCCACGGTTGTGCCATCGCACAATGTCTCTTTTTCAGCTCCGGATGAAGAAGAATCGGAAGAATAATAACCCTCTAACAGTAGAGCGGGGGGCAGCTCTTGCTTGAGAGGCCGCGAAGTGGTGAGCGCTGTTTGCTCCTTCACGTTGGAATGAAGCGCCGTTGCTATGATGATGAGATTGCGGAATTCAGGGCTCTTGCATTCTCGGCTGGCGCTCAAGTTGTAGGGGATGTCGAAGCTAGACGGGACAGTCCGGACCCGCGCCTTTTTGTGGGTAAGGGTAAGGCAGAAGAACTCGTTGCCCAAGTTCGGGAAAGTTGTGCTGAGTTGGTCCTGATCAATCAGCCAATAACGGCAAGCCAAGAACGCAATCTCGAGAATTTTTTAAAGACTCGGGTATTAGACCGGAACGGCCTGATCCTGGATATTTTTGCTCAGCGCGCAGCTTCTTTCGAGGGAAAATTACAAGTTGAACTGGCCCAGCTTGAACATTTGGCATCCCGTTTGGTAAAAGGATGGACGCATCTAGAGCGACAAAAAGGCGGAATCGGTTTGCGTGGCCCCGGTGAAACCCAGCTGGAGACGGACCGGAGGCTAGTTAATCAGCGCATCAGGCGCCTTAAGGCCCGGTTAGGACGAGTTGTTAATCAGCGTGAGCTAGGACGGCGTGAGCGGCGCAGGGCTAGGGTTCCTACGGTAGCATTAGTGGGCTATACCAATGCCGGAAAATCAAGCCTGTTCAATGCACTCAGTGGTGCCAATTCGGGTACACGACAACAACTTTTCTCAACCCTTGACCCCACTATTCGAAGACTTTGTTTTGATGGTATGGATGAGGTACTTCTAGTGGATACAGTCGGCTTTGTCCGTGACTTACCGCATGAGTTGGTTGCATCGTTCCGTTCCACGCTTACGGAAACAAGGGAGGCCTCGCTGTTACTCCATGTTATTGATTTTAGCGACCCACATCACGGAGACCGCAAGCATCAGGTTGAAGAAGTGCTTGAATCTATCGGTGCCTCTGAGGTTCCCTGTATTCAGGTGTACAATAAGGTCGATCTTGCTCATGAGCATCACCCGAACCGCGAGTTGAACGGTTCCCGGTATCCAAAAGTCTGGGTTTCTGCAACTACTGGTGAGGGTTTGGGGTTATTATCACGGTTAGTGCAGGTTCAGTGCTTGGGTAGTTTGGTGAGTGGGCAAGTGGTGTTATCGCCAGATCAGAGCAGACTGAGGGCTCGACTCTTTGCGCTAAAGGCGGTGCGGGGAGAGTGGCAGCACGATTCGGGTGGCTGGACGTTGGACATCGAAGTGACGTCTCGCCGGTGGGAGCAGTTTTGTAAACAAGAGGGGCTGTCTAAGGATAGTTTTCTCGAGGAAGCGTGAAAAAAAGTGGCATGGAATGATGACGATAAAGGTAATCCCTGGAATTCAAATGGGCAGGGCAATCCATCAGATTTGGATGCAATCGTTAAAGATCTGCAGCGAAAATTCAGCGGATTTTTGGGCGGTGGGCGCCGTGGCCTAGGGGGCAGCAGCAATGGTGGCGGAGGCGGCGACTTCTCTACTATTTTTGTCGGCGGCTTGATTGCTTTAATAGGTGTTTGGTGCCTGTCTGGGTTTTACCAGATTGATGATGCGGAGCGAGGCATTGAGCTACGCTTTGGGGAGTTCATGTCTGTAACATTGCCAGGGCTAAGATGGCACATCCCGTGGCCAGTAGAGACCGTTGAAAAAATCAATACCAATGTAACTGAACGGTTTCCCTACCAGGGAAGCATGCTAACCAAGGATGAGGCGATTGTTCTCGTGGACCTCGTGGTTCAGTACCGGCGGACAGATCCGGAATCATATCTGTTTAACCTCAGAGACCCTGAGGATACTCTTCGGGATATAACGCGAAGCGCCATTCGAGAGATCATTGGTAAAAATGAATTGGATTATATTCTCACTGAGGGGCGCGAAGATGTAGCTGCTCAGACGCAGGATTTGGTTCAAGTTACCCTGGACCTTTATCGCACTGGTATTACGATCGATGAGGTAAACCTTCAGGAGGCCAATTTCCCTCGGGATGTGGAGGCCAGCGTTCAGGATGCCATTAAGGCGCGCGAGGATAAGGAACGTATGGGGTTTGAAGCGCAGGCTTATGCAAATGATATTGTGCCCAGGGCTCGAGGTGATGCAACTAGGCGAATATTTGATGCCGAAGCCTACAGGTCTCAGGTAATTGCAGATGCAGAGGGCGAGGCAGATCGTTTCCTGTCAATCCTTACCGAGTATGAGAAGGCGCCTGCGGTTACACGGCAGAGGATATATTTAGAGACCCTGGAACTCATCATGGCTAACTCGACCAAGGTACTGCTTGACTCAGAGGGCGGGGGTAATCTCATCTATTTACCACTGGACCGCCTCATGGAGCGTCGCTCGAGCGGGACTCAGGTTGATTCTGCAAATCCGGGGACAGTTGAGAGTTTCGATTCACGTACAGCGTTACGTGAACGGGATATCCGTTAAAACTAGGAGTTAAAAAATGGGTTCACGTCTGAGTTTTTTAATAGTTATATTCATTGCTGGGGCGTTTTTAGTGCGAGCGACCATGTTTACGGTTGATGAGCGGGAGCACGCCCTTAAGTTCCGCTTTGGTGAGATTGTTCAGTCTGGTTATGAGCCAGGAATCCATTTCAAGATTCCATTCATCAATGACGTAATGAAATATCCGGACAGGATTCTTAACTACGACCAGTCCGAGGAGAAATTTTTAACCGGCGAGAAAAAGAATCTCATTGTTGACTATTTCATCACTTGGCGGATTGTGGATCCCGGTCAGTACTATCGGGCGGCTGGTGGAGACGAGATCTTTGCTCTAGAACGCCTGTCTGCAATAGTAAAAGAGGGCATAAAGGCCCAATTCAGTCAGCGAACTGTTCAGGAGGTGGTCTCAGCCGAGCGCTCTGAGCTTATGGAGGGAATGCTAGTTCAGGCAAGAGCAAGTGCCCCCGCGCTAGGGATCGAGGTTGTAGATGTGCGCGTTATGCGCATCGATTTATCCGATGAGGTTAGTGGTTCCGTATATAGCAGAATGCAGCAGGAGCGCGCCCGGGTAGCGTCGCAACTGCGGGCAGAGGGCGCTGAAGATGCTGCGCGGATTCAGGCAGAAGCGGATCGCGAGCGCACAGTTATTCTTGCTGAGGCTTATCGGGACAGTGAGCGCATTCGGGGTGAGGGTGATGCAAATGCAGCTGACACTTACGCCCAAGCTTATACTCAAAACGCCGAGTTCTACTCCTTCTATCGAAGCATGCAGGCTTATCGGCAGTCACTTGGTCGCGAGCAGGATGTGCTAGTGTTGGATCCCAACAGCGAGTTCTTCCAATTTTTGCTCCAGGAAAGAGCTATTGGGGCGCCAGAAGGCTGAAGCTGCTCGATTTCCAAAGTTATGATTTAGGAGGCTAGGACATTGGCCTGGTCAGATCTTCTTGCGGGCTTTGCTTTCTTCTTGATCATCGAGGGCCTCCTGCCTTTTGTCAGACCGAACGCATGGCGTCGTGGGATTTCCATACTTTCCAAAATGCAGGATGGGCAGCTGAGGCGAGCCGGTTTCATGATTGTTGTCGCGGGCTTGGCCCTCCTCTATTTGGTAAGGGCCTAAGTTATGGGTCGTAGAGTCGTTGTAGTAGGAATACAATGGGGTGACGAGGGCAAGGGTGCCATTGTAGACATGCTGGCCGGGCGTGCGCATGCTGTCGCTCGGTTTCAGGGTGGGCACAATGCCGGTCATACGCTTGTAATAGACCACGAAAAGACGATCCTCCACCTGATTCCTTCCGGCATTCTTCGAGATGGAGTGATGTGCCTAATAGGCAATGGCGTAGTCTTGTCGCTTAAGGATTTAGTTGATGAGATTGACGAACTGACTGATAAGGGAGTTCCGGTATCCGAGAGGTTAAGAATTTCTGCTGCGTGCCCATTGATTCTTTCCTCCCACATAGCCCTGGATCAGTCTCGGGAAAAGGTAAGGGGTTCTGATGCGATAGGGACAACCGGGCGAGGTATCGGTCCAGCATACGAAGATAAGGTCGCTAGGCGAGCCGTTAGGGTGTCTGACCTATTCGCCCCCGATGTCTTAGAGAAGAAGCTAGAGACTTTGCTTGATCTCCATAACTTTTCACTTGAGCGATACTATGGGACCGCAGCATTAGATTGTAGCAAAGAGCTTGACTCGCTATTAAGACTGGGGGAGCGAGTGAAGCCTTTAGTTGTCGACGTCACTGCGTTACTCAGCTTACTGTATCTTGAGGATCGCAACATTCTTTTTGAGGGGGCTCAGGGTGGAATGTTAGATGTTGATCTTGGCACGTATCCCTTTGTCACCTCATCAAATACCACAGTTGGTAGCGCTGCGACAGGAACTGGTATGGGACCAGGCTATATAGACTATGCGCTCGGTATAGTAAAAGCCTACACCACCAGAGTTGGCGCTGGACCGTTTCCCACGGAACTGTTGGATGATATGGGAAAGCACTTGGCTGATGTCGGATCAGAGTTCGGCTCAACGACTGGACGGGCACGTCGTTGCGGATGGTTTGATGCGGTACTTCTAAAGCGAGCAGTGTTTACCAACAGCATTACGGGGCTATGTGTTACTAAGCTTGATGTTTTAGATGGACTTGAAGAGATCAAAATTTGTGTGGACTACCGCCTAGACGGCCAACTATTGGAAAACCTGCCCCTGTTAATGGACCGGTACGGAGAGTGTGAGCCGGTTTATGAAACTATGGCTGGCTGGCAGGCATCTACCGAGGGTGTGACCGCCTACGAGGACCTGCCCCAAAATGCTCGCCGTTACCTTGAGCGTATCGAAGAGATTTCCGGAATACCAATCGACCTTGTTTCTACCGGCGCTGCACGCGAGGCAGTCATTACCCGCAGACATCCTTTTGATATGCCCTAGGTATCTTGTATATTAAAAATGGCATTATTATGAGAACCTATTGGTTCATGAGTTGTCAGGAATAGTTTCCTATCGGAACCGGTACTCTTGGGCAGCTTTGGGGCAATCGTGACTCCTGTTAGTTTTGGTCCCGACAGCCCGAGGAAAAATTTATAAGAGCAACGCACGGATGACAAAAAAAATAATAAGAATTTGTAACGGGCTGTTCCTGATATTCATTTTTTTGAGTTCCTCTGTTTTAGCACAACAAGGTAGCAGTTTTTTTGCAAGACCCTTGGAGCTTGAGCGGGATGTGCAGTTCTGGATACGCGTTTACACCGAAATCGACACAGACAGTGGCTTTATTCATGATTCAAAAAATTTGGGGGTGGTTTATCGAACTGTTCGTTTTTCTGCCGGGATGAAAGTTGGTGATCGTTCTCGGCAGACTCGAAGCGCCGTCAACGTGATCGAAAGTGCACTACAGACCTTAGCTACAGGTCAGCGTGACGGCTTGAGTCAGAGTGAACAGATGATTTTGGCCCTATGGCCGAAACAGGTAAGCAATAGTGAGCTGGCAGAAGCCTCTCGTCGAGTGCGTTTCCAGCTAGGACAGTCGGATCGCTTTAGGGAGGGAATTGCGCGGTCTGGCGTTTGGAAACCCTATATCTACCAAGTACTCGTTGAACGAGGACTACCCATAGAGCTTGCTGTACTTCCTCACGTGGAGTCTTCCTTTGATCCGACAGCATACTCAAAGGCTGGTGCAGCTGGTCTTTGGCAATTTACCCGCTCTACAGGACTTCGCTATATGCGTATTGATCACGTAGTGGATGAACGGCGTGATCCCTTTCTTTCCACGGTTGCTGCGGCCCGGTTGCTAGAGAACAATTTTCAGGTAATCCAGAGTTGGCCCTTAGCCGTTACGGCCTATAACCATGGTCTAGCAGGTATGCGCCGAGCGGTACAGGCACTAGGTACCCAGGATATAGCGGAAATTGTTCGTAACTACAAAGGGAGGACCTTTGGTTTTGCGTCGCGCAATTTTTATGTCGCTTTTCTTGCTGCGCTGGAGGTGGATTCGGAGTCAGACAAGTACTTTGGATCTGTTCGCCGACGGCCAGAGGCTGATACGGTTGTAACTAAAATTCCTGACTATGTTGGTGTTGATAGTTTGCAATCGGTGCTTGGCTTGGCGCTAACGGAGCTAAAGGCGTGGAACCCGGCCTTAATGGAGCCCGTATGGAGTGGTGACAAATTTGTCCCTAAGGGTTTCAGTTTACGTTTACCACGAAGAGGCCCTGATCCGCAGGGTCTACTGGCAGCCCTACCTGTATCTCAGCGTCATGCGGCACAGCGCCCGGATGTTTATCATAGGGTGAGGCGCGGCGAGACACTTTCTGAGATTGCGGAGCGTTATCGAGTAGGTGTGTCTTCCCTGATGACGTTAAACAGTCTCAGGAACCGCAATTTAATTCGTATCGGGCAGACACTGATACTGCCAGTGAGCGATACAGGAGCAAGTGCCACACTTGTGCAGCGGGAGGGAGTCGCAACCTACATTGTGCGAGCTGGCGATACTATCAGTCGTATTTCCCAGATTTTCAAAATCGATGAGCAGGTACTGCTAGAACAAAATGGTGTGCGCAACAGAAACTTAATTTATCCGGGACAACGGTTACAGGTTGCCCCCCTGGCCATGAGGATGCCCAGCCAGAGTATAGAGCCGGAGATTGGAATAGCCCTGACGTCCAATGAATCACCCTTAACAGACACATTATTATCAGCTTCTACCGTGGGCGGTTCTCGAGAACAAGCTCCCACGGAGATCGGGGCACTAGGGTTAGGGTCTAGCGAAATATCTATCGAGACAAATCTTTTGGCCAGCACACAGGCAGATTTGGCCGCGGATCCAACAGACTATTCCGTGGCTGTTGATCGCATAATAGAGGTGCAAGCGTCAGAGACGCTTGGACATTATGCTGACTGGCTTCAGATCCGCACGCAGCAGCTACGCAATATCAATCGTATGTCGTTTGGTCAGGATGTAGTGGTTGGGCGCAAACTGGAACTTGATTTTTCGGTGGTTGACCCTGTTACCTTCGAGAGACGAAGGCGCACCTATCACCGAAAGATACAAGAGGTATTTTTCCAGACATATCAGATTAATGACACGTTAGATCATACAGTGAAATCAGGTGAATCCCTTTGGATTCTGGCACTCCGTACCTATCGTGTCCCTGTGTGGCTGGTGCGCCAATTTAATCCAGATTTGGATCCGGACCGGGTTAGTCCGGGTATGGTGATCAAGTTTCCGCAGCTAAATCCCATTGCCGGCAAAAAAGACGCAGGTGCGTAAAGGTAGCCGGTGCCCGAGAAACTCGTTATTAAGCCTGACCAAATTCCTGCACTGGAGCGGGGCGGGGGAGTTGCTACCATCCCCTTGGTGACAAAAGCCAATATCCCGAATGCTTCTTTTGCCTCCGGAATTACAAGCTTTCCCCCGGGCGCTGGTGCGCCCATGCACTGCCATAATTGTCCAGAGCAAGTCACACTTTTGAGGGGCAAGGGCGAGGTGGAGATTGAGGGTGAGATCACGCAGTTATCCCCTCATGACACAACTTATATTCCAGCTGGAAAGCCACACCGTTTTCTTAATATCGGTCAGGATCCTCTCCTCATTCTATGGATCTACGGGGCGCGCGAGGTGACACGCACATTTATGGAGACCGGTAAGACGGTAGAGCACCTATCCAGCAAGGATATCGTGACACTACCGGATTAAAGGTGGTTGGCAATCTAAAGGGTGGCTGTAAGGTTTTGTGCGTTAGTGGAGCGTGTTCTCTAGGATGAGCAGAGGTGGGCCGCTTTCTCGTAGTTCGCCGAGTTCTTCTTCGTAGGAAGACATCCCTAAGGATAAGTAGGAGCCGCCAAGAACGATATCTACATCATCGTCCCCGTCAACATCACCGACGTCCATTGTCATCCATCTTCCGGTCACGGCCTCAAGCTTACTAAAGGCCTCAAAGTGTAAAGCACCCTGATTTTCAAGGTACACAAAAGTCTCTGGTTGCTCTGATCCAAAATCAGGATAGAAAGAGATGGCTGCAATATCTAAATCCCCATCTTTATCAAAATCTGCGGACTTAGCCACGAAGGCACCAAACATTGGATAGAAATAAGCCTCTTGAAACTGATATTCGCCTCGGTTGAGATAGATCCTGAGGCCGTGGTAGTTTTTAAGCGTGTTGTACGGATCAGAGTCCACGTTATCTCCATTGACCACAAGCAAGTCTAGGAGGCCGTCGTGGTTGAAGTCCTCAAGATCGAAAAAAGTGTGGCCATAGGCTGCATGAGTTTCCAGTATATTGATCACTTCGAATTCGTTTCCGCCTTGATTCTCCAGGAGCCGTACCCCCTCCCTGGCATCGGCCATTAGAACCAAGATGTCTAACAGGCCATCGTTATTAAAATCGTGGGCTTGGGCCTTAACGGACCCGGGAAGGTCCAGCAGGATACGCTCCACGTAGGTACCATCTGGTTGTGACTCAAACCATGACAGGCTGCCCTGGGTAGAGCCAAAACCACACACTATGAAATCATCTTGCCCATCATTGTTTAGGTCTACAACTTCCATGTGGGCCATCCGGTAAGCCCGATCTATGACTGTGGTAGGGGCTACATTTGCAATACTTTGATCTACCAGCGCAAAAGCAGAAATATGAGCTGGCTTAGAGGAGGGCGGCCCTTCTCCGAGTAGGTCACCTATAGATGCCAGATAGGCTGTATTTCCAGTAAATTGAAGCGCTACCGGAGAGATCTCTGGGTTAAAGCGGTACGGGCCCAGCGTACGCGAACCTTGGCCGCCCAGTACCGTCAGCGTATTGAATGCGCTGTCACCAATGTATATTTCGCCGGCGTCCTCTCGAATATGGACTAGAGTAATGACAGATGCGGGGATATTTTGGGCCAGCGGTCGGACCTGGAGCTGAGGAAGGGCCCAGTTCAGCCTTGGCTTATTCTGTTGGGGTACTGAGGCGTTTGGTGCTTTCTCAGTATAGTAGGAGCGAAGTGTTGCCCAGTCCTCTGGGCTCAGCAGGGGTTCTTCAGGGATTAAATCGTCCCGCACCAGTGCCTCTTTTCGGCCTTCAACGTTGGATCGGGCGAATTCCGGGTGTTCCGAGAGGTAGCTAATATCCTCAATTCCTAACCAGTAGCCCATATAGCCTAGGGCGGGCCCCCAGCTTCGCCGCGGTAAAATATCAGGTTCGGGCACCAGATGGCAGGCCCCACAATAAACCTCTGCGAGTTCTTTCCCCCTTTCCATTTTGTTTTGTTGGGATAAAACCAAGGCTAGGGTTGCGATGACGCTACTGATGGTGGCTATCAGTAAAAAAATTTTTTTTGTTTGCCTGGACAATTTACTCTAAATCTTCCAACTAACTGTTTTTTTAATAGTTTGTTTTACTGGGAAATATGAATATCCATCTTATATCGTACTTATGAGCTCCAGATATGACCATATAATGTTTGACTTGCATGAATTCACAGTGGTAGCTTAGGCTCATAGATAGTTTTATTTTGTTGTTTTTAGGCGACGCCTTGGGGCAAGGTTCCCTGGAGGCGTTGTGCATCGTTAGAAAACTTTCGGAGAAGCAAAGACATGACAAAGAATCATTACATTCCGGTTAGCGTTGTTGCCTTGGCAATTGGAGCCTTCGGGCTGCTTGGCGGACAAAGTGCTTCAGCTCAAGGTGCTTCGGCACTGCTTGAGGAAGTGGTCGTGACGGCTAGACGCCGCGAGGAAAGTCTGCAAGACCTCCCGCTGTCCATAGCAGCCTTAAGTGCTGGTCAAATGGAAGCGCAGGGGATTCAGTCCATTGAGGACGTTAGTGACTTCGTTCCGAACGTCACCCTGACGCAGTCTGACCGTATGAATAACACCCGAGTCGTCATTCGGGGTATTGGTGGTGGTCACCCGGATCCAGTGTTTGTGTTCGGTAGTGGTATGTATATTGATGGCCACTATATTCCGAACTCACTGGGCGGCTATATGAACACCATGGATATTGAGCGGGTTGAGCTCCTGCGTGGACCGCAGGGTACGCTTTTCGGTAAGAATGTGACCGGCGGAGCCGTTAACATTGTTACAGCAAAACCCGGACCAGACTTTGATGCG
>Ga0315336_1000688_pt1 | contig 83339 bp, 78 predicted proteins | sample ASW5metaG_FD_204512 | JGI IMG/M metagenome (GOLD analysis project Ga0315336, IMG submission 204512) | Ammonia-oxidizing marine archaeal communities from Monterey Bay, California, United States - ASW #5 | ecosystem: Environmental > Aquatic > Marine > Intertidal zone | place: USA: California...
CGGTCCGGGGCCGGCCATGGCACTGCCAGGGGCAAAAAGCGCCGGTGGATGGGGGAGTGGGCCGGTGCTGTCACCGCCAGAGGCAATAAGCGACGGTGCGAGGCGCCAGCCACAAAAATACGCCCGCTCTTTCAGATCAAATACTTGATCAGCACGAAGCCGCCGATCAGCAGCACCACGAAGATCGTCGCCGCGAGGCCCATGCGGCGCTCGATCCAGTCGCGGATCGGCGGCCCAAAATAATAGAGCAGCGCGGCCACGACGAAGTACCGAATGCCGCGCGACAGGACCGAGCCGAGCACGAAGGTCGCGAGGTCCTGTCTGGCCAGGCCGCTGGCGATGGTGACCACCTTATAGGGCAGTGGCGTCAGCCCGCCGACCATGACGATCCAGAAACCGTGCTTGTTGTAGAGCGACTGGTACTCCGCGAACTGCTTGGCGTAGCCGTAGAAATTGAGCACCCACTGGCCGAGGGTCTCGTACAGGAAGTAGCCGATGCCGTAGCCGAACATACCGCCCAGCACCGAGGCGATGGTGCAAACGAGCGCGATGCGCCAGGCCTTTTCGCGCGTCGCCACGACCATCGGGATGAGGAGGATATCGGCCGGGATCGGAAAGAAAGAAGCTTCCGCGAAGCTGACGATAGCGAGCGCCGCCAACGCGTGCCGGTGGGCCGCGAGACCCATCGTCCAGTCATAGAGCGATCTCAGCATCGGCGCCGGATGTAGCAGGCGCCCGGCAAACCTTCAATCGTCAACTGAAGACGCCCCGGCGCTGGCATGAAGAAGCGGGCGGTATCCGGCGGCGAGCGCGGCCACGGTAGGCGCGGGTGTCAGCACTTCCACCACCCCATTCTGCCACGGCTGCGCCGGACCGTAACGACCGAACTCGTAAGGAAAAAATCTATCGCCATGCACCAGAAAAGCCGTGTTCGGCTGGCCGTCCAAAACGACAAAGGCCCCGTCCGGTAGATCCTCCAGCGGCGCGCGGTGGCGGCGTTGCCGGCGTCCCGGCTTTTCGATTCGCGCCGGATGCAGCATCGCATCCATCGCTTTGGCCAGCGGTCGCCGGTCGAGGCCGTGCGCGGCGGCGAAAGCGTCGCGGTATCGGTTGTAGTCGGCGCGGCGGCACTCGGCGCACGGCCGGTGCCCGGCGGCCAGCGCCACGGCCTCATCCAGGAAAAACAGCTCGGTGTAGCGCCGGGGCGTCATCACGGCGCGCTGACGGTCTTTGAACTCAAGCACGCAGGTCACCCAATGCGGCATCCGCCAGCGCGCGACGCCCAGGCGCTGGTGCTCGTCGTGCAACACCCCGCGATTGCCCAGGAAGAGCCCGCGCGCGGGATGCGCGACGATCTCACCAAAAGGCGTGACGCGGTTCTGTAGCGGCATGGGGGTCCGCTCTAACCGGTGCCAATCTCCGATGCAACCCGAAGCTTGCGCCAACCGCTTGCACTAGCCACCAACAAAACGCCGGGCACACACCCGACCGCAATCGCGATCAGGAAGGGCGACCAGGGCGCGGGATCGAAGTCGGGCCGCGCCAGAAAGGGCGGAAAGGCCAGCATCGCCACGCCGCCGCTCCACAGGATCAACGCGACGCCGAACCGCTGGACCAAACGCCGCCCGGCCCCCACCAGCAGCAGTATTCCGGGCCCGGCCGCGGCGAACAGCCAGATCGAGGGGAAAAGCGCACCGTTGAGCATCTCGATCCAGACCTCGCCCGAGAGCCAGACGGACGTGCCGTTCGCCTCGGCGACAACCATGCGCATTTGAAGGATGTCGGTGTAACCGCGGTGGCCGAACACCGTCACGAAGAGACCGACGCCCAGCACCACCAACGCCAGGCCGGCGAGCCGGCGCAGCGTGTCTTTAAGGCCGAATGAATGGAGCGCGGCGAGCATAGGCGCAGCCTGCCCGATAGCGAGCTTACACGCGGTTAAAGGTCACGCGGAAGTGAAGGCGGCCGCTGCTTCAGCGCTCGGCGTCCACAAGGACGAAGGCGATTCGGCAGGGCTTGGTGCCGCGGTTCGACCAGGCGTGGTTGGTGCCGCGCTGGATCAGCGTGTCACCTGCTGTGAGCTCGATCTCGCTGTCATCGAGCAGCATCGTGATCGAGCCCGAGATCACCACCGCATAGTCGATCGTCTCGGTGCGGTGCATGAAGGGATGGCGCGCGCCCTCGACAAACGCGTCGCCCGCGCCGATCGAAGCGAACGCCGCCCTGCCGTCGATTGTCTTCAGAAGCTCGGGGTCCTCGGGCGGGAACTCCACGACACGGAAGATCGTGCCGCGCTCGGGCGGATGCAGCGTGAATTTCTCCACTACCGTTTCCTCCGGTCCGCTGATCGCGGCCGGCGTCGTATCGGTGCGCCAGAGATTGTTGAGCTGCGCGCCTGGCCGGCTCTCGCCGATCTGGATGATCGCCGCATCGACGTCGGAGACCACCACCGCCTTGCCGTCGCTGTCATGGCCCGTGACCACGCGCCGCAAAGATCCCGCCATTGCCGCCTCCCACGCTCTATTGTTTCGTTATCGGGTTGTTTCGTTGTCGGGATCATACCGCGTTATTGCTCCCCGGATGGCCAGCAAATAGGCTTGAACGGCGCGGCGGGGTTGACCATTTGGTTGACGACCAGCGCGGCGCCCATCATCATCCCGGCGCGCCAAGCAACGCCCCGGTGCCCCTGTGGCGGAATTGGTAGACGCGGCAGACTCAAAATCTGCTTCTCGCAAGGGAGTGGGGGTTCGAGTCCCTCCGGGGGCACCAAGGCGCTAGCCGTTTTCGTCGCTCGTCGATCCCGGTGCCAAACCATAGTCCTCGCCCTCGCGCATGATGACGGAGAGCGACGCGAGGAAGGGTTCGTAGGCGGCGGTGACGAAGCCCGGCGCGGCCGCGGCGGCCGCCACGGCGCGCTTGGTCATGAGGCGGCCGAGCTGGGGGCTCTCCAACAGCCGCGCGACGAGCGCTTGTGTTTCCGCCTCGATCTCTTCGGCCGCCGCCACCTTCATAACCAGATCAAGCGAACACATCTCCTCCGCCCCAAGACGCTCGCCCAACAGCAGCAGGCGCCTGGTCCGGTCCGGCCCCAGCAGGGCATTCAGCACCGGAACGCCGCCCCAGGTCAGCGGAATGCCGAGGCCGACCTCGGGAAACGTAATTAATGCCTCCGGCGTGGCGAGGCGCAGGTCGCTGACCAATCCGATGATCGCGCCGGAGCCGATGGCGGGCCCGCCAAAGACGCTGATGGTGGTCGCCTCCAGCCGCGACCAGCGCTCGATGGTTTCCGCCGTGCGGCGCTGCCAATGCAGCGTGTCCGCCGGGGTCAGTTGCTCCAACTGCTTCAGGTCCGTTCCAGAACAGAATGCCGGGCCTTCTGCGCGGAGCACGGCAACTTCCAATCCGCGATGCCGGCCGAGCGCCGTGATGGCATCCTCATAGGCCGTCAGCATCTCCGTGTCGAAGGCGTTGCGGCGCTCGGGCCGGGACAGGATCACCTGGGCGACCTTGCCGTCGATCTTCAATTCAATTGGCTCAGTCATTCGTTTTCCCGTTTCCCAATATGTCGTCGACAAGCTGCGCCGCCTGGCCGGTATAGGCCGCCGGGTCGAGCAGCGCGGTCAGCGTTTCTTCACCGAGATGCGCCGAGACGGCGGCATGGTCGAGCAGGCATTCTGCAAAGCTCTTCGCTGAATTGCGCGCCGAGCGGGCCGCCGCGCCGACCGTCTCGTGCGCGGCCTCGCGGCCAATATGGCCGGCCAGTGCCAGCATCACCGCCTCGGAGACGATAAGCCCGCCGGTCAGCTCAAGATTCCGTTTCATCGCTTCGGGGTCGACGCGCAGGCCGCCCAGCACCTGCAACAGCCGTTCCAGAATGCCGCCGGTCAGCACGAAAGCCTCCGGGATCAGCTTCCAGAAGACAATGCCGGCGCCCATGTCGCGGTCGTCCTGCCCGACGGTGGCGCCGATGGCCAATGGCACCTGGGCGCGCAAGGTGGCAGCGGCGGCGATGATGGCCTCGCAGCGGATCGGGTTCTGCTTCTGAGGCATGGTGCTGCTGCCAACCTGAGCTTCGCCCTGGGCCTCGAATACCTCGCCGATTTCGGTGCGGCCGAGAAAATAGATTTCGCGCGCGATCTTCTCGGCCGTCGCCGCAATGAGCCCGAAGAGCGAGATGCATTCCGCGAAACGGTCCTGGCTGGCGTGCCAGCTTGCGCCAGCTTCGCCGAGACCCAGCTCGTCCATCACCGCGCGCCGCAGCTCCAGCGCCTTCGGCCCATATCCCGCCATCGTACCGGCCGCCCCGCCGAAGCTGCCGACCAGAAGGCGCGGCCGCATCTCATCGAAACGCGCGCGGTGGCGCATGACCTCCTCGAACCAACCGGCGAGGCGCAGGCCGAAGGTGGTCGGAAGCGCCTGCTGGCCATGGGTGCGCCCGGCCATGACCGTGTCGCGGTGCCGGCGCGCCAAAGCCCGGAGGGTATCACCCAGTGCGTCGAGCTGCCCTGCCACGATCTCCAACCCGGAGCGAGCTTGCAGCACGAAGCCGGTATCCATGACGTCCTGCGTCGTCGATCCAAGATGGACGTGATCGCCGGCGGGCTTGCCGCAGCGCTCGGCGAGCGCGCGGACCAGCGGCACCAGGGGGTGGGCGACAGCCGTCGACGAAGCCGCGATCGCAGCGGTGTCCAAGCCGTCGATACGGGCGCATTCGGTGATGCGTCGGGCGGCCTCTTTCGGGATCAGGCCAAGCGAGGCCTGGGCGCGGGCCAGCGCCGCCTCGACATCGAGCCAGGCTTGGAATTGGCTGCGATTATCGAAGACACGCTGCATCGCCTCGCAGCCGAAAAATGCCGTGACGGTGGTGCTGTGGTGAAAGCCCGCGTCGTATTCAGTCGTCATGCCAGATCAATCGTTCCGGCGGCACGTTTGTCATCCGTCGACACTGACCTTTTGACCGCCGCCCCGAATCTAGCGTGATCGGGCCGTTTTGCGAAACGGGGCGCCCGCCGTTACTCCGCCGCCATTGCCGATTGCTCGGCTCTGACCATGCGGTCGAAGGCGCGCCGCGCGACGAGGCGGGCCTTGTCTGATTTGATGTCGACCAGTGGGCGCTCGGGGTCGGCTTCCAGGGCGGCCTGCTGCGCCTCCAGGAAATCGAGATCCTCAAGAAACGTGTCGGCGATTTCCTGGTAGAGGCCTTCGGTGGCTTCCGGCTCGTCCTGCCGGTAGCCATTGGCCGGCGTCCAGAAATAAAAGCAGCTGTTCTCGGTTTCCGGCGTTGCACCGTGATAGAGCCGCAACGAGAAGCCATCGGGCTGATCGCGGTCGGCCTCCGCGCCGCGGCCCTCCTCCAGCGCGCCCGTCCACTGCACGACGCTGGCCGGCGCCACATACTCGAAGTCCTGCCAGCGGTCGACTTTGACCCCCTCGGCGAAGCCGGCTGCGCGCACGTAAGTCGGCGGCGGGGTGATGCCGAGCATCCAGCGGATGTAATGGACGCCGGTATCGGTGCGGTTCACATCCATTCGCGCATTGACCTGACCCATCTTGGAGCCGCCGCCGATCGTGTTGCGGTGGATGAAGGGGATGTGCGTCAGGTCCATCAGATTGTCGATCAGCAGCATGTAATTGCATTTGATGTGATACATGCCGTGCTTGTGCGGCCAATTCGCATGGTCGTCGTTCCAGGGATAGTCGAGGATCGTGCTCTCGTCCGCGAGGGTCGGATCGCCCATCCAGACCCAGATGAATTCCTGGCGCTCGACCAACGGGTAGCTGCGCACCTTCGCCTGGGGCGGCACGCTGTCCTGGCCGGGGATGCTGACGCATTTGCCGTCGCCGCCGAAGATCAAACCGTGATAGCCGCATTGCAGACCCTCCGGCACCACTTCACCCAACCGGAGCGGCGTCGCCCGGTGGCAGCAGCGGTCCTCCAGCGCATGCGCCCTGCCTTCGGCGTCGCGGAACAGCACGATCTCTTCGTTCAGCAGGGTGCGGGGGAAAGGCGCCTCGACGATCTCGTGAGACCAAGCCGCCTGATACCAGGCGTTGTAGACGAAGGGGGCTGTCGCTGCGGAATTCATGGAGGCTCCTCCCTGTCGGCGCGTCGGCGCGCCCAAATTTTGCCCGGGAACTATGCCCATCGTTCGGGCCTGATGGTAGTCATAGAATTCTATAGGTCAATAGAATTTTTATGCCGACCTGGCCCAAAGGTATTTTTTTGGCCGGGTGACAACCCTCCTGACAGAATGGTGTCAGGAGGGTTGTGCGAGGATCGCCGCGGTTCGACGAACCACAGCATCCATCAATCACATCCATCAAGGAGACCTCCGATGAGTTTCACGCCTGAGCACTTCGCCGTCTGGACCGAGATCCCCGTGGCCGACATCGACCGCGCGATTGCGTTCTACAACACGGTTCTCGATACTGATCTGAAGAAGGACGAGAGCGGCCCCAACCCAATGGCCATGTTCCCCACTTCCACGCCGGGCGGCGTGTCCGGCCACCTCTATCCCGGCAAGCCGGCGGCCCAGGGCGAGGGTCCGACGATCCACCTCGCCTGCCCCGACAAGCTGGAAGATGCGCTGGGGCGTGTGAAGGGAGCGGGCGGCAAAGTCCTCTCCGACGTCGTGACGATCCCCGCCGGCCGCTTTGCCTACTGCCTCGACAGCGAGGGCAACTCCATCGGCGTGTTCTCGCGCTAAGCGTCAAACCCCCGAAAGTGAATTCCCATGCGACGTGCCGACCGCCTGTTTCAGATCGTGCAGTATCTGAGAGGCGGTCGGCTGCTCACCGCGGCGAAGCTGGCCGGCGATCTGGAAGTCTCCGAACGCACGATCTACCGGGACATCGCGGACCTCCAGGCGAGCGGGGCGCCGATCGACGGCGAAGCCGGGGTCGGTTACGTGATGCGCGACGGCTACGATCTGCCCCCGCTCATGTTCACGCGTGATGAGATCGTAGCCCTGGTCGCCGGCGCGCGCTTGATCCGCGCCTGGGGCGGCGCCACGATGGCACGCGCCGCCGAAGAGGCGCTGGTCAAGATCGAGGCCGTCTTGCCCTATGCCGAGCGCGCTCGGGCCAATCAGGTCGAAATTCACGCCTTCGCCCTAGAGATGACCGGGGAGGTGCGGGCGCGGATCGACGAGATCGAGCGCGCCGTGGAGGCGCGCCGCCGCCTGACGCTGGCTTATAAGGACGCTGAGGACCGGCCGACCGACCGTGTGGTCCGGCCGCTCGGCCTATGGTTCTGGGGCAAGGTCTGGACGCTCGTCGCCTGGTGCGAGCTGCGCGAGGACTTCCGCATGTTTCGCCTCGACCGCATCGCGGCCATGACCGACGGCGAGCGCTTCCGCCCCGAGCGCGGCAAGACCCTGACGGATTTCTATAAGACGATGGAGGAGGAGTTTTGAGGCAAAGCCGTTGACTTACGAAGAGTTCAACGCCTTTTGCGGTGCGCTGCCGGCGACCTCCCATGTGGTCCAGTGGGGCGGCGCGCATGTCTGGAAGGTTGGCGGCAAGGTCTTTGCCATCGCCGGATGGGATGACGGCGGCGAACCCGGCATCACGTTCAAGACATCCGACATCGCCTTTGAAGTCCTGCGCGACCAGCCCGGTTTGCGACCCGCGCCCTACCTCGCCTCGCGCGGCATGAAGTGGATCCAGCGCACCGACGACGCCAGCCTGTCCGACGAAGATTTGTGCGGTTACCTGAAAGACTCCCACCGCATCGTCTCCCTCGGCCTCTCCAAGAAAAGACAAAAGGAACTGGGGCTCAATCAGGAATGAGCCCGATTAGTCGCCGCTTGCGCGAGCCAGAAAATCCAGGTGCAGCGCATTGAAGCGCTCGGCCTCCTCCCATTGCGGCATATGCGCGGAACGGTCGAAGACCTCGAAGCGCGAGCCGGGCACGGCATCGGCGTAGCGTCGGCCATCCTCGAGCGAGGCGGTCGGGTCATCCTGCGTCCACAGCACCAGCGTGGGCGCGGCAATGCGTCCGAGTTCTTCCTCGCTCAAGAGGTTGCGCTCGCGCACCGCCATGTCCTGGAGACAGAGGATATGGGGAAGAGCGCGTTGGTAGTCGGGCTGTTGATAAATCCTCCAACGCGCCTCGATCAGTTCCTCGGTGATATTTGCCTTGTCCTTGATGACGAATTCCAGGCGTGTGCGCACCGCCGCGCGGCCGCCCTCCTGCGCGGCTTTCGTGCCAAGTGAGCGCAACTTGTCCATCACCGAGCCATAGGCCGTGAGCCCGCCGGAACTGATTAGCGAGAGGCTCGCGACCCGCGCGGGATGTTGCGCCGCAATCCGCGCGGCAATCCAACCGCCGAGCGAGGTGCCGACCAGAGACGCGGTCTCAACACCAGCCGCATCCATCACGTCAAGCACATGCCGGACATAGTGTTCGATCTCGTAGTCGTGTTCGGGCTTGCCGGTATACCCATGGCCAAGCAAGTCGATCGCCAGCACACGGTATTGAGCCGCATGCGCGACGACGTTGCGCAGGAAGACCTCCAGATGCCCGTTTACGCCGTGTAGCAAGAGCACCGTGCGTCCCGGCTCGCTCGCACCTGACGGCCCCGCCTCCAGAACCCGCGTGCGGACCCCGCCCGCCTCGATCCAGTCGAGCCGATGCGGACAAGATTGCAGTTCGGTCCAGAGGGTCATCGAGGGCTGCGCGTTCCGGCATGAGAGCAGGCCAAAATACGGCAACGAGGCAGCGATGCAATGCACCCGACCCCTGCGGCGGTCTCAGCTCCCCTGCGGCGCATGATCCGGCAGCCGCTCCAACAGGTGCCAGGTGGTCATCGCGCCCTTGCCTTTCACCTCGATCTCGCCGACCGGCTCGAAGCGGTAACTGTCACCCAGGCGCCGGTGAACCGCCTCGCTCACCTGGATGCGGCCGGGGACGCCCAGGCTTTCCATGCGGCTGGCGGTGTTCACGGTGTCGCCCCAGAGATCGTAGAGAAAGCGGCTCTCGCCGATGACGCCGGCGGTCAATGGGCCACAGGCAATGCCGATCCGGATCTGGACCGGCCGGCCATCGGGACTTTCCAGCCGTTTCGTCGCCGCCAGCATGTCAAGCGCCAGCTCGGAAATCGCCTCGGCATGGTCGGGCCGCGCCTCGGGCAAGCCGCCGGCGACCATGTAGGCGTCGCCGATGGTCTTTATCTTTTCCACGCCATGGCGCCCGACCAGATCGTCGTAGCAGGCAAAAACTTGGTTCAGGAACGCCACCATCGCCGCCGGCTCGCAGCGCGTGGAGATTTCGGTAAAATCGACGATGTCGGCGAACAGAACGGTGGTCTCGGCATGGTCGTCGGCGATGCCGGTCTCACCCCCCTCGAGCCGCTCGACGATGACGCCGGGTAGGATGCGGGTGAGTAGCGCACGGTATCGGCTGCGTTCCTCGGCGATCGCCTCAAGGTTTAGAAAGTCGAGGCGATGGAACCGCTCCAACCAGTAAAGTGCGAACATGCCCATGAGGTTGGCCGCACCGAACTGTGCGTAAATTGTCAAGAGCGCACCCAGATCGATGGTTCGCGTGAGCGGGATGTGGACGGCGAACAGGAACGTGCAGACCCACGAAATCGCGCTCGCCGTGACGAAGCCGACCGGCACGAAGACGAGCAGGAAGAGGATGACCAGCATGTAGCCCGACAGATAAACGTCGGGCGATTTGGATACGGCGTTCATGCCCGAATAGATGAGCGTGAAGGAAAAAATAGATGCGCCGGCCAGCCACGCCAGGCGCATCTTGAAGAAAGCGACCCTGGTTAGAGCAAGCATGGCCAGAAACACGATACTGCCCGCTACGACCCTGAGCGCAATTGCCAGTTCCACTCTTTCGGCGAGGACAAGATAGTCCAAGGGGGCAAACCCGATATTGAGCACGACACCCGCGCCGATCGACAGTCGCATCTGCCGCAGATCGCCATCTATTCGGGCTGACTGATAGCGGCTTTCGAGGTCCGCATTCCGGAATCGGAGCGTCAGGCGACGCAGCCCGGTATCCTCCAATGTCGCGTTGTGAGCGTCCATTCCGACGGCCGGTCTGCGGTCAGGATCGGTCGGGAGCGACGGCGGTCTTGGCTCCCACCCCCACCGGCGCGATCCGGTGGGGATCGGCATTGACCAATCTGCCACCATCGATTTGCAACAGGGCGCCAACTCCGCCATGGCGGCTGCGGCAGACGCTCTTGAAAAGTTGGGGCCGCCCGGGCTCAAACGCTTCTTGGGTTGGTGACGCTGCTTCCATCACGCGAAACGTCCTTGAGTGAACCGCGTAGGATGTCCGATCTTGTCGAACCGCCGAGTGGCGCGCAAGGTCCCGCAGCGTGCGTATTGGCGCAGTTACCCCAACAGACTCAACGGCATTTGTAGCGATACCGAACGCAAACAATTGTCGGCCGCCCATTGACAACGCTTTGGTCGCGAACGCTCTTGTGGCCTTGCTTGCCGCAGGCGCACGCGGTGTTTCGGCTCCAAGCGAGGAGCCCCGCCCGGCCTTGCAGCGCGGAGCCTTTGCATTCCCCGGGCTGCACGCTGACAGGCTGCATGTTACCGGGCCGGCACGGTCGTATCTTTCGCTTCTGGTGCTTCTTCTTGATGATCTGGGCCGGCGTTGCCGCCGGAATGATCGCCGTCGCCGCGAAAGCGGTGATGAGCAGTGCAATCCAAAACTTCATTATCAGGTCCCTCGCTGCCATGCCGCCGGTCGGCGGCGCACCCGGTTGAACCCGCACCAAAGCGCTTGAAGACGAATTGCGAGCATTGTAGCGGCGAATCCGGCGGGAACGAAATCGACCCAGGCATCTCGCGTCAGGACCGGCCGCGCGAAGCCGTCAATCCGGATATCTGCCTGATCGCGGCTTATGGCGTTTGGACCACCTTTCGGCCCGATCCGAGCCCCAAGCTCCGAAAATCAAACTCCAAGCCGCAGTCTGCTAACGGACAAGGTGGGGCGGAGCAGCGATCCTGTCGGTTTTCGACAAAGCCACCAATGCTCTAATCTCTGCTGCGATGACCACGTCCCCCCATATCGTCATCGCCGGTGCCGGCATCGGCGGACTGACCGCGGCGCTCGCCCTGTTGCGGGCCGGCTTCGACGTCACGGTCTGCGAGCAGGCCGCGGTGCTGGGCGAGGTCGGCGCGGGCGTGCAGATCAGCGCCAACGGAACCCGCGTCTTGCATGCGCTGGGCCTGGCGCAAGCGCTCGAACGCATCGCCTGGCAGCCGGAAGGCAAGGCGATCCGGCTGTGGGATACGGGCGAGAGCTGGCCGCTTTTCGATCTCGGCGCGGAATCGGTCGCGCGTTACGGCTTTCCCTATCACATGTATCACCGGGCCGACCTGCATGGGCTTTTGGTCGAGGCGGTAAGGGCGGTGAAGCCGGATGCCATCCGCCTCAACGCCCGCGCCGCCGGCGTCGACCAGGACGCGGGCGGCGCGGCGCTGGTCCTTGGGGACGGCAGCGTCGTGCGCGGTGATGCGGTGATCGGCGCCGACGGCATCCACTCAGTGGTGCGCGAAGCGCTGTTCGGTCCCGACGAGCCGGCCGATACCGGCTGCATGGCCTGGCGCGGCATCGTGCCGGCCGAGCGGCTGCCGCAGGGCCGTTTCCCGCCGGTCGGCACCAACTGGATCGGGCCGGGCGGCCATGTCGTGCACTACTATCTACGGGACCGCGCGCTGATGAATGTGGTCGCGGTCCGCGAGGATGGCGACTGGCGCGAGGAAAGCTGGAGCACCATCGGGCGAATTGCGGACTGCCTCGCCGATTTCGAAGGCTGGCACGAGGATGTCCGGATGCTGCTCGGCCTCATCGACACGCCCTACAAATGGGCGCTTAAGACCAGGCAACCGATGGCGCGATGGTCGTCGGGGCGCATCGGCCTGCTGGGCGATGCCTGCCATGCGACGCTGCCATTCCTGGCCCAGGGTGCGGTGATGGCGATCGAAGACGGCTATATGTTGGCGCGCAGCCTGTCGGCGTCCGGCGATGATGTGTCGGGCGCGCTCGAACGCCTTGCCGCGGCGCGGCAGGAGCGCACGGCCAAAATCGTCCATGGCTCGGCCGCAAACACCCAGGTTTTCCACCACCCTATGCTTGCGAGCCGGGACGCCGCGGCCGGCTACATCGCGGAGACCTGGAACCCTGAGCGCGTACGCGAGCGCTACGACTGGCTCTTCACCTACGATGCGACGACTGCACCGATCTAGTGAGGATGCACCCACAACGCCTGTACGCGCAAAGCCACCGTCTTCCGAAGCCAGGAACTTGAGCGCCGGGACCGGGTTGCGGGGCATCCGCCGGGACGAAATGGACAAAGACCGCGGCCGCCGCTGCCTAAGGGTTTTGGCAGCGGCGATCGGCCGACGGCCTTCTAGTCGACTAAGGTGAGGTTCTCCGCGGCGGTCTTGCCGTTCTGACCGGGCTGAAGCTCGTAGGTGACCTTCTGTCCCTCATTGAGTGACGTCAGTCCAGCGCGCTCCACGGCGGAGATATGGACGAACGCGTCCTTTGATCCGTCGTCCGGCTCAATGAAGCCATAGCCCTTTGTCGGGTTGAACCACTTTACGGTACCAGTAGCCATAGTTGTATCCTCTAACGGCAGTGACAAATCCGCGCTCCACAACATGCGAAACAACGGTCGGTAACGCTCACATTGTCAGGGGATAGCCAATCGAACGGCAGACCGGTTGAATGGATAACACGCAACAAATGCAACACGTTTCATTGATGTTTAGAGGATATCGCGAAGATGTCAATGACAGCCGGCGGTCCAGCCAGCGGCGTATCTCAGGCCACTGATCCCGCAGCCGGCGATTTCGCCTGCAGCACGTCCACCAACGCGTCGATCTTCGGGGAGCCGGCGCCCTTGCGCCAGATCAGCACCGTCTTGGCGACGTCCTGGCCCGGCGGCAAGGCATGGCGGCTGAGCCGTTTGGCCTCCGGGAAACCTGAGAGAACGCTCGCCGGCATCAGCGAGACCCCCATCCCGGCAACCACGCAGCCCAGCATGGCGTGGTAAGAGCCCATCTCGATCGTGCGCGCCGGCATCTCGCCGCGATGCTCATACCAATCCTCCAGGCGCTTTCGATGCGGGCAGCCGATCTCGAACGCGATGACCGTATCGGGCGCGGTCCCGGCGGGTCCGATCGGCGGATGATCCGCTGCCGCGACCATGATCAGATCCTCCGAGAACGCCGCCACCTTCTCAAACGGCGCATCGGCGACCGGCTCGGCGACGAGCGCCGCATCGAGTTCACCAGCCAGGATCGCCGTGGCCAGCAGCCGCGGATTGCCGGTCCGAAGTTCCAGCACGACCTCGGGATGGCGGCGGTGGTATTCGGTCAGCGGCCCTGGCAGACGCACCGCGGCGGTGCTCTCCATCGAGCCGAGGCGGAAAACCCCGCGCGGGCGCGGATCCTGCACGGCCGCCTCGGCCTCCTCGGACAATGTCAGCAGGCGCTCCGCATAGTCGACCAGCACCCGGCCCGCCGATGAGAGATGCATCCGCTTGCCCTCGCGGATGAAGAGGGCTTCACCCAGTTTCTCCTCCAGCTGGCGGATGCGGGTGGTCACATTCGACTGGACCCGGTGGAGCCGCTCGGCGGCTCGGGTGACCCCGCCCTCGCGCACGACAGCAAGAAAGATCCGCAGGTCGGAAAGTTCCATGGCTCGATCAGCTCCGCGACTCGATTCTCACGTATCTCAATAACAGATGGTATTTATCATTATAATTCATTTTACGTGATCATTATCTGGCGGTAAAGCCTCCATATGGCCGCGCCCGCGGCAGCCACATCACCAACCAAGGCGTGGAGGTTCCGATGAACCATGACGACGAATTCTTTCAACGCGCAATCGAACGATGGCGCGCCGGCGACGACCCCAGCATTCCGCAGGCGCTCATCGAGCAGGGAATGCGCCAAGCGCGTAGAGAACGATCGCGCGCCGCTCGTACTGCATTTGGTCAGCTCTTCGCCAGGAACAGACGCCGAGCGGCCGTTCCGGCGCGCCGGGGCAGCGGCGTTGTCGGAGCGAGATCCGGCGTGACGTGAACCACGGCCGGCCGCGACACCAAGCTTGTTTTCTTTGAACGCCAGACCGAGACAAGGAGATATGCAATGAGACCAGATCTATCCCCGGAGCAGAAAAGCCTCTTGCGTGAGACCTGGCAGGCGGTGGAACCGATCGCCGACACTGCGGCTCTACTTTTCTACGGTCGCCTGTTTGAGATCGACCCGGACATTCGGCGCCTTTTTGCCGGGGTCGATATGGCCGGTCAGGGCAACAAGCTGATCCAGGCGCTGGAGAGCGTGATCCAAGGCCTCGATCACCTTGGCGAACTCGCCCCGACCATCGAAGCACTGGGCCAGCGCCATGCCGGATACGGCGTCACGGATGGACATTACGAGGCGGTGGGTGCGGCGCTGCTGTGGACCCTGGAACAAGGTCTGGGGACGGCATTCACGCCGCCGGTCAAGCAGGCTTGGACGACCGCCTACGGACTGATCGCGAACATCATGCAACGTGGCGCCAGACAAGTTGGAGAGCCAACGGAACATGCGCACGCCGTGGCCCGATCTGCGGCCTGACCAGCAATAAGCGCGCGGGGCATAAAGGAGAGAACAGACGAGACCGTCGACGAATGGCCCTAGGCTGCGCCGTCGTTGATCAGCTCGATGGCGGCGACCATGTCGCTCAACTCATCCATGAACCGCTCGACCGCCTCTTCGGGCGTCTTGTATGTATCGTCGCGCGAATTCGTCAGCACCCGGAAATAGGCGCGCCCGGTGTCCCAAACGCCGACGGTGACCTCGATCTTGTCACCATGCGTGGGCGCGTCGACGCCGACCACGTCATCGCGCATGCGCCAGACCAGGTAGCTCTCGTCTCGGAGTTCCTTTTCGATCTCCTTGATCGCGGCGTGGACTGGTTCCAGCATCACTCGTTTGCGGTGGTCTGACGTCATTGGCGTCGGGCGTCGGCCGAACTCGCGTTTTCGCGCTACGTCCAGCTTCCTGCGAAATTGAATACGGATGCCCATCGCTCCACCTTGGAATTCCGGCTGGCGCGACCGCTGGTCGAGGGCGGTCGCGGGCCGGATCGCGTTTCTCATTTTGTTACGACAGTCTTATAGAACCGACTCCTAAGGAGTGATTACCAGCGCGGAAGAAGTCCGCTAAATCCTTGGCATTCTTGGCTTCCCGCAGGCCGCGAACCGGCCCTACTCTCTGCAATCTGCCCGTGCCGTCTCCTCAGATGCAGCTGCCATCTCGACCGCTGGATCAGCGATGAATGATCTCTGAACATCGAGCTCAGATTCGGTTCAGCGGACACCCGTTAGACATGAGCTCAACGTCGGGGATCGCCCCCCGGAAAATTTACCGTCGCCGCCCAACGGAGATGGTCCACACGGAGAAGGTCCCACACGGAGAAGTTCAATGTCCGCCACACAATTGTCCCCGATCAAGGCCCACAAACACCGGCTGCGGCGTCAGCGCCGCGAAGAGACCGCGCGATTGCTGATCCGGGCCCGCGGCTATCACGGCGCGATCGACGCCTGCCTGCGCAATGGCTGGGAGGAAATCCTGGATCTTCTGGTGACCTGCCGCCGTCCTCAGGCATCGCTCGGACAATAGCGGCAAACCGATCCCAACAACACGCCACTCGATCGCAACAGTACCCTGGCAGGCATTTCGAAAGTTTATCTACCTATTGATAGATATACAATTAACATCCAATATTTCAACAACTTGTAGCTGGACGCCGAACTGATGACAATGTGAGACTGCATGACGTCGCGGCCTGGAAACCGCATTGCGATCCGCAAAGACCTACACGCTTTGGCGTCGACCAACCGAGGCAAGGCGTGCCAACCATCCCGCTGATGTGCCGTCAACGACATCATGGCGCCAATGTCGGTTCGCACATTCGCGGGCGCTGACGACTGCGCATGAAGGGGTTATGCTATCTTGGCGGCTGACCGAACGCCGCGTGGTTTGGACGCTTTGTGAGGACGCCCATGCTCATCTTTCGGCAGCTCTTCGATCCGACGTCCTCGACCTATACTTATCTTTTGGCAGATGGCGAGACGCGTCAGGCCGTCCTGATCGATACGGTTTTCGAGCAAGTCCCGCGCGACGGTGCGCTGATTCGTGAGCTTGGATTGGAGCTTTGTACGAGCCTCGAGACGCATGTTCACGCCGATCATGTTACCGGCTCATGGGCGCTGAAGCAGCGCTTCGGCTGCAAGATTGCGTTGTCAGCCGCGGGGAACGCGGAAGGCGCGGACCGTTACCTCAAGGACGGCGACACGGTCGAGTTCGGCGCGCGCCATTTGACGGTCATGGCGACGCCCGGCCATACCGACGGCTGCGTCACCTACGTACTCGACGATCGCAGCAAGGCGTTCACCGGCGACTGCCTGCTCATCCGCGGCAGCGGCCGTACAGATTTCCAGCAGGGCAGCCCGGAGCTCATGTACCGCTCGGTGCATGAAAAGATATTTTGCCTGCCGGCCGATTGCCTGCTCTATCCCGGCCACGATTACCGCGGCCTCATGGTGACCAGCGTCGCCGAGGAGCGCGACTACAATCCCCGCCTTGGCGGCAAGCTCAGCGTTTCCGACTTCGCCGGCTACATGAACAACCTCGGCCTGCCACATCCCAAGCAGATCGACGTCGCGGTACCTGCCAACCTGAAATGCGGTCGACGCGAGGATAATGCCATGCCCCAGGACGAACCCGGTTGGGCGCCACTCACCTTCTCATTCGCCGGCATCTGGGAGATCCAGCCCCAGGCGTTGAATGAAATCCGAGACAAGGTCCAGATCGTCGACGTCCGCGAGAGCAGCGAGTTCGAGGGACCAATGGGGCACATCCCGGGCGCCGTCCTGATCCCACTTGGCGAGCTCGCCGAGGGCACCGAACAGCTGTCGAAGGACAAGCCTGTCGTCACCGTCTGCCGCGCCGGCGGCCGCTCGGCCCAGGCGACGGTGATACTGAAGCGCGGAGGCTTTACCGACATCGCCAACATGGTCGGCGGCATGCTGCTCTGGCGCGCCCAGCAGCTCGAGGTCGTCGGCGGCGAGGCGTAGCGATTTCAACTTAGGCGGCGCTTATGGTACCGGCATCACCAGCCGGCGACCTATAATCAACGGTTCAGACGCTGTCTTCGCCGTAGTAGAGCATGACCGCGTGTTTGGCTTCGGCAAAGAACAACCACCGCTCCACCAGCACGCCCAGGTATCCGAGCAATGCCGCGAGCACGGCCAAGAGAGCTCCGGCCCAGCCGCCGACCAACAGCGCCAGCAGTGCAAGCGCCGCCGGGAGAGCGAAACCGGTCATGAGCGCGATCCGGCGCAGCTTAGTCGCGTGCTTGCGGGCGACCCGGTAGCCCATCTCGCGCTGCAGATAGTTGGCTGACGTGTGCGGCGCATCGAGCTGCCGCACCTGCGCATGCTGCTCCGACCCTCGCCCTACCAGATCTTGCAGCCCAGTGGCGCTTGCCGCCGTGGCAACCGGCGGCGCTGCATCTATCCTTCGCCAGTAGAGCAACTTCAACCCGGCACCGAGCCCGGCGGCGGCGATCGCCAGTAGCGAGATGCCGAGCCTGCCTTGGCCGAAGAGCCGAAGGACGGCGTCGAGCGTGAAGGCGCCGGTCATCAAGGAAAGCGCCAGATAGATCGGCGGCACGAAACCGTTGTGCCAGCGCGGGATCGCGCGGATCGAGGCATAGATCATTGCGGTGGAGCCAACGGTCGCCGCCGCGCCCAACGCCGCCAGGATCCCGCAGATACCCCATACGCCGCTTGTCGAACCGAAGAGCACCCAACCGATGGCGAAGAGACCGGCTGGCACGAAACTCACCAGTGCCAGCACGCCCTCGCGGCTCAACCACGACGAACGCCATTCGCGCAGGGCCATCCAGGCGCGTTCGGGGTGGCCCAGATGGAGGGTCGAGCTCAACAACCCCAGTGTCACCGCTCCCAGGGCCAGGCCGAGTCCGGCCGCGCCCAGCCAGCGCTCGGCCGGAACGTAGCCCGCCGCGCCGGCCAAACCCAGCAGCGCCAGCAGGCCATAACCGAGGCCGGAGGCCGTGGTGAAGAAGATGATGGAATAGGCCGGATGCATGGGACGCGCCGCCTCAGTCGGTGAGCAGCTTGTCGAGCCAGCCGAGGAAGCCGCCCTCCGGTGCGGCGTCCGCAAGTACGGTCGTTGCATCGCCCGCGCCTTGCACAACCTCGCCTTGGCCGTCCTCGCCCAGCTCGTTCCGGCGGCGGCGCGGTGGTAGATACTGGTTGACCGGCCGGGTCTTCATTTCCGGCATCAAATCGACCCCGCCGCGGTTGGCAACCAGTTTCGAGACGTCCGAGTCTGGATCGCCCAGATCGCCGAAATGCCGCGCCGTGGCGGGGCAGGTCGACACGCAAGCCGGCACCCGGTCGATTTCCTGGAAGGTCTCGTTGTAGATGCGGTCGACGCAAAGCGTGCATTTCTTCATGACGCCGGCATCGCCGTCATATTCCCGAGCACCGTACGGGCAGGCCCAGGAGCAGAGCTTGCAGCCGATGCAACGGTCTTCCTCGACCAGGACAATCCCGTCGGATGAGCGCTTGTAGGAGGCACCGGTCGGACAGACGGTGACGCAGGGCGCATCCTCGCAATGCAGGCACGAGCGCGGGAAATGGACGACCCTGGCGGCCCCGGCGGCATCCGGAGCAGCCACCTCATATGTGTGGACGCGGTTGAACCAGACCCCCAACGGATCGGCATCGTAAGGTCGCTCGTCGGTCAGCGGCGCGTGGTAGCCACCGGCGTTCCACTCCTTGCAGCTGACGGCGCAGGCGTGACAGCCGACGCAGATGTCGAGATCGATCACCAGACCGAGCCGCCGCTCCGACGCCGCTTTCGGCAGACCGGTCACGTGGCGTTTGCCTTGGCCCCGGGCCGCTTGGACCGGCTTTGACCGTGTTGCCCGTAGCGCAGGATCTTCGGCCGCGCCGCCATCCCGGGCGGGGCGCCCAGCGCCTCAAATTGCGGTGCGGTCTCGCCTGTCGCCTCGTCCTTGGCCACCTTCTCCATGCGCACCCGCAAGTCATACCAGGCGGCTTGTCCCGTCACCGGATCGGAATTGGAATAGCGCTGGCCACCCGCCTGGGTAGGCAGGCATTCATCTATCAGGTGGTTGAGAAGGAAGCCCTGTGCGGTCTCGCCGACCTTCGGACCGAGACCCCAGGTGCCTGCCCGTTTGCCGACCGCATTCCAGGTCCAAACCGTATTGGGATTCAAGGCATCCATCAGCCGCACCTGCACTTTGATGCGCCCGGCCCGACTGGTCAGCCAGACCCAGTCGTCGTCGCCGATGCCTTGTGCCTGGGCCGCTGCGCGCGGCACGTAGAGGCGGTTGGCGCCGTGAATTTGGCGCAGCCAGGCATTGGGTGTGCCCCAGGAATGGTACATGGCCATCGGCCGCTGGGTGACCGCGTGCAAGGGATACCCTTCGCCACCGTCTTTGGGTTCGCCAATTTGGTCTTCTTCGGCAATGCCATCTTCCAAGGGCGGATACCAGAACGGCAGCGGATCGAAATATCGTTCAACGCGCGCGCGGTGCTCTTCAGGTGGCGTGACGGCCCCATGCCCGCGCGCGGCAAGCCGGAATCGCTGAAGCTCTTCGGCATAGAGCTGCGAGATGATGGGCGTTTCGTCGGCGATGAAGCCCATATCCGCTGCATAACCGAGATAGTCGCGGTTGACGTGGCGGAAGTAGCGCGCCTTTGGCGCTAGCTCGCCGCGCCAGAAGGCGCCGTTTTCGATATAGCGCGCCAGCTGTTCGGGGTTCGGCTCGCCGCGGCCTTCGGCTTTGCCTTTTTTGCCGCGCCAGCCGGCCAGCATGCCGATGCCGGGCCGGCGCTCATGATTCACGAGGTAGTCGCTATAGCCGCCCGGATAACGAGGCGTTCCATCCTCATAGGCCATCCCGGGCAGACCGAGCCGGGCGCCCAGATCGAGCAGCACATCCTGGAAGGCCCGAACATCGCGGTCGGGCGTCAGCACCGGTTGGCGGATCGCATCGGCCGGGCCCTCGGCGTCGGAGATCGGCCGGTCGAGCAAAGAGATACAGTCCCAGCGCTCCAGATAAGTCGTATCCGGCAACACCAGATCGGCATAAGCCACGGTCTCCGATGCGAAGGCGTCGGAATAGATGATGCGCGGGATCTTGTATTCGCCGGTCGCCTCGTCCTTGTCGGTGAGCATCCGGATCGTCTCCGGCGTGTTCATCGAGGAGTTCCAGGCCATGTTGGCCATGTAGAAAAACAGCGTGTCGATCGGATAGGGATCGCCGGCATGGGCGTTGGCAATGACCATATGCATCATGCCGTGAACCGCCAGTGGGGCACCCCAGGAGAAGGCCTTGTCGATGCGGAATGCGCGGCCATCGTCGTCGGTCAGCAAATCTTCCGGACCGGTCAGGAAGCCCAGATGCGGGCCCGGCAGGGGCGCGTTGGGCGCAACCTGCTTCGGCCCGCCCGACGGTCGCGGCAGCGAGGCCAGCGACTTGGGATAGGGCGGCTTGTAGCGCATGCCCCCCGGCGCATCGATGCTGCCGAGCAGAAGCTGCAGGAGGTGGATCGCGCGGCAGGTATGAAAGCCGTTGGTGTGGGCGGAGATGCCACGCATGGCGTGCATGGCGACCGGCCGGCCGATGGTCCGTTCGTGCCGCCGCCCGGTCCAGTCGGTCCATGGCTGCTCCACCGCGAGCTCTTCGCCGAAAGCCGCCTCGGCGATCTCAGCGGCGATCCGCCGGATCGCCGCCGCCTCGATGCCCGTTTGCGCGGCCACGGCGTCCGGGCTGTACTTGTCGTCCAGATAGCGCTCGGCCAGCAGGTGGAAGACCGGCCGCGCATGCTTGCCGCCCGGCAGCTCATAGCGGCCTTTCAAAGCCGGCGCGGCGGCGGCCTCCAGCGCTGGCATCGCAGCGTCGGTTCGCGCATCCCAGCACAAGACGGCTCCCGCTTCATCGCGCGCGAAGAGGCCGTCTTCAGACCCGCCCGGATCGTCTATGACGAGCCAGCCCGCATTGGCATAGCGGCGCAAATAGTCGGCATCGACCTTGCCGGCGCGCAACAACTCATGGACCAGCGCCAGTACGAACAGCCCATCGCTGCCAGGAGTAATGCCGAGCCACTCATCGGCGATGGCCGAATAACCGGTGCGCACGGGATTGATCGAGATGACCTTGGCGCCGCGTCCCTTCATGCGCCCAAGCCCGGCCTTGATCGGATTGCTGTCGTGGTCTTCGGCGACCCCGAAGAGCAGGAGCAGCCGCGTATGGTCCCAATCGGGCTCGCTGAACTCCCAAAATGCGCTACCGATCGTATAGAGCCCGGCCGCTGCCATGTTGACCGAGCAGAAACCGCCATGGGCCGCGTAGTTGGGGGTGCCGAACTGCTGCGCCCACCACGAGGTCAGTGCCTGGCTCTGATCGCGGCCCGTAAAGAAAGCGAGCTTGCAGGGGTCATCGGCGCGGATGCGTCCGAGCCAATCGGAGGCGATCGTCAGGGCCTCGTCCCACTCGATCGCCTCGAATTCCCCGCTGCCCCGTGGGCCCACGCGCTTCAGCGGCTGGGTCAGGCGGCCCGGCGAAGTGGCATGCATGATTCCGGCCGAGCCCTTGGCACAGAGCACGCCCTTATTGACCGGATGATCGCGGTTGCCCTCGATGTAGCGGAGCTTTCCGTCCTTCAGATGGACGTTGATGCCGCAGCGGCAGGCGCACATGTAGCAGGTGGTTTTCTTGACCTCGTCCCCGATCGGAGATGAGGTCTCGATCTCCCGGTCCTTGGTGCGTCTCGCCATCGGTTCTCCGGCAATATTGCGGCGTCATTGGCGGACCGCATGCTATCGCGTTTGCCCTGCCGATTGGAGCCCGGAATAAGGTAGACGCCAGCCGGACCGCAATAGGATTAACCGCACCTTAAGCCGCTCGCCCGATACTGGCGAAACGCGGGCAACCTGGGCAACCTGGGCATCCAATTCGCCCGCGCTGAGTTGAGGCAAGCGGATGGCGGCAGATGGACGAGCCCTCCCAAATCGGCAGATTGGCGCGCGACGAGCGGGGTTCGGCGTTGCTGAGTTACGCACTGCTGATATTCATGGTCGGCCTCGTCATGGGCGCCGGCGCCTCGATATTCGGCGTCACGCTCCAAGACCTCATCGGCAGGACGACCGGCACAATCGACGATTACGTCAATACGGGCTCAAGCGCGCCCGGCGGCGGAAATTGAGCAACGGACCATAACGATTAGGCGGTGGACCCATGAAACCCATCACTTCCGACAGCCTCGCCGAGCAGGCCCCTCCGGCAAATGGTCTTTACGAAACGTTGCTGGCGCGCATGCCCGGCAAAGCGCGGGCGACCTTTACTGACAACCAGCTTGTGGCGCTTCAGGAATCGGCACAACGTTGTCAATGGGGCGCCCACCCACTTGACGTCCGCCTGTCGATCCCGACGCCGTTCGGGTCCTGTTTTATTCTATTGGTCGGCGGCCGCGAGCGGCGGGCGGGCGATCGCCAGAGGCTGGAACGCAAGCGCCATCCGCTTTGGACTTGGAGCAATGCGCTGTTCTTGGTGCCGCTCACGATTGCCGTGCTCGCCGGCGGGATCGCCGTCGGCATGCTGCTCGTCGAGCTGATCCGGGGCTTGTTTTAGAGCCAGCTGCGAGCGGGTCGCGCCGTCATCATCGCCCTGGCATTGTCGTTCACCGAGCGGCGGCGCGTCGGTTCCTCGGCGCTTGGTACGACCTTTTTCTGAGCCACTAAGCGCAGCTCGGAAAGCTGAACGCCAAGTGCCAGACTTGCCAGCACGATCGCGAATATGGTGAGCGCGAGTGCCATCGGTTCGTTTTCATTCTCTCGTACCGGCCTCCGGCACCGCCCGATTGCGGATGCTTTGCCGATCCAGTGCGGACTTTGTCACAATCCCGCTTAACTGGGGCTGAGACGGCTGTTCATGAACCATTCATGCGGACACAGGCGGATAGCTGCTTTTCCGGCGCGTCGCATTGTCGCTTTCAAGCCGGGCATCAACGGATAGAATACGTAAGATACGGGAAACCGTCCCAACGGGAGTTCGCGCCCGCATGTCGCCCACCGTTGTCCGTCAGGCTCTGCTCGCCGCTGCGCTGACCTGCGCCGCACTGCCGGCGTTCGGCGACAAGCCGACTTACCGTATGACGACCGAATACAGCGTCACATGGCTGGGCATGCCGATTTTCAAGGGCGCCATAACGGGTCAAAACCTGGGCAAGCGCTATAGTCTCGACTTCCGTGCCAAGGCAACCGGATTGCTGCGCGTGATCCAGCGGTCGCAGATCGTCGCCTATGCCAACGGGTCGGTCGAGCCGTCACGGTACCGCGCGGAACGTTTCCATCTGCGCGCCAAATGGCGCAAGAAACGCCGCCGCGTCGATATCCGATTTGCGCCCGACGGAGACCTGAAGCTGCTGGTCAGCCCCGCCGAGCCTGGCAAGCGGAAGCCGGTCCCGAAGGCCCTCGCCGCAGCCGGCCTCGATCCCCTGACGGCTCTCCTGCACAGCACCACGGTGCCACTCGACACCAAACCCTGCGCGCTCAAAGTGCCAATCTTCGACGGTCGCCGACGGTTCGACATTCGGCTGGAGTATATCGGACCGGTGAAACTGAAACGGCCGGTCTCGCCACTTCTCGACAGGGCCGCCATCAAGTGCCGCATCCATATCCGTCGGGTCGCCGGCTTTACGGCGAAGGAAGTTCGCGACATGGATCGGGGCAGGAAACGCAACGCGGTGATCTGGGTCAGCAAGCTGCGCCGCCTAAAGATGTGGATGCCCGTGCGCTTTGTCTATCCAAGCCGCTGGGGTCGGGCGACAGGCCGGGTTGTGAAGATCAGTGTCGCTCCCGTTCCGCATGCGAAAGGGCCGGTCAAATAGCCGCCCGGGGACGGCGCAGCCAGGAGACGTCGCATGCCAATTCCAAACGCCTGGAGTTTACGCTCCCGCCCTTACCGCAGGAGCGTCGCATGATGCCCAGCTATCGCGCCGCCGCATCGGTCCTGGCTGTGACGGTGGGCGCCCTTTCCCTACCGGCCATCGCCATAGCCGAGGACGTCGGCGCCAGCTTCGACTGCAAGAAGGCAACGACAAAAGTCGAGAAAGCGATTTGCGATGACGAGTTTCTGGGTTTCCGCGACGGTGCTTTAGGGGCGCTCTACCGCCAGCTCCAAGTGCAGCGCAAGAAGATCTCCAATCTCGATCTCAGGCTGCGGAACTGGCGGCGCTCTCGCGACGTCAACTGCGAGCGCGCGCCGGACAATGTCCGGGTCAACTGTGTGCTGAGCCACTACGACGCGGTGCACGATGTCTTGTCCCGCCACATGGCGCGCGCCGGTATCGGCCCGGCGGCGCGCGGACTTCGGCCCGTCGCCGGTAGCTACGGCAAAAAAATACCGCTGTTCAATGGCACCGTCACGGTGGTCGAGATGCCGGACCTGACGGCGTGGGTGGAAATCGCCACTGTCAACGGTCCGACCCACCATCTTTGTACGCTCCACACGGCCTCGGCGCGGCGGGTCGGCGCAACCATCGTGTGGCAGGACAAGGACGAGCCGACATGCCGGGTCACGCTGCGCTTCAAGGGGCAGACGGTAACACCCGTGGCGACGCGCGGATGCCGCGCCTATTGCGGGGCTCGAGGTCATTTCTCCGAGATCGTATTCACTAAGACGAAGCCCAGGCCGATGATTACGCTGCCGCCGACGAAACGGTGATCGGTTGCTCCCTGATCGGCCAGTGAAGTCCAGCCGCCACGAGGCCCAGCACAATCGAAGCGATCCAGATCGGCAGGTAGGAGCCTGACGCCTCGAACACGACCCCGCCCAGCCATGCGCCGACGAAACTGCCGAGCTGATGCGCGAAGAAGACGATGCCGAACAGCGTCGCCATGTAGCGCGGCCCGAAAATCTGGGCGACCAGCCCGCTGGTCAACGGCACGGTACCGACCCACAGAAGGCCTATCAGTGCCGCGAAGACGAGCGCGCTCGCCGGCGTAATCGGTACGATGAGAAAGCCCAGAATGATCGCCGAACGCGCGACATAGAGGATCGCCAGGCTCTTCGACTTGCTGGCGCGCGCGCCGATCACGCCACAGATATACGAACCAGCGACATTGAACAGCCCGATAACGGCCAGCACCGCGCCGCCGACCCATCCAGCGACCGCGCGGTCGCCCAGATAGGCAGGCAGGTGCGTGGCGATGAAGGCAAGCTGGAAGCCACAAACGAAGAACCCTGCGGTCAGGAGCCAATAGCCCTGATGCCGACCCGCCGCCCGGAGCGCCTGACCCAGCGACGGAAAGTCTGCGCCGGCCGCCGTCTCCGGCTTCCCGGCCAATCCCGGACTGAACAGGAGTCCAATCAAAGAAACCGCGGCGAGCGCCAGAAAGACCGTCGTCCAATCATACCCGGCCAGGAGCACCTGCACGCCCGGCACCACCGTAAACAGGCCAAGCGAGCCAATCGCGGTGGCGATGCCGAGTGCAACGCTGCGTTTTTCCTCGGGATAGAGCCGCCCGATGGCGCCCAGCACGACGGCGAAGGTCGTGCCGCTCAAGCCCAGTCCGATCAACACACCCAGGGTCAGATCGAGCCCCACCGGGTCGCGTGTCACCGTCGCCAATGTCAGGCCCGCCGCATAGAGAACCGAACCGAGCGCGATCACCCGGCCATAGCCGAACCGGTCGGCAAGCGCGCCCGCAAAGGGCTGAGCGATCCCCCAGACGAGGTTCTGAAGCGCAATCGCGAAACCGAACTCTGCCCGGCCGATTGCAAGGTCCGCGGCGACCGGTTCCAGGAATAGCCCAAAGGACTGGCGGACGCCGAGCGCGATCCCGATGACCATCGCCCCGGCAATCAGCGCCGTGCGGGCACGGCGCGGGACGGCCGGGATTTGGCTGACTGCTGACGCCGCGTCGGACATACCGGCCTCCTCATCGATTTCCCTTTGGATCGATGTCAATCTGGGCCGTGCCCACTAATCAAACAAATGAATTGATATGATCCAATTCATCAAATAGCGTGATGTACGATGATCAAGGTTCTCGACCTCGACCTGCTCCGCGCCTTCATGGTTGTCGCCGAGGCGCGCAGCTTCACGCGCGCCGCACGGCAATTGGGCCGGGTGCAATCGGCGGTCAGCATGCAGATCAAGCGGCTGGAGGAGACGGTGGGTACGCGGTTGTTCGATCGCGACAGCCGCACAGTCGTAATGACCCGCGATGGCGAGCGCATGCTGGGCTATGCGCGCCGGATGCTGGCCCTAAACGAGGAGGCGGTCGGTTCGGTCGGTGGGCCGGCGGTCGTTGGCGCGCTGCGCATTGGCGCATCGGACGTGGCGAGCTATGTCCTGCCCGCCGTGCTGTCGCGGCTGGCCGAGGGCTATCCGAGGCTGGAGATCGAGATCGTCTGCGACCGCTCATGGCATCTGATCGACGCGCTTCAGGGCGGCGAACTCGACCTGGCGTTGGTGACACAGACCGGTGGACGCTCAGGCGGGCGCCTCGTTCGCCAGGAACCGTTTGTTTGGGCCGCCGCGCGGGGGCGCGGGCCGGAGCTCAGCGAGCCCGTGCCATTGGCCTTGTTCGGCCCTGGCTGCATCTACCGTGATGCCGCCATGAAGGCGATGGATGGCGCCGGCCGGCCCTACCGGCTCGCCTATTCCAGCGCCAATCCTTCCGGGCTTTCGGCGGCCGTGGATGCGGGACTCGCCGTGACCACCGCGGTCCAAAGCACGCTCAGCAACCGTTTGCGCGTACTGGGCGAGACGGAAGGTTTCCCCACCTTGCCGAATGTCCAGGTGCTGCTGTTCGCGCGCGAGGAAGACGGCCCGTTACCGATTGCGCGCCTCGCCGACGAAATTGCCGAAGGCGCCAGCGAAACGGTCGCTGCTTGAGACTGGATCTGTTTCCGCTCACGCGGAAGCGGCGCCGGCCCACTTCGCTGGGTTCGTGCTTGCCCGCGCTTACATCTTGGCAAAGCGCCGGCGGTGATACTCGGCGTTGCCGAATGCGACGTCGATCATCGACAGGCGCTTGAAGTAATGACCGACCGGCAGCTCGTCGGTCATGCCCATGCCGCCGTGGAGCTGCACCGCCTGTTGGCCGACGAACCTGCCCGACTTTCCGATTTGGGCCTTGGCCGCCGCCGCCGCGCGGGTTCGCGTCGGTTCGTTGCTGTCGGTCAGCGTCGCCGACGCCCGGTAGACGACGGCGCGAGACATCGCCTGCTCGTTGAACATCTCAACCAAGCGATGCTGCAAGACCTGGAACTTGGAAAGCGGCACACCGAATTGCTGGCGTGTCCTCAAGTATTCCTGCGTCTGCTCGACCAGCACAGCCATGGCGCCGCAGGCCTCAGCACCGAGCGCGATCATGGCCCGGTCGACCGCCGCGGCGATCGCCGGATAGGCGCCGCCCGCCTCGCCCAACATGTTGCCGGCGCCCACCTCTACGCCCTCGAGGATCACCTCGCCAGCGCGCTGGCCGTCGTTCGTCGCATAGTCGCGGATCGTGACGCCTTTGGCCTTGGGGTCGACCAGGAAGAGCGTGATGCCCTTTTCGTCGCGCTCCTTGCCGGCCGTGCGCGCGGAGACGATCAGCCGGTTGGCCGCACCGGCATGCCAGGCCACGGCTTTGTGGCCGTTCAGCGCATAACCCTTGCCCTGCTTTGCTGCCGTCGTGGCCACTGCGTTCAAGTCGAAGCGCGAGGTCGGCTCGCCATGCGCCAAGGCCAGCATCATCTCGCCGCCGGCCACTGCCGGCAGGATCTCCGCCTGCTGCTCATTCGAGCCCGCATCGGCGACGAGGCCCGCGCCCAGCACGACTGTCGCAAAGAACGGCTCAAGCACCAGACCGCGCCCGAAGACTTCCATCAGCACGGCCGTTTCCACCGCGCCGCCACCCAGACCGCCATGGTCCTCCGGGATCGGCATGGCGAGCCAGCCGAGCTCGGCGAACTGTTTCCAATGCGCGCGGCTGAAGCCGTCGTCGCTGGCCGCCAGCTTGCGGCGCGCTTCGAAGCTGTACTCGTTCTCCACGAAACGCAGGACGCTGTCCTGCAGCATCGATTGTTCGTCGGTCAGTACGGTGGTCATGGTCGTTGAACTCTTTTGTTGTGCCCCCTCACCCCGGCCCTCTCCCACGGAGGGGAGAGGGAGAAACAGCAGGCTCGTTCCAATTCCCTCCCCCTGCTCGGGAGATGGCTGGGGTGAGAGGGCCTGCGTTACATCGCCCTAAAGCCCGAGCACCATCTTGGCGATGATGTTCTTTTGGATCTCGTTCGAACCGCCGTAAATCGAGGCCTTGCGCCAGTTGAAGTAGGTCGGCGCCAACGGCATCGCGTAATCGGGACCGATCGGTTCTTCGTTCCAGCCGGGTTGCATTGCTTCCGGCACGAAGGGTGCGGCATAGGGTCCGATCGCCTCCATCAGCAACTCGGTCAGCCCCTGCTGCACCTCGGTACCCTTGATCTTGAGCAGCGAAGACGCCGGTCCCGGCGGCTTGCCGCTGGCCTCTTCGGCGAGTGCGTTCAGCACCACGGATTCCAGGCCCAGGAGTTCAAGCTCTACATCGGCGATGCGGTCGGCGAAGCGTTCGTCCTCGATCAGCGGCCGCCCACCCGACATCTCCTTGGCGGCGATCTCTTTCAGCTTGGCGAGCTGCTTCTTGGAATTGCCGACGGCGGCGATGCCGGTGCGCTCGTGGCCGAGCAGGAATTTCGCGTAGGTCCAGCCCTTGTTCTCCTCGCCGACGCGGTTGGCCACTGGCACCCGCACATCGTCCAGGAAAACCTCATTGATCTCCGCGCTGCCGTCGAATGTTTTGATCGGCTTTACGGTGATGCCTGGCGTCTTCATGTCGACAAGCAGGAAGGAAATACCCTCCTGCGCCTTGCCCTCGGTGGAGGTGCGCACGAGGCAGAAGATCCAGTCGGCATATTGCGCGTAGGTGGTCCAGGTTTTTTGACCGTTGACGATGTAGTCGTCGCCGTCGCGCACCGCGCGGGTCTTCAACGAGGCCAGATCGGATCCAGCGCCCGGCTCGGAATAGCCCTGGCACCACCAGTCTTCCGAAGCCAGGATGCGCGGCAGGTAATGCGCTTTCTGCTCCTCACTGGCGAAGGTGTAGATGACGGGCCCTACCATCGCGAGGCCGAACGGGATCAGCCGCGGCGTCTCCGCCCTGCCCAGTTCCTCGTCGAAGACATGGCGCTGCATCGGCGTCCAACCGGTGCCACCGTATTTCTTCGGCCAGTTGGGCGCTATCCAGCCTTTTTCGTAGAGGATTTTCTGCCAGCGCACGTAGTCGTCGCGCGCCACCGTGACGCCCTTCTGCGTCTTGGCGCGGATGTCGGCCGGAAAGTTCTCTTCGATGAAGCTTCGCACCTCGTCGCGAAACGCCGCGTCTTCGGGACTCAGTATCAGTTCCATCGTGCTCGTCCTTGGGGGTCGGCGGCGCAGCGGCCGCGCGTTCGACCCGGACTATACGGCAGCAGGCGCAAGGTTCAAATCGGGTGCGGCGTGTTATCGCAAGGCAACGGCGTTGTGCCTTGCTAGCATTCGCTGGCCGAGCCGCTATCATCCGCGGCCTCGCCGAAAATCGGGAGCGCGCTTCCATGACCGACTACAAATCCCTCTTCGACTTGAGCGGCAAGACCGCCGTGGTGACCGGCTCGACTTTGGGCATCGGCCTCGCCATCGCCGAAGCGCTTGCAGCGTTTGGCGCCAAGGTCGCGATTTCCTCGCGCAAGCAGGAGAAATGCGACGATGTGCGCGACACCATCAACGCGTCGGGCAACGCCGCGGAAGAAGCGATCGCCATCCCCTGCAACATGTCGCACATGGAGGACATCGACAATCTCGTCGCCACCGCGATGAACGAGCTCGGGCGCATCGACATCCTGGTCTGCAACGCGGCGGTCAACCCCCATTTCGGACCGATCGCCTCGATCTCGGAGGAGGTCTTCGACAAGACCATCGAGACCAACGTCAAGAACAACCTCTGGCTCTGCAACAAGGTCATCCCGCAGATGGCTGAGCGCAAGGACGGTGCGGTGATGATCGTCTCCTCGGTCGGCGGCTTCAAGGGTCATCCCAATATCGGCACGTACAACATCGCCAAGGCCGCCGACATGGCGATCGTGCGCAACCTTGCCGTGGAATGGGGGCCCGCCAACATTCGCGTCAACGCGATTTGCCCGGCGGTGGTCAAGACCAAATTCGCGAAGGCCCTCTGGGAGGACCCCGAAGTCCAGAAACAAGCCTCGGAGGTTTACCCGATGCGCCGCCTGGGCGAGCCGGAGGACATTGCAGGCATCGCCGTCTACCTCGCCTCGCAAGCCGGCGCCTGGACGACCGGCCAGAGCTTCATCATCGACGGCGGGATTTTGGCCACCGGCGCGGGTGCTTGAAGGGAATTCTCGGGAGTGTCTGTAGGGCAGGTTTCAAACCCGCCCCTACTTTTTCACCACAGAGGCACGGAGACACGGAGGAGGAGGATACGGCGCAAATGCCGTCCTAACCTCTGTGCCTCAGTGCCTCTGTGGTGAATTACCTTCGAATGGATTCCCGCTTTCGCGGGAATGACGGGCAGGGCAAAGTGATGCGATCCCTATCGGCCCAACCGGAGGACACGCCCCATGGTCAACTACCTCGCCGTTCTGGTCGCCGCGGTCGCGGGCTATGCCTTCGGCACGATCTGGTACATGAGCCTTGCCAAGCCGTGGATAGCGGCGGTCGGGTTCGCCGAGCCGCCCAAACCCAAGCCGATACCGATGATCACCGCTTTCGTGGCGCAGCTCGTCATGGCCTACATGCTCGCCGGCGCGCTCGGCCATCTGGGTGACGTCTCGGTACTGGCCGGACTGATTACGGCGGCGCTCATCTGGGTCGGCTTCGTGGCGACGACTATGACCGTCAACCACCGCTTTCAGGGCGCCAAGTGGAAGCTCACCTTCATCGACGCCGGGCATTGGCTCGGCGTGATGTTGGTGATGGGCGTGGTGCTGGGGCTCTTCGGGGCCTAGGAATCCTCACCCATCAGCGTCACGCCCTTCTCCGCCAGCCCTCTCACCCGCTCGCCAAAATGTGCGAAGCGCTCGTCCTTGGTCTGGCCGCGCACATAGCGGATGTAGATCTGCTGGATGATCACGGCGAGCTTGAAGACGCCGAAGACGTGGTACCAGGCGATGTGCGCGAGATCGTAACCGGTGCGCGCGGCGTAGCGCTCCACGGCCTGGGCGCGGGTGAGGAAGCCCGGCTGGTCCGACGGCATGCCGGTGACGGAGGTCCAATCCGGCGGGTCGCCCCCTTCCGCCCAAAAGTTGAGCAGGTAGCCCAGATCCATCAGCGGATCACCGCGCGTGCACATATCCCAATCGAGCACGGCCACGCAGACGCCCGGGTCGTCGTTGTCGACCAGCACGTTGTCGAGTTTGTAGTCGTTGTGGAGCAACGAAACGCGGGCAGAGCTTGGTAGCGCGTTGGCCAACCAGTCGATCTGGGCGTCGATCTCAGGGAGTTCCTTGTCCTTGGCGACGTGCCAACGCTTGGTCCAACCCTGAAGCTGGCGTTCGACGAAGCCTTCAGGGTGGCCCAGGCCACCGAGTCCCGCCGCCTCGCCATCGACCAGGTGGAGGTCGGCCAGCGTGTCGATCAACATTTCGCCGATGCGCTGGTTCATCCGCGGATCGCGCGCGAGGCGATCAGGCATTTTCTTGCGAATGACAAAACCGTGGCGCCGCTCCATCACATGAAAGGGTGCGCCGATCACGTTGTCGTCTTTGCAGAACACGTACGAGACCGGCGCTTTGTCGAAAACACGTGAGAGCGGCGCAAGTACCCGGTGTTCACGGCCCATGTCGTGCGAGGACGGCGCGATGGGCCCCAGCGGCGGCCGGCGAACGACGAATTCGGCGCCACCCTCGAACGCGACCATATAAGTCAGGTTGGCGTGCCCGCCGCCGAACTGAGCGATGGTCATTTCGCCCCCCAGGCCGGACAGATTGTCGGGCAGGTTCTCTCGCAGCCAAGCCTCGAGCCGGCCCGCATCGAAACGCTCGTCGGCCCGGACGTCGATCAGTTCGGGATCGGATCGGGTGTCGCCGGTCATGCCCGTGAGATTACGGCCCCACGGGCGGGTTTGAAACCCGCCCCTACAGATAACCGCGATCGTCCTTACTCGCAGCGGCAGGTTCTTAAACCACCCGCCTGTCGGACCGTGCCGCCAATCGGATCAAGGTTATTGGATCTCACCCAGAGTGAGTAACTCATGCGTTCCGTCGAAGCCTTTCAGGCTCTGACGCGCCACGGCGACGGGCTTGTCTGCAATCCGCTCGGCGAAAGCGTTCGTGAACAGAAGAGATCGACCCAGATTGGCGCACTCGCCTTCCACCCGTGCGGCGAAGTTCACCGCCGGTCCGAACACCGTGAAGTCCAAACGCCTTTGCGATCCGACATTCCCATAAAGAACGTCCCCAAAATGCAGCCCGATGCCGAAGGACAACTTCACCGGATCAGCTTCGTGATCGTCGTCCCGCAGCGCTTGTCGCGCACTTTCCAACGCATTCTGGCAAACCGAGCGTTCGTCCTGGGGGCGCTCACTCGGGAAGATCGCAAGAACGCCGTCGCCCATGAACTTCAGAATCTCGCCGCCATTTGCTTCGACGGCCGTCGCCACTTTGTCGAAATATCGATTGGCTTGTTCAACGACGACGTCCGGGCGCTCGGTGTTGTTCAACTGGGTCCAGCCGCGGATATCGCTGAACCAGATGGCCGCCCGCACGTGCTCGACATCGCCCCGGGTGATCTGGCCATCCAGGACCCGTCTGCCGGTCCTCTGGCCGATATAAGTGTCGGCAAGCGCCAGGGCGACGTCTCGGGCGGTTTGAACCTCCACCACCGGCGCCAACACGGAGGCGAGCGCTTGGAACTTCCAAAGATCACTGTCGAGGAACCCTTGCGTCCGGTCCGTGACGAAAACCAAAACCGCCGCCCTGCCGGACGAAAACGCAAGCGGAAGGCCGAAATAGTCCGTCGCTCCTTCGGCTGCCAGATCGTGCAACACCCGGTGGTCGTCGGAGGTCAGGCCGTCGCGAAGATTTCGACGAAACGGACGGCGAGTGGCGGTGATTTCCGCTAGGGGACTTCCGGCATGGGTCGGTCGCTGTTCCAGTCCATGCGCGGATTCGATACGCTTGGGCGCATCGCCGTCTCTCTCCCAGATCGCGGTCCGCGCCGTGATCAGCGGATGCAAGGTGCGTACCGAAATCCGGAAACGCGACAGCGGTGCGCCGCTTTGAACAAGTGAACCGGCCAGACCGTCGACCAGACCGTCGATACCGGCATTCATCCGACCTTCGGAAAGCAGCCAATCGATGACGGGCCAGATCGGCCAACCATCATTCTCTGTCTTCCCGCCGCTCAGCGATCGACTGAATGCGAAGTCCGATTCGGACACGGATAAATCCCTCGGTATTTCGGGTGCCTGGATAATGCGGCGTTTTCGTCGGACCGGCCTGACGCGCCAGCCCTCATCTTGATCGGTTCGGAGTCGGATCCGACCGTACCGATCATCGAACCGAAACTAGGACCCGACAAGAGGGATGGGAACCCGCCACACTGATTGTCTGCGACCCCTCATGCCCGCGCCGGCAGGTTCGTGCGATACTCCCGGCCATGATGAAGCTCTATTACGATCCCGGGTCGTGCGCGCTGTCGCCGCACATCGTGCTGTGCGAGGCCGGGCTCGCGCACGAGATCGAGAAGGTCGACCTCGCGGCCGGCAAGACGGAAAGCGGCGCCGACTTTCGCGCCATCCATCCGCTGGGCTGCGTGCCCGTGCTGGTTCTGGATGACGGCCAGGTCCTCACCGAGGGCGGGGTCATCGTTCAGTATCTGGCGGATGCGGCGCCGCAAAACGGGCTCATACCGCCGGCCGGGACCATGCCGCGATATCGCGTCCTTGAATGGCTGAGTTTCGTGTCGTCGGAGCTTCACCGGCGCTACACGCCGCTTTTCGACGCCGCGCTCAGCGACGATTATCGCGCCACCGTGCTGAAGCGCCTGACGCATCGCTTCGACATTCTTCAGAAACATCTGAGCGACCGGGCCTATCTAACCGGCGATACGTTTACCGTCGCCGACGCCTACTGCTTCACAATTCTCAATTGGGCCGGATACGTGAAAGTCGACATGGGCCCCTGGCCGGTTCTTCGCGACTATTGCGCCCGCGTGGCCGAGAGGCCGCGTGTCCAACAGGCCATGCGCGCGGAAGGTTTGATTGCGTAGCGGCTGCACGGTCGGGTTTGAAACCCGCCCCTACGGATAGCGCGGGTCGTTCAAGTTCGTAGGAGCGGGATTTCAAGCCGCCCGCATGCTCGGACATGTTGCCCTCTTTTGCGGCACCTCGAAGAGCCTATCCGTACCAATGCCGTCGCTGCCGCAGATGCGCAGACGACTTTTTTCATCGCACCGGCCGCAATCGGTCAACATCGGTGAGCGGCGTCACTGCGCGATCCCGCGGCGCATGAAAGTATGCGGCAACACTTGATCAGACCAACAATCCAAGGAGATCCCCAATGCGTATCCACGCACTTGCCGCCGCGGTTCTTATTGTCGCCGCACCGGCCGCCTCGATGGCGAACACCGACCGCGCGTCGAACCATGTTGTTGGAGAGACGACGAGCATCCAGCGCACCCAGCCGAACACTGGCAGCGCAACCTTCAACGGGTCGGACATCGTCCAATCATCACGTTACTGGCGCTGCCCCCGACGTCGCGGCCGAAAGGTGACGCACATGACCTTCCGCCGCGGCAAGTCCCCGCTTTGCCACTACCGCAAACTCCGCCGCCTTCGCGTCAGCTACTACGGTCGCGGTTACCGCGTCACGCGCAATGCCTGGCGCCATTGCCGCCGCAAATACGGCAAGCGCGTGGTTCGCGCGCTGGAGAGCCGGACCAAATATCGCTGCATCTTCCGCCGATAGGTAGCTTGCACCTCGGCGATGCAGCACGAAGGGCGGCCTTTTGGGGCCGCCCTTCTCTTTTTAATCCAATCCTGATGAGGTGCGGATCTTCCTAGACCGCCCATATAGCGGTTCGTTCCAACACCGTTCGCGGTCGTGTCGGTGCCGCGTTCACGCCACCTCGAACAAGCCCGCAGCCCCCATACCGCCGCCGACGCACATCGTGCAGACGACGTATTTCGCACCGCGCCGTTTGCCCTCGATCAGCGCGTGGCCGACCATGCGCGCGCCGGACATGCCGTAGGGATGGCCGATGGAAATCGCGCCACCATCGACATTGAGCTTGTCGTCGGGAATGCCGAGCTTGTCGCGGCAATAGAGCACTTGCACGGCGAAGGCTTCGTTGAGTTCCCACAGATCGATATCGTCCACCGTCAACCCCGTCTTCTCCAGGAGCTTGGGCACGGCATAGACCGGACCGATGCCCATCTCGTCGGGCTTGGTGCCTGCGACGGCCATGCCGCGATAGATACCGAGCGGCGAGAGTCCGCGTTTTTCCGCTTCCTTGGCCTCCATGAGAACCGCCGCCGAAGCGCCGTCGGAAAGCTGCGAGGCGTTGCCGGCGGTGATGTTCAGGCCTTCCTTGATGACCATGCCGTCCTTGAAGACGGGGTTGAGCTTCGCCAGGTCCTCCATGCCGGTGCCGGGGCGGTTGCCCTCGTCGCGCTCCAGCATGGCGTCTTCCTGGGTGATCTCGGACGTCTCCCGGTTCTGCACCAGCTTGACCGAGGCCATCGGCACGATCTCATCGTCGAACTTTCCAGCCTGCTGGGCTGCTGCCGTGCGCGCCTGGGACTGAACGGCGTACTCGTCCTGCACGTCGCGCGGGATGTTGTAGCGCGCCGCCACGGTCTCGGCCGTCTCCAGCATGGTCATGTAGATATCGGGCATGTGCTCCACGATCCACGGATCCTTGGCGCGCGACAAGTTGAGTTTGTTGTTCTGGACCAGTGAGATCGATTCCAAACCGCCGCCGACGGCGACCTGCATGCCATCATCGATGATCTGCTTGGCGGCGGTGCCGATTGCCATCATGCCCGATGAGCACTGCCGGTCGATGGTCATGCCGGGAACCGTGTCGGGCAAACCCGCACGCACCGCGCATTGCCGCGCGGTGTTGGAATGGGTCGAACCCTGCTGGAGGGCTGCACCCATGACCACGTCCTCGATCTCGCCCGGCTCCACCCCGGCGCGCATGACGGCGTGCTTGATCGCATGGCCGCCCAGTTCCTGGGCCTGGGTGTCGTTGAAGGCGCCGCGATAGGCCTTGCCGATCGGCGTCCGGGCGGTGGAAACGATGACGGCTTCGCGCATGGTTCTTCTCCTACATTGTCGCTCTGCGAGGGTCTTCGGCCGTAGCCGATTAGAGATCCTTGAAACCCTTGCCGGACTCCGCGAGCTTCTTCAAGAGCGGCGCCGGCTCCAGCCAGTCGCCGTGGGTGTCGTGAAGCTTCGACATGCCGTCATAGACCTTGTCGAGGCCGATCTGGTCGGCCCAGAACATCGGGCCGCCGCGATAGCGCGGGAAGCCATAGCCGTAAAGCCAGATCACGTCGATATCGGACGGCCGCTGTGCGATGCCCTCGTCGAGGATCTTCGCCGCCTCGTTGACCATCGGGAACATGCAGCGCTCAATGATCTCCTGGTCGGAGATCTTGCGGCGTTCCATGCCGATCTCCTTGGAGGTGTCCAGGATCACCTGCTCGACGATGGGATCGGGGATCGGCTTGCGGCTGCCATCCTCGTAGCGATACCAGCCGGCTTGCGTCTTCTGGCCGTGGCGCCCCAGTTCGACGACCTTGTCTGCAATGGTCGAGTAGCGCTTGTTCGTCGGCGTGAGGCCCGGATTGGCCTTGCGGATGGCGTAGCCGATATCGAGCCCGGCCAGATCGCCGACCGCGAACGGCCCCATCGCGAACCCGAATTCGTAGATCACCCGGTCAACGTCCTGGGGCAGGCAGCCTTCCTCCAGGAGGAAATTCGCCTGCCGGGAATAGGCGTGCAGCATGCGGTTTCCGACGAAGCCGTAACAGACGCCGACCATGGCGCCGACCTTGCCGATCTTTTTGGAGACGTTCATGACCGTGGCGAGCGTCTCTTTTGACGATTTCTCGCCGCGCACATTCTCCAGCAACCGCATGACGTTGGCCGGCGAGAAGAAGTGCATGCCGACGACCTTGTCCGGCCGCTTGGTCGAAGCGGCGATCTCATTGACGTCGAGGGTCGAAGTATTGGTGGCCAGGATGGCTTCGGGTTTGGCGATCGCGTCGAGCTTGCCGAAGATGTCCTTCTTCACGTCCATATCCTCGAACACCGCTTCGATGACGAGATCGGCGTCGGCTAGGTCGTCGTAGCTCGTGGTCCCGGTGATCAGCGCCATGCGCTGGTCCATCGCCTCCTGCTTGAGGCGGCCCTTTGATACTGTTGCGGCGTAGTTCTTCTCGATTATGCCCATGCCGCGCTCAAGCGCATCGTCGGCCATCTCAAGGACGGTCACCGGAATGCCGCCATTGGCGAAGTTCATCGCGATGCCGCCGCCCATGGTGCCGCAGCCGATCACGGCCGCCTTCTTGATTGGCAGCACCGGCGTGTCCTTGGGCACGCCGTCGATCTTGTTGGCTTCACGCTCGATGAAAAAGGCATAGCGCAATGCCGCCGACTGGTCGCTGGAGACCAGTTTCTGGAACGTGGCGCGCTCGAATTCCTGGCCTTCAAGGAATTCCATTTTGGTAGCCGCCTCGACCGCGTCGACGGCCCCGGCGGGGGCCAGCAGACCGCGCTGCCGCTTGGCGAGCTCGGCACGAACGCTGGGAAAGAGATCCTTGTCCGCGCGCGCCGCCTCGATCGAGGCGGTCTGCTCCGAACAGCGCCGCGGCGGTGTTCCGTCGGCCGCCAGTTTTTTTGCGAAAGCGATGGCCGCTTCCAGCGGCTCGCCGTCGACGACTTGGTCGACCGCGCCCAGCGCCTTGGCCTTGTCGGCGGAGACCGGCTTGCCGCTGGTGATTAGATCGAGCGCCTCGCGCACGTCGATCAGGCGCGGCAGGCGCTGCGTTCCTCCGGCACCCGGAATGATGCCAAGCGAGACTTCCGGCAAACCGAAACGTGCGCTTTTTTGGGCCACTCGGTAGTGACAAGCCAGCGCGACCTCCGCGCCGCCGCCGAGCGCCACGCCGTGGACCGCCGCGACGACCGGCTTCTCGCCCGCCTCCATCTGGTCGAGCACGGGTTGCAATTTCGGTGCGCCCTTTGGCTCGGGTTTGCCGAACTCGCGGATGTCGGCGCCGGCGCAGAACATCTTGCCGGCCCCGGCGACCACGAAGGCCTTCACGTCGGGATCGGCGGCGCCCTTCTCGAAACCTTCTTTGAAGGCCGTGCGCACCGGCGCGCCCAAACCATTCACCGGCGGATTGTTCAGCGTGAGAATGGCGATCCCATCACGCACTTCATATTCGACCGCAGCCATTGGACAATTCCTCTTCCTGACCTGACCCATCCCGAACCCGGACTTTCCGTCCGAATTTTCCCATGGGGTACCCCGGAAGCCCTGCCCTCGCAAGCCCGCTGACCCGCCGCAGCGGCAGCCCTGCCATGCGGATGTTGCACCATCATGTTGGCTCGCGCCCAATCCGAATGCCTAAACCGATTGCAACCAATGTCCCCTCCCCCCTTTGGGTGGAGGGGCGGAACACGCGAACCCAATGGATGATTAGCGGACGTTCAGCAGGCTCAACCGATCTGGCGTTTCAGGAAACCGAGCACCGCCTCGTTGAACGCATCGGGCTGTTCCAAATTCACCAGATGGCCGGCATTCTCGACCAGCACGTATTCCGAGCCTTTGATACGCCCCGCCATCTCCTCGCCCAGCTCCTTGGTCGTCAGGCTGTCATATTCGCCGAAGACCAGCATCGTCGGCACGGCGATCGCGTCGAGGTCGGCGTCGCGGTCGTACATCGTCGTCGCCTCAACGGTCTTGATGTAGCTCTCCTTGTGCAGCGCGGCCATGCTGGCGACCAGGCGTTGATATTGCTCCGATGTCGCGTTGGGGCCGACCAGGGTCTTGGCAACAATAGGCGCGATGTCCTTGGGCTCCTTGCCCTCTATGAGCGGCTTCTTGCGCAGGTCGATGAACTTCTTGCGCTCGGCCTCGGAGAATTTGTGAAACCCGGTGAAAGTCGCGACCAGCACCAGGCTGGCTACGCGGTCGGAATGGCGGGCGTAGAAATCCTGGGCGATCCGCCCGCCCATCGACAGCCCGACCAGATGCGCTTTGTTCACGCCGAAATGGTCGAGAAGGCGCAATAGATCAGCTGCGAAGTCGCCGAAATCGAGTGGCCCATCATAGTCGTCGGAGCCGCCATAGCCGCGTGCGTCCCAAGCAACCGCGTGGAAGTGGTCGCCACAAAGTTCCACCTGCTCGGTCCAGTTGCTGCGGTTGCCGCCGATGCCATGCATGAAGACGACTAGCTCCCCCTCGCCGGCCCGGTCGATCGCGATTGCTGGATTTTCCAGGATGGTTTCGGTGCTGATGTCGGCCATGACGTATCTTCCTTTCGCGTGCTCTGTTCTGTTAGCCGCTCAGTGATCGGGGATCCAATGGCGGCGCGCCTCCGGCTGCGGGTCGTCGACGACGACGGGCGCGAGATCGAGGCGCATGGTGGATCGGCTGCCTGCATCATATCCGGGCCACACCGGCAGGCGGTCTCCGCCGGGCGGCTTGCCATGCACGAAAGACAGGCAGGCCGCCTGCATGGCGCTAGCCAGATCCGCAGGAGCGCCCGCATCGCCCAGAAGATAAGGCGTCGACGGCGTGGAGAGGTTGCCGAACCAGAAAGGCAGGTCGACGCAGTGCCCGGCGCCAAGCCGGCCCTGAAGTGCCGGAGACGCCCAGTCGAACTGGTAGAGATAGACGGGTTGCTTGTCGGCCAGCGCCTCGGCGAAGCGGAGCGTCGGTGCCCACCAGCGATAGTCGCTGAGCGCGGCACAGAACAACGAGACGGTGTCGGTCTGGCTCTGCGCCCGTTCGCGATAGAAGGCCACTGTCGCTTCACCGCGGCCGTCGATTGCATCGAAGAAGCGGATAAGTTCCGCATCGTCCCGCGGGATTTGCTCCGGGCTCAGGAAGAAGTTGAACGGGTTCCACTCATCGCGCGTGGTGCCGACCATCACCGGAACACGGGCAAGGTCTCCGGCAGAAGCGAGGTCGAGCAGATCGCGGGCAATGAGATCGCCATCGACCATGGGCTGGAAACCGGATTTCTTCCAGGCCGGCCGGCTCCGCATCACCGCACGTTGGGTGGCGAGCAGTTGCGCCATCGGCATTGTATCCAGCGCCTCCGGGGCTGCCGCGCCGCTCTCACGCAGGAAGCGCTCGCTGATCTCATACGCCAGATCGGGAGAGCGGAAGCTCATATAGGCGATGCTCTGGATGACGGCTCGATGGAAAAGACCGTGCGCCGGCTTCGCCGCCATAAGCCCGGTGATGCTGCCGGCACCGGCCGATTGTCCGGCGACCGTCACCCGGCTCGGGTCGCCGCCGAACGCAGCGATGTTGTCACGCACCCAGCGCAAGGCGGCGATCTGGTCGAGCAACGCCGTGTTGCCGGACAGCGCAAGTTCGTCGTCGTGCGCCCCAAGATAGAGATAGCCGCGTTCGCCAAGCCGGTAGTTGATCGAGACGCACACAATGTCGCCGCGCGCACAAAGATCGGCGCAATCGTAAATCGGAAACGAACCCGAGCCGGACACATAGGCCCCGCCGTGAATCCAGACGAAGACCGGTCGCTGGCGGCCGTCTAATCCGGGCGTCCAGACGTTGAGGTTGAGCGAGTCTTCCGATTGCGGCTGCGGGTCGGGACCGAGAAAGGGCTCGAAGCGGGTTGGATTCTGAGGCTGGATTGGTCCGGCGTGGACGGCTGCGCGAATGCCGGACCAAGGCTCCAGCGCCTCGGGCGGCCGGAACCGCAGGCGGCCTTCCGGCGCCGCGGCGTAAGGGATGCCGCCGAAAAAATGGCACCGGCCCGTGTGATAGCCCTGAAGCGATCCCGACGCGGTTTCTATGACCGAGTGCATCATCGATCCGTTAGCGATGCTGGAAGCGGCGCGCCAGCGGATCGATGACCAGCTTCTCGCCAAGGAAGAAGATCAGCACGATGGCGAAGCAGGTCGCGAACACCGTGGCGGCGTCGGCCAATGTCTGGGCGCGCTGCATCAGGAAGCCGAGCCCGGTCTCCGCTCCGAACAGCTCAGCCACCAGCGCGATCTTCCAGCCGACGCCGTAGGCGATGCGCACCGCCGCCATGACATAGGGCATCAGCAGCGGCACGGTGATCTTGAAGAATGTGCGCAGACGCTTGCGGGTGAAGCTTCGCCCCATCTCGACCAGATCGCGATCGAGCTCCCTCAAACCTTCGGAGATGTTGACCAGGCAGAAGGGCGTCAGGATCGCGACCTCCACGAAGACGATCGAGGTGTCGGAGGTGCCGAACCAGATCACTGCCAGGATCGCCCAGCCGACCGACGGGAACGAGTTGAGAAACGGTTTGATACGGTCGTGGACGATCACCTGCGCGATAGGATAGCGAAGCGGCAGCTGCGCCAACGCCCAGCCGAGCACCACAGAGACGATCACGGAGGTGACGACCCGAACAGTGCTGGAGATTGTGTGTCGCAGGAACTCTGCGTCGATGAAAAGCTGTACCAGTGCCTCGGCCACGGTGAGCGGCCCCGGCATCACGTAATCCGGCAAGCCCAGCGAGAGCAGCCACCAGCCGAGGATCGCGCCCGCGATCAGCCCTTCGGCCAGGAGATGTTCGATGATCCAGTCAAATCGTCTGGGCCGCCCCGACCGCGCCCTCCGGGGCTTTGTCCTCAGCGGCTTGGGCGCCAGGGACTTTGCTGTCCGCTCAGCCGGTTCCATGATGCCTCGCGAGCCGCGCTTGTATGGGCACGAAAACGAACCGGTCGGTGGAGTAGACAAAGGCGATGATGATGATGATCACCGCGAGCAGCAACGGCATGTCGAAATCCTGCCGCGCCAGGTTGAGCAGATAGCCGAGCCCGGTATTGCCGCCTAGCAACTCCGCCGTCAGCGCCACCTTCCAGGCCACGCCGAAGCTGATCCGCAACGTCGCGAAGATGAACGGGTAGAGCGAGGGGATGACAATCAGCACGAAGCGGCGAAAGCGCCGCCGCGTGAAGCTCTCGCCCATCTCGAAGAGATCCTCGTCCAGCGCATCCAGCCCCTCGCGCATGTTGATGATCGCGAACGGCACCAGAACGGCACTGATCGCGAACACCACGGTGATGTCGTTGATGCCGAACCAGACGATGGCCAGCAGCGTCCAGCCGATGCCGGAGAAGGAATTGAGGAATGGGCTGAGGCGCCCGTGGATCATGAGGCGCGCGGGCGGATAATAGAATGGCAGGAACGCGCAGGCGCTGCCGATCAGGAACGAAATCACCACCGCGGCCAGGATATGGCCGATAGTGTAGAACACGTGCTTGACCAAATGGATGTCGGCGAAGAACTCCGTCAGCCGCACCGCGACGGCGGCCGGGCCGGGCATAACGTAACTCTCCACGAGAAGGCCGTAGACCGCCCAAACGGCCAACGCGAAGAGCGTGAAGGCATGGCCCGCGAGCCGCGCGCGGCGGCCCGCGGACCTAAGATCTGCCGTCTTCACCGACGTTGTGCCGTCAGACTACTCGCGGATCGCTTCCTTCCAGACGACGTTGGCGGCCTTCGGCACCTTCTTGATGATGCCCATCTCCTTGGCGTTGCCCCAGACAACCTCCATGGCCTTCATGTCCTCGTCGCTGACCGCGCCGGGGAAGAAGGAATAGTCTTTCATCCAGGCTTTGAAGAAGGCCGGGTCGATCTTGTATTTCTTTGAGATCGCCTTGCCGACCTCGTCGGGATGCTTGACTGCATAGAGCACCGAAGCCCGCAGCATGCGGCTGAACTCGCGGAATGCGGCCGGCCGCTTCTTCAGCTTTTCGGGATAGGTGACGTTGACGGCCGCCACCGAATCGACGCCGAACAGCCCTTTGATGTCCTTGTTGGTCCAGGCGAGCACCCGGTAGTCGCCGGATTTGAGCGCTTTGTAGGCCTGCGCATGGATCAGTGTCGCTGCGTCAATCCGCCCCGAAGCGAGCGCGGGCAGCAGCGCGGGCGCCTGGATCTGCACCCATTTGAAGTCGCCGTTCTTGTAGGAGACGTTCATGCCGTGCTTTTTCCAAAGCGCGATGCGGATCCAGGTCGTACCCGTGGCGCGCAAGGCGTAGTTGCCGATCGTCTTGCCCTTGAGATCGGCCATGGTCTTATAAGGGCTCGACTTCTTCACCCAGATGCCGGCGCCCAAACGGCCCTTCGCCGAACGCAGCGCCGTCGACAGCACCACCAGTTCGAGGCCGCGCCTGCGGGCGAACGGGATTGCCATGACGGCGTTCATGATCACGTCGAACCGCTTGGCCGGCGTCGATTGGATAAGCGCCGGGATCGACAACGCCGAGGCTTTGATCTCGACGGTCTTGGACGTGACCTTGCCGCTCTTGATGGCATAGAGCACGCCCTCGAGCGAGGGATCGAGCAAGTAGCCGTAGGTTATCGTCTCCTTGGCTGCCGCCTGGGCGGAGAGCGCCCCGACAATGAGCGCGGCGCCCGCCGCCGCGAGGATTCGTTTCCTGGAATTCATACCGTCGCCTCCTCCGTTTGTGGCATTTCGTTGTGGTCTCTTTCCAAAGTGCGGAACAGCGTGATCAGATGCTCCTTGTGCCGGCGCAGCGCCGGCGTCGTTTCGATGGTGCGCGGACGCTTGGCGTCGATCTCGATAATCTCCAGCACCCGGGTCGGCTTGTCCGACAACAGCAGCACCCGGTCGGACAGTACCAGCGCTTCTTCGATGTCGTGCGTGACGAAGACCACTGTCTTTCCGGTGCTCTGCCAGATCGAGATGATCTCTGCACGCAATCGACGGCGTGTGTTGAGATCGAGCGCGGAGAACGGCTCGTCCATCAGGATGATATGCGGGTCGACCGAGAGAGCGCGGGCAATCGCCACGCGCTGGCGCTCGCCGCCGGAGAGCATCGAGGGATACTTCTCCATGTCGCGGCCGAGCCCCACCATCTCCAGGAGCCCGCGGGCCTTTTTCACGCGCTCGGATTTCTTGGACTTGTCGAAGCGAAGCTCCATGCCCAGCATCACGTTCGCCAGCGCCGTACGCCATGGAACCAAGCGCGGCTGCTGGAATACAAACGCCAGCTTGGCCCATGCCTCGCGCGCCGGCTCACCTTCCACGGTGACGGTGCCTTCATCAACCGAGAGCAGATCGCCCATGACCCTGAGAGAGGTCGACTTGCCGCAGCCGCTGGGACCAAGAATGCACAGGAACTCGCCCGGCCGGACCGAGAACGTCAGGTCCTTATAGATCGTCTCGTCGTTGAAACGGATCGTGACGTCCTGGAATTGAAGGATGTCCTGGCTCACTGCACCCCCTTCGCCGCCGGCCAGTCACAACGTAACGGCCGGTCAATGAGCCTAAGTCACATGAGTGCGACTGTCCACGCGCGGGCGGCGATGACCGGGTGCATGGGCGTCATGCGCTGGGTCTTTTTCGGCCGCCTCACAGGGGCCCCCTTTGCCTTTGGCGGTGGCAGCACCGGCCCACGCCCCCACCCGACCACCCACGGGATCGTATGCTCATGGGTGGTCGGGTGGGGGCGTGGGCTGGCCACGGCTCCGGCAAAGCCAAAACGTCCGCCAGTGCGCGGCGTCAGCCAAATTAGCTCACCCCCTAGAGGTTCTCCTTGGCGAAATCGGCGCAGGCCTGGCCGACGATGCTCAGATGGTCGGCGTTATCGTAGAGCGACATGTGCGAGGCGTCGCCGCCGACCTGGACCAGCTTCTTGCGCGGGCATGGGATCTCATTGAACGCCGGCACTTCGAGTTCGGTCATTGTGATGTCGTCGTACCAGGAGGTCACCATCAGCGTCGGTTGGTGGATGATGCGCCGCATGAAGGGGCGCACATCGTACATCATGGCCAGCTCCACGCTGCGTACGGTGGTCCAATGCTCGTGGTTCGGCGCCACCGTCTCCTTGAACTTCTTGAAGACCGGCCAGGTCTCCGGCGCCGGCCAGGCCGAAGGCTTGTCGTGGGGATGGGCGGAATGCGCCATCGCGCCGTCCTTGCCGGTCTTGAAACGCTCCACGCGGTCGGCATCGATGGCGGCCCACCTGTCCCTCAGACCGACATTTGAATTGGCGCGCAGCGCCGTGTACCAGCCGTCGATCATCGGCACCACGGAGATCAGCAGGCGCACGCGGGCGTCCATCGCCGCGACTGGAAAGACGTGCCCCCCGGCATAGGAAATGCCCCAGATACCGATGCGGCTGGCATCAACATCATCACGAAGACTGACATAGGTGACGCCGTTGATCAGATCGAAGATCTGCTCCCAGGGATCGATGTGCTGGCGCGGTTCTCCTTCGCTTTCGCCGAGATTGCGATTGTCGAAGGTCAATGCTGCGAAGCCGGCATCGACAAAAAACTGAGCATATTCCGGCTGTATCAACTCCTTCACGTAGCACCAGCCGCCGCCCATGACGACGACCGGCCAGGGCGGCTCTACGCCTTCGGGTGTGTAGAAATGCCCGGCGAGTTTGTGCCCGTCGCTCATGAATTCGATGTCGTGTCGCGCCATTCCCGCCGATTCTCCGTATACCGCAGCCGTTGTGTCCCGGCTTGCCTACTCGCAGACGGCGCTGCTCGCAAGCCTTGGCGACGGCATCGGCCAGCAGATTAATCCCTACGGGCAGTCCGGTCGCGCTTGCGGCGGCGCGCTGCTTCGTAGACTATTGCAAAGAACCAGGCGGCCCAGAACAACAAGAGCCGCGGTCCGCGCGAGGCCACAAGGCTTCGCGCCGGTCAACCGGGACAAGGAGGAAACGATGAGTAAACGGCAGGTCCTTATCGCAACGGCCGCGTTCGCCGCGGCATCCTTTTCGTCAGTCGCATTCGCACAATCGGTCAAGATCGGCCTGATCGAGCCCTATTCGGGTCGGGTCGCCGCGATCGGCACCGACCTTTTGGAGCAGTGGAAATATCTGGCCGACGACGTCAACAAAGCCGGCGGCGTGCTGGGCGGGCGCAAGATCGAAGTCGTGCCGCTCGACAACGCGATGATCGCCGAGCGCACCATCCAACAGCTCAAGAGCGCGATCGACCAGAATATTCGCATCGTCTCGCAGGGTGTCGGATCGAACCACGCGATCAACATCATCAAATTCCTGAACCGGCACAACAAGCGCAATCCCGGCAAGACGGTTCTCTATCTGAACCACTCGGCGGTCACGACCGCCTTCACCGGCAAGCTGTGTTCGTTCTGGCATTTCCGCTTCGACGCCAATGTCGACCAGAAAGTCGCCGGCCTCGTTGGCGGCATCGCCAAGGATCCGGCGGTGAAGAAGGTCTACATGATCAACCAGAACTACGCTTACGGTAAGTCGTTCCGGGCCGCGGCGATCCGGTTGCTCAAAGCGCGGGCCAAGAAGGTCACGCTGGTCGGCGACGAGTTGATCGTACCGTTCGGCAAGGTTCAGGACTTCACGCCGTATATTGCGAAGATCAAGAATGCCGGCGCCGACACTGTGCTGACCGGCAACTGGGGCCCCGACCTCGTCCGCTTCGTCAAGGCGGCGGCGGCCTCCGGCCTCAATGTCCAGTTCTACACGATCTATGGCGGCATCACCTCTTCGATCGCCGGCTACGGGCCCAAGGCGGGTCTCGCGGTCAAGATCAAGCAGGTCACCGAGCACCACGAAAACACCGCAGTCCCGCCGCGCGTGGCCAAGCTGGCCAACGGCTATCGCCAGACGCACGGCAAGAGCTGGTATTCCGATCGCTACCGGATTGTTTTCGAGATGCTGGTACGGGCGATCAACAAGGCCAAATCGGCAGATCCCGCCAAAATCGCTTACGCGCTCGAAGGCATGAGCGTCGATAACGGGCCGCTCGGCAAGGCGACGATACGGGCCAAGGATCACCAGATCCACTTCCCGCTCTACGTCTCGCAGATCGATCCTGCGCCAAAGGTGCCGTTCATCTACAACAAGAAGAACTTCGAGATCGGCTGGAAGACGACCGCCGTGGTTCCGGTCGCCGACCTGACGCTGCCGACCCCGTGCAAGATGAAACGGCCGAAGATGTAGCTCTGGCGTATTCGAAGCTGCAACATGCGGTCCGGACCAATGCGGGTCCGGATCGCGCGCTTCGGATGAAATGGCAGGTTCAGCCGGTCACCGATCGGAAAAAGGGCTTGCTGCGCGCGGCAGCGACGACGCCGCCCATGATCGGTGGGGAGGTCGATCTTGGAAGCCGTGATCTTCAGCATCTTCAATGGGCTGCTCTACGGCATGCTTCTGTTCATGCTGTCGAGCGGGCTCACGCTGATCTTCAGCATGATGGGCATTCTCAATTTCGCCCATGCCGCCTTCTTCATGCTTGGCGCCTACTTCGCATATTACCTGACAGGCGGAATCGCAGCGGTACTGGCCGGGTTGTTCGGCGGAGCCGGCGGCGAGCTCATCGGCTTCCTGATTGCTCTGGTGGCGGGGCCACTTTTGGTCGGCGTGATCGGCGCGCTGGTGCAGCGCTACGGGCTGCGCTTCGTGCACCGCTTCGGCCATGTCGCGGAGCTCCTCTTTACATTCGGCCTGTTCCTCTTGATCGAGGAGCTGGTGCAGATGTTCTTCGGCAAGGTGCCCAAGAACTACAAAACCCCCGAGCTCCTCGATTTTGCCGCGTTCTCCGGCGGAGGGCTCGACTACAACTTCTACCGACTCTTCATGCTGGTGGTCGCCATCGGCATTTTCGTCGGCCTGTTCCTGATGATGACCCGCACCCGGTTCGGCCTGATCATACGCGCGGCTCTCACCCATCCGCACACCACCGCCCAGCTCGGCCACGACGTTCCCAAGGTTTTCATGTGGACCTTCGGCGCCGGTTGCGCGCTGGCCGGTCTGGCGGGCGTGCTCGGCGGCAGTGTGCTCGGCACCGAGCCGGCGATGGCGGTACAGCTCGGGCCGATCGTCTTCGTGGTGATCGTGATCGGCGGCCTCGGCTCGCTGGAAGGCGCGCTCATCGCTTCGCTTTTCATCGGCGTCCTCAATGACCTGTCGATATCGATGGACATCAAATTGACCGGGTTCTTCGAGTCCCTGGGTGTCGATGTCGTGGGCGCGGAGGGCGTGATGCAGGATCTCGTCAATCTGTCCTCGGCAAAGCTTGCCCCTGTCCTGCCCTACATCCTGCTGGTGCTGGTCCTTATTTTCCGGCCGCGCGGCCTGCTCGGACAGAGGGACGTCTAGCATGGCCCGTTCCGCGACCACGACGGCAACCGCGAGCGAGACCAGGAACGGCGGCCTCGTGATTGCATTCCTGCGGCGCTACAGCGTCTGGCTGATATTCGTCGCCGTCGCCATCGTGCTGCCCTGGATACTGCCCGGCGGTGCCGCCCGCACAGTGATGAGCCAGATTGGCGTCGCCATCATATTCGCGCTCGCCTACAACATGCTGCTCGGCCAGGGCGGCATGCTGAGCTTTGGCCATGCGATCTACTTCGGCCTCGCCGGGTTCTGCATCGTTCACCTGATCCAGGCCGTTCAGGACGACGAACTGATTGCGATCCCGATTTGGATCATGCCGCTGATCGGCGGTCTGGTCGGGCTCTTCTTCGGTTGTCTGGTCGGCTATGTTTCGACCAGGAGGGCCGGCACCATATTCGCCATGATCTCGCTCGGCTTCGGCGAAATGGTGAGCGCGATGGTACTCGTCGTGGTGTCCTTCTTCGGCGGCGAGGAAGGGATCCAGACGGACCGTGCCTACGGCACCGATTTGTTCGGTCTGATCGATTGGACCAAGGACATTCACGTCTATTATTTGATCACGATCTGGGCCTTCGTGGCGGTCGCGGCGATGTATGCGATCACCAAGACACCGCTCGGACGGATCTCCAATGCCGCGCGCGACAACCCCGAGCGCGTCGCTTTTGTCGGCTACAACACCCAGCGCGTGCGCTGGGCTGTGTTCACCTTGTCCGGATTCTTCGCAGGCGTCGCCGGTGCGCTGCATTCGATCAGCTTCGAGCAGGCCGGCTTCGAGATGGTCAATGTCGAACGTTCAGGCGCGGTACTCTTCATGGCGTATATCGGCGGCGTCGGTCTTTTCGCCGGCCCCGTCATTGGCGCCGTACTGATCACCGCACTTGAGAAACTCATCACCGATGTGAGCCACGCCTGGCCGCTCTATCTGGGGCTCTTCTTTATGGTCGTGGTGATGTTCTCGCCGGGCGGCATCGCCGGCGTCCTCGGTCTGCACGAGCGCATCTGGAAGGTCGACTGGCGAATACTGGGCCGGCTGACCAAACCGTATCTGCGCGCGGCCGGTGCAACGCTGTTCGCTGCGATTGGCGCAGTGTGTGTCGTGGAGCTGACCCATACGCTGACCAACGAAGAGGTCCGCACGACGGAGATGAAGCTTTTTTGGATGGCCACCGACGCTGCCAGCGTATGGGCCTGGCTCGCCGCGCTCGCCATCCTCGGCGGCGGCATCTGGCTCTGCCGCCTCACCTATCCAGGCGCCCGCGAGAGTTACGATAACGCGATCAAGACCGCGACCGACCGAGCGCTCGGCAAATGACGCTGGCGCTGGAGATGACCGACGTTCGCAAGAGCTTCGGGCCGACCGAGATCATTCGCGGTCTCAATCTGGCGGTCGAGCAAGGCGAGCGCCACGCCGTCATCGGCCCGAACGGCGCCGGCAAGTCGACGCTCTTCAATCTGATCAGTGGCCGCTACAATGTTTCCGCCGGCTCCATCCGGCTGCGCGGCGAGGAAGTCGCCAACCTCGCCCCGCACGAGATCAACCGCAAGGGCTTGGCCCGCTCATTCCAGGTCACCAACATCTTCCCGCGCATGAGCGTATTCGAGAACGTACGCTGCGGCCATCTTTGGGCCGCCGGCGAAAAATATTCGTTCTGGCATTCGGTGAATAAGCGCGGGCGCATCACCAGAGAAGTCGAGGAGCTGCTGGAGCGTACCGGTCTCCTGGCCAAACGGGATTTCCCGGCAGCGTTATTGCCCTACGCCGATCAGAGGGCGCTGGAGCTCGCCATCACCTTGGCGTCCGGCGCCGATGTGCTGCTGCTGGACGAACCGACCGCGGGCATGAGCCACAGCGAAACCGAACAGGCGGTCGCCCTCATCAAGCGCGTCACAGAGGGCAAGACCCTGGTTGTCGTGGAGCACGACATGGGCGTCGTCTTCGACATCGCGGACCGCATCTCGGTGCTGGTATACGGCGAGATCATCGCCACCGACGTTCCCGGCAAGATCCGCAAGAACCAACGGGTTCAGGAAGCATATCTCGGAGAAGCGGCGTGAACGCCATGCTGCAGGTCAGCGACCTCCACGCCTATTACGGCAAAAGCCATATCCTGCAGGGTGTGAGCTTCAGCGTCGGCGAAGGCGAGATCGTCTCACTGCTCGGCCGCAACGGCGTCGGGCGCACCACCACCATCAAGGCGATCATCGGCGAGGTGGCGCCGCAAGGTGCGATCTCCTTCCGGGGCACCGAGCTTGTCGGCAGGCGCAGCCACGAGATCGCCCGGCTTGGCCTCGGCCATGTGCCGGAGAACCGCGACATTTTCCCGACGCTGACCACGCGGGAGAACCTTCTGCTCGGACAGAAGGGGCGCAAAGCCTCGGGGCGCTGGTCGATCGAGGATATGTTCAAGTTGTTCCCAAATCTGCGCGAGCGCGCCGATATCGAGGGCGGCGCGCTGTCAGGGGGCGAACAGCAGATGCTGACCATGTGCCGCACGCTGATGGGCGACCCCGACCTGATCATGATCGACGAGCCGACCGAGGGCCTGGCCCCGATGCTCACCGAGCAGGTCGGCGAGCTTCTGGAGGAGATCGCCAAGCGCGGCGTTTCGATCCTGCTGGTGGAGCAGAAGCTGACCATCGCGCTCAAAATCTCGCACCGCGTCTACATCATGGGCCACGGCCAGATCGTCTTCGAGGGCACGCCCGCGGAGCTCCAGAAGAACAAGAAGATCCGCGAGGAGTGGCTGGAGGTATAAGGCCGCGATGCTGCGGCGCGCCAGGACGCGCCTCCATCCTTGGAGCCAACTCAGCGTCAATCCTTGCGACGCCTCTACCGGCACCGATGCTCATCCTGAGCTGCCCGCGTGAGCGAGCCTCGAAGGATGGAAGGCGATCGTCCGCCGGCCTGGCCTACTCCGCGGCGGCGGCGTCCTGTCCGACATAGACCCAGGGCGGGGTCTGCTTGCGCAGCTCGAGCTTGGCCACGGCGGCCGTATGCACCTCGTCGGGTCCGTCCGCCAAGCGCAGCACGCGCGCCCAGGACCACGCCTTGGCGAGCCCAAAATCCTCGGTCAGCCCGCCGCCGCCGTGGATCTGCATCGCCCGATCGAGCACCTTCAGCGTCATGTTGGGCGCGATCACCTTGATCATGGCGATTTCCGCGCGTGCCGCCTTGTTGCCGACCTTGTCCATCATGTCGGCGGCCTTCAGCACCAGCAGACGGGCCTGCTCGATCTCCATGCGCGAGGTTGCGATCTGGTCCATCACCACGCCTTGTTCGGCCAGCGTCTTGCCGAAAGCCACACGCGACTTGGCACGGGCACACATCGCCTCCACGGCGCGCTCGGCCACGCCGATCGTGCGCATGCAGTGATGGATACGGCCCGGCCCCAGGCGGCCTTGGGCGATCTCAAAGCCGCGCCCCTCGCCCAGAAGCATGTTCTCCGCCGGCACGCGCACATCCTTGAACTTGACCTCGAAATGGCCGTGCGGCGCGTCGTCGAAGCCCATCACGGGCAGGTGCCGGACGATCTCCACGCCTGTTGCGTCGGGCTCGATCAGGATCATCGACTGCTGATTGTAGCGTGGGGCGTCGGGGTCGGTCTTGCCCATGAGGATGAAGATCTTGCAGCGCGGATCGCCGGCGCCGGAGGCCCACCATTTATGAGCGTTGATGACGTATTCATCGCCGTCGCGCTCGATCCGAGCCTCGATGTTGGTGGCGTCGGATGAGGCAACCTTCGGCTCGGTCATCACGAAAGCCGAGCGGATCTTGCCCTCCAGCAGCGGCTCGAGCCATTTCTTCTTCTGCGCATCGGTGGCATAGCGCGCGAAGACCTCCATGTTGCCGGTATCCGGCGCTGAACAGTTGAAGGCTTCCGGCGCGATCGGCGAGCGACCCATGATCTCGCAGAGCGGGGCGTATTCGAGATTGGTCAACCCGGCGCCATAATCGCTCTCGGGCAGGAAGAGGTTCCAGAGATCGGCCTCGCGGGCCTTGACCTTGAGGTCCTCAATGACAGGCGGCCAAGCGGTCCAGCGGTTCTCCTGGGCGTCCAGCTGGTCCTCATAGACCTTTTCGTTGGGATAGATGTGCTCGTCCATGAAAGCGAGCAACCTGGCCCGCAGCCCCTCGACCTTCTCGCTGTATTCGAAATTCATCGACCTCGTGCTCCTCCGATGCGGCGCGGCCCCGCCTGTAACGGCCGCGACCTATCGCATTGTTCCCCGTGCCTGTGTTGGCGTGCCGCTAACTTATCCGGCAATCCCTGAAGAGCAAAGTGCGCGAGATCGTCGCGCTCCGATGCGCGGCTAAGGCGGACGCGCCGCCGACGCCAAATCGCAAGGCGGCGGGCCCACCAAAATCGCATCGATCGGCAATGAATAACTGGCCGGCAACAATGCGGCCGAATGCAAGAATAAATTGAATAATGGAAATACTTGCAACAAATACTCCGACCGGCAGGTATCCGCAGGATCATTACAATTCTGCAAGATTTTAATAAACTTAAAGTTGTACAAAAAAGAAACCAATAATTAACTCGAAACCCACAACAATTTCGGAAATTTCGAGAGGAATCATTCGGGACCGGGCAACATGCGCCGCAAGCAGGTCAGCTCAAGGGGGGCTCACGACCCGGTTCGGCCACGGCCGGATCGAGTATCGACGGACAGCGATAGGTCGACCGTGTCTCCTATTGATCCGACCGGCGTCGACGATATCGATTCGGTTGGTGATCTCGGCGCGGCCAGTCACCAGGATGTCGCAAATCCCAAGGTCAGCGCCAACCCCATCGATGCCACGAGACACAATGATATCTCGACCAACCGCGTAGATATCGAAGGCGCGCGCGTGGCGCGACTGCGCGCTTACGGCATCCTCGACACGCCGCCAGAGGAAACGTTCGACCGCATCACCCGCCTGGCCAGCGACATTGTCGGTACGCCCATCACGCTGATCAGCCTGGTAGATTCCGAGCGGCAATGGTTCAAGTCAAGGATCGGACTGGAAGCCAGCGAGACCCCGCGCGACTTCGCCTTTTGCGACCATACGATCCGGACGCCGGACGTCCTGGTCGTGGAGGACGCAACCTCCGATCCCCGATTTGCCGACAACCCGCTGGTGGTCGACGGCCCGCGCATTCGATTCTATGCCGGCGCGCCGTTGACCACGGAAGACGGCTACCGAATTGGGACGCTCTGCGCCATCGATACCAAACCCCGCGGGATCAGTGAGCGCGAAACCGAAGCGCTGCGCGACCTCGCTCAAATCGTCATGTCCGAGTTGCGTTTGAGGCAGGTTGTCAGCGTCGCCAGTTCGGCCCAAGAGACGCTCTACGAGGCCATCAACGCCCTGCCCGACGGGTTTGTGCTCTACGACCGCAGCGACCGCCTGGTCATTTGCAACGATCGCTACCGTGAAATCTATGCCGAGAGCGCCGACCTGATGGTGCCCGGGGCGCGGTTTGAGGATATCATTCGGATCGGCGTCGCCCGGGGACAGTATCCGGATGCCAAGGGTCGCGAGGAGGAATGGATTCGCGACCGCTTGTTCCAACATAACAATCCCTCCCAGCCGATCGAGCAGCACCTGCCCGGCGGCGCGTGGCTTCGTATCGAGGAGTGCAAGACCAGCGACGGCGGCCTCGTCGGCTTTCGTATCGACATCAGCGAACTCAAACGACGCGAGAAGGCGCTCAGGAAGCTGGCCTCGCGGGACCCGTTGACCGATCTGCCTAACCGCAGCAACTTCAACGACCGTCTCGCCATGGCAGTCGCCAACTCAAAGCGGACCGGCCTGCAGGTCGGGCTCATGCTGCTCGATCTCGACCGTTTCAAACAGGTCAACGATTCCCACGGACACGATGTCGGCGACGAACTGCTTCGGCTGGTGGCGGCGCGGATCCGATCGTGTTGCCGCGAGACCGACACTGTCGCCCGTCTCGGCGGTGACGAATTCGCGGTGATCAGCACGAACATCGACGAGCCCAGCGGGATCACCGCGCTGGCCGAACGCATCATTGCAGAGATCGGGAGCCCGTTTCGTATACACAACACCGAGATCCATACCGGCACGAGCATCGGCATCACTATATTCCCCGGTGATTTCAACGATATCGAAGGGCTGATGCGCCACGCCGATCTGGCGCTTTATCGTGCCAAAACCGAAGGGCGCGGCGGGTGGCAGCTTTACGATGAGGAACTTCACGAAGCGGCGCGGCACCGCCGCACCATCGAGCACGACCTGCGGGTTGCAATCGACAATGACGAACTCTGCGCCTTCTTCCAGCCGCAGATCGACATGGCCTCGGGCCGGATAACCGGCAGCGAGGCGCTATTGCGCTGGCGGCATCCCGAACGCGGACTGATCGCCCCCGGCGAGTTCATCGCGATTGCCGAGGCGACACGCATGATCGTTCCGATCAGCGAATGGATGATGCGGACCGCCTGCCGGCAGAACGCCGCCTGGCTGAAAGCGGGCCTGCCGGCGATGGTGATGGCGGTCAATGTATCGCCGGTCGAATTTCACCTGCCGGAGTTTACCGACAACACCCGTCGCGCGCTGGACGATGCCGGCCTGGACCCGTCCCTTCTGGAACTGGAGATCACCGAGCACTCGGCGATGGACGACCGCGTCGACACTTTGCGGATCTTCGACCAGATCCGGTCGCTCGGCGTCCGTCTGGCCATCGACGATTTCGGCACCGGCTATTCATCGCTCAGCCGCCTGAAAGCCTTTCAGGTCAGCCGGCTCAAGATCGACCGATCTTTTGTCCGCGACATCACCGATGACCGCGACGACGCCGCCATTTGCGCCTCGGTCATCCAGCTCGGTCAGTCGCTGGACATGGATGTCATCGCCGAAGGTGTGGAGACCGAAGCGCAGCTCGACAAACTGCGCGAGCTCGGCTGCACCCAGATGCAGGGCTTCCATTTCGCCCGCCCGATGCCCGCCGAGGACTTCGCCGATTTCGTCCGCGCCTTCGCGTTGCCAGAAGAGCGCGCCAAGGCAAGCTGAGCGCAGCTCACCCTCAATCCAATCCCAAGCCCGTGCCAGCCTCATCCTGAGCCTGTCGAAGGATGCGGCCGGCCAATGGTGCGTCCTTCGACAAGCTCAGGATGAGGACCAGCCTTGTCGGTTCAAGGAAAGCGCACGCTCATCCTGAGGTGCGGGCGCCCTTCGAGACGCAGCCTAGCGGCGGCTCCTCAGGATGAGGGCGAGCCTCGAAGGACGTACAACCGGTCGGCCCTGCGACCCACACTCACGCGGTCGGCAGCTTGTAGTCTTCAAAGCGCTTGCGCAGGTCGAGCTTGGATATCTTGCCCGTCGCGGTCAGCGGGATCTCATCAATCACCTGGACGTCGTCGGGCAGCCACCATTTGGCAACCTTGTCCTTCAAGAATTCGATCACCTCATCCCTCTGCGGCGCCTTGCCCGCCTCCGGCACCACGATCAGGAGCGGCCGCTCGTCCCATTTGGGATGCGCGATGCCGATGACCGCGGCCTGCGCCACGTCGGGATGGGCCATCGCGGCATTCTCCAGGTCGATCGAGCTGATCCACTCGCCACCCGATTTTATGACATCCTTGGAACGGTCGACGATCTGCATCACTCCGCTGGGGTCGAGCGTCGCCACGTCGCCGGTCCTGAACCAGCCTTCATCGTCCATCACGGCCTTGGAAGCCTTGTCGTTCTCGAAGTAGCCGCTGACGATCCAGGGCCCCCGTACATGCACCTCGCCGAAGGCCTTGCCGTCATGCGGCAATTCCTTGCCTTCGTCGTCGGTGATCTTGAGGTCGACGCCGAAGATGGCGCGACCTTGCTTGGCCTTGACGTCCCAGCGCTCGTCGTTGGACTTGTTCCCCATCGTCGGCAACAGCTTACCGTTGGTGCCGACGGGGCTGGTTTCGGTCATGCCCCAGGCGTGGAAGACGTCAAGGCCGAACTCCTCCTCGAAAGCCTGGATCATCGCCCGCGGCACGGCCGAGCCGCCGACCAGCATGACCTTGAGCGCACCCGGCGCGCGGCCCTGCTTGCGCATTTCCTCCAGCAGCATCAGCCAAACGGTCGGCACGCCGGCGGCAAAGGTCACGTCCTCCTGGTCGATCAACTCATATACGCTGGGCCCATCGAGCCTCGGCCCCGGCATGACCATCTTCGTGCCCGTCATGGCGCAGCCATAGGGAATACCCCAGGCATTGGCATGGAACATCGGCACCACCGGCAGGAAGACGTGGGAGCTCGAAAGCCCGACATTCTCCGCGCCGCAGATCGAGAAGGTGTGCAACATCGTCGAGCGGTGCGAATAGAGCGCCCCCTTGGGGTCGCCCGTCGTACCCGAGGTGTAACAAAGCGAAGAGGCCGTGCGCTCATCGAACTCCGGCCAGACGAAGGACGCATCCTCGGCCCCGATCAGCTCGTCGTAGCACATCACGTTGGGCAGATCGGTTTCCGGCATGTTCGCCTTGTCGGTCATGAAGACGATGCCTTCGACCTTGTCGATCTTGCCCTGTAGCCCTGCCAGGATCGGCGCGAATGTCGTGTCGGCGAAGATGTAGCGGTCGCCGGCGTGGTTGACGATGTATTCCAGCTGGTCGGCGAAGAGCCGCGGATTGAGCGTGTGGCAGACCGCGCCAATGCCGGATATGCCGAAATAAAGCTCCACATGGCGGTGGTTGTTCCAGGCCAGCGTGGCAATACGATCGCCGGTCTTCACGCCCAGCTTGGTCAGCGCGTTTGCGAGCTGCTTGGTTCGAGCCAGGCAATCGGCATAGCCGTATCGATGGATCGGACCCTCGGTCGTGCGCGTGACGATCTCGGTTCCGCCATGATACTGCGCCGCGAATTCGATCAGCTGCGATATCAGCAGCGGACGATCCATCATGATGCCCTGCATTGACGCCTCCCTTTCTGCCTCCGTGCCTTTTCCTTTGGACCTTGCGCGGCCGTTAAACCGGCCCTCGTCGGCGGGTCGTTCACCCACGGCCCCAACCGATTGCCGAAACTAGGCAGGTCGGCCATCCGGAAACTCGCTGCCGCGCCGATACTTGTAAGTACCTTCTCCAGCCGCGACCAGATGGCCCGCCTCGTCGAACAGCTCGGCGGCGCCAAAAAATATTTTCAGTCCGCCGGGCCGTATCTTGGCGACTGCGCGGAGTTTACCCGTCTTGGACGGCCGAATGAAACTGGCGGTCACCGAGATCGTCGCCGCTTTGCGCACGTTGCCCGGAACCGTGCAATGGCAGCCCGCATAACCAATCGCCGCATCGATCATCGTCAGGATCACCCCGCCATGGGTGATGCCGTCGCGGTTGGTGTGCTGGGGGCCGAGCTCAAGCGTCAGGACGGCGTGGCGGGGAGCGGACTCTGAAATCTCATAGCCCACCAGCTGCCGAAAACCGGCCTGGTGGCCAAGCGGATCAAGGTCGCTCATCGGATCGAATTCCACGGGCCGACACACCGTCCGGCCGCGCCAACTTCCACCACGTTCATGCCTGTCCCTTTTCATTGACCAGCGCCGCCGCACGGTCGCGCAGCTTGGCCTTCAAAACTTTGCCTGTGGGCGCGGCCGGCAGCGCCTCGAGAACCTCGATTCGCTCCGGCCGCTTGTAGGGCGCCAGGCGTTCGCGCGCCCAGGCGAGCAGCGCAGTCTCGTCGGCTCTGCCATCACTGACCTCGGCGAAGGCGACCACCGTCTCGTTGCCGGCCAATGCCACGCCGACCACCGCCGACTGCAGCACGCCCGGATGGGCGTTCAAGGCCTCCTCGACTTCCACCGGACTGACATTGAATCCCGAGCGGATGATGATCTCCTTGGCGCGGTCGACGATGGTGATGCGGCCGTCATCCATGAGTACACCGATATCGCCCGTTTTCAGCCAGCCATCGGGCGTCATTGCGACGGCAGTCGCTTCGGCATCGCGGTAATAGCCCAGCATCAAATTAGGCCCGCGCACCCAAATGTCGCCGGGTTCGCCCACGGCAACATCGCGGCCTTGTGGGCCGACTGCGCGCACCTCCACGCCGACGATCGGCGGCCCCGACGTGTCGGGATCGCCCGCTGCGCTGCGCGAGACGGTCGGGCCCGCTTCGGTGAGCCCATATCCGTTGATCACACCCAGCCCGAAGAGCGCTTCCACGCGCCGGGCCAGATCCGGGTCGACCGGCGCCCCGCCGGCGGTCAGGGCGCGCAGCTTCGGCGCCTCCAAGGTCTCGCCCGTCTTGCCAAGATGATCGAGCAGGCGCGCATACATGGCCGGCACGGCATTGCAGATCGTCACGCCCGAGGCCAGCGCCTGCAGCATGCCACTCGCGGAAAAGCGCGCCTGCAGATGGGAGGCGGCGCCGCCAAAGACCGCGCGCAGAAAAGTCGAGCAAAGCCCGTAGGCATGCGAGATCGGCAGCGCCCCGTAGGAGCGGTCCTCCGGCCCCGGAGGCGATGGCGAACCCGGGCCCGAGGCTACAAAGACGACGCTGCGATGGCTCAGCATCACGCCCTTGGAGCGACCGGTCGTCCCGGTGGTGTAGAGCAGCACGCCCACATCTTTGGCCGGATCGCCGCTCACCGGTTCGGGCGAAACATCGCGCGAGGGGCTGATCGCAACTGCCCCTCCGCCGGTCCAGGCGAATGGCCCCGCATCGTGTCGTTCGGCGTGGTCGCCAGCCTCGCAGGAGACGCCAATGGTGAAAAGCATACGCCGGGCCCCGGCATGTTCGGCGATATAGTCGATCTCGTCATCGGCGAGGCGCGCATTGACCGGCACGGCCCAGGCGCCGGCCGAACTTGCCGCGAAAAAAAGCGTCGAAGCCGCCAGCCCGTTTTCGTGGACCACCATGACCCGGTCGCCGGGCCGCACGCCGGCGGTCTTCAATGCATCCGACGCCGCCGTGATCTCATCGGCGAAGCGCCGCCAGTTCCAGACCGTTTCATCTTCGATCAAGGCCGTGCCGTCCGGCAGGCGTTCAGCCCATCCCGCCGGCATGTCGTGAAGCCAGGCCGGAAGCCCGGCCAGATAGGCATCCAGCATCGCCGTCATCGGTGTGGTTCCGCCAGGCCACGGTCGATCGTCTCAGGCACAGTGCTGCTCCGCTTGTCTCGCTCTTGCGTTGAATGCCGGGTGCAAGCCGAAATCATGCGCCCGCCTCGCCTGGCCGATCACAAGGGATGGCGACCCACAGGTCAAGGCACGGGGCCCGGCAGCTGGGCGGCTGGGCGGCTGGGCGGCTCAATCAGGCACCTCCACCCCTTCGGCCTTGAAGACCTCCGAGGCCAGCTTGAAAGCGTTCACTCCAGCCGGCACACCGACATAGACGGCGACTTGGATCAACGTCTCGCTGATCTCGTCGACGCTGCAGCCGTTGTTGAGCGCGCCGCGAACATGCGCCTTGAACTCTTCCGGCCGGTTGAGCGCGGAGAGAATGCAGAGATTGTTGAGGCTGCGCTGCTTGCGGTCGAGCACCGGCTGGCCCCAGACGCCGCCCCAGCAGTACTCGGTCATGAATTCCTGGAAGCGCCGCGTGAAGGCGTCGAGGTTCGACATCGCCCGGTCGACATATTCCGGGCCCAGCACTTCCCGCCGGATCTGCATGCCGGTATCCAACAAGGCCTTGTCCATCGGTCGGTTCCTCCCGTTCAGAGTTGTTTCAAGAGCGCGGCCGCCATCATGACGATGACGGCCGGAGAGCGATAGATGCCGGCGGCTGGCTTCGGAGCACCGCCCTAAGTTTGTGCCAGCTCCTCCAGCGGCCAGCGTGGCCTCGGCTTGAAATCGAGCCGGTCACTCAACCCCAGCGCCAGGCGCTCGATCCCGGCCCAGCCGATCATCGCCGCATTGTCCGTACAGAGCGCCGGCGGCGGCGCCACGAAGCGAAAACCGTTCTCGCCCGCAAGGTTTCTCAGCGCTGTCCGGATCGGCGCATTCGCCGCAACGCCGCCGGCCACCACGAAGGCTGGCGGCTTGCCCTTCGCCTTGCCAAACGAGCGCATGGCCGAAGCACTGCGGTCGGCCAGAACATCGACAACCGCGGCCTGAAAAGACGCCGAAAGATCGGCCAGATCGCGGCTTGAGAATGCGCCCTCCGGCAAGCGTTCCGCCGTCTGGCGCACCGCCGTCTTCAAGCCTGAAAACGAGAAATCGCAACCCGCCCGCCCGGCCATGGGGCGCGGCAACTTAAACCGTGCCGGATCGCCGTCCTTTGCCGCTCGTTCCAAGGCCGGTCCGCCCGGATAACCCAGCCCCAACATCTTGGCCACCTTGTCGAAGGATTCGCCGACCGCGTCGTCAACCGTGCCGCCGAGCCGCCGGTAGCGCCCGACCCCGTCCACGGCCAAGAGCTGGCAATGCCCGCCCGACACCAACAGCAGCAGATAGGGAAATTGTATGTCGGCGTCGACCAGCCGCACCGAAAGGGCGTGGCCCTCGAGGTGGTTTATGGCGATGAAAGGCAAGCCGCGCACAGCGGCGATCGCCTTACCCATCGTGGCGCCGACCATGACGCCACCGATCAGCCCTGGCCCCGCCGTCGCCGCCACCGCGTCGAGTGCGGAGAAATCCAGGCCGGCTTCCGTCATGGCCTCGCCGATCAGCCGGTCGAGATGCACCAAATGTGCGCGCGCCGCGATTTCCGGCACCACGCCGCCGTAAGGTGCATGCTCGGCGAGCTGGCTCAGCAGGCGTTCGGCCAGCACGGTTCCCGCGCCCTGCCCGGTGCGATGAACAACAGCGGCGGCAGTCTCATCGCAGCTCGTCTCGATACCGAGCACAGTGAGGGAGGAACTCGCGGCGTCAATCATCGCTCGTCGCTTCGCGCTCGGCGCGCCTGGTCCTGGCGCGGTCGTAGGCCTTGCGGCTCTTCGTGCGTTTCTCGCCGAGCACACGCCGCAGCCGCCAGAACGGGTTGCGTACCCGTGGCAGTGACGATTTGCGTTTCTTCTTGCGGCGCCGCGCCATGGCCGTTTTCCACGCTCCTAAAAGCCGATCGCCTTCCCCTAATCGCTTTTCAAGCCGCCCACAAGCCGCTATGAGCAGGCCCCATGCCCCCGGAGATGTCTCCCACGGTCTCTACCAAACCCAGCCGCCTGACAATCGGCACCCGGGGCAGTGCGCTGGCGCTCGCCCAGGCCAACATGGTCGCAGACCATCTGCGCGTCGCCCATCCCGCTTTGGCCGCACCCGACGCCATCGAGATTGCAGTGATCAAAACCACCGGCGACCGCGTGCAGGATCGCCCGCTCGCGGAGATAGGCGGCAAGGGCCTCTTCACCAAAGAGATCGAGGAAGCCCTGCTCGACGGGCGCATCGACCTCGCGGTCCATTCCATGAAGGATCTCGAAACGCAGCTTCCCGGCGCCCTCGCCATCGTCGCCGTCCTGGAGCGCGAGGACCCCCGCGACGTCCTTCTCGCCGGCGCAGCCAAGACCATCGCCGAGCTGCCTCATGGCGCCGTCATCGGCACCGCGTCGCTGCGCCGGGGTGCGCAGATCCTGGCCGCCCGGCCGGACCTGAAGGTTGTGCCTTTCCGCGGCAATGTGAATACCCGCATCGCCAAGCTGGAAGCCGGCGAGGTCGATGCGACGATCCTGGCCCTCGCCGGCCTGCGCCGCCTCGGCATGGAGGGATACGAAGAAAGTGCCATCCCGGTGGCGGAGATGCTGCCCGCGGTGGCGCAGGGCGCAATCGGGATCGAGTGCAGGGAAGCGGACAGCGCCACCCGCGCGCTGCTGGAACCTCTCGACCACACCGCCACCGCCATCGCCGTCAAGGCCGAACGAGCACTGTTGGCCGCCCTCGACGGCTCCTGCCGCACACCGATTGCGGCCCTGGCGGTGCTCGATGCGGCTGGCGGATTGGCCATTGAAGCGCTTATCGCCACGCCGGACGGTGCCAGCCTCCACCGCACTCGGGAGGCCGGCGCAGCTGAGGCAGCGGAGGCTCTCGGGCGCGCCGCCGGCGCGACCCTTCGCGCCGTGGGCGGGCCGACCTTCTTCGATACAGATATCTGAGGCCTCGCCCGATGCGCCTGCTGGTGACCCGCCCCCGGGAAGACGCCGAGCCGCTCGCCGAGGCATTGCGGGCAATCGGCGTGGAGCCGGTACTGGCGCCGCTCATGACGATCGAGCCAGTCCAGGGCGCCAAGGCAGACCTGACGGGCGTCCAGGCGCTTCTATTTACCAGCGCGAACGGCGTTCGCGCCTTCGCCCGTCTCAGCGCCGAACGAGCCCTGCCCGTCCTGGCCGTCGGCGACGCCACCGCCCGCGTGGCCGCCGCCACCGGCTTTACCGGCATCGAGAGCGCCGGCGGAGACGCCAGCGATCTGGCCGCGCTTGCCGAACGGCGCCTCGACCCGACGGCCGGCGCGCTTTTCCATGCGGCCGGACGAGACGTTGCAGGGCCCATGAAGACAGCGCTCGAGGCTCGCGGTTTCGATGTCCGCCGCAAAGCCCTTTATCGCGCCGAGCCTGTACGTACGTTTCCCGTGGCGGCGGATGAACTGCGACAAAAAAGAATCGATGGGGCCCTTCTTTTTTCTCCCCGAACCGCCAAATCCTTTGTTAGTCTGGCCGAAAGCGCCGGGTTGGTTGCCACAATGTCCAATCTGTACGCCTATTGCCTTAGCGTCGCCGTTGCCGAGCGGATTGCACACGTACAATGGCGGAACGTACGGGTCGCATCCGAGCCTACGCAGGCAGCGCTTCTGGAGTGCATTGCCGCGGACCTCGACCCGCCGACCGGCCCGCAGCGCTAACTGGGCAGCGCTGACCGGGCTGCACAAACAGGAATGCATCGATAATGAACCAGGCCGAACGCATCATTGCCCGTTTCGGCGGCATTCGCCCCATGGCCGCCAAGCTCGGCATCGCCGTGACCACCGTCCAGGGCTGGAAGGAGCGCGGCACCATACCGGCCGCGCGCCACGCCGAGATCATCGCGGCCGCCGGCGCAGAGGACATCGCCATCACTGAGGCCGACCTCGCCGCAACGGTAAGCGACGCGGCGCCAGGAGGCCCCGGCTCGGCGGCATCGCGAGCCGGGCAGAACCGACGCCAATCAATGGGACGCCGCGACGAACCCGGCGCGCCGGACGTTTCGGAAGCCGGCACCGAGCCGCCGATCGTCGAGGCCGAAATCGTTGAGACGGAAGAGACGGAGTTTGAGGAAGACGAAGACGTCGAGGCCGAGGAGGTCGAGGCGGAGATAGTCACGGCCGGGGAAACAGAGGCACAAGAGGACGAAGCCGCCCCGACCGTCACCGTGCGCACCCGAGGCGCAAGCTCCGGCCGAAGCGCTGCGTTTGCCGGCGGATTTGCCGGTCTTATCGTGGCCGCCGTGGCGATCGGTGCCGTTTGGTATAGCGGGCTGGGCAGCGCGCCGGCGAGTGGCGTCAAGCTGGGCGCCCGCCTCGCCGCCGCCGAACGAGCCGCAAAGGATGCGGCACGCGAGGCTCGGACCGCGTTGGCGCGCGCCCAGGCTGCCGAACGACGCGCCACTCAGGCGGAGACGCGCCTTGCCACGCTGGCCAGCGCGGCAAATGCCCGGAATGAGCGTCTTGCAGCTATTGAATCCCGTGGCGCCGCGGCCGTGAAGGCGGCAGCAGCGCTAAAGTCGGCGCTGGAAGGCCTGGAAACCCGCATTGCCAGTTCCACGGCGACCGGCCGCACCGAGGCCCTTGCCAGCGCGCTGGCCGCGTTGCGCACGAAAGTAGAGGCCCTCGACAAACGCGCGTCTGCTTTGACGCCCGGTGCCTCCGGGGGCAGTACCGGCGGCGGATCGGCGGATGGGTCCGCTGCGGCGGCCGCGAAGGCAGCGGCGGAGAACGCGAAGGCCATCGCGGCCGCAGCCAGGCAGGCTGGAGAAAACGCAACAAAGATCGGTGAGGCCGGCAGCCAAGCCGAAACGCGGGAGAAGGCCCTGAAGGCTGAGATCGCCCGGCTCGACACTGCCGCCAAAACGCTCGCCGGACGGCTCACCGCGCTTGAGCGTTCGGGCGCCGGCACGGCCGCTGGGCGGGGCCGCGAGGCAGCGTTGGTCGCGGCGATCGGGCAGCTGCGCGAGGCGGTACGCGGTGGGGTGAAGTTCGGCGACGAACTGGAGGCGGTCCGCGCCCTGGTCAAAGCGCCGCCCACCGGCGCCATGGCGACCCTGGAACGCTCGGCCAAAACAGGCGTGCCATTGATACGCGAGTTGCGTGCCCGTTTCCCGGGTGTCGCCGTAGCCATCATGCGGTCCTCGCGCATGCCAGCCAAGGGCAACTGGGTCGACCGGGCGGTGGCCCGGGCACGCTCGGTGGTGGTTGTCCGGCGCACCGGCCCCGATGTGAAGGGCAACTCTGCCGAAGCGCTGGTGGCCCGCGCCGAAGCCCATTTGAAGGCCGGTAATCTGGCCGGCGCGATATCCTCGCTTGACGGCCTGCAGGGCCCAGCCGCGGCATCGGCCAAAGCCTGGCTCGACGAGGCCCGGGCCCATCAGGCCGCCATGGCCGCGGTTGCGACGCTGCACCGCGCCGCAATGGCCCGCATCGGCGCCGCCCGCCACGAGGTTGCACCCGCGGCGCCCGGCACGGGCGGCGGCGCAGCCAAGGGCGGATCGAAGGGCTCGGGTTCGTCCGGCTCCGGTTCCACGGGCAGCGGCTCGACGGGCAGCGGCTCAACCGGTGGCGGCTCGACGGGCGCAACAGCGCAATGATCGTCCGCGCACTCCTCATCTTCGCGGCGCTGGCCGGGATCAGCGCCCTTGCCGCATGGCTGACCGACAATCCAGGCGACGTCTCGGTGGTCTGGCAGGGCTACCGGATCGACACCTCGGTTGGCATCGTGCTCACCGGCGTGGCGGTTTTGGCCGTTGTCGCGGCACTGATCTATCGACTCTGGCGAGCCATGTTCGGCGCGGTGCGGAACGTGAAACGCGCGCACGGCCAGCGCCGCACCCGCGACGGCTATCTGGCGCTGTCGCGTGGGCTCGTCGCGGTCGCGGCAGGCGATGCAGACGAGGCCAAACGCCAGGCTCGCCGCGCCGACACGCTGCTGAAAGAACCGGCGCTGACCCATCTGCTCGCCGCCCAGGCCGCCCAGCTCGACGGCGACGATGCGGCCGCGCGGCGCTATTACGCTGGGTTGCTGGAACAACCGGAGACTGAGTTCCTTGGCGTGCGGGGCATGCTGACGCTCGCCGAGAATGACGGCGATGGGCGACGGGCGCTGGAACTGGCCCGCCGCGCCGAAGCTCTGCGTCCGGAGGTTCCTTGGGTCCCTGAGAAGCTCTTTTCGCTGGAGGTCGAGGCTGGTAACTGGACGGCCGCTGAGCGCGTCCTGCGCGACGCCGTCAAACGCCGAGTGCTCGACCAGCCGACCGGCAAACGCCGTCTGGCCGCCGTCTTGGTGGAGCGCTCACGCCAGGCCGAGGCCGAGCACGACACCGACGCCGCCGTCCTCCTCGCCCGCAAGGCCGTGGCAGACGCCCCGGAACTGAGCGCCGCCGCCATTCGCTTCGCTGCGGTGCTCCACGACAGCGGCGAGGATCGGCGCGCCCGCAGGGTCATCGAGGACGCCTACGCCCGCACACCACATCCCGAACTGGCCCGGCTATATACCGAAGTCGTACCGTCGCCAGATCCGATCAAACGCCTCAAGACACTGGAAAAGCTGGAAAAATTGACACCGGAGCACGCCACCACTCATCTCGTCATGGCGCGCGCTTCGCTCGAAGCACGGCTCTGGGGCGAGGCGCGGCGGCACTTGAAGGCGGCCTCCGGAGCGGCGTTGACGGCCGAGATCTGCCGCCTGATGGCAGCAGTTGAGGAAGCCGAGCACGGGAACACGGAAACGGCCCGCGCCTGGTACGGCCGGGCGGCGGAGGCGGAACCCGATCCGGGCTGGGTCTGTGGCAATTGCGGGGCGGTGGCGGACGATTGGAGCGCGGTTTGCGCCAATTGCGGCGTCTTCGACCAACTCGACTGGCGCAGCCCGCCCCGTGTCAGCGCGCTCCCGGCGGGCCAGGCCCAGTCGGTCGCCGCCGAGGCGATCGCCGAGATCGATCGCGAGCCCGCCAAAGCGCCCGAACCGGGACCGGCCCTTGAGGCGCCGTCGGCCGATATTCCCGCTCGCGAGCCGGAGCGCCCGAAAGGCTCGACGATCTTGGTCCCGCCGCCCCGCGCCGGCGACCCGGCCGTCCCGGAGTCCGACTGAGGGCCCGCCCGACAGTTCCATAATGCCGCTCGCGGTCACTCGTACGAGGCGGATCAGTGAGCGCCGCACCCACAGCCCGGCGTGGTTAGGCAGGTGCCCACCCGCCCGGTTATGGTAAACGAAATGTTAACGCGTCCTGTCCAAGCTGCGTTTTGAGCCGGCACACGCGGTGCTTCCCTCGCCTTGCGGGGCTGGGCGATCGAGCCCATATTGTTCGCGGCGCCGCAATTGCATGGTTGGCGAGGCGACGCATACGCAAAGGTTTCGGATGGAGAGATAGGTTTGGCGGAAACAGGCGGTTGGGTCCGGTCCAACGGCAGGTTTGCCGCAATTTCGCAACATAAAGCCGCCTTAGCTCAGTTGGTAGAGCATCGCATTCGTAATGCGGGGGTCGCAAGTTCGAGTCTTGCAGGCGGCACCATCCGGCCACACTGCCCACGGTTAGCCTGAAAGTTGCGGCAACCGTTCCTTAACGCTCCGTTATCCAATTGACCCTAGGCTCGACGGCTCACGATTCCGGACCGCTCCGGAACGTGCCTAAACAGCAACCAAGCCGCGAGCGCATGAAACAGGGCAAGATCATCGGCTATCAGTTGCAAAACCGCCGCGGCCATCGGCGGGTCATCATGCCGCCGATCCAGATCGAAATTGAAGGCACCGAGTACACAACCGTGGACTGGTCGCTCGGCGGCTTCCTCATCTCGCCTTATGCCGGCAAGCTCAAGCCCGGCGCCTCGGTCCCGATCACCATCATCGCAACATCAGGCGACGATATGAGCCGGCATTTTGCCATTGCCGAGATCATTCGCTTCGACCTGGCCGAGCAACGCATTGCCGGGCGCTTCGACCGGCTCGACCCTAAGGCCGTCGACAGTCTGGAGCGGGTCATCCTGCAGCGCCTGCACGGCCCCCGAAACTAGGCCGATTTCCCAAGGCTTTCTCCCGCGTTACCCGGGGCTTCGCTTGCCCAGATGCAACGACCTGGGACAAGGGACCTTGAGATCGCGGATGCCCGGCCGCGTTAGCACACAGCGGCGGCGGGGCAGCACTTCGATGCCGGTACGCCCGAACTCGAACAGCTCAAGCCCGCAGGGGCCAACGGCGGCATCCTGAAGCTGACACCGCAGCGGCGCCAGGCGGATCCAGGGACAGCGGGTGCGTTTCTGGCAGCGATAGGTCGCGCGTGGCGCCCCGGTGCCTTCGGCCATCGCAATTCGCAATTGGCGCGGCGGTTTCTTGCGTTCCCGGCCCGTGCGCTTGATGCGAAATACGTAGGATTTGCCGGCCGCCAGCACCCCATCGTCGAAAACCGCCTTCTCAAGCGCTGCGGGAAATGCCTCGGGCCCCAGCTTGGCCCATCCCGGTTTGCCCTCGCTGACCGTTGCGAATATGCCGTAGCCGGCGAAGAGCACGACAATCAGAAGGATCGCGCGGCGCAGACGCCGATTGGCGACGTCCTCGCCTTCGGTCGTCAGGATCGGTCCTTGCGGTCGCTTGGCCATGGGCGCGACTATACCGACGGATGGGCCTCCGCACAGCAAAACCGCGCCCCCGTTTCCGGGAGCGCGGCTCATTTAGGCCAATGGTGACGGGCGCGAGACTAGCTGCGGCGCACCACGCATTGCGGGTTTCCACGGCCGCCGACGTAGCGGAAGCTCGTCGTGCGGTAGCTGATCATGCAGGCGCGGGCAATATTGATCCGGTAATGGCGCATCTGGTAGCGCGAACGCTGGGTGCAGATGTACTCGTTGGTGGTGCGGAACCGGTTGAGGAAGCTGCCCGGATGCATGCGCGCGCAATAGGCTCGCAGGTTGGGCACACGCATCACGAATCCGGCGGGACGCGGGCGGACGCCCGGACGAACCCCAGGGCGCGGCCCAGGCCGGACGACCCGGCGGTCATTGCACAGCACGTAACCGCGTCCAAAATTCCGGTAAGTGTGGTTGCCCGTCGTAAGCTGGCAGGCGCGCGCCAGGTTCACCCGGTAATGGCGCATCTGATAGCGCGACCGCTGGGTGCAGATATATTGGCCCGTGGTGCGCAAGCGATTGACGAAGCTGCCAGGATGCATCCGCGCGCAATAGGTGCGGTAGTTGGGCTGGCGGGGGGCTGCCTCGGCGGAACCGGAGAAGGGCAGCGAGGAAATGGTGAAGGCGCCCACGGCGAGGGCCGCGACGCCGGCAAGAGTTGTGGTTTTAAGAGCGGATTGGATAAACATTTGGGGCGATCTCCTGTCTAATTGGCGGACGTCCTTCATGGATCATCCGATCTGCCGCCAACCCTAATGGCGTGACAGCGGTCACGCTGTGACGGCCGTCACAGGACTCGAGATAATTTCGGAAAAATCAGCCGGCGGCGGTAAATTTATTTGATATGACAATGATACTGCGAACTTCTTCGGCAGCTTGCAAAAATTAACGTTAATGCCGGCACATCGAATGGCGGGCCCGACGCCGAGGCGCACCGTTGCCGTGCAGAACCGGCTTAACCGCCGGCCAGATCGTTGTGAAGTCGCAGGAGATCCGGGATGGTCCCCGGATCGCGGCGTCCGAACCCGCATTCGGTCGCGAGCCCGAAATTGCCGACATGGGCTGCGGCGGCGTCCATCCGCTTGGACGTCCCCTCCGCACCGTCAGTGAGGTGCACGAGGCCCAGATAGAGCTCGGTTTCGGGCGGCAGCTTCAATCCGTCGAGGGCGGCGAAATACGCATCGTCGCTTCGCTCGCGCGGAACCGGCATATGGACCCATTGGACCGGCCGCGGGGAGGCCGCGGCAATAGCGTTGGCAAAGGCCACGGACGTCCCGATGTCCTTGGGCTCGACGATATGCTGGTGGCCGGGGTCGCCGTAGCAGAGATGGATGCCAACCTCGGCGTTCTCGGGCACGAAGGCGCAATGCCGGACGACGCGCTCCACCGATCCGCCGAGAATATCGTCGAAATAGATCGGGTAGCCACCGTCATGCCCGACCACTTCAAAGCAGACGTCCCACTGGATGGCGAGCTGGTCGTGCGGGACCGTGGCGGCGATCGCGTCAATATCGGCCTTGAGCGCCCGCTCATACGCGCCCTCGACCTTGGCGCGCTCCTCGAACACGATGAATCCCGAGACCAGCGCCAGGGCGGTCGGGATCGAGACCTGGAACCGGGTCTCGGGCGGGATCACCCCTTCGGATTTGAGACGCGCGAAGACCGCATACGAGCTCTTGGCGTAATCGGCGTAGCCTAGCGTTTCAAATGTCAGATCCGCTGGATCGACCCCGTCCGCGACCCGGAAGAAGTTTCGCTCCAGGTCGTCCTTGAACCCCTCCAGCTTCTGATCTGGCGCTTCCAGCGTGAACTGCGGGTGGTTGTCCAGCACGGCTTTCTGCCAGCGGATCCAATAGCCTCGCTCGTCGGTCTCACCGTCGGGATAGCGTTTGGCGCGCGACCCGACTGTCTCGGCCAGCGTCCTGAATACGGACTCGGCGTCCTTCAGGCCGACACTGCCGACCAGGTGTACATTGCCTTGGGTCCCCATGAACTATTCCCTTTTCTGTTTGGCGCGACCCGGAGTCCCGCTGGCGCCACTATCCGCGGCCGGTCTCAAGCCCCGGCAGCTTTGGGTGCGGCTTTTTTGGCGGACGTGGTCGCGGATTTCTTGGCCCCACCCTTGCCGCCGCCGTAATTGGCGAGATCGAAATCCGCGCCTTTTTTTCCCTCAGTATGCGGGGGCGTCGGAGTGTAATGGGCCGGCGCCGGCCCACCGGCGGCCTTGCGGGCACGCGCCGCCACCGGGGTCTCCAGGATGGCCTTGGCCGCCGTCGCCGCCTTGCGGTCGACCGGCTGGGCTTCAAGATCGTTGGGCACCGGCATCATGCTGGCGGGGTAGTAGGCCATCTTCTGCTTGGCCGGATCGATCTTGTGGCTGGGGTCGATATCGCGTTGATTGATGCCGTTGACCGGCTCCACGCAAACCCCGTCGACAATCTCCAGGTCCAGCCACCATTTCTTGACCGGGTTGCGCTTGCCGTTGCCGATCATGTCGTCGAGCTTGACCGCAATCGGTACCAGAATTGGCTTCAGGAAGCGTGCATTGACCCCACACCAGCTCGCGATGCGCTCCAGCACCGGCCCGTCGGCGTCGACCACCTTGTTGAGCGGACAAGTCTTCATGCAGCGCCCGCAGGCCGAGCCTTTCGAGTTGGTGAGGCGATAGCGGGCACAGCGCTCGACATCAGGTTTCCACATCTCGTAGCCGTTGAACATGATCTTGTCGCCCCACGGGATGGCGTCACAGGGGCATTCGCGGGCGCACTTCGTGCAGTTGTTGCAGAAATACTGGAGTCCGAAGTCGATCGGCTTGTCGACTTCGAGCGGAATGTCAGTTGTCATGACAACAGTCTTGATGCGCGGTCCGATAAAGGGGTTCAGCACCAATTCGCCGATGCGGCTCAGTTCCCCCAGCCCAGCCTGGAGCATCAGCGGGATGTGCAGCACGTCGCTGTCGACATTGGTCTGGGCGCGGGCCGGAAAGCCGAGTTGGCGCAGCACGTCTGCCATCACGCCGGCGATTTCGCCGCCGCGCAGATAAGCGCGCATCGACTGGGCCCCGGAGATCCAGTCGTCGCCCGAGGCGCCCTCCATGGTATCGAATTCCTGATCGATCAGCATTACCACGGCATATTTGTGATAGGGCGTGATCGGCTCGCCATTGCCGTTATGGGAGAACCAGGCGTATTCCGGAACCTCGCAGATACCGGTGATCGAGGCGCCCAGATGGTGGCCAAGCGACTTCAGAGCCCGTGAATTGGCGGCAGGATCGCCATAGAGCCCGGTATCGGCCTCTTTGTTGGGTTCACCGCCCTGGAGCGGCACCATGGCCCGCATCGGCGCCATCATGCCGCTGGTATGGGGCTGCTTGAAGGAGAAGCGGTTGCGCTCGCCCTGGGCCTTGGGGCCGAGGTCGCCCCGCAGCGCCCTGTCGAAAAATGCCGCGCGTTTGGGCACCCGCGGCACTTCATCCTCCAGGATCAAGGTCGTCGGCTTATCGACGCGTTTGACGGTCTCCATCGGATAATCGGAGAGATGCGTGGCCCGCTTGGCCCGGCGCTTCCTCTCGCGCCCCGAGGTGGCGCCGTTGATCCCCCACCAATAGCGGAATCCGAGCGGTTTGAGCGCCCCGACGGCCAGCGGGAGATCGGGCTCAAGCTTATAGGCGGTTGTCACGACCGCGAGCGAAAAACGCCCAGAAATAAAAGGATTGCGCAGATTCTCGCCATCGCGCACGGCGAGGCCCGACAGCACCGCCAGACGCTCGGCATCGACCAGGCTGGCGCCGACCAAATGGGCGCGGGTCGCGAAGCCGAGACGGCGGATATGGCGGGCCACGCAGACCGCGATTTCGCCGGCCCGCATATCGGCGACCTCTCCAGCAGCCGGGGCGATCCATTCGCGTGCCGGGTTGCCGTCTTCCGGGATCCGGCCATGCGCGACCAAGAGCACCACGGCGTAACGCTGTTCGGAACTGGCCGCCCCTTCCGTCCAGGCGCTCTCCGGCACCGCACAGATGCCGACCTGGTCGGCGTTCATGAAGTAGCCGTAGCCCTTGAGATCGACCACCCGGCGGGCCAAATCGTCGGGCACCGGCGCCAATTCAGGCGCCGTCTCGCCTTCGACCATCGGATGAAAAAGCTCCAGATATTGGCGCGCCGCGCGGCCTAGCGGGCCTTCGGGAGCCGGCCTTGCGGTGTCCGCGACACGTGCCGGCCGCGACGCTTCCGTCGCCTGGATCGCCTCGTCACGCGGCAGAACTTCAAGCGGATATCGCCCCAGATGATAGAGCCGTTCCTCGGCCGGTGCCGTCAGCAGCATCGTCGCGTCCCTCCCGTTTGGGCTTTGACCGCGTTCAGCCCAGGCCCGCTTCGCCGTCGAGCGCCAGAATGCCCGATTCCGGCGAACTCCCGCAAGCCGCCCACATATCGTATCATATGATATTAATTTACGCGAATCCGAAATCCGACGACACGGTGCATATGGGCGGCCGGATCTGAGCTAGAGTTTCCGCCGAGGGCATTGCGCGAGTATCCGTTGTCTCGCGGTTCTTGTCCGCTTTAGGCCCAAAATCTGGTATTGGATTGGGGTCGTGGGGACGGCTGCGTATGCCGGGTCCTGAAATCTTGAGCGTCTGACATTGGACGGCGGGCCAAAACGACCACTCAAACAATCACCGCCACAAATGCATCACTGAAACGCCAAGGATACACCGGACGCGCCTTGAGCAACGTCATCCTTGTTGTTGTAGAAGTGTGGCGCTAAACGCACGTGCTGATCACGAATAGATCCGATGACGCCATAATCCTGGAGGGAAGACTGAATGGCGGCGGGGTCTCGGTACCCGATCGGGACAGAAACGATATGGCTAGTGTTTTCTGCAGGTATCGGTGCGCAATCAACGTTGCTGGCCGATAGTGCGCTGCGCAAATCTTCACCCAGCTGGATATTGCGTTGGAATATTGCGTCAAAACCGATCTGTTCCATGAGCTGCAGGCAGATTTCATCACCAATTGCTGCAAGCCATGAAATCGAATTGTCGAACCGAGACGCCGTCTCCGATAGGTTCATTTCCGGACCAAAGAAACTCTGGAACGGAATATTGCCCGCTTTCCATCCGGCGCTAAGCGGCAATACTTCGCCTTGCCGGTCAGGCTTGACATAAAGATAGCCCATGCCGCGACCGGCGTTTAAGAGGAATTTGTGATCCGAGGTGGCGAGGAAATCTATCTGTTCCATTTCGCGGTCCATCGATACGGCGCCTACGCTTTGCGACCCGTCAACAAACAGCCATGCCCCAACTTTCCGCGCAATCGCCCCGATCGCGCTGATATCGGTTCGATGTCCCGAAGCAGTTTGAATTGAACTGACGGCAATGAGGCGTGTTCCACCATCGACGAGACTTTCGACCAAATCAGGTTCGATACCGCCGTTCCGGAAGGGGACTTGACGAACGTCATAGCCCCGCGCTTCCAGCTGTCGCCAGGGAAAATGGTTAGAGCTGTACTCTTGTGCGCCAATTATCAGATTCTCGCCAGTATCGGCGGACACGAACTGTGCGGCCACCAGACCCGCCGCCGTGCTCACGGACGGAACAAGAGCCACATCTCGTGCGCTGACCTTCAACAAACGCGCCAGGATTTCTCGCGCCCGGTCCGCAGAGGCTTCGGCCCTCACGAAATCGAGGCCTTCCTCGGTCCACAGATCCATAAAGGCTGCAAGTCCATCCCGAAGACGGGTGTTTCCGGGTGCGACGGCGGCGGTATTGAAATAGGCTTTGCGGCTCAAAATAGGAAATAGTCGCCGTGCGTCGTTCACGTCTGTCATCAACCCCCTCCCGTGACCTGCTGGTCCGGCTTATGGCAGAGAGTTGGGACGCCGTCGAGATTGGATTTCTTGCGCCGCAAAGTAGGGTCACACCAACACCGGTTCTTGCCGAGTATCGAGCGGTTGTTCCCGCACAGATATCGCGACGTGTCGACATCGATGTCGTGAAATCATCTGTCCGCCTTCTGGTACCAACGGATGATTGAGACGAACCCGCGGAGCGGTCCTTTTTCCCCTTGAGCGAGTGTACGGGCGATATCGGACCGCCAATACGGCAAATCCGCCAGATTCGGGCGTCGGCGCGGGTTTCACGTTGTGGGTCAGGGCTTGAGGACGATCTTCCCGAACGCGCCCGGCTCCAGAACCGCATGATGGGCGGCCGCGGCCTCCTCCAACGCCATTTCCCGGCCAATCACGGGCTTCAGGGTGCCGCATTCCAAACCAGCCCCCAACGCCGCATGGATCGAACGCATTTCCTCCGAAGAAGCGTTCGGCAAGGCCAGCCCGACAACGTCGATATTCTTCATCATCGTGGCCCGCGGATTGATCTCGATCTCCCCACGATTGCCGATAATGACGATGCGCCCGTACTTGGCGATCACGTCGAGATCCTTGGCGAGATTCACGTTGGCCAGCATTTCCAGGATCAAGTCAGGCCCCGACCCGCCGGTTAGGCCGCGAAGCTCATCGATATAGCCGTCGGAGGTGTGATCGAGCACGTGATGGGCACCCTGGTCGAGCACCAGTTGCCGGCCCTTATCGGTGCCGCCGCTGCCGATCACAGTCATTCCGTGGGCGCGGGCCATTTGCAGGGCCGCGGTGCCTACGGCGCCGCTCGCGCCATGGACGAAGAGCGTTTGCCCCGGCTTTGCCTGTCCGCGCTGGAACAGGCCGAAATACGCCGTGGCATACGGCACGCCCAGGGCAGCGCCGGCGGCGAAGTCGGAATTGCCCGGCAGCGGGAAAAGAACGGTCTCGGGGACGGCGGCCTTCTCTGCCGTCGCGCCGTAGTTCCGACCGCCGGCAATGCCAGCCATGTATACCCGGTCGCCAACCGCAAAGCCGCTGACGCCTTTGCCGAGCGCCTCCACTGTGCCGGCGGCGTCGCCGCCTGGCGTGTAGGGAAGCTCTGGCAAAATCGCATAGGCGCCGGCGCGAATGTAGGTGTCGACCGGATTTACGCCGACCGCTTCGATCTTGATGAGGACTTCGCCATGCCCGGCAACGGGATCGCGTGTTTCTTCGACCTTCATCACTTCGGGGGCGCCGAATTCATGGATTCTGACTGCACGCATCTTCGTATCCCCTTATCTGCCTGATAACCGTGGTTTCTAAGCTTTGGTCGGCATTCCGATCTGCCTTGGCTTTAGTATCAGTCGCAGCGATGGAATTGTAGCTCCGCGGTCGCCTTCTCGCGCTCAGTTGATAGGCCTTGGTGGCAGCCCTCGGCCGAGCCGCGACACTGGCCGTATGGGAGCGGCCGCACTAGATTGAAACCAGCGCTTTGATGCTCCCGGTCCGGCAATACCTGAACCGCAATGAAAACCATCGGATTGCTAGCCTTCCTATTCTGCGTACTCGCGGGTGCGGCCGTCGGGACGTGGTTGCTCTGGGATCGCCTGCCGCCTGTCGAGATCAGCCTGCATGGGTATCTGGCCCTGGGATTGGGTGTCGTCTGTTCGCTGGCGCTCGGCATTGGGTTGATGCGTCTCGTCTATATCAGCCATCGCCGCGGCTATGACGAGACCGACGACACGATTGGTTAAGCGTTCATGGCCAAGACGATCGAGCTCTACTGGGATATCGGCAGCACCAACACTTATTTTGCGCTCAAGCTGATCGACCCGATTGCCAGGGCGCATGGCGCGGAACTCGTTCTCCAGCCCTTCAATCTAGGCTACGTTTTCCGCCGCCATAACTACGTCCTGATGGAAGAGCCGTCGGCCAAGATCAACAACCGCAAACGCGATCTCGACCGTTGGGCTCAGAAATACGGCCTGGCCTTCCGTTTTCCCGACATTTTTCCGATCAAGACCAGCCGGGCGTTGCGCGGCGCCATCGCCATGCGCCGCTGGGGGCTGGAGCACGCCTACGTAGACGAGATCTTCCGCCGCTATTGGGAAGCCAACGACGCCAGCATCGCCGACTATGCAGGCCTTCGCGCAGTCGCATCCGGCCTCGATGTGGACGCAGACGCCTTTGAGGCGGCCTCAGAGAGCCCTGAGGTGCGCGAAGCGCTGGCGCAGGCGACCGATGGAGGCCTCGCGCGCGGCGTCTTTGGTGCCCCCAGTTTCGTCGTCAACGGCGAACTTTTCTGGGGCAAGGACCGCATGGACTTCATCGAAGACGAGCTTGAGCGGGCCATCACCGACTGAATGAACCCGCGCTAATTCATACGTCCAACAAAGAAAATGGGGGCCGTCCTTTCGACGGCCCCCATAGGCATTTTATTGGTTTTGAATGCCCCGTCTCATTCGGGATCTTGCAGGGACGCTTTCGGGCTAGATCCCCTGCTTGCCCCTCTGTTCGTCGATTGCCGGTCCGTCTGTCGAATGGAGGTGCAGTCCATCGACGGTTCGTGCAATCAGCCGTCTCCGTCCCTCACCCAGAACACCGTCACGCAACTGCGGTTCTTGATCATGGTGCAGGGAACCACCGCCACTTCGGCCATCTTGCCCGCCCAGCGCGGCTCGCAGCGGCCGTTGCGCCTGACGTAAGGATGGCCTTTGAGGCCCAGATAGCGGCAGTCGACCTCGGCATGATGCGTCATCACCGGCTGCGGCTTGATCGTGTCGGCCACGGTATAGACGCAGCGATCGGTGTAGATGTCGCGTTCCACGCATTTCCGGCCGCCATAGCTGTCGGGCAGGATCGCGGGCATTTGCGAGTCCACGATCCGCGTCACCCGGGCCAGGGCCCGCTTGTTCCGAGCCGCCGGAATGCCCTTCAGGAAGGCGGAAAACGCGCCATATTGGAAAACGGCCTCGCAGATCGTGTTGGCCCTGAAGTCGTCACGGCGGGCGCGCCAGACGGCTGTCCAGACCCGTTTGATGATGCTTTCGTCCGATTCGCTGCGCGCCTCATGATAGGCGAGCTGGATTAGACACCAGCGGTCGCGCTCCGCCCGCGGCCGAACGGCGACCCGCAGGGGCTTGATCCGGCTCGCGACCTTGTCGCCGCCCGTCACCCCGTAGCGCTCGTGAATGGTCATCTGCGGCGGCGCTTCGGCCTGTGCCGGTCCGCGCGTCGTCCAGAGATGCATGGCCAGTATCATCGCCGCCAAGGCCAGCAGTACAAGGCCCAACCGCGACAGCCCCGCCACATCCAGCCCCGACGGTGCGCTGCAAAAGCGGCCGCGCTCGTCGCGCCAACGGCGGTCACCGTCCAGCCAGACGCCAGCCTTCGAGATCGATACATTTCGAATGCGGTTTGTCATGGCTTGCTCCTTTCAAGTAAAATTAGGAACTAGTTAAGGTTAACAAGTGGTGAACACTGTCCAAGTATTTGATAAATGCTGGAATAATGTCAAATTAATTTGTTGTTAATTTTAGTTAAAATTTATTAATATTGTTTCTTAATTATGTAGTTGTTTGTTTTCTCTATCCGATCTCTTTGGAAGGGCCGACAAAGATTTTCCCGGCCGTATTCGAGCCGGTGGTGCCGATGGTTAAAATCTCCTGATTTGAGCCGCATTTTCGGGCGCAGGCGCAGGCGCGGGCACAGATCCAGGAACCGGTCGCTCGCATCAGAAGCGCCGGCAGCCCCGCCTACGGGATATTCACCGCACTGCGGATTGGGTCAATCGCGAGAAATTCCGTTGAAGCCTTGAAAACTCAGCCCCAGAGTTCCTTGGTGGCAATAACCGCTCCTTCAACGAGCGATCCCAGTTTTGCCCATGCGATCTGCGGGTGTACCCGGCCGCCGAGCCCGCAGTCGGTTCCTGCGATGACGTTTTCGCGGCCCACCACATTGGCGTATCTCACGATCCGATCCGCGGCCACCTGAGGGTGTTCGACGATATTCGTCGCATGACTGACAACACCAGGAATGAGGAGTTTTCCGTCCGGCAGGATGCCATCCTCCCAAACGCGCCACTCATGCTCATGGCGGGCGTTTCCGGCCTCCACCGAGTAAGCGCCTGCGTTCACGGCAAGCAGAAGGTCGATAATGTCCTTCAACGGTATATCGGTGGTGTGCGGCCCGTGCCAGCTGCCCCAGCAGATGTGGTAACGGATGCGATCCTCGGGTAAGTCGCGCAAGGCGTGGTTCAACGCCTCTACACGCACCATTGAGAACTTCTTGAATTCCTCCAGCGGCGGCTCCGGATTGATCATATCCCAGTTGGTGGGGAGGCTCGGATCGTCGATTTGCAGGATAAGCCCGGCTTCGACGATTGCCTTGTACTCCGATCTCAACGCCTCGGCTGAGGCGAAAACGAAGTCTTCCTCGTTCTCATAGTGCAGGTCTTCGCTCCGCGCGAAACTTGCCGGCGCGACCGAACTCATGAACCCTTCATCGATACCTGCGGCCGCCATCGACCGTTTGAGATTGTCGATGCTGGCTTGGATCGCGGCCTGACCGGTATAGGTAATCGGTCCGGTGCAGACCGGTCGTCTCCCCGGGCGCTTGGCGGCGCTCCCGGTAAGGCCGGTCGATTGCGGATCTTGATAGAACGCATCGAATCTCTGAAAATCGCGCCGATCCTTCACAGCGCTCAAGGCAAGGTCGGCTACGCTGGATTTCTTGTGCTCGCTCACAGGAACCGTTTCCGGCGGAACGAAGCCGTCCAGCCGCTCGTAAGCGTAGTTCCACCAGACCCCGTAGTCATAGGTTTGGCCCATGGGTTTGCCGAATTCACCGTCATTGGGAATATCGACCCCAATTTCGCGCTGCTTTGCTACGACGTCGGAAACGGCCGCGGTAAGCGCATCGCCAAGGATGGTTTCGTCGGTTTCCTCGCCGCCCATCCGAGCCCGGTTCAGCTCGATGAGATCGGTAGGACGGGACAGGCTGCCTGCATGGCTGGTTAGGATCCGATCCTGGCTGCGCTTCATCCGCCTGTCTCCACTAATAGCGCCTGTGAACCTAGACCGGCACCGCAGGTACCGCGGAACAGAGCCATATCGCGGGTTCAGATCGCGACAGTACACAGTTTCCGGTGCGCTGGCACATGCCCGACGGCGGCGGTATGGTTAATGCGCAGCGCGCACGATCGGGGGGACGGCCTTGATGCAGGGCTGGCGAGGATCAGTCGAGGAGTGGTTGCCCAAAATGCCGGCCGACGGCCGCGTGCGGTTCGTCACAGCCTTCGCCCGAGGCCAGCTTGAGGTCGAGCTCTACGCCCCCCGGGGGGAAGACGGTCAACAACCCCACCCCCGCGACGAGGTCTACGTGGTGGCCGCGGGATCGGGCGCCTTCCAGATGGACGGCCAACGTTCCGAATTCGGTGCCGGCGATGTTCTGTTCGTGCCGGCCGGCATGTCCCACCGCTTTGAGGACTTCTCCGGGCATTTCGCGGTCTGGGTGATGTTTTATGGACCCGCCGGCGGTGAATCCCCCGAAGATGGCGCGCCCGATCCCGGGTGGCGCGCTACAGTCGACGACTGGCTCGGCAAAGTGCCAACGGGCGGGCTGCGATCAATCTCCGCCTTCCGCCGTGACAGTCTGGAGCTCAAGCTCTACGCCCCGCGCGGCACCGATCCCCAGGGTCCCCATGAGCGCGATGAGTTCTATGTGGTCGCCAGAGGCCGCGGCATCGCCATGATCGGCGGCGAACGACATAAATTCGGTCCAGCCGACGCGCTTTTCGTGCCGGCTGGCCAGGAGCATCGCTTTGAGGACTTCACCGACGACCTGGCGATCTGGGTGATGTTCTACGGGCCGCCCGGCGGCGAAGGCGACGACTGAGCTTCCCCCTGTTGCTCTGCGGGTTCAGACCCTATCTCAAGAAGGCAGGCCCACACTGACCCGCAAGGGATCGAACCACCCGTGAGGGATCGAACCAATGGCTGTGCCGACCGTGACCGCTGACCAGGACGCTCAACAACCGCCGCTCAAACTCGATGGGTTTCCGGAATGGATCGTCCAGCAGGGTCTGATGGGGCGGCCGCTGGACGAGCAGCTCGGCGGATTTTGCCAGAAGCTGGACGCCGCCGGCTTACATATGGCCCGGGCGGCCATGGGGATGGGCACGCTCCACCCCCGCTACGGCGCCCAGAGCTATATATGGCGGCCGGGCATGGAGAAGGTCCAGATCGAACTGCGCGAACGCAACACCTGGGGCGAGGATGATTTCCTGCAGAGCCCGGTCTTCTATATGCGCGACAACGACATGCCCCAAATGCGACGGCGGCTCGACCGGAACGAGGCGCTCGACTTCCCGATCCTGAACGATTTACGCGAGCAAGGCATGACGGACTACGTAGCGCAGCTTGTGTCATTCGGGCAGATCGACGAGGGCAATGAAGCCAGCCGCAGCGGTATCTTCTTTTCCGGCGCCACCGATGCGGTCGCCGGGTTCGACGAAGGCCATCTGGGCCAGCTCGCGAGCCTGCTGCCCTATCTTGGCCTGGCGATGAAATCGCGCACGACCTACGACATCGGGCGCAATGTGATCGGCACCTATCTTGGCAAGGATGCCGGCGACCGCGTGCTGACAGGCTCCATTGACCGTGGCTCGGTGGAAACCATCCGAGCGGTCTTGTGGTTCTGCGATCTGCGCGGCTTCACCCGCGTTTCCGATACGCTGCCGGGCCAGGAGCTGGTCGAGACGCTCGACGACTACCTGGAGCTGATGGCCGCCCCGGTCCACGCCAACAAAGGACAGATCCTGAAGTTCCTCGGCGACGGTTTCCTGGCCACCTTTGATCTGACCGCGCTCGACGGTGAGGCGGTGTGCATGAACGCCCTTAAGGCGGCCTCGGAGCTGCGTTCAGCCATTCCAGGCTTCAATGCGGAGCGCAAAGCGGTCGGCAAGGCGGTGATGGATTTCGGTCTGTCGCTCCATCTGGGAGACGTGCTCTACGGCAATATCGGCGCCAGCGACCGGCTTGATTTCACCGTCATCGGCCCGGCCGTCAACGAAGTCAGCCGCATTCAGAATCTGTGCCGGCCGTTGCAGCGCAACATCCTGATCTCCCAGGCCTTCCACGAAATCGCTTGCGCCTGCCATGGCGAGCTCGATTCGCTGGGCTTCCATGCCCTGCGCGGCGTCCGCGAACCGCAGGAGCTGTTCACGCTGAGGGGATAGGTCGGCACCCGCCCGACGGTCGCCGTCGGAAAATCCGCAGAGACACAGAGACGAGACACGCAGCCTCTATCGCCCCGTCATTCCCGCAAAAGCGGGAATCCACCCAAACGGCGCAATGGATCCCCGCATTCGCGAGGATGACGAAGAAGTAAGGTCAATCGCACAATTGCCACCTCTGTGCCTCGGTGTCTCTGTGGTTCGCCCCTGAACAAGGCAACGTCGCCGGAAAAGCCGCCGGCGCTGTATAATCACTCGCATGACCCTGACAAGCTCCCACACGGCCGACACCGACCCTTGGGCTGCCTTGGCCGCCGAACTCGACGCCTGGGACGCAGCGGGCCGCATCGCCGACCTCTGGTGGCGCGACGACGATGCCGCCGCGGTCGGGCCAAAACTCCATAAACTTTTCAATGTCACGGCAACGACAGGACTTCTCCTGGCAGTCATTCCGGCGCGGGTCGAAGACGGACTGAAACGGAGCGTCGACGCTGCGGCGCATGTCAGGGTCGGCCAGCATGGCTATGCCCACGTCAACCACGCCCCGCGCGGCCAGGGCCTCGGCGCCTGGGAACTCGGTCTCCACCGCGGCGAGGCGGCTGTACTGGACGACCTGGCGGCAGGCCGGGAACGCCTTGAGGCGCTATTCGAGGCGCGCTACCTGCCCGTGGTCGTGCCACCGTGGAATCGCATCGATCCGGACCTTTTTCCGCTACTCGCGGCGCGCGGCTACTACGGCGTATCGGCCTTTGGCCCGCGCCAGGGCGCCTTGTCCCCATCGGACCTCGTGCGCGTCAACGCCCATTGCGACCCGATCCGCTGGAAGGACGCCGCCCGTTTCGCCGGTGCCCCCAAGGCGCTTAGCGATCTCTGTGGGCATCTGGCCGCACGGCGGACGAGCAGCGTCGATCCGGATGAGCCGACCGGGTTCCTCACCCACCACATCGACCTCGACGACGCCGGCTGGGATTTTTGCGCCCGTCTCGTCGATACGATCGAACGCCATCCAGCAGCGCTCTGGCGCGATCCGCTGGACATATTCGGGGCCGCCGCCCCGGAGCGCCCCATGAGCTCCACGTGAGCGCCCGCATCCGTCCCGCCAGGCCCGCCGACATCGAGCCGGTCTGCGCGCTCTTGAACGAGAAGATGAACCGCAAGATTGCGCCGGAACGCTGGGCTCGGTTGATGACCTATGATTGGTTGGCTGAGAAGCCCGACCTCGGCCGCGTCGTGGAGGCCGATGGGCAGGTGCTCGGCTATGTCGGCATGGTCTACGCTGACCGCGCCGTGCCCGGCGCTGACGGTCCTCGGTCCGAACGCACCGTCAATATCTGCGCCTGGTATCTCGACAAGTCGCTGCGGGGCCAGGGACTAGGCACGGCAATGATGGCGGAAGCGACCGACGATCCGGCGCTCACCTACGACATCATGACGAGTTCCAAAAACACGCTGCAGATCCTCGACGACGTGGGCTACACCGTCCTCGACGACCACCGCTTTGTCTGGCGCAAGAGCACCGCCGAGCAGGGCGCGATAAAGATCACCGAAGATCCGGCAACGATCCGCCGGCACATCGAAGCGGCCGAACATAAACTGCTCGACGACATGGCCGGTCTGCCAGCGAAGCCGCTATTGCTGGAGGCTGGCGGCGCACAATCCCTGCTCTTCGTCTCGATCAAGCGCAAGGCCGGGGACGTGCTCTGGTACGATATCCTCCATGCCTCCGACGGCACCCACCTCTCGGCCAACGCACAAGGGCTGGCCGACGCGCTGCTGCCGGACGGCACGGCGCAGCTCGCAGCCGATTGCCGTTTCGCCCCCCACCCGCCGCCTGGCGCCGAGCGCCAGCGCCTGCCCGTGCCGCGCTTCGTCAAGACCACACGCATGGCGCACCACGAGGTCGACCACCTCTACACCGAACTGCAGTTGCTCGATCTGAAGCTCGACTAATGCCCGCCCGGGACCGTTCGCTGACAACCTTCAGCCCCTCACCCTAACCCTCTCCCCCAGGGGGAGAGGGAGGGGCCCGCGGCCGCCAGGCC